>CAAGKR010296812.1_pt1 | contig 23184 bp, 21 predicted proteins | sample 2556971 | NCBI WGS metagenome assembly CAAGKR01 (sample SAMEA5207829, study PRJEB30636) | soil metagenome | biome: forest; feature: boreal; material: soil | place: USA | collected 2011-09 | depth 1 m | reverse complement strand
TTGATTATCGTGGAGTCGCCGACCAAGGCGCGCACGATCAAGAAGTTTCTTCCGGCCCGCTACGTCGTGAAGGCTTCGGTCGGCCACGTGCGCGATTTGCCCAAGAGCACCCTGGGCGTCGACGTCGAGCATGGCTTCACGCCGAAGTACTTGACCATCAAGGGCAAGGGCGACGTCATCAAGGAGCTCAAGTCCGCGGTGAAAACCGCGAGCGACGTCTACCTCGCGACCGACCCGGACCGCGAAGGCGAAGCGATCGCTTGGCATCTGGCCGAGCTCTTGAAGCTCGATCATCCCAAGCGCATCGAACTGCACGAGATCACCAAGGAGGCGGCGCTGGCGGCCATCAAGCATCCGCAGCCCATCGACTTGGATCGCGTCAACGCCCAGCAGGCACGCCGAATCCTCGATCGGCTGGTCGGCTACAAGATCTCGCCGTTGCTCTGGGCGAAAGTGCGCGGCGGTCTTTCGGCAGGACGCGTGCAGTCGGTCGCGGTCCGCCTGATCGTCGATCGCGAACGCGAGATTCTGGCATTCGTCCCGCGCGAGTATTGGTCGGTTGCTGCCTTGCTGGCCTCGGGCAGTGAACCAGAGTTCGTTTTCTCGGCAGAGCTGCTCTCGCGAGACGGCGAGAAGATCGAAGTGCAGGCCGAGGCCGAGGCCAATCGCATCCTCGCCGATCTCGAAGGGGCGCAGTATCGCGTCGCCGCCATTAAACAGCGTGAAGGTAGGCGCAACTCGTCGGCGCCCTTCACGACTTCGACGCTGCAGCAAGAAGCTTCGCGCAAATTGCGGCTGCGCGTGCGGCGGACCATGCAGATCGCGCAGGGCCTCTACGAGGGTATCGATCTCGGCGCCGAGGGCACTGTCGGCCTCATTACGTACATGCGCACCGATTCGACCCGTATCTCGGAGCAAGCGCGCGACGCTGCACGCGAGTACATCGTGAGCGCCTTCGGCGAAGCGTTTTATGGTGGCCGCGAACACCGCGTGCGCGAAGGCGCGCAGGACGCGCACGAAGCAATTCGCCCTACCTCGGTGCAGCACACGCCCGAAAGAGTTGCGCCCTTCCTCAAGCGCGACGACTTGCGGCTCTACACGCTGATTTGGGAGCGCTTCGTAGCCTCGCAGATGTCGGCGGCGGTTTTCGATCAAACGACCGTCGATATCGCAGCCAAGAATTACATTTTTCGCGCGTCGGGCAGCGTAGTGAAATTTCCGGGCTACACGAAGCTCTATGAAGAAAGCCGCGACGAAACGGCTGCCGCCGCGGACGCCAAACGCCTCCCGAGGTTTGCCGAAAACGAAGTGCTCGACTTTCGCGGCCTCGATCCCAAGCAGCATTTCACCGAGCCCCCGCCGCGCTACACGGAAGCTTCGCTGGTCAAAGCGCTGGAAGACAACGGCATCGGGCGGCCGTCGACGTACAGCACCATCGTCGACACCATTCAGGCCCGCGGGTACGTTACGCAGAACGAACGCCGCTTCCAACCGACGGAGATCGGGTTCGCCGTCAACGATCTGCTGACCGAGCATTTTCCGGACGTCGTCGATTTGAATTTTACGGCGCAGATGGAAAGCGATCTCGACAAAGTTGCGGATCGGCAAGCCGACTGGGTTCAGCTGCTCGAAAACTTTTATGGGCCTTTTTCTAAAGAGCTGGCGGCCGCGGAAGAAAAACTGCCGAAGCTCGAGTTCAAGGACGAACCGACCGGCGAGATCTGCCCGAAATGCGGTCGCCCGATGGTGATCAAGACCGGTCGCTTCGGCCGGTTCATTTCGTGTACCGGCTATCCGGAATGCAAAACGACGCGTCCGATCCTAAAAGATACGGGCGCGAAGTGTCCCAAGGATGGCGGCATGGTCGTCGAGCGCCGCTCCAAGAAGGGGCGCACATTTTACGGCTGCGCAAACTATCCAAGATGCGATTTTGTCTCCTGGGATCGCGTGGTGCCCGACCGCTGTCCGGTCTGCGGATCGTACGTTGTCGCCAAGATTAGGCGCGGCGGAGCGGTGGTACTCGAGTGCCGCGCCGATAAGCATCACGACGTCAGCACGCTTTCCTCCGAGCTGTTTCCAACGCGAGAAGTCATCACGGCTCCGGCATCGTGAGACTCACCGTCATCGGCGGCGGCTTGGCCGGGTGCGAAGCCGCATGGCAGGCTGCCCGCTGCGGCGCGGATGTCGCTTTGTACGAAATGCGCCCGCAGAAGAGCGGGCCCGCGCACAAGACATCCAATCTCGCCGAGCTCGTCTGCAGCAATTCACTGCGCGGTGCGGCGCTCGAGAATGCGGTTGGTTTGCTGAAAGAAGAGCTGGCGACTCTCGACTCGCTGATTGTGGACTCCGCGCGAAAAGCAGCGGTGCCTGCCGGCGGAGCCCTGGCCGTCGATCGCGCCGTGTTTTCACAGCTCGTCGAAGAACGCATAGGTTCGCACCCGCGTATCGCGGTGCATCGCCAAGAGATGCAAACGCTGCCCGACGATCGCCCTGTGATCGTGGCCTGCGGCCCTCTCCCAAGCGAGGATCTGTTGCGCAGCCTCGATGCTGTCGTTGGAAAGCGTCTTCACTACTATGACGCGGCTTCGCCGATCGTCGCGGCGGATTCGATAGACGAATCGCAGATGTATCGCAAGTCGCGCTATGACAAGGGCGACGGCGGCGACTACCTCAACGTTCCGCTGGACAAGGAACAGTATCTGCAGCTCCTGGATGATCTGCGCACGTTGCCGCGCCACGAAACCGCATCGTTCGAGGAAACTCGATACTTTGAAGGGTGTCTGCCCGTCGAGGAGATGGCCGATCGCGGCGAAGACACGCTGCGCTTCGGCCCGCTCAAACCCGTTGGTTTGCGCGATCCGCGTACGGGTCAAAGTTCTTACGCCGTCGTGCAGCTGCGAAAAGAGAATCTCGAAGGGACGGCTTATAATCTGGTCGGTTTTCAAACACGTTTGAAGTGGCCGGCGCAAAAAGAAGCCTTTGGAAGATTTCCCGGTTTGCAAAACGCGGAATGGCTGCGCTTGGGTGTGATGCACCGCAACACATTCATCGATTCGCCACGGCTGCTCGATTCACACTTGCGCTTACGCGGTACGCAAGCGTTGTATTTTGCCGGGCAAATTACCGGAGCCGAAGGCTACGTAGAAGCCGCCGCATGCGGAGCGATGACGGGCATCCACGCGGCGCGCCAAATCCTGGGTTTGCCGCCCGTCGATTTTCCGCCGAACACCGCGTTCGGCGCGGTTGTCGCACACTTGCAAAACACGCAAACTGCAGACTTCCAGCCCGCCAACGTTACGTGGTCCTATTGCTCACAGCCGACTCCGGTGAGGGGTGAAGGTAAGAAGGAACGTCGCCGCGTGCTGGCGCTCTCTGCGCTCGAAGCAATGCGGGTCTTTGCTGCCGAGATCGGGCGGACGCCGGATCGCATGCTTGCAACCATTTCATAAACACATGGGTACCAATCTCACACATATGAGAATCCGATCTACTACGATTTTGGCGGTCCGTAAGGACGGCAAGCTCGCCGTTGCGGGCGACGGCCAGGTAACCGTCGACAAGACGATCATGAAGCACGGCGCGCACAAAGTACGCCGCGTGGCCGACGGCAAAGTGATTGCCGGCTTCGCGGGTTCGGCTGCCGACGGAATGACGCTGCTTGAGAAATTCGAAGGCAAACTCAACGAGTTTAAGGATATTACGCGCGCCTCGGTCGAGCTGGCGAAGGATTGGCGCCAGGATCGCGCGCTGCGCCGTCTCGAGGCATTGCTGATCGTCGGCAACGCCGAGCACTTGCTGGTTCTGAGCGGAACCGGCGACGTGATCGAACCGGACGAAGGCATCGCCGCGATCGGAAGCGGGGGCCCCTACGCGCAGGCGGCCGCGGCTGCGCTCTTGCGCAACACGAATCTTTCCGCTGAAGAGATCGCGCGCAAAGCGTTGGAGATTGCGGGCGAAATTTGCATCTACACGAACGAACAGATCGACGTGGAGACGCTATGAACGGTTCGCCGCAGGCTTTGGAACTGACGCCGCGCACGATCGTCGCCGAGCTCGACAAATATATCGTCGGCCAGGCCAAAGCCAAGCGCGCGGTCGCGATCGCCATGCGCAACCGCTACCGCCGCGAACGCGTGCGCGAGGACCTGCGCCCCGAAATCATTCCGAAGAACATCTTGATGATCGGTCCCACCGGCGTCGGCAAGACCGAGATCGCCCGCCGCCTCGCTTCGCTGACCGGTGCGCCGTTCATAAAGGTCGAGGCGACGAAGTATACCGAGGTCGGATACGTGGGGCGCGACGTCGAGTCGATGGTGCGCGATTTGGTCGAGCAAGCCGTGCGCATGGTGAGCGAAGAACGCCGCGGAGAAGTTGAAGAGGTTGCGAAACGTATGGCGGTCGAGCGCGTGATCGATGTGCTCCACCCGGAAACGCGGCCGCCTTCGGCGCAAGGACAACCGAATGCATTCGCCGCCACGCTGGGCTCGATCTTCGGCAACAATTTCCAAGCGCAGCAGCAACCGGCTCCGCCGCCGACTGCTCCGAATGCCGACGCTCAGCGAATCCGCGACCAAGCTCGCGCGGACGTAGAGCGCGGTTTCTACGATGTGCGATTGGTTGAGATCGAAGTGGAAGAAACCGCCAGCATCCCGATCGGCGTGATCGGTCCGGGAATGGATCAAGGCGGAGGCGACCTCGGCGAAATGCTTGGCGGCATGCTGCCGAAAAAACGCGTGCGCAAACGCGTGACCATCTCGGAAGCGCAGCGAATCTTCGAACAGGAAGAAGCCTCGAAGCTCATAGACATGGATGCGGTCAAGCGCGAAGCGCTGCGCCGGGCCGGCGAGAACGGGATCATTTTCATCGACGAGATCGACAAGGTCGCGGGGCGCGAAGGGGGCGCTCGGGGACCGGACGTCTCTCGCGAAGGCGTGCAGCGCGACATTTTGCCGATCGTCGAAGGGAGCACGGTCAACACGAAGCACGGCGCGATAAAAACCGACCACATCCTATTCATCGCGGCCGGCGCGTTCCACATGAGCAAGCCCTCGGATCTCATTCCGGAGCTGCAGGGCCGCTTTCCGATTCGCGTCGAGTTGGACTCGCTGACGGCCGAAGATTTCAGGACCATTCTCACACAACCAAAGAACGCGCTCACCGAACAATATAAGGCTTTACTCGCCAGTGATGGCGTAAACGTCGATTTTCAAGCTGACGGCATCGAACAGCTCGCGCAGTTTGCGATGCAGGTCAACGACCAGACCGAGAATATCGGCGCGCGCCGCCTGCACACCGTGCTCGAGCGCTTACTCGAGGACGTGAGTTACGACGCGCCCGAAAAGAAAGATGCCGTCGTGGTGGACGCAGCGTACGTGCGCACGAAATTGCAGGATATCGTCAAGGACGCCGACCTCTCGAGTTATATTCTGTAGTCCATGACGGTTCCGACGATTGAAACGTCCCGGCTGTTGCTGCGAGGGTGGCGCGATGCCGATCTCGATTCATGGGCGGAAATGAATGCCGATCCGAGGGTGATGGAATTTTTTCCGCGTACGTACGAGCGCGCCCGAGCTGACGCGATCGCCGCTGAAATCCGGATGGGGTTCGAGCGCAACGGATATGGATGGTGGGCAGTCGAGATAAAGGATAGCGGGCGGTTTGCCGGCGTCATATGTGTAGACGACGTTCATTACGATGTGCCGTTCGCGCCGCCGCGCGAAGTCGGTTGGCGCCTGGCCTTCGATACCTGGGGTCACGGTTATGCAACCGAAGGGGCCGCGGCAGCGCTCGATTTTGCGTTCGACCGGCTTGGCTGGGATGAACTCGTGGCGATGACATCGGTCCTCAACCTCCGATCTCAACGTGTCATGCAGCGTTTGGGCATGACTCGCGACACCGCCGGCGATTTCGAGCACCCTCGCGTCGAAGCCGGACATCGTCTGCGGCGTCACATGCTCTGCCGGATCCGCAAGCCCTGATGCCGTACATCCGGCGGATCGTCCCCGAAGGACATCCCGTTCTGCGCAAAGTCGCGAAGAAGGTCGATCCGAAAGAGATTGCCGATCCCTTATTGCAACAGCTCATCGACGATATGTTTGAAACGATGTATGCGGCGCCCGGCGTGGGATTGGCCGCACCGCAAGTCAATGTTTCTAAGCGGCTCTTTGTCGTGGACGCCGACGAAGACGAGGAGCATCCCGAGGGCACCAAGCACGTCGTGATCAATCCCAAGATCGAATCGGCGCAAGAAGAAGTCGAATTGAATGAGGGTTGCCTCTCGGTACCGGGATTCATCGGTGACATCGTGCGGTACGAACGCGTCGTCGTAACGGGCTTGGATCGCAATGGCGAAAAGCTGCGCATCGAGGGCAGCGATCTGTTCGCGCAGGCGCTGCAGCACGAAATCGATCATCTCAACGGCGTGCTCTACATCGACAAGGCAAAGAATATCCGCAAACCCAAGAGCAAAGACGAGGAAGAAGAGATGTGAAGACGTTCTTCTTCGGAACCAGCGACTTCGCGCTTGGGAGCCTCGAGGTCACCGCGAGCCGCACGGACTTGCGCGGCGTCGTCACCCAGCCGGATCGTCCGGCGGGCCGCGGCCGGAAGCTCCGGGCGTCGCCGGTCAAAGTCGCCGCTCACGCTCTCGGTGTCCGCGTTTATCAACCCGCATCGCTGCGCGACTTCGCTAGCGAGCTCGCCGGCGAAACCTTCGATTTCTTTGTCTTGGCTTCGTACGGCAAGATCGTGCCGCAAGCGCTGTTGGATGTACCAAAACTCGGATCGCTTAACGTCCATCCGAGTCTCTTGCCACAGTATCGAGGAGCTACGCCGATACAAAGCGCGCTGCACGACGGCGCGACCGAAACGGGCGTAACGATCATGCTCATGGACGTGGGCTTGGATACCGGCGATGTCGTGCTGCAAGAACGCACGCCGATTCTTCCCGGCGAGAATTACGGCGAACTGCACGATCGCCTCGCGCGTTTCGGCGCGCAGGCGCTGTCGCATGCAATCGACTCCGCGCGCACCGGAGCGTTTCCCCGAACGCCGCAAAGCGGGAAACCGACTCTCACTCGGCCGCTGGGCAGAGACGATCTCGCAATCGATTGGTCCTGGACCGCGCGGCGCATCGTGAACCACGTGCGGGCGCTTTCACCTCAGCCCGGGGCGCGCGCGACGATCGCGAACACTTCGGTGAAAATCCTGCGCGCCGAAGCGGCGCAATGGAATCGTCCGCTGCTCGAAGCGGGGCAGATCGTCGGCATGGTCGGCGACGCACTCATCGTTGCCTGCGGAGATTCAGCGGTGAACGTGCTCGAATTGATTCCTCCGAATCGCGCGCCGCAAACCGGCGCCGCGTTCGGCGCGCCGCTGCTCGCAAAGGGCCTATGACTGCGCGTGAAGCCGCCCTCCACGTCGTGCGCGACGTTTTTCCGGCGGAAGACGCGCACGAGCGCGGCGCACAAGAATCGCTCGAGTATCGTTCGCAAAAGGCGCAGCTCGACGCGCGCGATCGCGCCTTCTGTACGAATCTCGTCTTCGGCGCGATCAAGATGCGGCGCACGCTCGATTGGTATCTGCAGCCGTACATTGGCGCGCGCGCAAAGCCGCTGCCGTCCGTAATCGCCGAGATTCTGCGACTGGCACTTTACGAGATACGGTTGACGGCCGCCGCAGATCACGCGGTCGTGAGCGAGTGGGTGAATTTGGCCAAGAAGTACGGCCACCGCGGAACCGCCGGACTCGTCAACGCGGTGCTGCGTTCGTTTCTGCGAGATCGGCCGGCGCCGCCCAGACTCGAAGATTTCGTAAACGAAGACGACTATTTGGGAACGCTCTATTCCTATCCGACGTGGATCGTCCGCCAATGGCGGGGCGTCTTTGGCAGCGCGCAACTCGCAGAGGTGCTCGAAGCTTGCAACGCTCCCGCACAGCCGGCGGTCACCGCGAATCGCAAGAAGCTTAGCCGCGACGAACTGCAGACGTGGCTTGCGCAGCGCGGCGTTACGGCGCGGCCCTCTGAATTGGCTGAAGACTCGCTGCTGCTCGACGGCGGTGCCTTCGCCGCCGCCGCCCAAGGCGAGGCCGGGGGAGCTTGGTGGTTGCAGAGCGAGTCTTCAGCCATGGTGGTGGACGTCCTGAATCCGCAACCGGATGAAGCGATCGTGGATGCGTGCAGCGGCCGCGGAAATAAAGCGTTGCAGATCGCCGCGCGCCTCAGTAACGGCCAACCGGTGGTGTGCATCGATCGCGACCCGCGCAAGATCGAAACGCTCGAACGCCGCGCCGAAAACGCGGGTCTCGCGATTGCTGCCATCGCGGGTGATGCTACGGGGCCGATCTTGCCGCCACGCATCGATCGCGCGCTGATCGATGCACCATGTTCCGGTTTAGGCGTTATCGGACGCCACCCGGAGGCGCGCTGGCGGAAGCGCTCCGAAGACGGCGAACGCTTGGCCCTCACGCAGCGCGCGCTGCTCGAAGCGATTGCGCCGCAGCTCACCGAGGGAGGCGCGATCGTTTATGCCGTCTGCTCTACGGATCCGCGCGAAACGGCCGAAGTGGTCGAGTCGTTCGCGCGCGCGCATAACGTGCAGCGCGGATCGATCCCGGCACGTTTTGCAGAGATGCAAACCGGCGAGGGAGACCTTCTCGTTCCGCCGGGTTTGAAAGGCCGCGACGGATTCTACATCGCTCGCTTGGAGTGCCGGTGAGTTTTTTTGCACGCGTCGAAGAGGCATGCGCCGCATTTGTGGAGCGCGCCTTTGCGAATATGTTTCCGAGCGATCTCGAGCCTGCGCAGATCGCGCGCAAGCTAGTGGCGACGATGGAAGCGCGAACGCGCCAAACGGATGGCGGACTACTTGCGCCTGCGCACTACGCCGTCTACGTGCATGCGGCGGATTACGGGCGTCTCTCTGCGCATCGCGTTTACCTCGAGGGAGAATGGGCCGCTTTGCTGGCCGACGTGGCCGAGCGTGTCGGAATCGTTTTCGAAACTCCGCCGCGCACCGAGTTGCTCGAAGGAACGGACATGGTGGCAGGTGCGGTCGAGATTGCAACCGGCGAGGATGAACCAGCCGGCCGCGCTCGCAGCGCATACGTCCTGCGCGTGCTCGGGGGAATTACAAGCGAACTTGCATTCCGAGTCAACGGCGCCGCGCGGGTCGGCCGCAGTCCGGAGAGCGACGTGCACTTGCCGGATCCCAGCGTTTCGCGCAATCATGCGTTATTCGACGTGCAAAACGGCTCTCTGATCGTGCACGACGCCGGTTCGACGAACGGCACGTACGTCAATGACGAGCGAATCGACTCGGCCGTGTTGAAAACCGGCGACGTGGTCGCATTCGGCAAGGCCGCGCTGCGCGTGGAGCACCCGTGACTTTTCCCGCTGCGATGCGCATCGGATCGCTCGAGATAGTGTGCGCGCTGGCGGTTTTCGGCGCGATCGTCGGCCGAAGCCGTTTCGCAGCAGCGCCGCGCATGCCGCTCGACGTTCGCGTGGAACTCGCAGTAGCGGATCAGATGGTGGGGCTCGCGATCTCGGAAGGCCATCCGCCGCGGGTGATCGGACGTTCTTCTGAAGCCGATGTTGCGCTCTCCGATCCGGAAGTGAGCCGTCGGCACGCGGCGCTCCAGGCTGCGAGCGGCATCCTGTATCTGACGGACTTGGGGAGCCGGAACGGCACGTTTCTAAACGGAAAAAGGCTGGCCGGCGAGGGTATCGAGGTCAAAGTTGGGGATCGTATAGACGTGGGAAACACGCGGATCGAGATAGCGGAAGTCCAGGCTTTACCGTGGACGTAGCGGTCAGCGGCGATCGCGGCTGCGCTCTGTCGCAGCGATTGGGATCGGAGAGCTACCTCTTCGCGGTCGCCACCGGCTTCGGGCGAATCGGCGGCGAGGCCGCGGCTCCGCTGGCGCTCGGGAAGCTGCGCCACGAGTTCGAGCGGCGCACGCGCAGCGGACGTTTTCGGCATTGGCAGCAGCGGCCGCGCACCGTCGCCGCCGCGCTAAGCGGCGCAATGGCGCGTGTCAATGACGAGCTGCATGCGCGCAGCGCTTCACACGAAGATTACGTAACTGCCGGCGCTTCCATGACCGCCGTGCTGTTGATTCGCGAGCGCGCGTACCTCGCGCACATCGGATCGACTGCCGCCTACCTGGCACGTGACGGGGCGACAGTTTCGCTCACGAAAAACGATGCATTTGACGGCGAGCAAGGCTTGCCGATCCTGATGCACGCACTTGGACTCACGCCCACCCTCGATCTGGCGATCTCCGCATTTGCGCTGGCCGACGGGGATGCGCTGGTGCTCGCGGGGCGTTCGTTACCGCAGGCTGCCGAGCGGCTCATCATCACGTTCACCGGTGTCGCGGAACCGCAGGTTCCGGTGCCCGTCGAGGCGCACACCGCACAATCGATACTGACCGGAGCGCTGGCGACCGTTCTCTTTTACGCACTGCTCGCTATCAGATAACGACCACTTTGCGGCGCGTTTTGCCCGTCGCGATGGCGTTGGCAATTGCGGCGCTTGCGCTTTCATTCGCTCCGCCCAAAACGATCGGACCGCCCTGGCTCTTGGCAGTCTTGGTCGCGCTGAGTCTAATATGGGTGATCGCACAGCCGCGTGCATCCATGCGTGACGATGCTTTACCCGCGCTCGCGATCGTGCTTTCGGCCGTCGGGTTGCTCGCCGTTGCGCGCATTTCGCCCGAACTGGCTCACCGTCAGCAATACTGGCTGTTGATCTCGCTGCTGCTTGCGGTCGGGTTAGGTCCGGTGTTTACAAACTTTCGCCGCATGGCCGCTATCAAATACTTGTGGGTACTGCTTTCGCTCATCCTGTTCGCGCTGCTGCTGATTTTCGGACAAGAAGTCAACGGCGCACGCTTGTGGATCCGCATCGGCGCGATTCAGTATGAGCCCGTCGAACTCATCAAACTCTTCATCGTCTTTTTTCTGGCGGCGTATTTAGCCGAAACGGCGGATGTGATCGCCTCCGCGCGCCCCTGGTCCATTCGAGCCAACCTCAAGTACTTGGGGCCGCTGGTCTTGGGTTGGGGCCTGTCGATGGCGATTTTAGTCTTGCAGCGCGACATCGGCATGGCGGCTCTGCTGCTTGCAACGTTCGCGGTCTTGCTTTATGCGGGAACGCGCCGCATCGATCTGTTCGCGGGCAGCTGCGCGCTTTTCATCGGGGTCGCGTTCTGGGCGATACATCATTACAGCTACGTCAGCACGCGCATCGCCGTCTGGCGCAACCCGTTGGCGGATCCGCTCGGCGCGGGCTATCAAGCGTCGCAGGGCTACTACTCGCTCGCGGCCGGCGGATTATTCGGTACCGGCTATCGCCTCGGACATCCGGGCTTCATTCCTGCAGCGGCGACCGATTACGTCTACGCGGCGCTCAGCGAAGAGTTCGGGTTGATCGGCGCGCTCATCCTACTCTCGCTCTTCCTGTTGCTCGTTTCTCGGATCTTGGCGATTGCCGGCTCGCAGCCCGATCTCTACACGAAGTTGTTGGCAATCGGTTTGGGCGCGACGATGGCTTTTCAAGTCTTCATCATCGTCGGCGGCGTCATTGGACTCTTCCCGCTCACGGGAATTACGCTGCCGTTCATTTCCTACGGCGGCAGCTCACTCGTAGCCAACTTCCTGTTAGTAGGTTTGGCTTGGTCGATGAGCTCGCAGCGAACCTCACCTTCATACTGAAAGCATTTTGTTACGCTTGTGTTCGCGCGGCAGGCCCAAGCCCGAAGCGCATCTGAACAACCAAACCCATGCCGTTGTTGCGGCGGAACGGTCCTGCGGTACCCGCTCTTTGCGCGGTTCTCTGGCTGCTCTGCGCGCCGGCAGCGCAAGCCGCAGCGGCGCTTGCGGCCGGACTCCTTGGCGACGCTTCACAGACAGTTGAGCTAACGCCGGAGGCCCGGTTCGCTCCGGGTTCGCTTTCGGCTGCCAACGTTCTGTCCGGCGACGTCGCATTTTCGCCCCAGAATCCCGTAACGGGATATGGGCTTTCCGCCGTGTGGATGCGCATCCCCATCCGGTTGCAGAATGGTGCCGCGGGACCGTGGGTGCTCTCGCTGCCGCGAAGCGTCACGAGTGGAGAAGCCTACGTTCCGGAAGAGACGGATTACCGAAAGCTCTTCATCGGTTCGGGCATGCCGTATACGAAACACGCTGAGTCGTACGTGATCGTCGGGATCACTATCGATCGCGCCGCAGCCAAAACCGGCAAGCCCGTTTATTTGCATATCACGTATCATGCGGATGCGCCGCTGTGGGTGCGCGCCGACACTCTCCGGAATCGGATGTCCGCCAGTTTTCTTTACCGGCTGATCGTCGGACTGTTCTTCGGTATTTTGCTGGCGGTCGGATTTTGCAATCTGTATGTAGCGTTCGCGGTGCGCGATCGCAGCGCAGCGTGGTTCGTCGGTTATGTCGGCGCCCTGATCGCAAACGAGCTGGTGACGACGGGACTGGGCAATGCGTACCTCTGGCCCGGAATAGGAGTCGACGCCCGCTGGCCGAGCGTTATCACAGAGATCCTCGCGTTCGGGACCTTCCTCGGTTTTACGCGCAGTTTCTTGCAGACGCGTATGGCCGCACCGTTATGGGATCGCCTGTTGATTGCCGCCTTCCTCGCGGTCGCTCTTTCCGACATTGCGCGTCACGCGTTTTCCGGCGGAGAACGTTTTACAGCTGAAGTGCTGTTGGTGCAATTCGCCGCGATAATCGTTACGATCGGCGCGGGGATCGTCCGCGTGCGTGACGGATATCTTCCCGCGCGCTTTTTCGTGCTCGCGTTTGCTCCAGCGGTCGCGGGTGTCATGGTGAAGCTCGCCTACAACATTTTCTTGCCCGCGGGAAACTGGTTCTTTGCTGAAAACGGCGTCGAATTCGGCGTGATGGCGGAGTGCGTGATTCTTTCCTTCAGCCTGCTGGATCGCATTCGCATTTTGGACGTGGAACGCTCTAAGACCGAAGCGGAGCTGCTGCGCGCCGCTCAACGCAACGTCGAACTAAAGACGCTGGCCACGCGCGACCCGCTCACTGCGATCGACAATCGGCTCGCGTTTTTCGAAAGGTTCGAAGACGAGATCGAGTACGCGCGCCGCTCCGGCTTGCTGCTGGGCGTGCTCTACATCGATCTCGACGATTTCAAAGCGGTCAACGATCGCTACGGCCATCGCGTCGGTGACATTTTGCTCCAGATCTTTTCGCGGCGTCTGAAAAATGCGGTGCGCCCCTCGGATACGGTGGCGCGTTTGGGCGGAGACGAGTTTGCTGTGCTGGTCACGGGCGTCAACGATGCATCGGTCTTGGATGCGGTGCAGGCGAATGTCATGCACATTCTCGACACGCACATCATGGCGGAAGGCGTGCTCATTGACGTCGGCATGAGCGTAGGCGCCGCAATATTTCCGCGCGACGGTGAAGAAGCCGACGCCTTGATAGAGTCTGCGGACCATCGCATGTACCACGCCAAGCAAGAAGGCGCGGGGTAACCGGCGCTGAAAGGACGAGGGCATGCAACGAAGCATTGGCATTGTGATCACCGCGGCACTCCTGGCGGGTGCATTGGCGGCGTGTTCGAGCGGAAGCAGCGGCAGTACGGCGACCACGACAACGGCAGCGTCACGGGCCGCTCCCGTGAAGATGAAAACAACGAAAAGTATGGCGAGTTCCAACGGCGCAGCGGTTTTCAATACAAATTGCGCCAGCTGCCATCAGTCCGACGGAAAAGGCCAAACCGGTCCTCCGCTGGCGGGCAACGCGCTGGTCACCGGCAATCCGGGCAAGGTCATTCACATCGTGAATAGCGGTTTGACCGGCAGCGTGAAAGTCAACGGCACGACTTATAACGGCACCATGCCGGCATGGAAGGGTACGCTCAGCAACGGCGACATCGCCGCGGTCATAACCTATATCCGCTCGTCTTGGGGCAACAAGGCGAGCGCGGTAACGTCGGCTCAGGTCGCGTCGACTCCGTAACGTTGCAGTGGCCGGCGCTGCCGCTGCAAGATTGGAAACAGACCCGTGACACGCTGCACCTCTACACGCAGGTTGCGGGAAAGATTCGCCTTGCGCTTTCTCCTGAAGAGCCCGAATGGCAGCACGTCGTGCTCTATGCCACCGCGCGCGGTCTAACGACCGGCCCCATGCCGTTTCGAGGACTCGCCGTTGAGATCGCGTTTGATTTCCTCGATCATGGGGTCACGATCTCGATGAGCAATGGTCCGGCGCGCGAAATCGCACTCGTTCCGCGTAGCGTTGCCGCATTTTACGCCGATGTTATGAAAGCGCTGAAAGAACTAGGAGTTGACGTCCGGCTGAATCCGATGCCCCAGGAAGTTCCTCATCCGATTCCGCTGAACGAAGACACGACGCATGCCGCTTACGATCGCGGCGCGATCGCGCGTTTCTGGCAGATCCTCTCCGATGTCGACATGGTCTTCCGCGAGCATCGCGCGCCGTTTCGTGGGAGGCAAACGCTCGTGCAGTTCTTTTGGGGTTCGTTCGATCTCTCGTATTCGCGTTTTTCGGGCCGGCCGGCCGACTCGCCGTCCAAGGCCAACCTGATCATGCGCAAAGGCATGGATGCGGAAGAAGTCTGTACCGGCTTTTGGTTCGGCGATGATCGCCTTCCCGAACCCGCGTTTTACTGCTACGCATATCCGAAGCCGGACGGCCTGGAGAACGCGACTATCCGGCCGGCGGCGGCGTTTTGGAGCAAAGAGATTGGGGAGTTCCTGCTGCGCTACGAAGACGTTCGCACGTCGCCTTCTCCCCGCGCAGCGATTCTCGACTTTCTGCAGAGCACGTACCAAGCCGCTAAGCAGCTGCAAGCTCCGTCGTAAAGAGGCGGTCGACGTACTCGTACATCGCGCGATCGATCCACGCTAACCGCGCGCGGGTTGCGTGCGGCAAAAACGAGTGTGCGTCGTTGGCCTCGATGTAAGCGCGCATGCACACTCGGCGAAGTACTCGTCCGCTCCGGTCGCCGCGTATGGCGTGATGAACGTGTGGGCTTCGCTCGGCGTCGCGCGCGGATTGCATCATCGGCACGACTTTGTCCGCCGGCTATGAACTCAGGATGTCCGGGTCGTTAACGATTTAAGGCGCGCACTGCTGCAGCGCGTCGGCGACGAGTTTAGCTGCGTCGCTTTCCGCGCTTTGCGCCGCCGCGCGCTGGTCTTCGATCTGCGTCACGAGCGGCAAGAACGGATCGTACGTCGGGCCAACGCTGCTCGCGTTGTAGCGCGCTTCGCGTGTGCCAAGATTACGATTGTGCACACCGGCTGAAAACAGATTGGTGGCAGCGGGCGGATTTGCGGACGCCGGGCCAGGCCGCGTGCTTTGCTGCCCGCCGAGGATGAATTGGTTCTCCCAATTGGCAAGCGGTCCGGCGCCTTGCATCTCCCCGAGCTGTTCCGTCGCCACAAAACCGCTGATGACGTTCAGCGACTCTTTTTGCTGTGCCGCGACGGCCTGCAGTTTTGCGCGCATCGCTTGCAGCTTCGGGTCGTCGGGCTTGTGGTCAAGCAGTGCATCGACGCGTTTGATGTTTGCGATGATTGGTGTTTCGAGTTTCTCGAGCCGGTTGACATCGAAATGCGCGCGCGCCTCGGAGCCCGCCAAGATGTCGTCGTGATAAAGAGTCGCGAAAGCCGGCTTGCTCGAAGCGATCATATCGTCGTTGGCCAGCACGCTTGCAATCGCCGGACCGATCGTTTCGCGCAGCTCGGTGCAGAACGGTGTCGAGCGAACATGGCCGATGACCTTGAGCGCGGTCAGCGGCGCCGGCGGGGAGCTTGGCGCGGGCGACGCCGCGGCGGCCAGACCCAGCACCAGCGCAAGTATGTGCATGAGGGCTTTTCTTCCACGCCGAACAGTCGCAGGCATGCAAGTCGCCGCGGAACGTTTTGCAACCGAAGATCCATACGCGCGAATTGCGGCAGCGGTGCTGCGAATGATCTTTGGCGAAGCCTACGCTCGCAATTTTTCGATTGCTCTTTGGGACGGCACGTATGTTCAGGCGGCGGGACAAGGCCGTTTCATTCTTCGCGTCAACGATCCGGGAGCGCTGCGCAGTGCGTTCAGTCCGCCCGTCGATCTCAACGCGGGCCGAGCGTTTACGGCCGGACTGCTCGACGTAGACGGCGATATCGAGGCGGCGGTCGAGGAGATGCTGGATGTGGTGCAACGCCTTTCGCTCGCCAAACTTGCACGGCTGGCACTGCTCTTGCGTCGCTTGCCGCGAGCGCACTTGCCGCAGCTGCGCGAGGCGCATTTACGTGGAAAGCGTCACTCGCTCGCGCGCGACCGTGCGGCTATAGGTTTTCATTACGATCAGCCGGTCGAATTCTATGGAGCATTTCTCGATCACGATCTCATCTATTCGTGCGCGTATTTTGACGAGGGCGTCACCGACCTGGAGGCCGCGCAGCGTGCGAAAATCGATCATACACTGCGCAAACTACGCTTGGCCCCCGGAGATCGGCTGTTGGATATCGGCTGCGGTTGGGGAGCGCTGGCCGTGCGGGCTGCGAATGAGTACGGTGCGCAGGTTCTCGGTGTGACGCTGAGCGAGCGTCAGGCGCACGAAGGCGCGCGCCGGATTGCAGAAGCCGGCGTAGGCGATCGCGCGCGGGTCGAGTTGCTCGACTACCGACAACTACCGCAGGCCACGTTCGATAAGATCGTCAGCATCGGCATGTTCGAACACGTCGGCCGCAACAAACTGCACGAATATTTTGCCACTGCCTACCGCCTGCTCGAACCCGGCGGACTCTTTCTCAATCACGGAATTGCAACACATCAAAGCGACGGCAAAGTCGCCGGGTTCATGAGCCGCTTCATCTTTCCCGACGGCGAGCTCGTCCGCGTCTCGGAAAGCATGGAGATTGCGGAAAAAGCCGGCTTCGAAGTGCGCGACGTCGAGAATCTGCGCGAGCACTACGCGCGGACGCTGCGCGCATGGATACAGAATCTCGAACGCAACCGGAGCGAAGCGGTCGCGGCAGCGGGCGATCAATCGTATCGCGCGTGGCGCTTGTATATGGCCGCCAGTGCGCAGGGATTTCGCACGAGCCGGATCGGCGTTTATCAGGCGTTGCTGGCGAAACCGCGAGCGGGCGGGGGCGTCAACCTGCCGACGACGCGGCGCGATCTGTACAATGCCGGCACGTCCCACGCAGATTGATTGAAACGCCCTGCACGTCCAGGCGATGCTTGCGCGCGAGCTCTTCGACAAGTTTCGGGGCTAACGCGTAGTCGATATCTTCGATCCCGCCGCACGCATCGCAACGAAAATGCGCGTGCACCGATCCCGCCGGCTCGTAATATGCGCTCTCCGTACCGGGCAACGAAATCTCGGAGACCAGCCCCAGCTCGCGCATCCGCGCCAGCGCGCGGTAGACCGTCGTGAACCCGATGCTCTTGTGTTTGGTTTTGGCAAAGGCGAAGACTTCCGCGGGGGTCAGATGCGTGCCGCGAGCTTGGTCGCGCACGATTTCGTAGACGAGACGGTAGTTTTGGGTCAGGCCTGTCATGCGCTCGAAATTGTACCACAACGCGCGGCTAGGCTTGCGTCTACGCACCGCGAAACGGCTCCAGCCGGAGGAGATGTCATGTACGAAGTAACCGTCGACGAACTTGCCGGGCTTCTGCGCAAAGCCGAAAGCGCACATGCCGACTACGAAAAACAGCTCGGTCACCCCGACGCCGACTGGCCGTCGTGGTACGCGCGCTTCATTCTGGACAAACTCGGGAAGGACGAAGTCGACCTCTAGGCCGGAGGTACCCGGCGGACGCGCGGTATATATTAAAATTATCACATGGCACCCTACCAGGCCCCGCTGCGGGACATGCAGTTTGTCCTGCGGGAACTCGCTGCGCTCGGCGAGATCTCGAAGCTCCCCGGATTCGAAGAAGCCGCCGACGTAACCGATCCGATTCTCCAAGAAGCGGCGACGTTTGCCAGCGAAGTACTCGATCCGATTAATCAGAGCGGCGATAAGGAAGGCTGCACCTGGCGCGACGGGGCCGTCACCACGCCCAAAGGATTTAAGGAAGCTTACGCGCAGTTCGCGCGGGCCGGCTGGATTGGGCTTGCGGTTCCGCCGGAGTATGGCGGCCAAGGATTGCCCGCGCTGCTTTCGGGCGCGACGCTCGAGATGTGGAACGCCGCCAACGTCGGCTTCGCAAACGGGCCACTGCTCAATCAGGGCGCGATCGAAGCGATCGAACTCATCGGCTCCGAGGAACAGAAGAAGCAGTATATTTCGAAACTGGTTTCGGGCGAGTGGACCGGCACCATGTGTCTTACCGAACCTCAGGCCGGTTCGGATTTAGCGCAGGTGCGTACCAAGGCCGTGCCCGATGGCGACCGGTACCTCATCAGCGGCCAAAAGATTTTTATTACATTCGGCGAGCACGACATGGCCGCGAACATCATTCACTTGGTGCTGGCGCGATTGCCCGGCGCGCCCGAAGGCACCAAAGGCATCTCGATGTTCATCGTGCCGAAGTTTCTCACCGGCCCCGACGGCTCGCTCGGCGAACGCAACGACGTGCATTGCGCGGGAATTGAACACAAACTCGGCCTCAACGCCAATCCGACCTGCACGCTGAATTACGGCGAGCGCGATGGCGCCGTGGGGTATTTGATCGGCAAGCCCAACGAAGGGCTCAAGAACATGTTCGTCATGATGAACGCCGCGCGGTTCAGCGTGGGCGTTCAAGGCCTTGCCATTGCAGACCGCGCCTATCAAAGCGCGTTGCGGTACGCAAAGGAACGCCTTCAGTCGCGTGACATTGCCTCGCGCACGGCCGAACCGCGGCGGATCATCGAGCATCCCGACGTGCGCAGGATGCTGATGTGGATGAAAGCGCAGATCGAAGCGATGCGCGCGCTGGCGTACGTGACCGCGGCGTCGCTCGATCTTTCCGCAAAACATCCAGATCCGAAAGTCAGACAAGCGCAGCGCGCATTCGTGGAACTGATGATTCCGGTCGTCAAAGGCTGGTGCACGGAGACCTCCGTCGAGGTCTGTTCGACCGCCTTGCAAGTTTTCGGCGGCATCGGATACGTCGAAGAAACCGGGATCGCGCAGCAGTATCGCGACGTGCGCATCACCACGATCTATGAGGGCACGACGGGAATTCAGGCGCTCGATCTCGTCGGGCGCAAACTCGCGCAAGACATGGGGGCGACGGCCAAGACGGTCATCTCTGCGATGCGCAAGGACGCCGACGGTCCGATCGGCGCACCGCTGGCGAATGCGTTAGCGGCATTATCCGAGACGTCGGACTGGATCGGCATGACCGCGATGGGCGATCTCCACGCCGCGGTCGCGTGCAGCGTTCCGTATCTCAAACTCTGGGGCATTACGGCCGGCGGCTGGCAGATGGCGCGCGCCGCAAAGATCGCGGCAGCTAAAATCGCCGCGGGTGATCCGGAGATCGAGTTTTATAAGGCCAAACTGGCGACTGCGAAATTCTACGCGTCGCACATACTCGCGCAAGCGCCGGCGCTCGCGCGAGAAGTGATCGACGGCTCGGCCGACGTGATGGCGCTTTCCGAAGCGCAGTTCGATTTGGATCGCAAGGCGGGCGCGTGAACAGGGTCATCACGCTCGACAATCCGCCGGTAAACGCGCTGTCGTTTGCGTATTCCGAGAAAATCCTCAAAGAGATCGAGGCTGCCGAGAAAGATTCGTCGGTCACGACCGTTACGATAACCGGCGCGAACGGCTATTTCAGCGCGGGCGTTGACGTGAACGATTTTGCCAAAGAATGGGATCCGAGCGGCACCACAGTGCGCGACATCATCGAAGCGATAGAACGCAGCGGAAAAGTGTATGTTGCCGCCATAGACGGCCTCGCGTTGGGCGGCGCGCTCGAACTCGCCTTAGCTTGCGACCGCCGCATCGCAACACCGCGCTCCAAGCTCGGACTGCCGGAAATAAGACTCGGCCTCATTCCAGGTGCCGGCGGAACGCAGCGCTTGCCGCGGCTGATCGCGCCGCAAGAGGCGCTGCAGATGATGCTCAAAGGTGAGACGGTTATTGCCGAGCGAGCGCTCGAGATGGGCCTCATAGATGTCATCGTGAGTTCATCGAACGACCCCGAGCAGCGCGGCGAAGGCGCGCATGACGAGGGAACACACAAAAAACGCCGCCTCTCTGAATTGAAAGTTCAGCTGCCGGCGAGCGCGCAAGCCTTCGCGCTTCCTTATATCATCGCGCAAGCGCACAAGAGCGTGCCGCCCGAAGAGAGCGGCGGCCTTGCCGCCCACAAGCTGATCGACGCGGTGCAAGCGGCATTCGAGCTGCCTTTTCCGCGCGGGCTCGCGCGCGAGTACCGCCTGTTCGACGAGCTCGTCGGTTCCGCGCCGTCGCTGGCATTACGTCATTTGTTTTTCGCCGAGCGCGAACTTTCAAAGATCCCGTCCCTTCCGCGCGCCGAACCGTTGGAGATAAAGTCCGCCGGAGTGGTCGGCGGCGGAACGATGGGCACGGGCATCGCGATCACGTTTGCCAACGCCGGCATTCCCGTGACGGTGGTCGAACCGAGCGCCGAACAAATCGCCAAAGCGCGCCAAACGATTTTCGGCATGTTCATGCATCAAGTGAAACGCGGCCGTCTCACGCAAGAAGAAGCGTGGAAGCGCGGACAATCGATTGCGTTTAGCGACGATTACGCCGCGCTGGCCGATTGCGATCTGGTCATCGAAGCCGTCTTCGAGAACATGGGTGTAAAGAAGGAAGTCTTCGCCAAACTCGACGCTGTGGTGAAATCCGGCGCAATTCTCGCCTCGAACACGTCCACGCTCGATATCGACGAGATGGCTTCGGTCACGAAACGGCCGGAACAGTTCCTCGGACTGCATTTCTTTGCGCCTGCCAACATCATGAAGCTGCTCGAGATCGTGCGCGGCAAGGCGACGTCGGCGCAGACGCTGGCCACGGCGTTCAAGCTGGCGAAGCAGCTGCGCAAAGTCGCGGTTCTTTCCGCCAACGCATTTGGGTTCATCGGCAACCGTATGTTTTTCGAGTACACGCGCGAAGCGGTCGCGCTGGCCGAGGAGGGCGTGCCGCCGGCGCGCGTCGACGCCGCGATGAAGAAATTCGGCATGGCGATGGGACCGTTCGCGACCTTCGATCTCTCCGGCATCGACGTCTTTTGGCACGTCGCGCAGGGCCGCCCGGATCTCGAGCTCGCGCGCACGCCGATTCTCGACCGGCTCTACGAACAAAAGCGGCTTGGGCAAAAGACCGGCAAAGGTTTTTACGCATACGGCGAGGGCAGCCGTGAAGCGATTCGCGACGAAGAGATCGAGAAACTCTTCGCGCAGCTTGCAAAAGAAGCTGGCGTTAAACAAAACCCAGACGTCAGCGACGAAGAGATCGCACGGCGAATCGTGGGCGCGCTGATAAAATCCGGCAAAGAAATATTGCAGGACGGCGTCGCGCTGCGTCCGGGCGATATCGACATCGTATGGATCTACGGATACGGCTTTCCGCCGCACAAGGGCGGCCCGATGTGGCCCCTTCGACAGGCTCAGGACTCCGGCGCTGCGGCGCCTTCGGCGGGCGGGTTGACCTATGCGTGAAGCTGCCATCGTCGCCGCCGCGCGCACGCCGATCGGCAAGGCTTTTCGCGGCGCGTTCAATCAAACGCATGGCGCGACGCTCGCCGGCCACGTCGTTAGAACGGCAATCGATCGCGCGCACGTCGATCCGGAAGAAATAGATGACGTGATTCTGGGTGTCGGATTGCCCGAAGGCGCGACCGGAAACAACCTCGGGCGCGTCGCAGCTCTGCGCGCTGGGTTGCCCGTCACCGTCCCGGGCACGACGATCAATCGTTACTGCGCGTCGGGTTTGCAGGCCATCTCGGTGGCCGCGCAACGCATCATCGTCGACGGCACCGATACGATTGTAGCGGGCGGCGCGGAATCGATCAGCATGGTGCAAACCAACATGAACGTCGAGTTCTTTACCGAGGACTGGATGCTGCGCCACGATCCTGACGTGTACATGCCGATGCTGCAAACGGCGGATTACGTCGCCAAAAAGTACGGCGTTTCGCGCGAACGGCAGGACGAATACGCGCTGCAAAGCCAGCAGCGGACCGCCGCCGCGCAAAAGTCCGGCGCATTCGATGCCGAGATCGCGCCGCTCGAAACCTGGAAGTACGTCGAAGACAAAGAGACGGGCAAAGTCCGCGAAGAGCGCGTTACGTTGAGCGCGGACGAAGGCAACCGCCCCGATACGACGCTCGAAGGATTGGCGAAGCTGCCGGGAGTGCTCGATCCGAATTCGAGCGTGACCGCCGGCAACTCGTCGCAACTCTCCGACGGCGCTGCCGCGGTCGTCGTGATGCGGGCCAAGCTCGCCGACAAGCGCGGAATGAACGTGCTCGGCTTTTACCGCGGTATGGTCGTCGTCGGCAACGAGCCGGGTGAGATGGGCATAGCGCCGGTCTTCGCGATTCCAAAGCTCTTAAAGCAGCACGGATTGAAAATCGGCGACATCGGATTATGGGAATTAAACGAAGCATTCGCGGTGCAAACGGTGTATATCCGCGATGTGCTCGGCATTCCCAACGATCGCTTCAACGTCAGCGGCGGCGCGATTTCGATCGGCCATCCATACGGAATGTCCGGCGCCCGCATGACGATGCACGCGCTCATCGAAGGCAAGAAACGCAAAGCCAAGTACGTCGTCGTGACGATGTGTATCGGCGGCGGCATGGGCGCCGCGGGACTCTTCGAAGTAGCCTAAGAGGTCGCCGGCTGCAACGAACGTAGCGCGCGGATTTCTTCGCGCAGAGCTTGCGCTTCGATATGGTCGTACGTCACCGCGGCATTCTCGACGAGCGGCTGGAGCGCGCGCTCTTCATCGGCATCGACGTCCGCGCCGTCCTCATGCGCGCCGTAAAGCACAAAGCCGCCGAGCTCCCGGCGATAGAGCAGCGGGATCGCCAACACCGCCGTGTCATGGCGATCCGGCGGAGCCTCGCGCATCGGCACGTCGCCCACGCGCACGCAGGCCAGCTCCGAGCTGATAAAGGCTACCAGCGGATCCGACGTCGTTAACACTGCCGCAGGTTCGTGTTTCCAGCCGACGCAGCGCTCGAGCACAAAATTGCCGCCTTGACGCGTG
>CAAGKR010229744.1_pt1 | contig 23204 bp, 18 predicted proteins | sample 2556971 | NCBI WGS metagenome assembly CAAGKR01 (sample SAMEA5207829, study PRJEB30636) | soil metagenome | biome: forest; feature: boreal; material: soil | place: USA | collected 2011-09 | depth 1 m | reverse complement strand
GCCGTTCCAGGCGTTCTGCCATAGGCCACGGTCGGTACCAACCGCGAACACGTCGACGCGGTTGGCGCCCCAGGACGAGGCGTCGGGCCCCGACGACAGGACTCCACTCAGGGACGTCCACAGCGTCCTCGTAGTGAACTTGGCGGACAGCTCGTCCCACAGCTCCGGGGCTCCGCCGCCGTAGTCGAGGGCGAAGATCCCGACTCCCCGTAGGTCGTCGGCGTTGACCAGGTCGTACTTGGCGCCCAGCGATACGACGTCGTCAAGGTACTGCTCTCGGCTGCACTGCCAATCCGAATCCGACCATGTGTCCCATTCGCTGACACCATCACCGGGGTCGCGATGCGCCGAGAAGTTGGCGACGCCCGTCTGCGTTGCCACGGTGCTGGCGAACAGGTAAGTCGGGCTAACGAAGTTCCGTCCGGGAATCGGGTACTGGTGGGCGCCGGTCAGCAGTCCCACGCACCCCCTCCGGCCGTAATAGGGCTGGCCGAGGATCACCTTGCTCGCCGGGACAAGCGCTTTGTACTGCGCCATCGAAAGAGTTGCGTTGAAGCGGTACGTGTTGAGCGCTGACGTCGGATTGAAGCAGTAGGAGCTGCAATTGAGGGGCGGATTCAGAGAGTTTTCATAGTCCATGTCGTACGCCATGACGAAGAAGCTGTCGACATTTGGCGCGATGCCCGTGACGTCGAAGAACTCCAGGTTGTCCTCGGCCGAGCCCGTGTAGGTGTCGATGGCGAGGTAGGAGCCGTTGGGCATCGCGGCGCGAAGGTTCTGCATGAAAGCCGTCATCTCAGACCGGCTCGTCTGGCCGTTGGCGCAAGTGGTGTTGGTGGCCTCGTAGTCCATGTTGATGCCGTCGATGCCATCGGCGGTGATCTGGGCCGCGGCCTGGTTGATGGTGTTCTGAGCGTTGCTGGGTTGAAGCCCAGTACAAACCTGGTTGGTGGGGCTTGTGCTGAAGTCGTGAAGATTGATCGAGACGATCACCCTGGTTCCGGCCGCGTGGGCTGCATTTACGAACGCGACCATTGCTTGCGAGTGGTACACCGCCCAGCCGGTGTTGGTGGTGACGAGGTTGCCGTCGCCGCTGTTCACCTGCAGACCGAAGAACGCGACGGTGCTCAGAAGGCTGAGGTTCCAGGTGGTCCAGCCGACGTTGGGATCGTTGAGGTTGCCCGCGTTGACGAAACCGAACACCTCGCGCTGCAGCGGCGATCTCGAGGTCGCGAGCGCAACGTGCTGTGCCGGCGCCGACTGGAGGAAGCTGTACAGGCTTAGAGGTGCGGGGGCGGCGGCGAGGTTCGCCGCTTCCTGCATGATTCGCGGCCGGCTCAGCTCGGGCTTGATCTGCGGCGCGGTGCGAGCCGCGACCGGAACAGGCGGCACCAGGAGGGCGCCAAGTACAACCAGGGTCAGGATCAGGTTTCGGGGTCGGTGTCGAGACATAGGCAATATCTTGGGGCGGTCACTCTAACAAATGAGTCTCTAAATGGCTTGACGCGGGGCGAATCCAGGTCTTGCGCCCGCTCGAGATGGGCTTGCTAGAGTACGCGGCGCGGTGATCACGTCCCCCGAGGCCGCGCCTGTTGCTGGTACGCCCCAAACAGGTCCTTAGCCCCATCAACCAGCACGCCTGCTGCTGAGTTGGGATGTGATGTGCCACGTCTCCAGTCATCAATCGACGCCATCGACGCGCTTGAGAGTCCCACCGATTCCTCTTGAAAGGTCGACCGAAGGCTGACCCGCTAGCCTAACGGTCGCACATGCAAATTGCGTTCATCGGTACTCGCGGCGTGCCCGCCAGCTACAGCGGATTCGAGACTTGCGTTGAGCAGGTCGGCCGGCGGATGGTCGATCGCGGGCACGAGGTCACCGTGTTCTGCCGCAGCGGACACTATCGGGAACACCCGAAAACTTACCGCGGCATGCGCCTTGTCTATCTGCCTGCGGTCCCCGAGAAACACCTGGAGACGCTCACGCACACCGCGCTCAGCGCTGGTCGCTTGCCCAAGGATGCCGCGGTCGTGTGCATGGGCGTGGGCAATGCACCGGTGGTGCGCGTCCTGGAGCTGGCCGGCCGGCGTGCGGTGTTCAACGTCGACGGAGCCGATTGGCAGCGAGAAAAGTGGGGTCGCTTTGCCAGCTGGTACCTGAAGACTTGCGAAGGCCTTGCGGCGCGCGGCAAGAGCGTCGTCGTCGCCGACGCGGACGCCGTCAAGCGCTACTACTCGGAGGTCTACCACCGCGACAGCGAAGTGGTGCGTTACGGCGCTGATCCGCCCGCCGACACAGGCACTGCCGCGTTGGACCAATGGGGGCTCAAAGCGGGCTGCTACATGCTCTTCGTGGGGAGGTTGGTGCCGGAGAACGCGCCGCATGACTACTTGAGGGCCGTTCAGCTGGCCGGCCTCGACGCGCCTGCGGTCGTGGTCGGTGACGCGCCGTATGCCGGCGAGTACAAGGCTTCACTCCGCTCGCTCGCGCCTCCGAACGTAGTCTTCACAGGCTACCAGTTTGGTGCGGCGTACCAGCAGCTCTCGAGTCACGCCGGCATCTTCGTGCTGGCCGCGACGGTCGGGGGGACGCATCCGGTTCTGGTCGAGCAGATGGCCGCGGGCAACGCCATTGTTGCCCGCGACACGGAAAGCAATCGCGAGGTGCTTGGAGACGCCGGCCTCTACTTTTCCACGCCTGAGGAGCTGGCGAAGCTGCTCAAGATGGTCTGGCCTGACGCCTCGAGGCGGCGCACTCTTGGCGAGGCGGCTCGAGCTCGAGCGACCGCCCTCTACAGCTGGGAGGAGGTCACGAGCCGGTATCTCGAGCTGTGCGAGCGGTCGCTGGCGGGCTGACAGGTCGAGCGGCCTCAACCGCGGCCATCAGGAGCCCCAGCAGGAGCCACGTGATCATCAGCTCCAGCGTCTCGGTCGCCTGGTTGGTCAAGGCGATCACGATCGTCACGGCGGCCAGGCCGATCACGGTCGAGTCGTGCCGGCAACGCCAGGCGGCGGCCACGATCGCAAACAAGAACAGCGCGAGGATAAGAAGGCCCAGCAGGCCCGTGTCGTTGGCGACCGCGAACTCCAGGTTCGCGAGGTGCTCCGGCGCTCCATTCAGCACGTGTCGCTGGCCGTAGCTGTCGATCCCACCGCCGAATACCAGGTGATGCCGCAGGTCGGACCAGACCACTCCTAGCTGGTTCAGCCGTCCAACGACGTCGGTGCCGTTTCCAACCGAACCGCCGAGGCCACTCTGCGAGTAACCACGGGGCTGGTCGACGATGGCGACCGCGCCGATGACGAGGAGCGTGGCAGCGGCCCCCCTGATGAGAGCGCCCAGGTCGACATTCCGACGCACGCTCAGCGCCATGCTCAACACGAGGACGATGAGCGCCGCAAGCCAGGCCGCACGGGTAAAGCTGACCACGGTGCCTGACAAGCAGAGCCCGACCCCGATCCATGGCCGGCTGAAATGCTTCCGGCCGAAGTAAACCCAGGCGACCGCTCCGGCGCTGCTGATGGCTCCGAAGACGTTCGGTTCCCACAACGTGCCGTAAGCGTTCAGGTGGCCGGTCCCGGGGTTGAGGGTCAGGGACAGGGTCGGCCCGAGAAGGTACAGGAAATAGGCGAGCAGGCCGTAGGCGGCTTCGGCCGCGACGGCAAGCAGAAGCCATCTGATCACTTGATCCAGCTCCTCACGGCGCTGCTCCAGGAGGCGAGCCGGCAGAAGCAGACCAAGTGACGAGACCACCAGGAGGGCGAGCACCTTGAGGCTGCCGCTCCGCGATGGCGCGGCGGTGAGGCTGCTGACCAGGCCGACCAGAAACCAGGCGCCGAGCACAGCTTCGGCGAGGCGTGGACGTAGCCAAAGAAAGCGCCGGTCGGAAAGGCGCTTGAAACACAAGACGGTGAACGAGAAGAGCGCCGCTATCTGCTCTGGACGAATGTCAAAGCGGCCGGCCGAGAAGGTGCCGCGGTCGAGCAGGGCGGTGATGAGCAACAGCACGACGAGGCCGACGTTGGCGCCCAGAAGACGGATGAAGCCGGCTCCCACGATGAGTACCGCGGCAACCATCAAGGCTGTAGCCCACATGGCGTGCACGTTGCTCAGCGTGCCGAGGGCGATGCCGAGGGCGATGCCTGCGGCGCACACGATGACGGTGTTTGAACCACGCGGCGCCGCCGCCGTTCGCACCTCCACTTCTACGACGCCCTGCGCATGAGAAGCGATTTCGGCAACCGCGTGATCGTATCGCGCAGGTCGCGGCCGATCAGGAGATAGGCGCCGATTACGAAAACGACCGAACCGGCCGCGTAACCGATGACGAGCGCCGGAATCGAGAACGAACCGCCGCTCGCGATCAGCTGCCAGCCGGCGCCATACGCCGCCAGCGCCAGGACTCCGGATTTGAGGATGTGCTGGTACCAGCTCCAGACCCGGATTTGCACACAGTTCCGGCAGATCGTCGGAACTATGTACACGAACGCGAAGACGTTGTAGAAGACCCAGGAAAGTGCTGCCCCGGTCATCCCATAAAAGACGATGAGCGCGACGGTCACTGGCAAGACGACGAACAGAGCGACGACGTTCCCGATCACGATGATCTGCGGCTTGCCGGCCGCAAACGACAGCATGAAGGGCTGATTCAAAGCAGAGTTCAGGTAAAACCCCAGCGCGAGCAATACGGTGGGGAGGAGCAGCCGGCTGGCTACGCCGGCGTTGAACAAGTACGTGTACACCGGCAGCGCGGCGAAGCAGATGCCAGCGAACATGGGCGCCGTGCTGAAACAAACGAGGTCCTGCAGCTTGCGGAACTGCCGGATCAGGGCGACCTGGTCCCCGGCCGCAAACAGGGTCGAGAACGACGGAAAAGACGCCTGGCCTATCGCGGTGGCAACGAAATTGGCTCGCCCGACCGTGGCCGAAATAAACCCGTAGAAGCCGAATTCCGCAACCGGCAAGAGCTTGCTGATGATGACCTTGTCAGCCTGCGAGTGGACCAGGGAAAGCATGGAGCTGGCCAGCATCAGCCGCGTATAGGAGATGTTCCGACGTACGACCGCCATGTCGAAGGCTGGCAGCAGCGCGCGCCAGCCGAACATCCTGCCGGCCACGATTATGTAGGCGGCGATGCTCACCACCATGCTCGCCGAGATCCAGCCCGCGACCACAAAGACACCCGCGCCGAGCTTGAGGATGGCGAGGATGCCCAGTTGCTGTGCCGTGGTCGTAAAGATGTCGATGATGTTGTTGATGGCCATTCGCTGGCGACCTCTGAAGAGGCTCGTGTAGAGGGATCGAGGGAGCACCGCCATCGTGCTGACGCTCAAGATCCTGATCATCGTGGTCGCCGTGGCCGTGTCGACCGTCCGGAGGTTGATCCAGTGCTGCACGAGGAATGGAGCAGCGACAACAATGGCGACGAGGATGAGCAGGCTGAATGACCAATACATGAGCGATGCTGTGCGTATCAAGGCGGTGATGTACGCGGGCTCGGTGTCGAAGTGGAGGGACACCTCTCGGGTGCTCGTGGCGAGAATGCCGAGCTCGAGCGCGGCGGTGACGACCGTGGCCAGGGTGATGCTGAAGTACAGGATCCCGAAGACGTCGTCGCCAAGCTGCTTGAAGATGAACTTGACCGCGACCAGGCTCAGTACCAGCACGGTACCCTGACCCGCCACGTTGAAGATCAGGTTCCTGGAGAGTCTGTTCACCTACTGCGTCAGGATGTCACGATGACCCGTCGGCCGGCTGGTCTCCAATTCGGAATCCGGGTGAGCGCGTCGGACCTGAATCGACCGGCGTCCAACTGTCAAATCCAAGCATGAGAGAGGAATGACGGACTCGCAACACTGCTACCTGTGCGGGCGCTCGACGACGCGCCTTGTCGTCGCCAACGCCGAGTACTCCTACGTGGCCTGTTCGTCGTGCGGCTTTCGACGCCGCCATCCACTCCCGACCTTCGAGGAAGAGGATCACCTGTACCTGGACGAGTACTACGTTGATCGGCGTCTGGAGACGGACCTGGATCACCAACCGCGGCTGATGCGCAGCATCATCGACGACCGCGTCCGGATCCTCACCGAGCTAAATGGCGGTCCTGGGCGGCTGTTGGACCTCGGTGCGGGGACTGGCCTGTTCGTCGAGGCGAGCCATCGCGCAGGCTGGCGCGCCATGGGGGTCGAAACCTCGGCCGCCGCCGTTCGAATCGCCGGCACCATCACTCAAGCGCCGGTGGTGTTGGGCCGCATCGAAGAGCTCACATTTGACGGAAGCTTCGACGCCGTGACGCTTTGGGACGTCCTCGAGCACGTGCCCGATCCCCGCGCCACCCTCGGCACGGTCGGTCAGCTGCTGCGGCCCGTGGGCATCGTGGGAATATCGCTGCCCAACGTCGCCGGCATGAAGGCGCGATTGAGGGGTGACCGCTGGCGGTACTACCAGCGTTCGTTCGGCCACCTGTCGCACTTCTCGCCAAGCACCGTCGAGACGCTGTTCGTGCAGGCCGGCTATGAAGTCGAGCGCCTGACCACAACCGGATCGTTCAACCTGGGCAAGCCATTTGGGCTGGATCCGGTGGACGTTCGGGAGCATCACGCGGGCCTGTCCGCGGTGCAGGCGCTGGCGGACGGCGTCGTGAGGCGCCTCGGCGCCGGCGAGAGCCTGGTCGCCTTCGCGCGCCACGTAGGTTCTTGACGCTCACGGTCGGCATCGACGCGAGCGTGGTCGCCTCTGGCGCCGGCGGCACTCGCGTCTACGCCCTGCAACTTCTGAAGCACCTGGTCGATCGCCGCAAGGAGTGGACTTTCGTGCTCTACCTGCGCGGCCGAGGTGAGGAAGAGCAGCTCGCCGGCCTGACCGATGCTCCGAACGTGCAGACGCGGGTCGTGGATGCCGGCCCGAATGTGTGGCGCATTCAGGTCGCGTTGCCGTCGCGACTTCAAGCGGACGGGATCGACGTCTATCACTCCCTTGGCTTCTTCCTTCCGATTCGGTGGAACGGCCCGAAGGTGGTCACCGTCCACGACCTGAACATCTACGCCAACGCGCGCAACTGGTGGCGTGCCCCAACGCTTTTGAGCTGGCTTGATCTTTCCGTTCAGACCGCGGTCTCCATTCGAGCGGCGGACCGGATAATCACCGACTCTGAATCCTCGCGGAGCCAGATCACCGGGATGATGCATGTGCCGGTTGAACGCATCGCCGTGATTCCACTCGCCGGCGACCCATTCTTCGCCGGAGCGCCCAGCGAAGACGAGCTCGCGGAGGCGAAGGCCCTGGTTTCGGGCCGTCCCTTTGTCTTTTACGTCGGCATCCTGTCGCCGCAAAAAAACCTGCTCACGCTGGTGCGGTCGTTCGCAAGGTCAAACCTTCCGGCTGACGGGGCGAGATTGCTCATCGCGGGCTCAGATCGCGAGGATTATGCATCCACCATCCGAAAGGAGGCGGAGTCACTAGGCGTGGCGGGTGCGGTGGACCTGCCTGGCTTCATTTCGAAGCCGATGCTCCGGGCGCTCTACAAGAGCGCGCTGTGTGTGGTCCTCCCGTCGCATGGCGAAGGATTTGGCCTGCCCCTGGTGGAGGCCATGACCTCGGGAACACCGATCCTGGCGGCCAACCGCCAGGCGATCCCCGAGGTGCTGGGCGACGCCGGAGACCTGTTCGAGCCGGGTGACGTCGACGCTCTGACAGGCCTTCTCAACCGAGTCGCCGCAGACGCAAGCTTCCGGGCCGACCTTGCGCGGCGCTCGAGCGCCGGCCGGGCGCGATTCTCGTGGGAGAAGACCGCCGACTCTACAGCGGACGTCTATGAGGAGGTTGTGGCCAGAAGGCGGCGATAGAGGGCCGCGTATTGGGCGGTGATGGTTTCGGGGCTGAAGTCGCGCATCGCTCTCGCACGCGCCGCTGAGCCCATTCGGCCGCGCACATCGGGCTCATCGAGAAGCTTGATCAGCGCCGTCGCGATCGCTTCTGGATCGCGCGGGGGGACCAGCAAGCCGGTCGTGCCGTCGTCAACCGCCTCCGGGATGCCGCCGACCGCGGAGCCGACGATGGGCCGCCCGAGGGCCATCACCTCGAGCGTGACCAATGGGAACGGGTCGTAGATCGACGGTATGACCACGACGTCCATTGCCTTGATCAGGCGGCTCGGCTCGGCCTGGTAGCCGGCGAATTCGACCGCCGCCGACACGCGCAGGTCACCGGCGAGCTGCTCGAGACGGGCCCGCTCAAGTCCGTCGCCAACGATCACGAACCTTGCGCCGGGGTGTTTGGCGAGAACCTTCGGCACGGCCCGGATCAAGAATTCGCAGCCTTTCTGGTCGGCGAGCCGTCCCACGAAGCCGATGACATCGGCATTTGGGGGCGGCGCAACCTGATCGAGCCCCTTGGAGTACGCGTTGTGAATCACCGAGACCTTGCCGGGATCGCATAAGCCTCGCGCGATCAGCTCGCGGCGGTCATTGACAGAGACCGCGACCACAGCGGATGCGAAGCCGCAGCTCACCTGCTCGGCCAACCGGTTGCGCAACCGCGACCATGGTCCCGTGTCGTCGAGGTAGGACGGCCACTGGACCGCATAGATGCTCTTCGGCCGGCCTGCCAGCCGGAGCGCGAACTGTCCCAGGGAGCCGGCAAACTGCCCGTGGAGCTGGACGAGATCAGGTTTCCTCGATCGCATGAGCGCGGCAAGATGCGGAATTTGAGACGTGAACGACCACTTGGAAGTCAGCGGCAGCCGGTGCACCTTGATGCTTCCTGCTTCGAGGCGCGAAGGCACGTCGCCCTGCCCGTCGCAGACGACCTCCATGTCGAAATCGCTCGACAGCTGCAGGCAGAGGATCGCGAGCATGTTGGGCCCACCGCCAAAGGCCGACGAATGAATGACGTGGACAATGCGCGGCTTGGTCAAGCGATCGCCTTCTTGTAAGCCTCGAACGTCAGCTCTGCGGTGCGCCGCCAGCTGAACTCCTGGGCGCGGGCGGGCCCGGCGAGCCGGAGCCGCTCACGCAGGGCTGAGTCGGTGAGGATGCGATTGACGGCCTCGACGATCGCCTCGACCGAAAGCGGGTCGAACATGATCGCCGCTTCTCCGCAGATCTCCGGCAGCGCGCCGGCGTTAGAGCAAGCCGTCGGCACGCCATGCGCCATCGCCTCGAGGGCGGGAAGGCCGAAACCTTCATACAGAGAGGGGAGGACGAAGGCCGAGCTGCAGCGGTAGCAGGCAGCCAGCTGCCGGTCGGTGACGTAGCCCGTGAAGCGAACCCGCTCGCTGACTTGCTCGCTGGACCTGACGATATCCTCGGCCCGAAAGCGCTGCGGCCCGACGATGACCAGGTCGAGGTCGTGGCCACGCACCGAAACGAGCTCTGTGAAAGCCTCGATGAGCCTGACCAGGTTCTTTCGCGGCTGAACATTGCCGACCGCCAGCATGTAGGGACGATCGGGGGACAGGCCGAGAGCGGCCGCCTCGAGCCGCGCGTCTTCCATGGTGATGGGCTGCGCTCCGGCGCCAGGACCAATCGGGATCGCCGAGATCTTGTTTTCGGGCACCTGGTAGTGGTCGATGATCTGGCGCCGAGCCGACTGAGAGTCGGTGATGACGTGCGCCGCCTTCTTGATCGACCTCGGCACCACGTTCGACAAAACGCGCAGGTCACGCTGCGAGAACCATTCCGGATTGGTCGCGTAGCAAATGTCATGCACCGTAAGGACGATGAGAGCTGCTGACCACACTGGCGCTCCGTAGGTCATATGAAGGATGTCGATCCCCCCGAACGATCTGATGGGCAGCTCCAGCCCCAGTCGCACGTACGGGTTGCCGGTGAGAAGCCGCTTGAACCGCAGATGTCGATTGGGGCTCGCCCATGGGGAGCCGACGTGGTAGACCACGAGGTCGAGTCCAGTCACGTCGGCGCTCAAGGCGCCGACCAGGCCCTTGACGTAGGTCTCGTTTCCAGTCTCCTGCCCGCCGACCATGTGGGCGTCCAGGCCCACGCGCAGGGTCTTCACGAAGGCACCGCCGCGCGATACGCGGCCATGGTCCTCTCAAAGGCCAAATCCCACGTGAGCGCGGCCGCTCGCTTGATGCCTTGCCGGCGCAGCTCATCCGTCAGCTTTGGGTCTCTAGCGGTACGTCTGAGGCATGCGGCAAGCTCCTCGGCGGAAGTGGGGTCGAACGTCAAAGCGGCGCCCGAAGAGGTCTCCTCGAGGACGGCAATCCGGCTGTGGACGACTGCGGCGCCCGCGGCGAGACCTTCAGCGACCGGAAGCCCGAAGCCTTCGTCCCTGGAAGGGACGACCAGGGCGGTCGCTCCGACCATGAGATCGAGCAGCTCTTCATTAGGAACGAAACCAAGATGGCGCACTCGGCCGGTCAGGCCACGAACGCTCACCTCGACCTCGAGGGCACTGGTTTGTCTTGGCAGCCAGCGGCCCGCGATGCGCAGCTCTTCGGCGAGGTCGGAGCAGTTTGCCATCGCTGCAAGCAGAACCGACAGGTTCTTGTTGGGGTTCGGGCCTCCCAGATACAAGAAGTAGGGACGCGCTTGGCGCTGGGGAGCCGGCGCCCTGGCGGTCACCTCAATGCCAGGCGGTGCCACCACGATTCGACTCGCGGGGATTCGGAGGAGCGTGACAAGGTCCGCTGCCGTCTGCTCCGAAATCGCGAAATACGTATCGACTCGTTTGAGCCCACGGAGATACATCTGATACCCCGCCCAACCGAACAAGCGCCGCCGATCGAGTCCTTGTTTCAGAGGAATGAGGTCGTAGACGGTGGTGAATAGTTTGCGGGTGCCCAGAGAGCTCAGCGCCTGCGGGTCCGTGACGTGTACGGCCCGGACGGTGCTCAACCGAGCACGGCGTCGCATGGCCATTAGAGCAAACAGCCACGCGCCCCGGTACTCCGGCGCATTGGATTTCGGCAGCAGGACCGTGCGATGGGGGGGAGGAGGCTCGAAAGCGCCCTCGCCGGCCCAACCCCAGAATTCGAGAGGGATCTCAGTCTGGCGCGCGAGGCGTCGGGCCAGGCCGCGCACATAAGTTCCGATCCCCCGATAACGATGGGCGTTCTGGAGCGGTGTCACATCGAAGGCTATGGCAGGAGTCGGCAATCGAATTGTGCCTCGACGATATCGCAGTACGGTCTGCGGGCGTCCGCGGCCAAGCCGCTACCCTAAGCCCATGGCGCGTCGCATGAAGGACGCCTCGGCTCCTGCTGACCGGTCAGTGGAGGAGAAGGACGTGCGGCAAGCGTCTGCACCGACGGAGCCTCCAGCACCGACGATCCGCCAGCGGCTTCCAGAGGCTCTGCCGGCGGACTGGCTGCCACGGGCACTCGTCGTTGGGGATGCCTTGATCGCCGCCGTGTCGGTGCCGATCGCTTACTGGGTCCGGTACGGAAAAGCCGGCCAGGCCCTTCCGTTCGGCCCATACCTGGCCGCCATCCCGATGGTGGTGGTCATCTACGTGGGTGTGCTGGCCGTCAATCACCAGTACACGTCGTGGCGGGGCCGGACGCTGGTCGACCAGCTGTTTTCCCTGTACAGCGGGATCGGTTTGGCGGCCGTTCTGCTGCTTGCCGCCATCGAAGTGGGCAACCTGGGCGGGCACTATTCCCGCCTTACCTTCGTCCCATTTGTGCTGCTGACGGCTGTCTTGATGACCGCCGAGCGGTACGTGCTGCGCCAGTACGAGACTCATCTTCGCCGGCGCGGCATCGGGACCGAGAGAGTCCTGATGGTCGGCACCGGTGCGGGCAGCGAGCTTCTCATCCGGCGCATGAACATGTTTCCCCAGTACGGGTTCCAGGTCGTCGGAGTGGCCAGCGACGACGCGCCGTCGCTGGAAAGCTACTGCGGTGTCCCCGTGGTCGGTCAGCTAAGCGATCTGCCGAAGCTCGTCCACGAATTGAAGGTCGACCAGGTCTTCCTTGCCCTGCCAACCGGGCAGCGAGACCGACTGCTTCACCTGGTCAAGATGTGCGAAGACGAGAACCTGGAGTTCCAGATCGTCCCTGACCTGCTTGAGGTGATGAGCACGAGGGTTGCGGTGAACGAGATCGACGGCCTACCACTCGTCGGCATTCGTCACAGCCGATTGACCGGCACTGCGGCTCTGATCAAGCGGACGACCGACATCCTGATCAGCGCAATTCTTCTAATCCTGATGAGCCCGCTTCTCCTGGTGGTCGGGATTCTGATCAAGCTGTCCATGCCCGGCCCGCTTTTGTTTCGCCAGCAGCGTATCGGCCGCCATCGCCATCCCTTTGTGATCTACAAATTCAGGTCGATGATTCCCGATGCAGAAGCGAGGACAGGCCCCGTCGTGGCCAGGCCGGGGGACGACCGCGTGACCTGGCTCGGACGGCTCATGCGCCGCCTGAGTCTCGACGAGCTTCCTCAGCTTTACAACGTGCTACGCGGCGACATGAGCCTGGTGGGTCCGAGGCCGCAACCGACGTTCTTCGACGAGCGCTACAGCGGCGAGGTTCCCCGCTACCTGGAAAGGCAGCAGGCACGACCCGGGCTCACCGGGTGGGCCGAGGTCAACGACCTACGCGGAGCCGCCCCGATCGTAGACCGGACGATGTACGACGTTTACTACATCGAGCACTGGTCGCTTGCACTCGACCTGAAGATCGTGGTCTTGACCGCGCTGCGAATGTTCTCCCAGAGGCACGCTTACTGACGAAGCGCTGATTCAAGCCCGCTCCCCCAGCGCTTTGCGAATTCGTTCCATCGAGCTGCGGCTGACTCGCCTGAGCCGCCCGGGCAGACGTCTCGCTTTCAGCGTGCTCCAGTCAAGGATGTCGAGCGGGCGGCGGGTCAAGCGATAGCGAAGACTCTTGCCGCGCAGGTCGTCCGCCGTAAGCCTCACCTTGGTCATGGCTTTGATTCCGGCGATAAATGGCTGGATGGATCCATCGATCGGCAGAGGTTCCAAGGTGAAGCCGTACCTCTCGAACATATAGAAGCGAGGTACGCCGCTTCCCGGCTCTGACTGCTCGTACAGTTTCACCTTCTGCGTCCGCTGGTCGCGGCCAGTTCGAAGCAGGTCCAGGTGGAGGATCGTCAGTGTCTCGATGTCGCGACCGGAGCCGAGACCGTGCAGAACTTCGTGAACCCGGCCCGTGTACCGGAGTCCAGCGCGCAGCCTGAACAATCGCAGTTGGCGATCCGGATAGTGCGGGTGGGACGATATGTAACTGAGGCCGCCGGTTGCGTCCACGAGCCATTTACGTGGCACCATGGCGTGATCCAGGCCGAGCCGGTTCAACTCCTTGATCGTTTGCCTGGGCTCGCCACCCACCAGAATTTCATCAGAGTCGAGGACGAAGGCCCACGCGTCGCTGTCCGGGCTTGCTCGCCGAATCGCGTAGTCGAGATAGATCTGCCGCTGCGCGGAATAGTCTTCGCGCCATTTGGATTCGATGACCGTTGCTCCGAATCCCTTAGCTACCGATTGCGTGGCGTCGGTCGAGCCGCCATCGACCAGCACGAGCTCGTCCACCACGTGATGCAGGCTGCCGAGCGAGAGCTCGACCACGTGTGCTGCGTTCGTGGCCATCATGCATCCGATCAACATGGTCATCGGGACGACATACTAGAGGCGCTCAAGCAACCCCATACCCGGAGCTGCAGACGACATTACAACGGCCCTGCAACGCATACGACGCTTCCTGTCCATCTGGCGGCTCTCGGGCAGCCCCAAGCTTGCGCTGCAGGCTGCGCAGAACCGGTGCCAGGAGGTCGTTGACGCATTCCTCCGCACGGGTGGTCGCATCTCTTCGGTTGGGGTGACGTACCGAGACCTGCAGCTCCCGCGACGGTTGTTTGCCGGGAAGAATCTAGGTGGGGTCGGTTATCTGCGTGAGCTTGGCGACTACGGCGTCGAAATTGAAGCTAAGCCCGATGTCCTGGTCACCAGGTTGCGCAACGGTCTCCGCTTCGAGGCGCCGGAGCGTCGATTCATCGACACGCTTTGCATGCTTGCTGAGCGTTTCGTCGCTGAAGAGTACTCGTGGCTGGATGTCGCCGGAAACGTCGTGATCGACGTGGGTGCCAACATCGCGGACAGCGTGCTCTACTTCGTCAACCGCGGCGCTGTGCACGTCTTCGGATACGAACCCGACGCCGCCGCCTATGCAGTGGCTGTGCGCAATGTGAGCCTGAACAAAGTTGAGAACGTCAGTCTCATCCAGGCTGCTGTGGTCGGCCGCGCGCAGCCCGGCGGCGGCCACACCGTCTCGTTCGCGGAAGTGATGAGCATTGCAGCTCGTGATCACCCGGGTGTTCCCCTCGTGTGCAAGATCGATTGCGAGGGCTGCGAGTACGAGATCCTTGCGCTTGAGGCGTTGGCAGGGGTCGACATGCGGAAGGTGACGCAGTTGATGATCGAGTACCACTCGCGGTCGCCTCAGCCGCTTCGCACGTCCCTTGAACAGCTCGGCTTCGAGGTCGAGACAACCACCGGACCAACAGGAGTGGGATGGATCCGGGCTCGCAGGCTTAGCGGCGCGCCGTCCCGCCCTTGAGTCATCGGGCGCAGCCTCAAGTTATGGTTTTGCGGTGGCCTCGCCGGCGCATATAGATCGTCCGTCGGGGCCGCTTCAAGCGGGCCTGGATTTCGGGCGCTATCCGGTGACCCTCGGTTTGGCGGCGTTGACCTGCGCCCTTACACCCGCCTACACAGTGCGCTGGCGCGTCGCGTTTTACCCGACGACTCTGCTCGAAATCGCGCTCCTGGCCACGGTCGCAGCCTTCGCTTTCGAGGCGTGGCGATTGCACGAAAGGCCGACCTGGCGGTCGCCGCTCACGATTCCGGCCTGCATTTTCCTGGTTGCGGGGGCGATCTCGGTCCTGGCGGCCCCGGACAAGCGAGCAGCCCTCGGCATTTATCGCGCCTACCTGGTCGAGCCGGTCGTTTTCTTTTTTGTCCTCAGCACCATCATCCGCGGCTGGCGAGAGGCCAAGGCTGTCTTGTGCGGACTCGCCATCGCGGGCGTCGTCGTGGGGATCGCGAATTCGATCGTCGTCCTCGAAGCCATCAGACACCACACCCTGAACCCCGCCGTCACCGCGCCTGTAGTCATCTACACCAACGCCAACGACGTCGCCCTGTTCTTGGTCCCGCTCATCGCGGTCGCGGGCAGCTTTGTGCTCTTCTCGACTGAGGTCCGCGAACGTTATGTGGGCGGTGCCTTCCTGGTCATCGCCACCGTTTCGACGCTGCTCAGCTTCTCGAGGGGCGGCTATCTCGCACTCGCAGCGGTCGCGCTTGGCCTGGCCGTGGCTCACCGCCGGCGCTGGACACTCATCGGAGTCGCGGCCGCGGTAGGGGTCGTTCTGATCCTGATCCCGCCGATCAATCATCGCCTGGCTGTGGAGGTGGACTTCTCCAATCCTCAGAACACCCTGGTGGGGCGCTTTGAGCTCTGGCGGGTCAGCCTGCAGATGCTTCAGCAGCACATCCTTTTCGGCGCCGGGCTTTCTGGGTTTGCGCAGGCGATTGCGCCGCTTTGGAATCCGACTCACATCGATCGCTTCATCTATCCCCACAACATCGCCTTGACCTTCTGGAGCGAGACGGGGCTATTCGGACTCGCGGCCTTCGCGTGGATCATGGTTGCGGGCGTAACGGTGGCCTGGCGCGGCTGGCGGGTTGCTGAACCCCGCTGGCGGCCTCTCGAGCTTGGTGTGCTTCTTGCCCTCGTGGCCGTGGTCGTGCACGGGCTGGTAGACGTGCCCTATTTCAAGAATGACCTGGCCCTAGAGTTCTGGGCGCTCATGGGTCTGGCTTGGGCCGGCAACCGGTGGGCCTCGGCTCTGGACGGGAATCACTCGCAACCCAAGATGGACTCCGGCGCTAGGTCATCCCGTTGAACTCCTGGCGCCGATCGCTCAATGCGCATCGGGTCGAGGGCGCGGCCTCGCTGGGGTTGCTGTTTCTATATCTGGCCCTGATGAATGGCCACCTTGTCAGCGTCGACGGCTTGGTCATGTGGCGCCAGGCACTCGCTCTCGGATTCCATCATTCGCTGGGCTTCATTCCCCCGATCTGGTGGGGCGGCCACATCAACACGAGCACTCGTGGGGTCGCGGCGTCGCTCCAGTACCTTCCGGGGATATTCGCTTTTGCCTGGATCCGGCCTTACGACCCCATCCCTGTGTCAGCCGCATACGACTACGGCCTTCTGTACGGAGACCGGCTCTACACGGTGGCGGGAGCGCCTGTATGGGCGATCGTCACGGCGGCGACGGCGCTGGTCGTCGGCTTGACAACTCGATCCCTTGGCCTGGAGCGGCGCGCGGGGCTGTGGGCGATGGCGTTCTACGGCCTTGGCTCGCCCGCCCTTCTCGGCGCGCGGGGCGACTTTCCTCAACCGTTGGTCGCGTTGTGCTGGGCGACCGGTCTGTTGGCTTGTCTGCGGCTCAGGAAGGGTGGCTCAGAGCGGTGGCTGTGGCTGTGCGCCGGCAGCGTGGTCTATGCGGTGTTGACGCGTCCTCTCGAAGGCTCACTGCTTCTCCCCGCCGTCCTGCTGCTCCTCTTACCCGGCTGGCGCGCCAAGCCTTGGCGGCTGGCGGTTCCAGTGGCTGCCTGGGCCGGCGCGGTGGTTGTCACCCTTCTCATCAACTGGGTCCGCTTTGGATCGCCCTCGAACTTCGGCTATGGGGCAATCTCGTGGAACATCCCGATCTGGGTTGGGTTTCCCTATGCCCTCCTGAGCCCTGGCCGCGGCGCGTTGTGGCAGTTTCCGGCGATGGTCCTCGCGGTCCTGGGAGCCGCGTTCCTGTTTCGGAACGGGAAGCGGCTTGAAGGAGTGGTGCTGGCCGGGCTGCCTGCGTTTCTTTTCATCGAGTCCTGCATCTATTTCGCGTGGATCGACGGCTGGGATTGGGGATTTCGCCTGTTCCAGCCGGCCTTGCCGTTTGTCGCCGTGCTGGCAGGGATCGGGGCGGTGCAACTGCGAGGCCGGCTCAGCGTCTGGCTGCCGGCGGCGCTTCTCGCAGGAGGAATGCTGTGGAACATTCCCGCCGTGTTGACAGACTTGCTGGGTGGGTATGCAGCGACTTATGACAACCTCGCGTCGTGGTCGAGATTGGATGCTTATCCGCCGATCGGGGCCTGGCAGTTTCTGCACCACATTCGGGCCACAGGCGCTGACGATTCGGCAACGATCGACATCGTGTGGTTCCGACAAGCCAGGGCCACACACTGGGCGTCGCTGGTCCCATTCGTGGTTCTTTCAGGCTTGGCCGTGGGGCTGTGGGCCCACGCTCTCCGGACCGATAGAATTGCCGTCCGAGATGAAGCCCGCGACCAGCCCTCGCAGTAGCCGGACCTGATCGCCAACCTGAAGGTGGGGGTCGTCATCCCTGCCTTTAACGAGGCTCTTTCGCTGCAACGGCTCCTACCGGGAATCCCACGCGACCTGTGCGATCTCGTGGTCGTGGTCAACGACGCCTCCACCGACGCGACGTCCGAGGCGGCGCGCAAGCTGGGCGCCACGGTGATCGACCGGGCGGTGCGAGGGGGCCCTGGGCCGGCGATCCGGGATGGGCTCGACCTGTTGCGCTCCCAAGGGTTCGACCTCGTCGCGGTGATGGCGTCGAACGGAAAGCACGATCCCGCCCAGCTGCCCGATTTGATCCAGCCTCTGGCCGGCGAGAACCTCGACCTGGTACGAGGCTCGCGGCACCTGGAAGGTGGGGGACACGTCAACATCCCCTGGCACCGCCTGTTCATGATCCAGGTATTCACGGTGCTTTTCTCAATCCTCGCCGGCCGGCGCGTCACCGACGCCACCGGCGGCTACCAGGCATACCGGTTGAGCATCCTCGACGACAAACGCATCGACCTACACCAGCCGTGGCTCGGACGCTACGAGGTCGAGACCTACCTGTTCGCCAAGACATTGCTGTGTGGCTATCGGTGGAAAGAGATTCCAGTCCGCATCACGTACAAAGAGCGCGGGCCCTACACGCGCGCGCGACCCATCGTTGATTGGTGGGGCTACTTTCGCCCGGTATTGCTGCTCAGGCTCGGGCTGAAGCACTGACCAAGAGACCATCCCCGCCAGGTCGCGCTTCCCCAGTTAGGCTGGGGCGCGAGGAACCAGCACCGTGATGTCCCCAACCGTGGCCACCTGCTCGTAATGCTGGAGCAGGTACTGATAGATCGGCGCCTTCTTCCGGCTCGAGGAATCGACCAGGTAGTCGGGCCGAAGGCTCCGCGACCAGTCATACTCGCTCACGCTCTGCAGGAACACGACCTTTGGCGGGTGCCGCTCAATATCCCGTAACACCGAGTCCACCTCAGCCGGTGGGAGGTCAGGGTCGATGAGCCAATCCTGTCTGGTTGGATTGATCCGATCGGTCAGGAAGTACAGACAGCTGAACTCGGGCATCACCAGGATTGGATCGCCCGGCTTGCTGTAGCGGTCGACCATGCTCACCACGCCATCGACTCGTTGGACATTGGCGGGCGTGGACACGATACCGGCCAGCTTCGGCGTTCGGAACGTCGCGGTGAGCTGGTCGCGCGGCGCATCGAAATAAACATGGTGCCGGACATAGTCGACCGACGCGAACACGATCCATGCGCCAAACAGCACGGGGGCAACAAATGCCAAAGACGAGATCGTCGCACTGCTTGCGTTGGGCAGCTTTACGTCGGATAGGCCATGCAGCAACAGCATCGCGATCGGCAGCGAGAGGTACGCGCCAAGGTACGAGTACATGATCCCGCTGAATGTGAATTGCGCAAGGTACTGGAGCGCGAGAGCCAGCACTATGAGTTCGGGCGGAGGCAGTCGCTTACGCAGAGCTATAGGCTGCTCCCTCGATCGGAGGTAGGGCATCCGGACTCCAAGCGATATCAAAAGGGCCGCAACATTGAAAACAAGCAGCAGGCCCATCGCCATCGGAACGAAGCCGGCGCCGTCGTGAAGGTAGTTGAGCGAGTAGACGATGAGGCCGACCGGTACGCACAGGGTCACCATCCACTGCAGTGTCTTCAGCCGTAGCACAGTCGCGAGCGCGAGTACCGCGAGCACAAGGCCGAAGAGCTTCAGCTCATGCGACGAGAAGGCGGTAGGTAGATCCTGCCAGATGGTAAAGCCCAGCGGCTGCGGGATCGCCTGGATCGCTCCGAAGAACGACCCCTCGAGGAAGTCTCGGGCTGCACCAACGGCAGCGAACAGCGCGAGCACCACGCCGAATGTGAGCGCAGCGCCCGCCACGAAGAACGGCCACATGCGATAGATGCCCGCCAGGGCTGGATGGACCTGGGTGTTGTCTCGGTTGAGTCTTCCTCCGATCAACCCGACGATGGGCACGAGCAGCACGAAAGCGCCAAAGCTGGGCTTGGCAAGGGTCGCCGCGCAGGCCGCGGCTCCCGCCGCCAACGCCAGCCACCTCCGATTCGGCCCGGCCGCCACTATCAGCAGCACTGATGTCAGCAACAGGACCTCGCCGTCGTATGTGTAGTTCGCAAAGTAGTAGCTCAGCACCGAGAAGAAGACGGTGGGCAGAGCCGTGAGAAAAGCCAGCCGCGCGCTCACAAAGCGCCGGATGATGAGGTAGGCGAGGACAGACCCGAGAGTTGCCTCCGCGACGAAGACCCAGCGCGACACCAATAACGTGTACGAGTCGCCGAGGAGTGCCTGTAGCGCCGCCTCCTTGTAGATGCTTACCGGGGGGAAAACAAAACCGAAGTCGCGGTACGGTACCTGGCCGAGGGTGATCCGGCGGCCCACGCTCTGCAGCCAGCCCTCGTCGGTGGCATTGAAGCCCTGCGTGATGAAGGTGGCACGGTAGGCAAAACCGACCAGGATCAGCAGGCCGACATACACGATAGAGTCGCGGCTCACATATGCATGCCTTCGCAGGCCTGAGTGTTCGCGCGACTCGATGACAGCGCTATTCAGTTCGAGCTTCTCGCCGATGTGGCCTGGTCGTGATCAGAGAATTGAACGAGTCGCCGGCGCAGCTTTCGAGCGCCATCGCGGAGGGCCGATTGCACAGAGGTAGTGCGCTTTGTCATTGGTGCAAGGAGAATATCCGCTCCTCCCGGGACAAGGCGAGTTGGTCGCAGGCGCAGGGTCTCTCGGATTGCACCCGATGGTCCAGCAAGTAGACTGACCGGCATGCCGATGTCGATCTCCGGCCAAGGCATCCGCCGCCACGTGCTCGAGCAATCGAAGCGGGCGAATGTTGGTCACATCGGCTCCGCCCTGTCGGTCGCCGACATCCTCGCCGCCCTCTATGGAGGAGTGATCAAGGGCCGGCCGACCGATGCTGACCGCGACCGCTTCGTGATGTCCAAGGGGCACGCCGCGCTTGCGCTCTACGCCGTTCTCCACATGGCCGGCTATATGACCCACGATGTCCTTGAGAGCTATAGCGGTGACGGTACCCAACTCGGAGTGCACCCACATCACGGGCTCACCGGTGTCGACTTCTCCACGGGTTCTTTAGGCCAGGGCCTGGCGATGGCGGCCGGCGCGGCGCTGGCTGCCCGTCTGCAGGGCTCGCATCGTCGCGTGTACGCACTGACAAGTGATGCCGAGTGCAACGAAGGCAGCGTCTGGGAAGCGGCGATGTTTGCTGCGCACCACCGGCTTGACAACCTGGTCGCAATCGTCGACTCGAACCGACAGCAGGCCCTGGGCTACACCGCAGACGTGATCTCGCTCGAACCACTCGAGGAGCGCTGGCGGGCTTTCGGCTGGGATGTCCACAGCGTGGACGGCCATGACCAGGTGGCGATTACTTCTGCAATCGCGGGGCTTACTGCAGAAGAGCCTCATGTCCTCATCGCAAACACGACATTCGGAAAGGGCGTCTCCTTCATGGAGAGCCAGATCCGCTGGCACTATATGCCGATGAATGATGAGCAGTACGCGTTAGCTCTTCGTGAGATAGGGGACTGAGGCCATTCGCAAGGCCTTTGTTCGTACCCTCGTTGAGCTCGCCGAGCACGACCCGCGAATCGTCCTGCTCACCGCCGACCTTGGTTTCATGGCCCTCGAACCGTTCATGGAGGCCTTCCCCGAGCGCTTTTTCAATGTCGGCGTGGCCGAGCAGAACATGGTTGGCCTCGCGACCGGCCTGGCGGAAGCCGGCATGCTCCCGTTCGTTTACTCGATCGCCCCGTTCGCAACACTCCGGCCCTACGAGTTCATACGAAATGGGCCACTCCTTCATCGACTACCCGTTCGTGTGGTCGGCATTGGTGGCGGCATGGAGTACGGCCCGAACGGAATCAGCCACTACGCCCTCGAAGACGTGGCTGTCATGCGCGCTCAACCAAATATGACCGTGATCGCGCCGGCCGATCACCTGCAGGCGAGAGAGGCGCTGCTGGCGACTGCGAATGTCCCTGGGCCGATCTACTTCCGACTTGGCAAAGACGACACGACGGTCGTACCGGGCCTGGACGGGGCTTTCGAGCTGGGCAAGGTCCAGCTAATTCGCGAGGGGCCGGACGCGGCGATCATTGCCATGGGCCCAATTGCCGAGGCGGCGGCGGCGGCGGCGGAGCTCCTGGCTGGTAAGGGCCTTGACTGTGCGGTGGCGGTGGTCGCCAGCGTGAGCCCCGCGCCAACGGAAGATCTTGCGGTTCTGCTCTCCGGACGCAGACTCGCGGTCACGGTCGAGGTTCACTATTTGACCGGTGGCCTCGGCTCGCTCGTCTCAGAAGTCATCGCAGAGCGAGGGCTGGGCGTGCGGTTGCTCCGGCAGGGGGTGAGCTCGATGCCCGACGAACTGGTTGGCAGCCAACGCTACATGGAGAGGTCGTTCGGTCTGTCAGCCGAGCAGCTGGCGGGAGCGGTGATTCAGGAACTGGCTGCCAGGTAGCGGTCCTTCAGGAAGGGGTTGCTGACCAGCCAGTCTGCAGTGAGCCGCAAGCCCTGCTCCAGGTCGACCGCAGGACGCCATCCCACGGCCTCTTCGAGACGCGAGCTGTCAGCCACCCAGGTCCCGGTGTCCCAGCCTCGATCGGGCATTGACTTCCAGACCGGCTCGATAGCGATCCCGAGCACGCGTCGGGCATGCTCGACGGCTTGCCGGAGCGTTGTCTGCACGCCTGTCCCGACGTTGTAGATCCAACCTGGCTCGCGCACGTTGCGAGCGACCCTCATGTACGCATCGCAGACGTCAGAGACGTAGACGTAGTCGCGCGCCGTGTCCGGACTGGCGAGCGGTGGCAGCCTGCCCTCGAGGCCGCGAGCGACCAACTGCGGGATGAAGCGTTTGGGTTCCTCCCATGGGCCATAAACGGAGTACAGCCGCAGGGTGGCAACGGGCGCGCCGCTGGCGCGCGCCGCCTGTGTGCAATACAGGGTCGCCGCCGCCTTCGCGACTGCATACGGGCTGTTTGGCTCGAGCGGTTCGTCCTCACGGGGCGGATGGTCCTTGAATCCATATTCGGAGGACGAGCCGGTGTTCACGAATGCCTCGAACCCAATTCCGAGGCAAGCATCGAGCAGGTTGGCCGTGCCCAGGACATTCGTCTTCAAGATCGAAGCTGGATCGCGTTGCCAGGAATAGGCGCCGTGCGCAGCGAGGTGGAAGACCCACTGTGGCCTGAACTCCGCCAGGACCGCAGTGAGTCCAGTCCCCTCCTCGAGGCTGGCCTGGATCCATTGCACTCGTCCTGAAATATCCGCCAAACGCCACGGGTCATGGCTGTTCCTGACGAGAAGCCCCACTTCATGCCCGTCTTGAAGCAAGCGGCGAACCAGGTTCGAGCCCACGAAACCGGTTCCACCGGTCACCAACGCCCGTTTCGAGTCAGGCGCGGCTGGCATGGAACACATAAACCGCGCAAAAGAGGCGATTGACAAGCGGGAGTCTTTCAATGGGCGGCTCGATGAACTTGAAAACGCGAGCCAGCCAATCGGGGCAGAACATTGGGACGGCGATGCCGAACCTGCCGTTGATCACGCGCCCGCCTGCGGCTTCGACCCAGCTCCGCAGGCGCGCCGCGGTATATGAGCGCTCCTCGTGATCGCGGTGGTAGCTGGACAACCTCTCCATCAGCTTGAGGATCGGGCTGTAGCCGTTTGGCTCGAGGACAAGGATCTCCCGAGCGACCCGGAAAGCCTCGTGAATGGTCGCCCTTGGGTCGCTGTCGTGATGCAGGATCGCCTGCAGGATCGCGATATCGAAGGCGTCGTCCGCATACGGGAGATG
>CAAGKR010379352.1_pt1 | contig 23292 bp, 21 predicted proteins | sample 2556971 | NCBI WGS metagenome assembly CAAGKR01 (sample SAMEA5207829, study PRJEB30636) | soil metagenome | biome: forest; feature: boreal; material: soil | place: USA | collected 2011-09 | depth 1 m | reverse complement strand
GGCCTGGATCTTTTGAGCGACGAAGATCCAGCTTGAGGCCGGCAAGAGGAGATTCGGCGAAGAACTGTACCAGACTCCGCGGCTGCCGCGCCCGTTTAGTACGTCGCTCAAATTGTTCTGCCGGCAAAACTACGACCTGCAACGAACACCGGCTCCGTTCTCCCTCCGTTCCACTTTGACACTGGGCTATTTGAAGAATATAAGTCGCTTGTCATCAAGCAAGCATAGAGAGCCGCAGAACGGGGCGAGGGTTCGGTGACTCTGACGGAACTTTCGCGGAACCCGCAAGGGCAGTAACCGAGCAGAACAAGCGGTAATCATCTATTACTTTTGGGGAGGGTAGATAGAGCGCATAGAGAGTCCTCGCTTCTGGATTATCTGGATTAACAGTAGGCAGTTCTTTCACAGGAGACTCTAGCCATGAAAAGATCAACTCAAGATAAGTTCATTTGTTTACTGGCCTCTATCTTCGCGATGTCTGCTAGTTGCGCCTCTCCGCCGCCCAAAGCTCCAAAGGCGGTAAAAACGGTGGCTTTCATTACGAACGCCTCCACCGACTTCTGGAAGATCGCCCGCAAGGGATGTGAGAAAGCTGACACCGAACTGACCGATGTGACAGTTGCATTCAAAACCACAAACACCGGAGCGACAGAGGAGCAGAATGGACTCATTAGAGACGCGCTGGATACGGATGAGGCTGACGCTATTGCGATCAGCGTGATCGATCCAGCCGGTCAGAAGAAGGTGATTAACGAGGCGGCGAAGCGGGCTTTGGTCATCACTCAGGACAGCGACGCACCGGATAGCGACCGCTCGCTTTACCTGGGCGCCGACAATCGTGCCGCTGGACGCCAGGCCGGGGAACTCATCAAGAAAGCTCTGCCCCAAGGTGGAAAGATCATGGTCTTTGTCGGCAAGCGCGAGGTACAGAACGCACGGGAACGATTCGAGGGACTGAAGGAATCGCTGCAAGGTTCGAAGGTGGAGATTATTGACCTTCTAACCGACGATGCCGACCCAGGTCGCGCCAGGGAAAATGCTTATCAAACGCTGAAGAAGTATCCCGACATAGCCGGCATGGTCGGTTTGTGGTCCTACAATGGTCCGGCGATTTTGCAAGCGTTAAGGCCCGAGGGTAAGCTCGGCCAGATTAAGATCGTGTGCTTCGACGATGAACGAGCCACTCTAGCGGCCATCAAAGAAGGGACAATCTTCGGGACCGTGGCGCAGCAGCCTTTCGAATACGGCTACCAGGCAGTTCAGATGGCGGGCAAGATCCTGAGAGGCGACCGTTCGGTCATTCCAGGGAGCAAAACGATTCTCATTCCGACGGTTGTCATCCAGCGCAATAACGTTGATGAGTACAGCAAGAAATTGAATCAGTTGCTCGGTATCACATCAGGTTAAGAGAACTGGGCTTCTCAGCAGCCGCTCTTTTTAACAGGTGGGTCGCAAGTTCGAGTCCTGCTCGGCTCACCACTTCATAAGGTGCGGCCATCGCCTCGCGGTGGCCGTTCTTTTCTCTACTCACCATTCTGCTCGTAGAGCGAATCCAAATCCACATCTGCTAAACTGAAAAAATGAACAAGGGGAATCTAAAATACGCGATTAAACGCACCCCCACAGGGCTGGGGTTATTCGCATTAAAGCCCATTCCCAAAGGCAAACGGATTATCGAATACACTGGCCCGCTTATCTCAAACGAAGAAGTTGATAAGAGACGAGGAAAATATTTCTTTGAAGTTAATACGAAGTGGTCAATTGACGGCAGCCCCCGCAGCAATATTGCCCGCTATATTAACCACTCATGCAGACCGAACGCTGAAGCACTTATTTCCGGACGAAGGGTTTGGATATGGTCAAGGAAGAATATTAAGTCGGGCGAAGAAATTGCCTACGACTACGGTAAAGACTATTTTGAAGACATCATAAAACCTATGGGCTGTAAATGCGAAACGTGTGCTGCCAAACCAAAGAAATATAAAGCCAGGGCTAGCCGTTAAGCGCCTACGAGAAAGCTCCAGCGCTGCAAAAAGCTGGTCCATATATGCCCTCGGCTCAAACACCATTTTCAAATGACTTGCGGTTGCCACGAAGTCAACCGCTCGTGATTGCTGCCCCACTCGTCGGTGGTTGCCTGGTTAGACAGCAGTTATTCCAGAGACCGTTAATTTCATGAACGTCAAAAATTCGGTGGCGATCACTGGATCCCGAGACGTTGATCGCGATACTGCCCGCTCTCTTTTTGAGCAGCATCTTTCGTCACTTTTGTCCCAGGGCAGGATCTGGCTGGTCGGAGGGGCTCGCGGAATTGATCAGTGGGCGATGGAATGGTTATTGGAGAGCAATGAGGTTTGTTGGGCTGTTATTCCCTACACGAAGGCCAAGCAGCCTGGATGGGTTCAGCCCTGGCTTGAACAGCTGGATCGAGTTGTTGAGCTACAACTCCCTAAACGCAAGAGTGCGTACGCCATCAGAAACCGTCACATGGTCGACCTCTCGGGAATGGTGTTTGGCTTTTGGTCCGGCAAGGGTGGCGGAACTGTAAAGATATTGAAATATGCTCTGCGCCAGCGACGAGAGGTGCACGCGATTCCGGTCTTCATGGAAGCGGACGATATGGAGTAGCGACTAAATTATCTGAAGAACTGTCTCATGCTCATCTCGTTAGGACGCCGCTCCGCGCGAATGTCTCGCAGCCTGATAGAGCGCTACTCTATTTCGCGTTTTCAGCGTGAAAAATTCTCTGCTCCCTCCGCCAGTTGTTTCAGATTCAGCAATTGGCGGCGCATCATAAATAAGTCTCCCCACGGCAGGAACACTCGCATGAACTTTCCTTTTGTGCCTCGCGGGTATTTCGCTATTAACTTCACCAGTAACCGGCAGGAATCGGCGGCCAGGGGAACTATGAGATAGCTTCCGGCGATGTCCCCAAACATTTTTGAAGCACGCGACCCGCCTTTCACTCTAATAGTAAGATGCCGATTGCGCTCAAATTCGACCAAATCGAAGATGCCCATCACGTCCTGACCAACGACAAGGGCGTCGAGGCCTGGGGTTAATTGACGCGGGCTCTGCCGGCCGCAGTTATCAATCCAATCGTAGCTATAGGGTGCAACTCGCATCTGACACAACCAGCGAAAAACAATTTCCGGCGTCGCGCCAATCGTTACACCACGGTAAAGTGCAGCGTCCGGATGCAAAATCACGCGATCGCAGGGAAAATCAAGACCGCGTTCTTGCCGCAGTGTTCCCCAAGTTTCACTGATGTTTCGCATTTGGAATTACCCGGACAATGAGGCAATCCACAGATTCCACAGATTACGCAGAACCGGAATTCGAAACGGTGGTCCTTCATCCCGACCGGTTTAGATCCATTGCCGGTCGCATAACACCGTTAAGATCTTTCGTTGTATCCATTTCTGCGTAATCTGTGTAATCTGTGGATTACTTTCACCCAAACGGCTCGTCGATGGAGGGGCTTTGCTTCGTGAAAAACCTTGGACCTTGCTCAGTAATATAAAGGCAATCTTCCAGTCTGATGCCAAACTCACCATAGATCACTATCGTCGGCTCATCGCTGAAACACATGCCGGGCTGAATGGAGGTCTTGTTGCCGCGCACAAAATTGGTCCATTCGTGACCGTCGAGACCGATGCCGTGTCCCGTGCGATGAGGCAAACCCGGAACCTTATAATCCGGGCCAAAGCCTGCGTCAGTGATGACCTTGCGAGCCGCTGCATCGACGGTTTCACATGGCGCGCCGATCTTAGCCGCCGCAAAAGCGGCGTCCTGTGATTTGCGCTCCAGGTTCCAGATGTCGCGCTGACGGGGCGTAGGCTTACCGAAGACAAATGTGCGCGTGATGTCTGACTGATATCCTTCCACGCTACAGCCACCGTCCATCAAAACCACGTCGCCTTCTTTCAGTTTCTGCGGCGTGCTGCTGCCATGCGGAAACGCCGTGTATTTGCCGAAGCTACAAAAAATTCCACCCTGCACACCCAATGCCCGAAATGCCGCCGCACAATTAGCGGCAAACTCGTCTTGCGTCATGCCTTCCCGCATACTTTCGACTGTAGCTTTGTAAGCGACAAGCGTTATGTCGTTAGCCCGTTGCATCAGCGCGATCTCAGCCGATGATTTTAACATGCGACCGCCGGCAGTAACCGGTGTCGCACTAACGAATTGAAGCGCCGGCGTGGCTTTGCTAATACCATCGAAAAGAAAAAATCGCACGCGCTCTTCAATGCCAACCCGGCCTGTATGCAGGCCCCGGTCGCGAAAGATCTGGGCAACGCGTTGGTAAGGACTTTCGTCTTCTTCCCAGGTGCGGATATCGCTGCCTATGGCGATCAACTCACGAGCTCGCTCTTCCTCAAATTTCGGACACACCCAGGCAATCTCGCCGCGCGCCGGAATCACAAGGGCAAACATGCGTTCGCTTGTGCTCCATCGCATGCCCGTGTAATAAAACATGCTCGAGCCGGGCTCGATGTAAATAGCATCAATTCGGTTCTCAATCATTAAACGCCGGGCTTTTTCAATGCGAGCTTTGCGCTCGTCGAGGGAAATAGGCACGACGCCGTCTGTCATCTTCCGCAGTTTGCGAATTGATTCGGGTGCGTCGCGTTGTTGAAAGGGATCAATGCTGGAGGTTTCCGCTTCAGCGCCGTGAACTATGCCGCTGGCCAATGCCGCACCCGAAAGGCCGGCAGCCATTCGTAAGAAGTCTCTTCTATCGGTACACATGATGTAGTGACGTAGGATTCAAGTTCTTGATTCTCCGCGCCATGCTACCTGACGCTTCGCGGATTACCAAAACAATTTTCTGAAATGGTAAGAGTTGCTTTGCGTCCTTCGCCAATAGCTTTGCGTACTTGCGGCTTGGATTATTCTCCTGTGTAGCTAAACGCAAAGAGCGCAAAGATTCTCGCGAAGAAACGCAAAGATAAGAAACAATCAATTACGGGACTACAACCCCTCAATTGAGTCGCCCCAACCTAGATCGGTAGCCGAGACTGAAATAGGAAATTATGATAGATTTCGTTCCGATCTGAAGGTCAAAGAAGCGAAGGAATTAAGTGATGGAAAACCAGAACAAGACGCCGGAGATTTCATACGACGTGCGAGTGAAGCCGGGCCGAGCGGGAACTGATCCAAATGCTCCGGATTGGGAAGTGTTGGAACTGGAAGATGGCGTAGTAAAAAATGACGCCGATGTTTTTGACAACATGACGCTGGCTGAGGCAAACCAGATTGCGGGCATGTGGACAAAAAAGAAAGAAGAGGCGGAAGCGGGGACGTCAGACGCCTAACAGTGGGTTGTGAGTTGCGCTCATTTTAAGAAAGTTGCACGAATGCCCGTCGTAAGTGGGACAGACTTTCCAGCCTGTCCGTGACCGGCACGAATGCCTGTCCTACTCATCACGATGCACACTCTCCGGAGAAAACGCCGGCAGGCAGATCGCGACATACTCCGCACCATCAGCCTCAGGTGAGCTGTACTGAACCCACTCTCCCCTATGGGTGATCACAGCCTGGCCCTCGCGCACGTCAATTGTCTTGTCCCTTGTGATCACTCTTAGCATACCGCGCAGCACAACTGTGTATTCCTCAAATTCAGGAGTCTGTCCAGGTTCGATCCATCCGCCCGGACTTTTCATGCGCGCGATGCTGACATCTCCAGTACCCGAATTGACTCGCCCAATAAACTCCTCGATCGACTTCGGCTTGTTTCCCGCAGCTTCTATCGTGATTGCCTTTGGAATGAAGGTTGGCATCGCTCGTCCGAATAGATTACCGGGCTAAAGCTACGTGTTAATGAAATCAACGCGAGGCCAAACTCAACCAGCACCATTTGGTATTAACTAAAAATCCCGTTGGCCGGGAGTTAGGATCTTGCCCCGCTCTAAACTAAAACTCTTCAGTTGCCAATCATGCCCCTCAACAACCAGCGCGGCGACGTATCCCGGCACAACCGGAACTGATTGTATCCTCCAGCGCGAGACTTCCTCAGGATCTTTATGGTTCTTCAGCAAAGCCGCGGGTTCACCCGGGGCCAGCGAGACATCAAATTCATCAAGCGGCATCGAGAGTCCCTCGCCCCGCGCTTTAATATACGCCTCTTTGCGCGTCCAGCAATCGAAGAAGGCTTGCTTTCTTAATTCAGCAGGAACAGTACGAAGCGTTTCGATCTCGCACGGTGAGAAAAAGCGCTCCGCGATCTTCTCATCCGCCAAATCTTCTCTTATGAACTCGAGGTCGACGCCTAGTTCGCGGCCGTGGGAAAACGCATAGATCGCTCTCTCATGTGAATGAGCAAGATTGAAATTAATTGAACCCCGCCGATTTTCTTTCAGGAAAGGTTTTCCTTTGGCTGTATAGATAAACTCCAGTTCAGCGGAACCCACGCCAAGATAAGCGGCGAGAAGCTTTCTTAATAACCCCCGAGCGACAATGTAGTGGTTTCTGTCCTTCGCAAAGTGGAACCGATCGGCTCGTAAGACTTCGTCGTCACATAGAAATGGCCTCAGGCTTTCGGATAGTCGATCATCCAGTGTGGCATGCCAAAGATGAACTTCGTTTGTGGTCAGTGTGAGAGAATGGACCGGCAGATCGGTAATACCTACCGGATCGAGACTAGCTGAATCTGCAATGGAATAGTTGATCAATTCTGGCTATCAAGCCTTTTAGTCTATCTTCTACAACCACTCGTTGGACAGAAGGTCAGTTTAATATACAGCCATTCTTATTAGCACCTCGCTTTAGCAGCTTGTCAGAAAAAGTCCCTTCGGGACGAAATGTTTATAGACCAATGAGGCATTTGGTCTGAATTCTCCGAGCGGAGCGGAAATGCCCTGCATTTCCATTCCGCTCGGAACCGCAAGGAAAAAACTTTACGGTAGCTATAAACATTTCGCCGCTATGCGGCTTTAATTCGACAGAGTTCTTTAGCGAGGTAACCGGGAGTGGCGCCGACCCGATTAACCATTTCAACGGTTCACAAAAGCGAACGGCGATCGATTTGATTCCGCCATACTAACCATTACGTTGCGTTTTCCCACAAATGGCTTTCGTCCGTGCGCTGTCAGCATGTTGTCCAGCAATAACACATCGCCTTCGTTCCAGGTGAAGACGACCGATTGCTCGTCGCACACGCGCGAGATTTCGTCAAGCATAGAAGAGTCGATGGGCGAACCATCAGCGAAGTACACATTGCGCGGCAAGTTGTCTTCTCCAAACGCAGTTAACAGCCAGTCACGAACTTCGGCCGGCAGCCTGGAAACGTGAAATAGATGCGCCTGATTAAACCAGACCATTTCGCCTGTCCGGGGATGGCATTCCACAACCTGACAACGCTGTCGCGTACGAAACTGATCATCTCCAATCCACTCAAATTCCATATCCGCTTTGCGACAATAATCTTCCACCACAAGCCGACTGCTGGATTGAAAAACTTCCTGCCAGGGCAGATCCAGGCCCGTGCCGTAATTGCGCACATACATCAAGCCTTTGCGCACAAAGCATCCCCGAACCTCCGGTGAGATCGCTCGGTAAATCTTTCGGCTGTCGGCTATTGGCGTTTGCCCTCCCTGCTCCGCAACTTGCAACGAACAAAACCATAGCTTCATTGGCCAACTTCGCGAATAGGAATTCTCATTGTGCAACGGTATCGACTGATGCGCCGGGTACTCGGTGGACGAATAGATCCGGCCGCTGATCACGGTGCGCGGTGCGGAGCGGTATGAATAATCCAGCAGTGGACCCGAAACGGCTTCAATCAATTGCTCAAATTCTGCTACGGCTGAAAGCCCGAAGTCGCGGAACAGAATTGCCCCGTTGCGCTGCAAGTAACTCTCGATGAACCCGGTATTGGCAGAGGCCCAATCAACCAGCTTGAGCCCCTTTACAGCGGGTCGAACCACCAGCGGCAAGGGGCTGTCAGGTCGCAGATAGCCCATCGTGATCTGTTGTAGCGATGAGACGTGATCGCTCGCCAAGTGCTTTGATAGATAAGTGCTCATATGTCTTCGCCAAACTCAAATATGCACCGGCTAAGACTAAACACAAGCTGTATCGCCGGGCATACAAGATCTACGAACGTATCGGCCGGCCCCTTCCGAACGTGCTGAAAAATATTGAAGAACTCAACTTCGCTGCAGTAAAGGATTATGTTCCTCAAGTCTATCACTGGGCCATGGCGCTTCGGAGCTCGCGTTTAAGGCGCTGCCCGAGAAGAGAAAGGAAAGAATGCATAGGGATATTGATATTCGAATAATCACCGAAGACGTTCCCTGGCGGCTTTGTTGCACAAGTAAAACAGCGAATGCGAAGACTTCTCCCGAACGGGGAGGCGTCTATGTAACGCAAACTGTTAGTGTGCGCCCAATCTTACCGGGGCATGCGTAGCACTGAACAAAGGACGCAAACTAACAGTTTGCGTTACAAGCTGAAACCACGCCCAACGAGCGGCGAATGGCTAAATGGGGTGCTGAATATTATTATCAATCACAACCGCCAGATGACAACGACATCTCAAACATCAATGACCTTAGCTTCAACGACCGACATACGCGCTAGTTTCCCTGCGCTCCAGCGCGTTCACAATCAGTGTCCGGTTGCCTATTTCGACGGACCAGGCGGGACACAGGTTCCCCGCCAGGTGGTTGAGGCTATGGCTGACTATCTTTATCACCACAACGCGAACACGCATTGGGCCTACCCGACGAGCGAAGAAACAGACGCAGCGCTTGAAAACGCCAGGCAGGCGTGCGCTGATTTTTTGCATGCTTCTGCTAAAGAGATCGTGTTTGGCGCAAACATGACCACGCTTACGTTCCACCTGGCACGGGCCCTGGGAGCACCATATGGCAGCGGCGATGAGATTATCGTCACTGAACTCGATCATCATGCGAACGTGGCACCGTGGCATCACCTTGCGGTGGAACGCGGGGTTCGAGTAACAACGGTGAAGATGGTCGCAGATACAGGCCAACTGGACTGGGATAGCTTCGAGCGGTCCATAACCAAACGAACAAAGTTGGTCGCAATCGGCGCGGCCTCAAATGCCCTGGGAACAATCAACGATCTAACGCGTGCAATTCAACTGGCCCGCGCCGTCGACGCTCTGGTATTCGTGGATGCGGTCCATTACGTGCCCCATGCTCTCATGGATATTCGAGTTCTCGATTGCGACTTTCTCGCCATGTCCGCTTACAAATTTTATGGCCCTCACGTAGGCGTACTTTTTGGCAAACTTTCGTTGCTTGAGTCGATAAATTTTCCCAAGCTCATCCCGGCTCCCGATGTTGCGCCGGAGAAAGTTGAGACCGGCACACAGAATCAGGAAGGCATAGTGGGCGCTGGAGCCTCCATCGATTTTCTCGCGTCGCTTGCAGGTGGATTGTCGAGGCGCGCACGTCTGGAGTTGGCTTATAAAGGGTTACACGAGCGGAGCCTGGAACTAACCCGAAGACTATGGGATGGATTGGCCTCAATAAAAGGTGTCCGCCTTTATGGACCAACGCCGGAGATGCCGAGAACACCAACAGTGTCATTCACGGTTGAAGGGGTAGCCTCAACGGACGTTGCGCGCAAACTGGCGGCGCGCGGACTGTTTCTTTCGCATGGAGACTTCTACGCGACGACTGTAGTTGAACGTTTGGGGCTCGGGACCGAAGGTCTCGTCCGCGCGGGATGCGCGTGCTATACAACGGAAAACGAGATCGATCGATTGATCCAAGCTGTTGCTGAGATTTCCTGCTGACGCTCAGCAAGGAGCGATGGAAGGCGAGCGGGTGGACCATCTGCTGCAACAGGAGAACGCCGAAGGCGTTCGATATAGCAGCCCAGGGTAAGCGCGCTACGCGCGCAACCCTGGGTTGCTACGCAAGACAAAAGAACCTTCGCGACCCTGAAAGGGTCGCGAAGGAATCATGTTAAGACCAGATACCCAGGGTGTTACCCTGGGCTATTTTATTCACGCCTTCAGCGTGGAGCCATTGCGCGACTCCGAAACGATCTGTGTCCCATGATTATCGGATTTCGCATTTCTATTTGGTACTTTTGGACTCTAATCCCTGACTGCGTTGATAAAGTCCGCGAGCAGCCCGTAGGCCGTGCTCTGAAGATTGGGTCGGTGAGATGTAATCGTCAACCCCGGCATCATATCAAGCTCAAAGTGAATTGCCAGCGAAGTGCCCCTAACGTTACTAAACGGATCGGTGGATGCAATTTGCTCGGGCCGAACCGTAGCAATGAGTTTTCCGTTATCCGCTTGCTTCGCTCTCGACACGAGCTTGAATGGTTTTCCGTCAGCTCGCGCCGCCTGCACTTTCTTTGGACTGAGGTTGCGAATCCCTTCCCTGCTTACCTCATCTGGTTTCAACGGAATGTTCATGAGCACGCTCGCAAGCGCGCAAACTTTGACCGTGGCGTCCCATCCGTCTACATCATGGCCTGAATCAGTTTCGGTGACGCCGAGATCTTGAGCCGTTTTTAATCCTTCTTCAAATGAGCGTCCTGCCTCCATCGTTTCGATGATCACATTCGTAGTTGAGCTAAACACTCCGCTGAAGCCGCGGAGCTTAACGGCTGGTAAACTCTCGCGAAAAAGTGAAAAGACAGGCGCACTATCGAGTACGGTGGACTCAAAAAGAAAACGCTTGCCCTTTGATCGTGCCAAGTCGGCGAGGTCGTGATAGGCGTGCACGAGGACGCCCTTGTTTGCGGTGATTGCGTGAGCGCCCGATTGCAAAACTGCACGCAGATAATCTATTGCCGGTTGTCCAGATTCAGGATTAAGTGAGGTTGTCTCAAAAACGGCGTCAGGCTGCGCCTCCTTAAGCCATTCGCCAATGCTGGTTGAAGCTGAGTAGTCCTCGTCAGGAGAAGAATTGGAAAGTAACGCCGGGATATCAAAACCATTCCCGTCCGCTTTCGTGAGCCAACCAATGCGCCGGCTGGCAACGCCGGTCACTCGACACTTGATTCCGTAGAGTTCCCTTAACTCCGCAGATTTCGCAATTAGAAGTCGAGCTAGCGCGCGTCCAACGTTACCGAACCCGAGAAAACAGAGATTATATTGTTTCATGCTTACTTAATGAGCTCGAGCAAAGTTATACTCCACAGAAATTTGATGGTGGACAGGATTAACTAGATTTACAAGAACAGACACAACGGCACCAGGAAACGGGGACAATTGGCAATCGCCAAATAAGGTACGGGAAAACGTTTTTACGGAAATCGTTGCTCCCTGTCTGCTTCCTGTTAATGCTGTCTAACTCATTCCATGAAACAATATCACGATCTCCTGAAATCAATTCTCGCAAATGGCAATGAACATCAGGACCGCACCGGCGTCGGCACTCTTTCGCACTTCGGTTATCAAACGCGGTTTGACCTACGAAACGGATTCCCGATTGTAACAACAAAAAAGATTCCGTTTCGCTGGATTGCTGAGGAATTATTTTGGTTTCTTTCCGGAGACACGAATGAAGCGAATCTGCGTGCGAAGGGTGTTGATATCTGGGCCGAATGGGCTGACGAAGAACATACTCGTCGTTTCAGCCGCGAAGCTGGCGACCTCGGTCCGGTATACGGTTATCTCTGGCGATCTTTTGGCGGAAATTATCCCGAGCGTAATGGAGTGGATCAAATTGCGGACCTTATTGACGAGATTGCGCGCAATCCAAATTCGAGACGGTTGATCGTTACCGGGTGGGATCCGCAGCAGGCGGACAAAGTTGACCTACCTCCATGTCACACTTTGTTTCAGTTTAAAGTGGAAAACGCCCGAGTTTTGCATTGCCAGCTTTACCAACGTTCGGCGGACGCATTTCTTGGCGTCCCATTTAATATCAGCTCGTATGCATTGTTAATGCATATGGTGGCTCACGTCTGTGGTCTTGCAGTGGGCGAGTTTGTTTATACGCTCGGCGACTCTCACATTTATAAAAACCACATTGAGCAGGTCCACGAGCTACTCAGCCGAGAGCCTTATCCTTTGCCGAAACTCGAAATTCTGGATGAAGGCAACCGGTTGCGAGGGCTGCAAGGCTTGCTGGCGATGGGATATGAACATCTCAAGCTTGTGGGTTACCAATCACACTCTAAGATCGCGGCGGCAGTGGCGGTCTGACGGAAGTTCTACCCAAAACTCGATTGGTTTAGAGGGCCCGGCTTTCCCACCGGTGGCAGATGTGCCGCCTCTAAACGGAACGCGAGAACTGAATGATCATTGGAATCGTCGCAGTGGATAGGACTGGAGCTATTGGCAAAGGTGGGAAGCTGCCGTGGCATTACTCTGCCGACATGAAGTTTTTCAAGGAAACGACCCTCGGAAATGCTTGCGTGATGGGCCATAACACGTGGCGGACTTTGAAAAACCCGTTGCCCAACCGTCTCAATATCGTTTTGAGCCGGCAAGTCAACATTGAAGCGCAAGACTCCGTTGTGGTGCTTCGAGACGTCGAATCAGTTCTGTCAATGGCAAAGGAGCTGAAGTGCAATCTCTTTGTGATCGGCGGCGAACAAGTTTATCGATCCTTTCTTCCTTACATTGAGAAATGGATCGTTACCGAAATACCTTTGACCATTGATGGCGCTGATGCGTTTGTGCCTGAGAATTATCTGGAAGGATTCAAACTTTCCGAGTCCAGGAGGCTCGACGAGAACCTTACCGCTTCCTTCTACACTCGGAGCCCCTAACACTCGCCCGTCTCAGCTACGAACATCGAGCCCCTGCGGACCGATGAACCCGAGACGGATTTCGGGTTTGTACTTAGCGTAGTAGCTTAAAGGCGTGGGTCCACTCGTTGCGCAAAAAGCCGGGAATGCACCAGAGCACGCACAAAGGCTCGATCGCGCGCGCAGCTTCTATCTTGCCCATGTCCGCCGTCTCCCACCCAAATTGATCGAGTATTTCACGAACAACCTTCTTGGCCGCTTCGTCATTGCCGCAGATGAACATCGTAGGTCTGCCGCCTTCAAACCGCGGATTTACCATAAGCGCACTACCGACCGAATTGAATGCTTTGACAAAGCCTGCGTCGGGAAACTCCCGCTGCAGTTGCTCCATTAGGGATTCATCAAGACTCGTGAAGAACCGCAGCACGCCGTTGACCGGAGGAGCGTCTGCAATTGGATTCGTCGCATCGATGACCGGCTTGCCCGCCAAATTCTCGGAACCGGCCGCGCCCAACGCTTCAGCTGCCACTGTTCCCTTGACGGCAAGCACAACCAGCTCTGCGAATTCTGCGGTCGTGGCGAAACATCCGATTCGCCCTGCAGGATTTCGTGCCGCCCAATCAGCCAGCTTCGACGGCTCGCGTGTGCCGAGCGTGACCTCATGGCCATGCTTAATAAAGCCATCGCCCAGCGCTTGCGCAACAACACCCGATCCAAGAATGCCGATTTTCATGTGTAGTGAAGAATCCCTAAACCAACGATCCAGTATTACCCAATTTTAAGTCCAGGACATCATGCCGGGTGATGATGCCAACAATGCGGCCATACTCTTCGACCAACACTGCTGGACTCGTTTGTAAGCGCCGCGTCACCTCGTGAGCGCTGGCATCAACATCGACAATGGGGAAGCTTGCCTCCATAACCTCACTGACCGGCGAATTAAGCAGATGGCGATTGCGGACGACCTTTGCCAGCACGCGGTTTTCCCTCAAAGAGCCGACCGGACGTCCTTCTTCAAGCACCGGGATTTGAGTCAGCCCCAGCTCGTTCATTTTAGCAAGTGCTTCGCTGAGCTTGTCCGGAGGTGCCACGGAAACCAATGATTGCGGCGCGTTCACCGCTTTCGTTCCACTAATCAAACCGGCGGTCATCTTTTGCGGCTCGAGTAGACGCTTTTCTTTCAACCATTCATCCGAGTGGTGTTTAGTCAAATAGTGTTCTCCAGTGTCACACACTATAAACACAACTACAGCCTTCTCATCCAGATCGCGCGCGACGCGTAACGCCGCTGCAAGGTTAGTTCCACTTGAGCCGCCGCAAAAAATGCCCTCGGTGCGCCCCAATTGCCGCGACATTTCAAATGACTCACCGTCCGTAATATTGATTACTTCGTCAATGTACTTGATATGAACGTTAGGCGGCACAACTTCCTGGCCAATCCCTTCGACGAGATACGGAGTAGTTTCGATTACTTTGCCGGTGTCTTTGTAAGTCTTAAAAATTGAGCCGAACGGATCGGCGCCTACTACTTTGATTTTCGGATTTTTCTCTTTCAAAAAACGGCCGGTGCCCGAGATTGTGCCGCCAGTTCCTATTCCGGCAACAAAATGCGTAATCTTTCCTTCCGTTTGGTTCCAAATCTCCGGACCAGTAGTTCGGTAGTGGGCTTCCGGATTGGCAGGATGTGAATACTGATCTGGATAATACGAATTAGGAGTTTCGCTGGCGATCCTTTGCGCAGTTGAGACGTAATGATCGGGTGTCCCGGGCTTGGCTGACACCGGAGTGATTACGACATCCGCACCCATGGCTTTCAGGTAACGCGACTTCTCCACCGATGCTTTGTCAGTCATCACGAAAATGCACTTGTAACCTTTAACAGCAGCAGCCAGAGCTAGCCCGATGCCCGTGTTGCCCGAGGTTGCTTCAACGATTGTTCCCCCTGGTTTCAACTTACCTTCGCGCTCGGCAGCTTCAATCATCGCCACTCCAATTCGATCCTTCACTGAAAACCCGGGGTTCAGATTCTCCATTTTCGCCAGCACCGTAGCTTTGATTCCGCGATTCATACGGTTGAGTTTCACGAGCGGCGTGCGGCCAATTAACCCAAGTATGTTGTCGTAATAGTGCATCCCGATCTCCGAAGCGTTTGATTGGTCTATTTCTAACAGAACTTAACCTCCCACGCTATTTAAGAAGCGTGCCCTCGCAGATTTTTTTCGCAATCAATTCGCCAGCCACGCGATGGCCCGTTGCATTCCAATGCCCATTGCCGACGTTGTTTCCAAATCCGTGAAGGAAAGCGCCGTTGCGTTCGGCAAACTGTTGTAACTCGGGAGCGAGGGTAAGCACCGCAATCCCTTCGCGCGTGCAAAAAGAATTGATTCGGTTGTCAGGGTAAAACAGATCAGTTATGCCGAACCATTTCTTGAATTCCTCCCGCGAGTTTGGATCTGGAAGTACCTGTGGGCCATTGCTAAGAGTGACGACGACAAACTTCGCTCCTCGCGCCCTCACCTCATCCCGCATTTCGAGAATCAACCCCTCAGTGACGCGCCAGGCATCATTCCACACCGTATTGCCTGGTTCAGGATAAATAAGGTTATCGGTGCCGAGCTCGTCCACTCGTGAAAACAGATTAGATTTCTGCCCGTTGTCACCCGCCTCCCCCGTTTCGATTGCATCCGGCGGCCGTTGGTGCGCGCCCCGTAAATGTTGGGCTCGCCAGGACGCCAGCAAGATTTTGAAGCCGTGATGGCCCTGAATCACAGCTTGCACCAAACGTGAATGGTCCCGAAACCATCGGCCGAGGCGGCTAATTATGGACTCCCGCCAAAGAAATGCTCGCGAATTCTTAAAGGAGTCGTCCAGTGTCAGTTGATTATCTTTATAGACGAAGTAGGGAATCTCGGTCTTCTTTAACTCGCGAGAATTATCCGTAATGTCGTTGTTGGTGGTCACGGCAAGTAACACGAGGTCAGGAGAATATTTCCAGACTTCTTTTCGAAGCGTTAACAACTCTTGCGCGGTACCGTAACCGGAAACCCCAAAATTGATAACTTCAATCCTCTTGCCTGGAACTGCGTCGCACTCCTGAAGTTTTTTGCCGAGCACCGACCAGAAGGCTTCCTCCATAGAGACGGATAGAGCTTCAGGATAAGAATCGCCAAGCACAGCGATCCTAAACGTGCCTTGAGGTTTCGTTATCGAATGTTCCTGATCGCGAAGCCCATCGCTATTGATGCGGACGTAGGCTTTCCCTTCTTTCCGATACCAACCTTCCGCATTCGGACGAAGCGCGTAACCACGGGATTGGTCCAGCGAATAGAACTCGGGATAAGAATAGCCGGTGACACGCAAGGTGATCTCCGCGACAATGCCTCCCAATAGAAAACCTAAGACTATCAGGAGGAGTTTTGCGAAGAGCTTTCTTGCTCGCCGAGGTTTCGCGTTCATCTAATGGAAGAGAAACTTGATATGAAGACTTTACGAATCAGTCGAATTTTCCGATTGAAGGAAGAGATACCTTAAGCGAACAAGGATAAGCTTGTCCAAACCTGAGTGTGCTACGGCGCGAGGCCTCTAAAAATGCTGAGGCCCGGATGTGCTCTCCCCTTCACATCCGGGCCTCAAACAAGGTCGTCGATTTCTCAACCGGCGACCAAGCTTGATCTGCAATGAGACTTTTTAGTATCGCCGGTATCTGTCGCGGACTTTGTAGGTGTAGACGGCCGCCCCGGCCCCACCGGTGATAGCGCCAATAATGGTGCCTTTCTTTCCGCCGATCAGACCGCCGAGAACCGCACCACCTACTGCGCCCCCTGCAGTCGTGATCTTATCTCGGTGGTTGTCCCAAATGGCCCGCGTCCGGCTATAACCAGAGGCATTATTGCGGTAGACGTCGTTGGCGTAAGCGTCGTTCTGGTATAAATCGTTGCGATAGGAATTGTTCCTATAGCTGCCATCACGATAAACGTTTGTGTTGTATGGATTATCGTAACGACCACCGGAGCCGATACCGTATCGGCTGTTGTACGTCGTTCTGGTATTTGAGCAACGAGTGCGCGTCTGTGCCCCGAGCGGCAGAGCCGTCATGCTGAGAACGAATAAGCAAACGAGAGTTGCGATTAGTTTTTTCATTGCGAGCCTCCGTGACTTTTCATTTGGGCAATAGGCATGCCACGGTTGGAAAAGTTTTTCAGAGGTTCTAATGTATTGCGCAGTTTCGGAAGAAAACTCATTCCGTGACGACGAATGGCGGAGGGTAACCAATTCAAACTGCTTACGATTCGGTATGCCGGTATGCGCTTCAGTTACCTTTTGGGGTAACTCTTCAGTCGTGTGACACGCACGCATTGCAATGGGCGCCCGCGTAGTCGTCCCACGAAAGGATTCAGGCGGTCCCTGAGCAGCCGGATGGAATTGTTCGCATTCGGCGGGAGACCACTCGAATACCAAACAAAAAAATGCCGCGAGGTAGTCGCGGCATTTAAGTTAACGGCTTTATTGGGTCAATGACTTAAGGGCGAAAGATTCCGCCAAGAATGTTTCCAACGCCACTGCCCGTGTTACGTGTCCCGTAGCGTCCGTTTCCGTAGCCGGCGTATTGACGAAAGCCTGCGTCATAGCCCTGCACAAAACCGTCACGAAAACCCTGCGTCGAGGCATTTCTGTAATAGTGTGATCTCTGTGGGTTGTAACTCTGACCACGTTGCGCGTCACTTGCGCCTGTGTTCAAGCCAGCCTGATAACCCTGGTTCAACCCAATCTGATTCCGATTGTTGTAACCGCCGTAGCCTCCGTTATTACCATAGCCTCCATTGCGGCCATAGGAACCATTGTTGTCGTAACGCCGATCGCGGCGGTACTGGTTCTGCTCACGATTGCGTCTCCACTCCTCGTTCTGAGCTTGATTATTACGATCATCCCGATTCCTACGTCGTCTCCACTCCCGATTCTGATCCTGGTCCTGGTCATTATCACGGTTGCGATCGTTGCGGTGGTATTGACCGTTATCATTGCGATATTGCGCTTGAGCCGTAACTCCAGCCGCAGCAGAAATACCAAAAACAAAAGCAAGGGTCAAAATAGCCCCGCCAATCCCTTTTCCAAAATTTTTCATGTTTGTACACTCTCCCTTCCCGAACACAAATGGCAACCACCATGCCGAAGGTAAACTAGTGCTAGACACCTTGATTTCCAAGGTATTACGGCGGCTTCTAGATGCGTCTTTATTCCCTTTCGTGTAAAGAACGACGCAGAAGAAGCATACGCTGGGGCATTTAATTGTTCATTAGACTGTAGCGATTAAGAGCCACGGCCGCACTTATTGATCATCGTTAATCCGGCGCACTGTCGTGACGCCGATAACAGCACGTTTTCAAAGAACTCATTAGCTGATGGGGAAAATTCGATATGGAAGTCTATCCTTTCATAATACATATTCCGGAACCCACGCTTGTCGATCTTAAGAATCGGCGTTCGCCTCATCTTTGTCAATTCCCGCGTGACTTTCGGAACCAGTGCGCTCATCTCGATCCTCCCTTTGCTCGCCCTAACACATTCCACCCATCTCGCCCGCGTGCGATGGAGCTAGAGGTCACCTGTTCGATCCCGTTTAGCGCCCTGGATGGCTCGTGCTTGCATTTTTCCCATCCAGACTTCTCCAGTCGCCAATTGGAATGAAGCTTGCCCAATAGAACGGATGACTTCGCCCCTGAGTCGTGACGCCCTTTTTCTCTATTTGCAACGACCGATTTTCCCCATCCTCACTAACGCTCGTTCCCCTTAACATCTCCAACTGCACTTGTCGTAACGCCTCTGAACGGCCTTCTCCGGCCTCAAGCCGCTTGTAGTAAGAGACCATCAAGTCGCGCGTGGCCGCATCAGAGACTTGCCACAAGCTCATCACCTGGCTCTCCGCTCCTGCCAGTACCAAAGCGCGTCTGAGCCCGTAGACGCCATCGCCCGTTCTGATCTCGCCAACAGCAGTCTCGCAGGCAGAAAGCACTACGAGCTTCGTGCCCCATAAGTCGAGGCCAGCGGCCTCAAGCGCGGTCAGCACCCCATCTTCTACTTCTCGGTTCTGCGGCGCATTCGCTCCTGCCAGTGCTATTCCGGAACGCAAAAGCGGATTCTCGTTATGCACAACTCGCGACTTGCTTACAGGTCCAATACCCATTCCGCGGGTTTCCGCGGCTGACCCTTGCGGCTGGTCAGGAAGAAAGAAACCATGAGTGGCAACATGCAAGATGTCCGGTCCACTTAACAGCTTGAGCGACCTCTCTGTAGCCTGGGCTCCGGTAAGTACTCTGACTCGCGGCAGAATAGCGCTGAGTGCTTTCGCTTCTCCGGCCGTTCCAGGCAGGGGGCTGAAAGTTGCGCCCGACAAATCAGCCGAGCGGCGTGCCGAGCCTCGGTCTGCTGCCTGAACGGCTTGTACGTTTGCAGAGATCGAGTCGAAAAGCGGGTTGGCGATCACCACCGGTGGTTGTCTGCTCGGCAGGCGCACTTGCATTCGTAACAGGTCGCGCCCGCTGGTTAAGTAAGTAATTGCGTAGCTCTCGATGAGATAGCGGTTTTGTTCGTCAACAAGTGCGGCAAAAGGAATTAGATTTAGTGTGCCGTCGGGCGAGAGAAATAATCTCCGCGTGTTGCCGAGAATCGCGCGGATCGGGTGCGTGACTTTCTCGTCTAAAGCGCGCCCGGCTTGCTTCGCATTATCGCTCTGTGGATCTTTGAGCGCACGCCTCAAATTCGCGACGCCCTCGTCAATGGACGCGGCCTCGCCCAGCTCAACCCATAAAGGGTCACCGGAGCTACGTAAAAGATAGGCAGCGTAGCGCGCCGCACCGTGTCGCTCACCCCTCGTCTTGGCCTTCGAATTATAAGGATGGTAGGAAATGAACTCCACGAGCGCGGCATCCGGTGGAATCAACTCCTGGACGCGCTCGATAGTCACGACCTGGGACTGCACGCGGAACTCTGCACTTCGCGCGCTGACCGCCGCCTCGAGCCGCTGTACTTCTGATTCGAGCTTCGCAGCCGCCGCCTTATACGCAGCCTCGTCAGTTCTGCCAACTCCGTGTAGAACTAAATTGGCGAGTTTTGAACGCGCACCGGCCAATTGCTCAAGCAGCGCCTTGCCTTCGGGATTGAGGTGGCGTCGCAGCATTGCAATCTCATCTGCCATGGCGTCAAGCGCACGTCCTTTGCGACGCAATACCGTAGTTAACGCAAGCCGCGCGGCGCGCATGTCATTAGGAGCGGAAACCAGGTGTAGTGACACAGTGCCGTCGGTCGAGTTCGTTAATGTCGACATGTATAGACGTTTCTGCTCTTCAGACCCTGTGGCCAAGACAAGCGCAATGTTATGTTCCCAAATATCATTGGCGCGAGTTAAATAGGCTGTTGCTTGGGAGGTGTCTCCGCTTGCACTGTAAAATAGCGCCAGATTCTCCAGTGCAATCGCTAAGTCCGGGTGTTGTGGCCCGAATCTATTCTCAAGAATCGAAACCGCCTGCTGATATAGGGTTTCGGCATTCTTAGTTTGCCCCTTCTTCTCTTTAAGCGCGGCAAGGTTGTTAAGAGTTCGTGCTACGTCGGGATGGTTGGGACCGAAAGCCTTTTCCCGAATCTCCAGGGCTCGTTGTATCAGCGGCTCCGCAAGATCGAAATCACCCTTTTCGTAGTAAAGGACCGCAAGGTTATCGAGGGCTGTGGCAACCTCTGGATGGTCCGGCCTGCGCGCTTTTTCTCTCATCGCGAGAGCTCGTCGAAGTAAACGCTCCGCTTCTTCGTAATTGAGTTTTTCCTGGTACAGCAATGCCAGGTTATTGAGGGTCGTTGCGATATCTGAAGCTTCCGGGCCGAGAGTCTTTTCTTCAATTGCCAACGCCCGTTTATACAACGACTCCGCTCGGGCATAGTCGCCCTTCTCATGGTAAAGTTTTCCCAGGTTATCCAGAGTGGTCGCGACCGAAGGGCTCTCAGGTCCCTTTGCCTTCTCTTCAATCGTGAGAGCCTTTTGATAAAGTGGCTCGGCCCGGACGTAATCACCCTTGGCTTGGTACAGCCCCGCGAGGTTGTTGAGCGAGGCAGCAATTACTGGATGCTCGCTACCAAACAGTTTCTCGAATATCGCCAGCGCACGCTCAAGTAACAGTGCTGCCCTATCGTAGTCTCCCTTAGTTTGATAAAGAGATGAAAGGTTCTTAAGACTCTCCCCAACAAAGATGTTCTCAGGACCTAGTATCTTTTCGCGGACAGCCAGGGCACGCTGGAGTAGACGCTCTGCCTGATCATAGTCGCCCATGTCTTCGTAGAGCAGTCCCTGGTTATTCATTGTCGCGACGTACGAAAGATCTTCTGTTCCTTGAGTTTTTTCACGTATTGCCAGTGCGCGTTGGTACAAAGGCTCGGCCTGCGCGTAATCACCCTTGGTGCGATATAGCGAGCCGAGGCTTTCGAGGATGGTGGCGAGGTAGAATGGCTGAATCGTTAATGGGCTCTTTTCGGCAATCGCCAGAGCGCGCTGATAAAGTTGTCCCGCCTTTTCATAATTACTTTTCTGAAAATAGAGAAAGCCCGTTTGATAAAGGCACATAGCCACAATGCCATGCTCGGGACTGAGCTCCTCTTGGGCCTTGGCCAGTGCAGACTCCGCTAGCGGCAGAGCAGCATCAATATTACCCTCCTTACTCAGCTCCATCGATTGGCCCAACAATTGAAGCACCTCCTGCACACCTTGAGCGTTGGTAGCCGATGCGGCTGGATTGTTCTGGCCTCTGACACCTCCTGTTGGGCTTGTTAGAAAACAAAACACAATAAAGAAAGCTGCTGCATAGTTTCGGCGTGACCAACTTGGGCGGCAGAATGTGCACAATCGTGCCTTAGAGCTTGAGCGCCAGCGAGAATTAATGGTTTGGGTGGGCGCACTGCCAATAGAACTTAACGAAGTCATACTTAAAGTTCTTTCAATTGCTTTCCACTGAGGATGAATTGGACGTGCCCTCTTTTCTCATCTGGTGAGGGAGTCCATCTGTTAATATTTATTAACACCCCCTTGTCGGACGCCCAGAGTCTCGCACCTGATTCTGGGCTATATACTCTACCTACCTATTGAACGAATGGTGTTCACCGTTATTCTAACTCTTGCTAGCGACAATGCTCTTCCATCGTCATGAGGCAGTGTAGCCAGCATCAGTAGCAATATTTCCTCGCATGAGGTTAAACCTGGGAGGCATGCTTTCGAGTTCACGCCGCATGCGATTCGTCAATTGGAATTGTTCCGCTTCGCCTAGCAACATGTGAACCCAGATGTAGACTTGATTTTCTTCTAATTGATTATGCGTATGGAGTCGGTTCTTGACTTTGACAATAGAACATCGCACTTCGCGAAACTTGCTAGGTATGCGGTGGTCAGAAACGCTCTCATGGTACCGCATGGTATTGACGGCCGTTGCCAGCTCGCGCATGAAAAAGTCATGGTCATGCCGGAGAACATCGATAGCGCCCTGAGCCTCCTCATACCGAGGCGTGCCGCCGGTGCCAGTAAAATTTGCCCGCGGCGCCTCCAAGATGGAGGAGAACAGGCAGAGATGTTCGGCACGAATATGAACCGCCAGTCGCGCCCATAACAGGTCGAGATGCTCAAAGCTTTGAGCTCTATCTCTCTTATCGAGCGCAGCAAGCAGCTCGTGAATTAGCTGATCAATCTCTGAGTGGTCATCAGTCATCACACTCGCCGCCTCTGGTGGCCGTTGACTCTTATTAGTTGGCATCATTGCTATCCTACACTCAGTGCGGGTTAGCTTTCAGATCTTAGCATTTCGTGAATTACAAGTCGCCGCCGCTCATGACTCTATTTAAGGAAGGTCTCCTCACCTTAGCGTGTAGTTCATTGAGTCTTAGTCGCGTGAGAAACTGACTCACGTCACAGCGCAGGGCTCGCTTCATAGGTATTATGATGATATAGCGAGGCCTTCGATATGTGGTGGATCCGGACTGTGAGAGACTGAAGAGAAACGAAGTGAAAAACAATCGAATCATCCAAGCCGCTGCTGACCTCTTTCCAGGCTACTTTGCTGTTGTCATGGCGACCGGGATTATCTCGACTGCCACCTTTCTGTTGGGGATGAAATGGCTGGCTTGGGCGCTGCTGCTTATTAACCTTGTCGCTTACGCAGTCCTTTGGCTCTTGTTGACTATCCGTTTAATACGCTTTTTTCCGCGCGTCAGAGCGGATCTCACGGATCACATACGCGGGCCTGGGTTTTTCACAGTTGTCGCAGGAACTTGTGTGCTTGGCAGCCAGTGGGTAATCCTGACCGGGCGTCACAGGGAGGCGCTTTTTCTGTGGTTCTTAGGGCTCTTGCTGTGGGGTTTAATCATGTACACATTCTTCACGGCTGTCACGGTGCGGGAGAATAAGCCCCCATTGGAGACTGGAATCAGCGGTACGTGGTTGATGGCGGTCGTGGCGACGCAATCAATTTCCGTGTTGGGAACGCTGCTGGCAGATCACTTTGGATCATATCGCGAGCCTTTGCTTTTCTTCACGCTCTGTATGTTTCTGCTCGGCTGTATGCTTTACCTGATACT
>CAAGKR010485271.1_pt1 | contig 23356 bp, 23 predicted proteins | sample 2556971 | NCBI WGS metagenome assembly CAAGKR01 (sample SAMEA5207829, study PRJEB30636) | soil metagenome | biome: forest; feature: boreal; material: soil | place: USA | collected 2011-09 | depth 1 m | reverse complement strand
TTTGATCCTGATAACTTTAGATATTAATCTGAAAAATTAAATAATTTTTTAGTACCATTTTAATGATTAGAAATTTAAAGTATATAACATTTAACAGTAGATATTCCCAATTCTCATCACATTTATATTTTTAATTCATTTTTGGAATATAATTCATAATAGATTTGTTAATTAAAATTTAATTCATTTTCTTATCGATATTCTTTTTAATTTTTCCTTCTTAATCTGTATATTTTATTCCATCAAAAAATGTCTCAAAAAATATTTTTCTTTCTTTGGTCTTTGTCTGGATAATGTATTCAACAGTAAATATAACGTGAGCTGAAAAAAACTTAGAAATGTATTTGAGAGGTAAATCTTTCAATATTTTATTTTTTATACCATCTTCTATTAGATTTAACAATTTTTTTTCATGATCAGGGATTTTAGCTTCGGTATTTTTAATATTATACGGTGATGACTTAAATTGTATCATAAATTTATATTTATCGGGATTATTCACTCCCCATTCTACTCTTTCGAGCCAGAACTTTTCTAAAGATTCACAACCCACTGAAGATTCTATAAGATCCAGAAAGCTTGCTAAACTTTCTTCTTGTATAGAGGTGCCTAATTCACTAATCAAATCTACCTTAGTTTCAAAATATAAATAGAGAGTCCCTGTTCCAACGCCAGCTTCTTTAGAAATTAGAGAAGTTGATGTATTATCTATACCTTTCTCTATAAACAGCTTCAATGCTGATTCAAGAATTTTCTTTTTTTTATCTTCTACAACCATTTTTGACCACAATTTTTTTTTTAATGTTATTCCATTTTAATTTATTATTATACTAGGTTTTTTAAATATTGTTACGTTTTCTGAACCTTTTCGATATCCTGTTATTCCAAGACGGTACTGTTAGCATGACAAATTTGCCTAAAACTCCCATTATTTTAACTTTATACTTGAATCCTCGGCCTTCCATATCACTGCTAACATCATTCAAAAGTGAAGGAACATCCAATTTTTGTGGACAAGCCTTAGCACATTTTCCACAACCATTACAAAGCCCAGCATATCCTTCTTTAGATGTGCTACCCCCCAAATACATTGCATAGACAAAAGAGACTTGATTGTCGTTGAATATATATTTCTGATTATATAGTTCAAAACAAAGCGGAATATTAACTCCTTTGGGACAAAGGATGCAGTAACCACATCCTGTGCAGTCCACCTTCATTAGTTCATTGTAAACTTCTTTAACTTCACTGTAAAGTTTAATTTCTTCTTTGGGAATTGAATCTGGTAAAGTCTCATTTGTAACTTTAATATTCTCCTTAACCTCTTCCATCTTCCCCCTTCCTGAAATAACACAAGCAACTTCAGGATGGTTCAAAACCCATCTTAAAGCCCATTCAGCAGAAGTTCTTTTAATTCTTGATTTATTCCAAATTTCCATGGCTTTTTCAGGCACATTACCAACAAGGATTCCTCCTTTTAAAGGTTCCATTACAAATACAGTTAATCCTTTAGAAGCTGCATAATTTAATCCCTCTGTTCCTGCCTGATTAGTCTCATCTAGGAAATTATATTGGATAAGACAAACATCCCAATTGTAAGCATCCACAATTTTCTTAAAAGCCTCCTTATTGTCATGAAATGAAAAACCTATATTCTTTATTTTTCCCTCTTTCTTAGCAGATTCTAAAAATTCGAGAACACCTAGTTCTTTAAGTTTAAAAAAGTTGTTCTCACCTAAACTATGGAATAAATAATAATCAATATGGTCTGTTTGGAGTTTATCAAGCTGTGTTTCCAGATAGTTTTCCATATCTTCAGTTTTTTTAATAAACCATGATGGCATTTTGGTACAAATTTTTACTTTATCTCTGTATTCTCCTTGAAGTATTTCTCCCAGAAATAATTCACTGGATCCATTATGATACGGAAAGGCTGTATCAATCACATTTACCCTGGTCTATGGCGTAATATATCTGTTTTTTAGCTTCATCTTTATTAATTCTCCCATTATTAGTGGGTAATCTCATAGCACCGTATCCAAGTGCCGAAATTTCATCACCATTATTAGTTTTTCTCATCTGCATGTTATCACCTCTATAAAAATATTTTTTAAGTTTTATTTCTAGTGTAAGGTTTAACGAATTGTGCCATTATTAAACCAAAAATTAATAGTGCCGCTATTACATAAAACGCGTTTAACAAGCCACCCAGTAATTTTTCAACATTTAAAGCATTAGTAGCACCCATTAACAATATAAGTCCAAATAAAGCAGTACCTACAGAAGTGTTAAGATTACTATTAGTACTTCTAATAGCAGAAGCATCAGGTTGTTTATCATGACTAACCTGAGAAAACGCTAGGTGAGAACCATGCGGAGCTATAACTCCCACACCCAATCCAATTAATGCTATACCAATTAAAATCTTTAGGTAACTCGGATGTGAACTGAAAACACTGATTAGATAAATACTGCCAATAATACAAATTAGAAAACCAGTGGATATAATATAACGTGGTTGAAATCGTGCACTAATTTCTCCAGTGGTGAAGGTGACTAAAAAACTTGGTATGGCCATTGCCACGAAGATATAACCTGTTGTAAGTGCACTATATCCTAAAACTGTTTGAACAAAAACTGGTATAACAAATCGAATACCACTAATAACTGATCCATACATAAATAAGAAAATATTACCTAAGATAAATGATCTTATTTGGGAGACTCTAATATCAACCAATGGATGCATATCCTCCTTTATCCTACTCCTCTGATTAAGATAAAATACTATTAAAAGAATAGCACCTGTTAATATAACAAAGGGACTAATGAGCATGGTAACAGGATTGTTAAGTAATATTAAACCATAAACTAGTAAAAAATGCCTAAAGCAGAGTTAATGCCCCCAATTATATCAATCTCTCTCCAGTGCATAGTTGCTGGAAATGAGGGTATAGATTTAGAGAAGATTAATATTATAAGGATTACAATGAATTCTAATCCAAATGCATACCTCCAACTTAAATATGTGGTTAAAAAACCTCCAATAAAAGGTCCCACTATTAGTCCAAGAGAAGATATCGAGGCTACTAAACCCAAAGCAATAGCTCTTTTCTTACCAGAATAAGTACCAATTATTATGGAATACATACTCACCCACATTAATGCTCCACCAATACCCTCCAGTATAGACCATCCCAATAGTAGCATATTACTATTCAAGCTTAATGCAGCAATTAGATTACCAACACCAAAAATACCTGCACCGATAAGAAATGTTCTCTTCCAGCTTAATACTTTTTGTAATTCACCGCTAAGCAAGGTTAAACTCGCTAAAACTAATGCATAAACAACAATAATACTTTGGATAGTTACATAAGTCGTGTTTAAATCATGGACCAAATTAGTTATTGCTACATTTAAAAAACTAATATCAATAGTTATAATAAAAGCCGCTAAAGTAACTACTATTAAAGGAAACCAACCCACATTTAATGTAGAATCATCAGACGCATTAATATCATTCATTCAGATCACCCTGAATCCTTAAGACAATATTCTTAATAGTCATAATACTCTTATTAAGCTCTTCCACTTTAACAAGACTTAAGGATTCCTTCCCATAATCCTCCACTACAATATTTAATTTCTTGCGATATTACCTAATAACTGTTTCCATTTATCCTTTACTTCTAAAGGTTCGCCATGAGCTGGGCAAACCCATTTAAAAGAATATTTACTCATTTTAAATATGGATTCGTTAAGTGATTTTTCATCAGAATTCCCCATTTTAGGTAGTTTTTTTAGTACTCCATTTGAATTTCTTACAAGATCACCAGCAAATAAAATATCTTTATAGAGAAAGGATACGTGTCCTGGGGTATGGCCCGGTGTTGGTATGATTTCTATATCATCTATTTTTTGATCATTATAAGATTTTATTTTTTCAGGTTTTTTTACTCTCATTAACAATGCTGATAACTTTTTAATTCCAGGGCGGCTTTTATCGCCTAAAATGTATGGTATATCTATTTTTGATGCCCAGAGTGTGGCTCCTGTTTCTTTCTGAAGTAATGTGGCATTTCCTATGTGATCAACGTCATGATGTGTTAATATAATGTGTTTTATATTTTTGGGTTTGATATTTAAGGATTCAATTTCCTTTAAAATATTCTTAACTTTCCCAGGGTTTCCAGTATCTATTAAAATCGTTTCTTTATCCTTAATCAAATATGAATAGCTACCTTTTGTTGATTCTAAAGCATATACATTTTCTTCTATTTTCATAATTTTTACCTATATGTATACTTTTTTTACTTTTAAAAATTTTATAGTTGAATGACTAATCACCCATATGAATGAGTAATCATTCGTTACTTATAAAGTTTTCTTTAAATTATTTAATTTTAATATGAACTCATATTTAAAAAAAAATCAGTACCTTATTCCATCTTACGAACCAAAGTTTCCAGATATTTGTCACCATATCCATTTTTACCAATTTATTATTGCCGCGTTAAAGAAAATAATAAAGATAATCCAAAGGCATTATGTGTCTTTTGTATAGCTAAACAGGACGAAAGTGTTTAAATTTTAATAAGGAGTTTATGGTCAAATCAATTGAATATTTTAGAAGAAGAAATAAAAAATATGAGATTTAGGCAACATTTTATTTTTCAACACCAAACAAAAATTAAAAATCTTTTTTAAAATGACTTCGACATAGTTGCGTTAACGAAGTCAAAAAGTAAATTTAATTGTTTTATTCAATTAAATTATGCTTCACACCAGAGTGGTGACATTTTTCTCAATTTTTCAACGACTTCTTTAATTGCTGTTATTGCATAATCTATGTCTTTATCAGTGTTTTCTATTCCAAGGCTTATTCTGAGTGATCCATGTGCCTCTTCTTTCTCAAGACCAATAGCTAATAATACATGTGAAGCTTCTAATTTAGTGGATGAGCATGCTGAACCGGTTGATGCAGCTATACCTTTTGAATCCAGATGAAGTATCAATGATTCTCCTTCTATTGCATCAAATCTGAAATTAGCATTATTAGGTAAGCGTTTAGTTCTATGTCCATTAAGGTAGGAATCTTTATTTTCTGCAAGTACAGCATTGATCAACTTATCTCTTAAATTTGTGAGTTTACTAGCATTGCCTTCAAGATTTTGATTTGCAATTGAACATGCTTTACCTAAACCTACAATTCCGGGAATATTCTCTGTTCCTGGTCTGAACCCTCTTTCATGTCCTCCTCCATACATGATTGGTTCTATTCTAACACCTTTTTTAATATAAAGTGCTCCAATTCCTTTTGGACCGTATAATTTGTGTGATGATAAAGAGAGCATGTCTACATTCATTTCACCAACATTAACTGGTATCTTACCCACTGTTTGTACTGCATCGGTGTGGAAATATATACCTCTTTCATTGGCTATTTTCCCTATCTCTGCTATTGGTTGTATGGTACCTATTTCATTGTTTGCGTGCATTATGGTGATCAGAATGGTTTTATCGGTTATTGCATCTTCAAGGTCTTTGACTCTTACAATACCCTCTTCATATACTGGAAGATAGGTTACTGTGTACCCATTTTTTTCCAGATATTTACAAGTTTCATCTACTGCTGGATGTTCTATATCACTTGTTATTATGTGGTTTCCTTTGTTTTTAAGTTTACGGGCTGTTCCTAATATTGCAATATTATCTGATTCAGTTCCACCACTGGTAAATATAATCTCTTTGGGTTCTGCACCTATAATAGATGCAACTTCTTGCCTTGCAGATTCCATTGCATTTTTAGCTTCTCTTCCTAGGGAATATAGGGTAGAAGCATTTCCAAAGGCATTTGTAAAATAGGGTTTCATTGCTTCGAATACTTCGGGATCCACCGGTGATGTTGCTGAATGATCCATATAAATCATGTTCTAAACCTCTCATGCAGTTTTGTTAAGATATCAAATAATTCTTATTCTCAAATAATACATTATATACATTTCAAGATCATTATAAATTACTAATCTTTATAACTATAGTTATATTTAAATGTTCATTTAAACTATTTTGGAGTTATAATATATACTAGTAGTTATTAATTTGGGTTAGATATTGGAACTAACACAAATAAACTTCAATTAAACTTTATTAGTTAGTTATTATATATTTTAAGGATTTCTTATATTTTTGTAAGATACAATTAAAGAACAATAATATTATTTTTTAAATTGAATTAAATTCTAAAAAATAAAAATTACTAGGAGATCTATGAATAATATTATTTGCTCTTAATTTTCCGGAATTAAAATACTTATGTGATTTGTTGTCACAATTCCAACAACCTTCTGATTTTCATCAACTACTGGAAGTGATGAAATATTATATTTTTTCATTTTTCTTGCAGCAAGTTCTATTGGATCTTCTGGACTGACAACAATAACTTCCTTGGTCATTATTTCATCCAGTTCTGTATAATTTCTTGCAACAGATTTGGAAATATCCCATGCAGTTACAATGCCCAATAATTTGTTTTTATCCGTAATTACTGGTAGATGTGTAATCTCTTCGTGTAGCATGGTTTCGGCGGCATTTTCAATGCTAGATTTCTCCTTTATTTTGGCAAAGTCCCTGCTCATAACATCTTTAACTAGGGTGTGGGATAAAAATCCTGCAATTAAATAATTCAACTGGCCTGCTTCAATAAGAAATGCGTCATGTCCATAACTTGATTTTATCTCACAATAACTTACATCAATATCGTTAGCATTTAATCCCATTACAATATCTTTTGATTGTGATGGTGGATACAACCAATCAGAATCAACGGAAATAACTAAAAATTTAATTTTAAGACCATAAAATGTTTCTGCCAGCGAACCTTCACCTGCTAGATCGAAGTAGTCTATGGCCTTTGATATGTATAAATAGGAGTTAGCATCGAATCTTTTGGTAAATGAGTTTCCCTGATAGTGGAGGTAGTTTTCTACTTCAAAATCTGTTTCAAAGTCAAATCCATATTCTTCTTTGTCCTGAAGTCTTCGTCCAAATTTCTGATACATTGATTCATTGCTTAGGTAAGTGATATGAGCTATCATCCTTGCTAGTGCTAGTCCATCGTCTGGAAATTCAGATTCATAATAGTAACCATTGTTCCAGCAAGGGTCTGATATTATTGCTCTTCTACCAACCTCATTGAAGGCTATTTGTTGTGGAGACGAATATGCTGTAGTTGCTATAGGAATTGCTGATCTAACCATTTCAGGATAGGATATACACCATTGTAGAACCTGCATACCGCCCATTGATCCTCCGATAACAGCAAATAGCTGTTTAATCCCCATTGAGTTTACAAGTTTTTTCTGGGCATTTACCATGTCCTTAATTGTTATTATGGGAAAGTCCAATCCATAGGGTTTATTAGTATCGGGATTTATTGATGCGGGTCCTGTTGACCCTTTGCACCCACCTATAACATTTGAACATATTATGAAGTATTTATCGGTGTCAAGGCATTTACCTGGCCCAATAATTACATCCCACCATCCAGGTTTTTTATCTCCTTCGTACCAGCCTGCAACGTGTGCATCCCCTGAAAGTGCATGACAAACTAGAATAGCATTACTATTCTCTTTGTTAAGCTTTCCATAGGTCTCATATGCTATTTGTACGTTTTTAAGTTTTTTACCGCTTTCAATGATCAAATCATCGGCTAGTGAATGAAATTTAGTTTCTACAATTCCGATTGATTCGTTTTTCATTGTATTAACTCCATAATATTAATAATTAAATCTGTTTTTAACTGTATCAACAACTGAATCTTTTCTCATCTGAGTATTTTATTATATCCATTTAAACCCCTTATTTTTTTCTTTTTTAATTGGTATTTTACACTTTAACGTTGACTTCAATTAAAATTTTTTAGATCTTTGATAGTGCCTGTTCAATATCTGCTATGATATCTTCTACATCTTCTATCCCGATGGATAGCCTTACAAAGTCTTCAGTAACACCTGTTGTTTCCTGTTCTGCTAGGGTTAATTGCTGGTGTGTTGTGCTGGATGGGTGTATTACTAGACTTTTTGAGTCTCCAATGTTTGCTAGGTGGGAGAATAGTTTAACACTTTCAATGAATTTTTTACCTGCCTCTAATCCACCTTCAATTCCAAATCCTATTAATCCACCATAACCACCTTTAAGGTATTTACTGGCTATTTTATGTTTTGGATCGTCTTCTAGGCCAGGGTAACTTATCCATTTAACTTTTGGATGGTCTTTTAAATACTCTGCTACTTTCAGTGCATTTTCAGCGTGTCTTAATACTCTTATTTCTAATGTTTCAAGTCCTTGGAGGAATTGGAATGCATTAAATGGGCTGAGTGCTGGTCCGAGATCTCTTAGAAGTACTACTCTTGCTCTTATTGTAAATGCTATGTTTCCTGCTTCTGGAAAGTCACCGAATGTTTCCCAATATTTAAGTCCATGGTAACTTGGATCTGGTTCTGTGAATTGTGGAAACTTACCATTTCCCCAGTCAAATTTACCAGAATCTACTATAACTCCTCCAATGGAAGTTCCGTGTCCTCCAATGTATTTAGTTGCTGATAAAACTGTTATATCTGCCCCATAATCAATAGGTTTTACAAGTCCTACAGTTGCTGTATTGTCTACTATTAAAGGTATCCCAGCATCGTGAGCAATTTCTGCTAGTACTTCAAAGTCGGGTACATCGAGTTTAGGGTTTCCTAATGATTCAACATATAATGCCTTGGTTTTTTCATTTATTGCGGCTTTAAATTCTTCTGGATTTTCTGAATCTACAAATGTCACAGTTCTTCCTAATCTAGGTAGTGTGTAATTGAATAGTTCATAGGTTCCACCATATAAATTGTCACCTGAGACTATGTTGTCTCCAAGTTCGGATACATTCAAGATTGCGAGGAATATCGCGCTCATTCCTGATGAAACTCCAAGAGCTGTTGCTCCCCCTTCAACTGCTGCTACTCTCTTTTCGAATATATCAGTGGTAGGATTCATGATCCTGGTGTAGATGTTTCCAAATTCTTTAAGACCAAATAGATTTGCAGCATGTTCTGTGTCGTTGAACACGTATGATGTTGTTAAGTATATTGGAACCGCCCTCGATCCTGTTGCAGAATCTGGTTCTTCCTGTCCAACATGTAATCCAATTGTACTTAATCCTGGTCCTTTCCATTCTTCATTTTTATTTTTTTCATTTCCATTTGATTTTTCTTCAGACATAATCTTTTCCTCCGTTTTATTAATGACTTCCAAATATTACCACGTTCCATTTTTAACAAAATATAAAAATGTAAAATACATTATGGTTTTTTTACAAGATTTTTATATTCATGGTAATAATTTTTATAATTTTCAATGGTTAAATCCATTTAACTGCAATAGATTGGTTAAAGAATCACCACTAAGAAAATATAACAATTGTTATAATTTAATGATATTTAAAGTTTCTGATATTGAGATGTTTTCAAGTGTTGGATCGTAACAAATCTACTGTTTACACCACACAACAACATAACCCACAGAATTAAACTAAAAAATAACATCCAAAAAACAATTTATACATAGAAAACTGAATTAAATAGTGAAATATCCGTAATAAATTATCATTTAACGAATATGACTTATCTCAAAGAAATAAAGTTTACAAATTATTACATACTAAGTGATGTTCCCAACCATATTAGCATAATTTTTTATTATTTTAGATAATTTACATAAATTTATATTAATAACAATTGTTATAATAAATTTGGTGATAAAATGAGTTTAACTAAAGAAATGATCGATGCTATAGAAAAGGATCTTGTTTTTCTTGCAACAGCAAGTCCTGATGGAATTCCAAATGTTGTTCCTATAGGATTTGCAAGGCCTATTGGAGAAGATACTATATTAATTGCAGATAATTATATGAATAAAACACGCCAGAATCTTGAAAAAAATCCAAAAATTTCGCTGGTAACTAAAGATGCAACTAAATGCCCATTTCAGTTTAAAGGCTCTGTTTTAATATATGAATCTGGAAAGTACTTTGACATGGTTACAGAATGGGGTGAAAATGCCATGACAAAACTTACACCAAAAGCTGCTATTCTAATGAAGGTAGAAGAGATATATTCTATACAACCAGGTCCTGATGCCGGTAAGAAAATCGATTAAATATGTGATGTTGGTACAAAAAAAATGTACACACTTCACTTTTTTCTTATGAACAACCATTTATTTTATTCATTTAATCAGTACTTTATTATCACACATCAATAATAAATTTATTAGACGATTTGATGTGATTAATAATAAGATTTAATAATAATCTTCAATAAATAAAACTTAACATATCGTGAATAAAAAATTGTAGTACAAAATTCTTTAAATTTAGGCATAAAGTATTTATATAACAATTGTTAACTAGTTAGTACAGTGTATTAAGCTACACTTCAGGGCATTCTTTTGCCGAGATGACCGAGCGGCTAGGTGCGTGGCTGCAAACCACGATACTTGGGTTCAATTCCCAATCTCGGCCTATATTTTTCTTATATCCAAATTTATAGTTAAAAAGTACTAAATTTTAATATCTAATAAAAATACTAAAATATTTAATAATACATCGTTTTAAAGATAATAACTATCCCATTGAAAGTTAATTAGTCTTCCAAATTATTCATGTTATAAGTAAGATTATCAGGAACAGTGAAACCTATGATAAAATTGTACAACACCATAACCCGAAGGAAGGAAATATTCAAACCCCGAGAAGGAAACAAAATAAAACTCTTTGTTTGCGGGCCAACTGTATACGATCATTCACACATAGGTCATGCAAGGACATATATCTCCTTCGATGTAATTGCAAGGTACCTTAAGTACAGTGGATTTACAGTGTTTTATTTGCAAAATATCACAGATCTGGACGATAAAATCTTAAAAAGGGCAGAAGAACTTGGATCATCACCATTAGAACTTGCAAGAAGATACGAAGAAAAATATCTCCAAGATATGAAGGTTTTGGGTGTTGAAAACGTTAATTTCTATGCAAGGGCTACCGAACACATTCCTGAAATAATTAACCAAATAACAATCCTTGTTGATAAGGGATTTGCATACGAAACAGATAAAGGTGTATATTTCGATGAATCTAAGTTTAAAGACTTTGGTAAATTATCAAACCGCAATTTGGAAGATTTAAATGTTCATAGGATTGGTCCTGACACTTCAAAAAGGAACCAAGGAGATTTCGCTCTATGGAAAAAGAGAGAAATAGAATTAGAAGAATTAGAAATGGTGTGGGATTCGCCTTGGGGAACTGGACGACCAGGTTGGCATATAGAAGATACAGCCATTACAGATACCTACTTCGGACCGCAATATGATATACATGGCGGTGGGTTGGATCTTATTTTTCCACATCACGAAGCTGAAATAGCACAGATGGAAGCAGCTTCCAATAAAAAACCAATGGTAAAATACTGGATGCATACTGGCTTTTTAAATGTTAAGGGAGAAAAAATGTCCAAATCCCTTGGAAACTTTATTACCATTAACGATTTATTACAGGAATACTCACCAGATGTTTTCAGGTTTTTTGTACTTTCAACCCACTACAGAAGCCCAATAGATTTCAGTCAAGAAATACTCCATCAATCACAACAGGGACTTCAAAGAATTTACAAGTTAATTGAAACTATAAACGAATTATTAGACGAAAATACTGCAATATCAATGGAAAACGACCAGGAATATATTTATAAACTTTCAGAAGTTCGAAAAGAGTTTTTCGAAGCAATGGACAATGATTTTAATACACCATCTGCATTTTCTACAATTTTTGATATCATAAGGGAAGTAAATAGAGACATAAACAATTCAAATATTTCTAAAAATGCGTTAACCAAATTAAAAGCACTTATCATTGAATTTGGTATTGTTTTAGGATTTGATTTTTCTTTGAAAAATGAAAATGAGCAAGATCTTCAAGACGATTTAATTGAACTCTTAAAAGATGTTAGAGGTAAACTCCGTGATAAAAAGGAATGGAAACTCTCTGATGAAATAAGAAGCAGATTAAAGGAACTTGATATTGTAATTGAAGACAAGTCAACCTAGATATATACAAATAATAAATAAATCAAATTTTAACTTTTATTCTAATCCTAAATTACTCTAAACGAAATGACCAAACCCCGAAAGAGTGAATTAAATTTTTATTATCAGTCTATTTGATCAATAGATATATTAATCATGGACATAACAATCGTTATCTAATAGGATATTGATAAATTTTTAATATTGAAAAATTTAATTAAATACAAATTTAAAGTGAAAACATGATCTATGACGTTATCATTGTGGGTACCGGTGCTGGAGGAGCAACTGTAGCACACGAACTATCCAATAAAAGTTTGAATATACTAGTACTTGAAAAAGGCTTAAATCATCCAAGGGGAACTGCAGCCAATCATATCAAAAACACCAAATTATCACTCAGCTTAGAAGAAAATAGAAACGATAATAGGTATGAATTCTTGAACTATCCCGCAGAGTTAATGAATATAGAAGGATTAGGAGGCACAACCCCAGTATCTCTTGCAAATGCTTGTTATGCTTGTACAATCTGCTATAAAAATAGTGCTACAGCCCAGTTTAAAGGCTTCGATCTAGAGCTCTTTGAAGAACTTTTAGAAGCGAGTAAGGAATTAAAAGTTGGATCCCTCCCAGCTGAGATGATGGGCCCAGCTACAAGAATGATAGTTGATAAAGGTGAAAAATTAGGGTACTTTATGGAACCCATGCCCAAATTTATTGACTTTAATAAATGTGATAGCTGTGGATTATGTATACTCGGGTGTACCAAGGGAGCTAAATGGGATGCAAATGATTTTATTAAAGAAATAAATGAAACAGAAAATAATACAGAAATATTATCCAACATTACAGTTACAAGGGTTCTGCATAAAAATCAGAGGGTGGATGGTGTTGAGGGCATAGATTCAAATGGCGAAAAAAAACATTACCGTTCAAAAATAGTTGTTATAGCAGCTGGAGCTTTAAACACCCCAAAAATATTAATAGATTCGGATGTAACCAATGAAGTTAGTGATGGCCTCTTCACAGATCTGTTTATTACCGTTGGTGGATATTTGAAGGATGTAAATCTCAACACTGAAATTCCTATGGGAGTTAAATCAGAATTTGGGCCATATTTCATATCACCACATTTCTCAAACCAATTAATATCATTAATAGAAGAAAAAGGATTCAGTCCCAAAGCCAAAGATGTAATGGGATTGATGGTTAAAATAGCTGACGAAGCTAATGGGAAGATATACAAAGATGGGAGAATTGAAAAAGAACTCACATCAAGGGATTTAAATTTGTTGAAGGAAGGATACGATAAATCTGTTGAACTGTTAAAGGCTGTTGGTGTGGAACCTTCATCAATATCATCGACACCTATAAGGGGAGCTCATCCAGGCGGAACAGCAGCAATAGGTAAACTAGTGGATAAAAATCTTGAAACATGCATCAAAGGACTTTTTATTGCTGATGCAAGTGTAATACCTCAAGCACCAGGAAGACCACCTATTTTAACCATTGTGGCTCTTGCTAAAAGACTCTCAAAAAATATTGCAGATGAAATTTGTGAACCAAATAGTTTGGTATAAAAAAAATCATTGTAACTCAGATAATTGGGAATGGTATTAATTTAGATTAAGATAATTAAATGAATAGAATTTACAAAAAGCTGATAAATTTTATGATATCAAAAATATTAGTCAGGAAATGATCATTATGCAGAGCAGATATTCAAGACAAGTAATATTACAAAACATTGGTGAAGAAGGACAGGAAAAACTTTTAAATAGCAGTGTAGCCATTGTAGGATGCGGAGCCCTTGGAACAGTAGCAGCTAATAATCTAGCTCGTGCAGGTGTAGGTAAAATCTCAATTATAGACAGGGACTTTGTTGAGCTTAACAATCTTCAAAGGCAAATGCTCTTTGATGAAAACGATATTGGGGCACCTAAAGCCGTTGCAGCCTCCGAGAAAATAGCTAGTATAAATTCTGATATAGAAGTGCATCCTATTATCAAAGATGTAAATTATACCAATATTGAAGAAATTTTAAATGGTGTTGATCTGGTTATAGATGGAACAGACAACATACAGACCAGAATGCTTATAAATGATGTCTGTGTAAAAAATAGAATTCCATGGATATACACGGGTGCAATAGGTACATCTGGAATGAGCATGAACATACTACCCGATAAGGCATGTATCAGATGCCTTTATCCAGGTATACCAAAGGCTGGATCACTCCCAACATGCGACACTATGGGGGTATTGAACACCATAACAGTTATAATGGGTTCGATAGAAACAACTGAAGCCGTTAAAATTTTATTAGGATTTTATGATGACATTGAATCAACTAACAGTAATTTATTAGTCTACGACACATGGAACCATTCATTTGATAGTATAATGGTTAAGAAGAATGAAAAGTGTGAATGTTGCGGCAGGGAAAATTATGAATTTATTGATTCAGATGAACAGGAAATAATTACCTCCCTGTGCGGTAGAAATGCGATACAGATAACTCCAGCAGATCCTAAGGAGTTGTCCCTAAAGGGTATTGGTGAAAAACTTGAAAAACTTGGGACTGTCAAATGTACAGATTTTATAATGCTCTTTAAAAATGATGAAACAGAAATATCATTATTTCGAGATGGAAGGGCAATAATCAAGGGAACCAACGATGAAATAGTGGCAAGGACCATCTATGCCCGCTATATTGGAACATAAAATTAAAAAAAGTTAATTTAAGGAAATTGGAGTTATGTATTTTTATAATACAACCAACAAATATGAAATACTATATGACAGACCAATAACTTCAGAAAAGTTATTAAAACGGTGCAATATTATATGAAAACTATTAAACTCAAAAAAGAATCAGTACAACTTGTAAAAGATGTTTTAAAAGATATAAAAGCATCTCCTGATCTTGGGATCTACAAGTGTGTGCAGTGTGGTATGTGTACATCTGTTTGTCCAGGTGCTAGACAAACAGAATATGATCCAAGGGATATGATAAGAAGGGTTCTTGAAGACGATGAAACAGTTATAGACGATGATAATATTTGGAACTGTTTTTCATGCTACACATGTAACAGTGTATGTCCTTCGGGTAACAATGCAAGTGAAATAAACCAGATATTGAGACAAATGTCTATTGACAAAGGGGAAGGCATGAAAAAAATTGTGTCATTTGCTGCATATGGAGACAGCTTCATGGAACTGGGAGTTGGATCTATACCCAATAACTTCTTTGATGTCATGGTCAAGGATGTTGGTCCGGGATATATGGATCTTAAAATAAATATTGAAGATATACGTGCCGATCTAGGCCTTGGTTCCTATATATTACCAGAAAAGGCCATTGATGAAGTTGAATCCATACTTGATAATTCTGGATTTAAAGATAGACTCGAAAAGATAAAGAGATGTAAATAATGAAATTTATACCCGATAAAGATATTTTACTCTTTAAAAGCTGCCTTGTAAACGTTGAATATCCTGGCATCGAATCATCTACATGCTATATCTTTGACAGGATAGATGTTGATTACTACGTTGATGAAAGACAATCATGTTGTACAGGACTCGGACACTACTACGATCTATTTGACCAAATTTCAACCACAGCACTCGCTGCCAGAAACTTCCATATAGCAGTTGAAACTGGTCACAAGAATATCGCTGTTATGTGTGCAACATGTTACGCCATACTAAAAAAATCAGCCAAAATATTAAACCAGAATGAAGAAGCAAGAAATAAAGTGAATGAAATACTTGATGATTCCAATCTTGAAAAAAGAGAGTACACCCATGGTGACATGGATCCAGCTCAAAACATATTCCATGTGGCTGAAATATTCTTCAATAAACGTGAGGAAATATCAAGCCAGGTTAAAGTAGATCTCACGGGTTTAAGGGTCGCAACCCACCATGCATGTCACTACTGTAAAGTACACTACAACGATACAATAGAAGGTGTGAGGGATCCTAACTTAATAGACAAGCTTGCTGAGGCTGTGGGTGTTGAAACCATAGGATGGTACGATCATAAGAGGGTAACTTGTGGTGCGGGTTTCCGTCAGAGATTCACAAATAAAGAAGCATCTCTGGCTGTGACAGCAGAAAAACTTCAGGCTTTAAAGGAGAATAAAGTAGATTTATTGCTGCACATGTGTCCCAACTGTCAGATGCAGTTTGACCGTTATCAACCATACATCGAAGAAAAACTCGACACAGAATTTAACATATTCCATCTGAATATATCACAGTTCATTGCACTGGCCTTTGGCGCGGATCCATATAAGATTCTGGGTATACAAACCCACACAGTTCCAATAGAACCCCTTCTTAAGAAATTAAATTATTCATTGGAATCAAATCAAAAAGTGGATGTAAAAGCTAAAAAATCCATTAACTGATATTTAATCTATTAATTTTACTATAATACAAAATCCAAAATTTAAAATAAAATATATAATTCTAATATTAACTCCCATGGGAGGAACTCATATGAACCAAGATTCATCTAAGGATATTTCAAATAAAGACCTTAAAATAGGTGTTTTTCTATGCCGCTGTGGTGGAAACATTTCAGACACAGTCGACATGGAAAAGCTAAGATCATCGGTAGATGCAGAAGTGGTCGAGGAATTTGAAAATCTCTGTTCAATTAACGGAAGAAAAATAATAAGAGACAGTATTATACAGAAAAACCTTGACAGGATAGTTGTAGCTGCATGTTCACCAATAACCCATGAAAAAACATTTCAAAAATATATAAATCCATTAAATCCATACCTCCTTGAAATGGCTAATCTAAGGGAACAGTGTTCATGGGTAAATCCCGATGTTGAAACAGCAACAGAAAAGGCAATATCACTTGTAAACGCATCAATTGAAAAGGTTAAATATGCACAGCCCCTAGACCCAGTGTTACGTAAGACAACCAAGAGCGCTGCAGTGATTGGCGGGGGAATCTCAGGTATAAGTGCATCGCTTTCACTTGCAAGACAGGGCATTAAAACCTGTCTCATAGAAGAACAACCAACAATTGGAGGGGCAATGGTCAAGGTTGGTAAACTCTTTTCACCCGAAAAACTAGCAGAAGAATGTGCAATGTGCCTATTAAACCCACTTGTAAACGAGGCTGTGGAACATAAAAACATTAGAATAATGACCAACACCACTTTAAAATCTGCTGAAAGAAGGTCTGGTAATTTCCATCTTCTAATTGAATCTAAACCTCGAAAGGTAATAGAAGATAGGTGTATAAGTTGTGGAAAATGTGCAGAAGTTTGTCCTGTCGAAGTCAAAGATTCTTGGAACGAAGACATGACCTTCAGAAAGGCTATTTACAAACCATTTGCACAGGCTGTACCTGATGTTTACACCATCGATCTTGAGAAATGTAAAAACTGTGGAAAATGTCAAGAGGTCTGTAGAATGAATGCTATTGACCTTGACATGGAAGGTGAAGTTGTTCCAATGACAGTTGGTTCTGTTGTAATAGCAACGGGCCATAAAACCTTTAATATGGCTAAAAGACCCGAATATTCCTATGGTCGTCACGATGATATTGTCACCCAGATGGAACTTGCAAGGATCATGGGAGTTAACGGACCAACCCAGGGCAAATTACTGAAACCATCGAACAATAAAGTTCCTGAACGTGTTGTTATGGTACAATGTGTGGGTTCGAGGGATGAAAAACCAGGTGGAAGAAAGTACTGTTCCAAGGTATGCTGTATGGTTGCAATCAAACATGCAAATGTTATTAAACAGCATTACCCAGATACAGATGTTATTATCTGTTACACAGATATGAGAACACCGGGAATGTATGAAAAATACTTTAAATATGCACAGTCAAATGGGGTGAGGTTAATCAGGGGCAGACCCGGAGAAATAGCAGAGAAAGATGGAATATTCCTTGTAAGATTAGAGGACACACTTTCAAGAGAGCCTCTTGAAATAGAAGCCGATTTAGTTGTTCTTTCAACTGCAATGGAACCATCAGATGGAACCATCAATGTTTCTGGTTTACTGGATGTTGGACTTACAGAGGAACTATTTGTCAAGGAGAAACATTCCAAGATCAAACCCGTTGCAACTGAAGTTGATGGTGTATACGTCTGCGGAACTGCTCAGGGACCTAAAGATATTACAGATAGTATAGTTCAGGCAAATGCGGCTGCAGCAAAAATTTCAGAGTTAATAAATGGCGGTGTGGAATTAGAACCATTTGTTGCATCTATTGATCAGTCAAAATGTAACCTGTGTAAGAAATGTATCGATATCTGTAAATATAAAGCAGCTTACATACAGGATGGTATGTTAACTGTTGATCCTATCTCTTGTACTGGATGTGGAGCATGTATTTGGGAATGTGAAAATAATGCCATAGAGATAATGGGCCAGACAGATGAACAGATAATCGCCACCATCGATGGTATGTTAAAGGATAAAAAACCAGAAGAAAATCGTATCATAGCATTTTTAGATTCGGTTGGATATGTTTCAGCAGATAACATTGGAATAAATAAGATATCTGTTCCTAGTTCTGTTAGAATAATTAAGATCCCATCAATGAATAGGATTATGCCTAAACATATCCTACACGCCTTTAAAATGGGTGCTGATGGTATTATTATGGGAGAATATCCATACAATCCAATGTATTCCCGTACCAAAGAGAAGATAGCTGGATTAAAAGAGGAACTGGTTAAAAACAATATCAATCCCGACAGACTGGCATTTTACAAGGTATATATTCCCTACTTCAGAGGTCTTGCAAATAAATTCAAAGAATTTGATGGGGAAATAACATGTCTTGAGAAGGGATGATACTTATTTTCCCATTATTTTAAAATTTTATTTATATATTTTATATAATTTTTAATTCATTTTGATTATATCATATTTTTATTTATCTTATTTTCTAGTAATATTTCATGGAATTGTCATTTTTTTTGGGATTATACCAGGTTATACGTAACAATTTTAACAAAATATCGAAAGATTTTTATATAATTGTCCGTTGCTTATAAGTATGAACAAGATAGTGCTAGGTCTCCCAAAGGGGAGTTTAAATAATGTAAACAGGGGTAATACTTATCAGTTATTTGTTGATGCAGGTTACGAAGTCAGGGGATATGAACCGGGTAACGAATCAAATGAGATAGTAATAGTCAACGACCCTGAAATTAAAGGATTTTTAACCCGTCCACAAAGCGCTCCTGTTGAATTGAATCGTAAAATTCTTGACATTGCAATAATCGGAGAAGATTGGGCACAGGAAGAATCTGTTAATTACAAAGAAAAATTAATCAGAAAAATAGGCGATCTAGATTATGGTCAGACCAGACTCATAGTTGGTGTACCTAATGAATCCCCATATGATTCATTAACAGAATTTTTCAGAGCGAATAAAGACAGGAAAACTCCAATACTATGCTTTACAGAGTATCCAAATCTTACCAGACAGTTCTTTATGAACAATCAGGGGTACAAAGAAATATTCAGGGATAGTGTTCCTTTTGTACAGGTAAGAGGACTTCGTGATGGTGACAATCAGATGGTACAGGTGATTAACTCTGATGGTGCAACTGAGGTGTACATTGCAAAGGGTGCAGATCTCATAGTTGATAATACACAGACAGGGAACAGCCTTAGAAAGGCCGGATTAAAAGAACTTGAAACTATCATGGAATCGAGTGCAGGACTCTATGCAGGACCGGGCTGTAAAGGTGCAAAGGAAGAAAAGGCCCAAATGATGTTTGAACAACTTTTTGGTGCTATAAATGCCCGAAAATATTTTGATGTTAAATTTAACATATCCAACACTAAGGTTACAGATGTTAAGAAGTTTCTCCTGTCCAACGAGTACTGTTCAGATGAACCAACCGTTGTTGAGGGAAGTACTTTTTCACAAGTGAATGTTCTAATACCTAAAAATAAGTTTCCAATCATGTTGAAAGGAATTAAAAATTATGGTGCTTCATCAATTATAAGAGAAAATGTTAAACAATACGTTAAATAATTAATTTTTTTTTAAATAAAGAAATTTATCATCATACTTCTAAGTAATTTCAAATTTTTGGAGAGGGTAAACATGGAAATTCAAAATGTTAACAGTTTTCTGATTGATTCTGAACTTAAATCCGGTAAAGGTTTTCCTTATGCATTTTACTTTACAAATGCAAGAGAATCTGAATTTAAAGAGTTATTAAATAATTTTTTATCTGAGTATGAAATTAAAGAGGATAGTAAGTTTAATCCTGGTATTTTTACCGCATATGTGGCAAAGAATGGATATTATATCCATGCAAGAAGGGATAAAGTTTTCAGTCCGATCCCTTAAAAGATAGATAATCTTTTATTATTTTTTCAAATCCAGTCATATCCAAATACTATTTTTAAAGAATTTAAACAAGATTTAAATAATTATTAACGTAGTTAGTTCATGTAACCCCCTCTTAGGGTATATTCAATGGACTTGATGATTAGTGGTTGGACATATTTGTTATCGTTCATATTGATTGTTTAAAAAAGTGTTTGAATCTTCATTTATTAGTCGCTTGATCATTTTAGTGAAGTATCTATGCTGTCTCTGTGTAAATGAAATATTACATTTGGAACATACATGCCATAACTCTCCAGGTTCATTGATTGATTTATAATTTAGCATTTGGGATTTACAGTTTGGACACTCCATTGAATTTAAATTACTTTTTCTTTGAATTCCTTCTATTTCATTAATGATTCCCTTAATACTTTTAAACCATTTTAATACTTCGTTTTTAGGAGTTATAACTAATTCTAATTCATTATGTTTCTTATTTGATTGTTCTGCAGGAATTGTTACTTTAGGTTTCAGTTTTGTATCGCTCATTAAAATTTACCTCACATAAAAAATGGTTAGTGTTATTGGGGGGGTGTGATGGTAGAGCATGAGAGAAGAAAAAAATAATTTAATGAAAATTTATATGGGAATAATATAAGTAACTTGACAAGATTAAAAAAAATGTTTATAGAGTTCATGATATAATAGGGAAGTTTCAAAAATTCATAATAACACTGTAGATTAAAATCATACGAGTTTATGGCATTTAATCCTTTAAAAAAAATTAATAGGAATTTATTTATAGTTTTTTAGGTATCATTTCAGGATTTAGTATGCTTATACCTGTATTTTCACCGACGACTTCGACTTGTACCACCCAGTCAGCATCAGATCCATCGGTTTGGCCATCAAATTTTTCAACTAATTCTTCAGAAATTTTTTCGATTAATTCTTCCCGTGATTTTATATATTTTCTTCCCCTTAAATCACATATCACCTTAAATGAATCTCCTGAAACAATTCTATTATTAGCAAGGTCCAGGATCTTTTCTAATATAATATCTAAACGGGTCCTAACCACATTTTCTATAAGAACAACTTTAGATATTACTGTGGTTTGAGCATCATCCAGTAATTTAACAGCATCTAATGGTTCCATTGTCAAATCTATTAAAATAACGTTGGGAAAGTTTGAGTCTTTAATATTAAACACTTTTTCATCATTTTGGAGTGCCATCTCAATTTCTTCTATCCCCAATAGCTCAACACCTGAATTTGCATCCTCCTTTCCTTGGAGTGTAACTAATAGATTAAATGTTTCTGTTGGCTTGATAAGACCACCACCTGTTTATTATTATGTTCTCGAACAATAATAAAATTTATGATTTTTGAATTAAATTGATTTATGGTTGGAAAGGCCTTGGGGATTATTCGTTGTTTTAGAGATGGGTGAATCGATTTTATGGTCATGAAAAAAAGGGATTTTCATAAACACATTCAATTTTAATTTATTTTAGAGATAACAAGTAATTTGGATATTTTGTTAAATCGACAGTAATATAAATTTTACAAAAAATATTAGAATCTGTAAAAATAGAATATTGATTATTATATTCAGGAAGAAAACCAATTTTTTATATAAAAATTCGGTTAGAATCTGATATATTCTAATACCATACAATTTAGTAAATTTTATTAAAAGTGAAACAGTAATTAGTTGTCTACCTGTTTTTCCATTAGTATTAAGTGACTGTTTATACAAAGAAATCGTTTAATTTTGACAGGATTTATATTTAAATAAATTTATTTGTGATTGAAGACAATTAATATAATTGGTGGTTGTATTTTACAATTTATAAAAAGTGAAATAAATAAAATTAAACCCTTCTCAACAGATATGATATTTACATTTGAAGATACAGGAGTAACTAAAAAACAATATTCATTTTTAAAAAATCGATTAAACCAATATAACTGGTATATTGACGATGATTACTCAATGACAGCAGAAACCTTGTTTGAAGAATCATCAAAAATATTGTTAATTGCAATGGTGATTGTAATTCCAGATCGTCTAATGCCAAAGAACAATGAAGTTCTTACACAGATAATTACCGAACATATCAATAGATTTCCAAAATTCTATGAAAGGATTACACAACAATTTAATCCGGACAATGAAAAAGAATCATATTCAAGCCCTTCCTATTCTCCATGAATCTTCGAACAACATTTTAATATTATTTAACTATGGTTATGAGGCAAAGTTCTTTATTTAGCCGATCTAATCGTATAATTTCCTAGGATTCAATATGCATTCAATTTATTACCTGAATAGAGGCATATAAGAATTTAAAGTTTTTAACAATTAAATTGGGGGATTGATAGAATATGTTTAAGTTTAGTTGAAATGATGCCTAACATAAAATCAGTTAAAGAACAACAAGCCGATGCACTTAATTTCAGGGAAACAAACTCAAATGAGAATTGTATGAACTGCAAATATTGTGATCAGGGGCTTTTTGATAAGTTTGAATCAGAATGTACACTTTTCAATATTAAAGTCGATACCCAACATGTTTGTGATTTATATTGAATATATAATCCCTAGTCGGGATTGATAATCCATTCAGAAATTCTTTAGGATATAATTTTAGGTTGAAAAATTTCAATTTTTGAATATTTGAATTATAAATTGAAGTCATATTTTCTTAATTAAATTTTGTTTTATACCTTTTTTTATGAATTAGAATAAAAGAAATACCCTATTTCAGATAAAAAGGGGTTGTCAAGTTAGTGGGTGTTGGGACTTGTGAAAAAAATTTCTATAAACCTGTAAATTTGGCTTTGATGTCTCATAATTAATTTTTAAGACCGTTAAGAATAAATAGG
>CAAGKR010398292.1_pt1 | contig 23361 bp, 20 predicted proteins | sample 2556971 | NCBI WGS metagenome assembly CAAGKR01 (sample SAMEA5207829, study PRJEB30636) | soil metagenome | biome: forest; feature: boreal; material: soil | place: USA | collected 2011-09 | depth 1 m | reverse complement strand
TCGGGCCATACGGAGCGATCACCGGTCCGATGACCGCGAGCACAGCGAACGCCAGCAGGATCCCGAGGCCGGCGAGCACCTTCGGGGAACGGGGCAGACGAACGGCGCGGAATCGCGGCACCGAGTGCATCGGCGTCGGCGATGGTGCCGTCACGAGGTTCTGGACGGTGGTGCTCATGGCGTCACGCCACCTGCCGGGCGCGCGGGTCGAGGCTCACGTAGACCAGGTCGGCAAGGAAGTTCGCTGCGAGCACCACGAGCGTGATCACCAGGAAGATCCCCTGGACCATCGGGTAGTCCTGGTCGGTCACGGCGTGGAAGAGCAGGTAGCCGATCCCGGGGTAGCTGAAGACGATCTCGACGAGAAGCTGACCCGCGACCACCAGGCTGATCGCGAGCGAGAAGTTGGCGACGCTCGGAAGGATCGCGTTTCGCGCCGCGTACCAGACGACCTTTCTGGCGGGGAGCCCCTTGGCACGGGCGACCAGGACGAAATCCTCGTCCATGGTGATCACCATCATGTTGCGCATCCCCATGATCCAGCCGGCGATCGAGGTGAGGACGATGGTGCTGGCGGGGAGGACGCCGTGGTCCACGAGGCTGACGAGGTAGTCCCAGTTCAGCCCCGGGGTCACGCTGCTGAGCCCTGTGGTCTGGTACCCCTGGCTGATCGGGAACCAGTGCAGCCCGGTCGCGAACACCATGAGCAGGACCGTGCCGAGAAAGAAGTACGGGATCGCCTGGAAAAAGGTTGCGCCCGGCAGCACCCAGTCGAGCCAGGACCCTCGCAACCAGCCGAGCGCGATGCCGATCAGCGTGCCGAGCAGAAAACTGACGACCGTGGCGACCCCGAGCAGGGCGAGGGTCCAGGGCAGCGCCGCCCCAATCAGGCTCGTGACCGGCTCGAAACTGTTGCCCCAGGACACCCCGAGGTTGCCGTGCGCGAGGTCACCCCAGTACTGGATGTACTGGATCCAGATGCTCTCGTTGACCCCGACGCCGAACTGCGCCTTGATGGCATCGACGACCTGCGCGTTGACAAAGGTCAGATGTCCGATCGCCGTCGCGACGGGGTTTCCCGGGACGAGCCGGGGCAGGAAGAAGTTGACGGTGAGCGCGACCCACGCCGCGAGGAGGTAGAAACCCAGTCGGCGGGCAAGGACGCGCATCGAACTACATCGCCTCGGTCGCTCGCCCGGAGGAGAGGCGCACCTGGAGCTCTGTGGTGAGGATCACCCGGCGCGGTGCGTGCATCGCGTCGAGCAGCAGCCGCGCCATCTCCCGTCCCATCTCCTCGATCGGCTGACGCACGCTCGTCAGCGGTGGATTGCTTGCTGCGGCAACCGGGTCGTCGTCATAGCCGACGACGGCGACATCGTCGGGAACACGCCGACCCGACTCCGCCAGGGTGCGCAGCGCGCCCGCCGCCATCAGGTCGGACGCTGCAAACACCGCGTCCAGCGATGGACGCCGTTCGAGGAGCCGCCGCATGGCCCGTTCGCCACCCTCCTGGGTGAAGTCGGCAGACTCCTCGGCTCCTTCGTCGAGGGGCAAACCCTCGGCCTCGAGAGCCGAGCGATACCCGAGCAGTCGATCTCGCCCCGGTGGCATGTCCTGGGGGCCGCTGATCGTCGTGATGCTCCGCCGCCCGCGTGCCGCCAGATGCGTGACGGCCGCAAACGCTCCGCCGACGTTGTCAATGTCGACATACGTGAAGAGGTCGGCCTCCGCGGGGCGCCCGCCGACCACCACCGGAATCCCCCGGGCCGCGATCCTGCCGGGCAGCGGATGGACCCCGTGCAGCGAGACCAACAGCACTCCGTCGGAGTGACCGGCCGCGACAAACCGCTCGAGACGATCGATGTCCGTCCCCGACTGCGGCGCCAGCAGGATGAGTTGCTTGTCGCGCGCCGCGAGCACCTCCCCGATCCCGCGGATGAGACGGGGGAAGAAGGGGTCGCCGAAGATCAGGCTCGTCGGTTCGGAGATGACCAGGGCGACGGCGTCGCTGCGGCCGGTGGCCAGTGCCCGCGCCGCGTGGTTGGGGATGTAGCCGAGCTTCCGCGCCGCGCGCTCGACGGCCCTCCGGGATTCCGGGCTCACACGCGGGTTGGCGGTCAGTACCCGTGAAGCGGTTGCCCGGGACACTCGGGCCAATTCCGCTACGTTTTCCAGGGTGATTTTCGAGTTCTGGACCGATTTCATGGGAGCGGTTCCACACTGTAGACTTCGACTTAGGGCCTGTCAACCACATTGCTGGCTGGGGCGCCGAAGCACCCGGCTACGCGCGGAGCTGCTCGAACCGGGCGGTGAAGTGGCGGAGCGCCGGCGGCTCGTTGACAATCCGGTAGCCAGACAGGTCTTGGGCGTGCGCCGCCACCTCCGCACAGACGGCGATGACGTAGTCGATATGGCTCTGCGTGTACGTTCGCCGCGGGATCGCCAGGCGCACGAGGTCCATGTCAGCCGGGTGCTCGGTGCCGTCAGGTCGGCGCCCGAACATCACGGTGCCGATCTCACAGCTCCGTATGCCGCCGGTTGCGTAGAGCGCGACCGCGAGCGCCTGCCCGGGATACTCCAGCGGCTGGATATGCGGGAGCAGCCCGCGTGCGTCGATGTACACGGCGTGCCCGCCCGGGGGCTCGACGATCGGGATGCCGAGGCGAATGAGCGCCTCACCAAGGTATGCCGTGGAGCGGATGCGGTAGCGCAGATAGTCGTGCTCGACCACCTCATGGAGCCCCTGGGCGATTGCCTCGAGATCCCGACCCGCCAACCCGCCGTAGGTGGGGAAGCCCTCGGTGAGGATCAGCAGGTTGCGACACCGAGCCGCCAGATCGTCGTCGTTCATCGCAAGCCAACCGCCGATGTTGGCGAGACCGTCCTTCTTGGCACTCATGGTCATGCCATCGGCGAGCGTCGCCATGTCGCGCACGATGTCGCGCACGTCGCGATCCTGCTGACCCGGCTCCCGCTCGCGGATGAACCAGGCGTTTTCGGCGAACCGGCACGCATCGAGAAACAGCGGGATACCGTATCGGTCGCACACGGCGCGCACCGCGCGGAGGTTCGCGAGCGAGACGGGCTGCCCGCCACCCGAGTTGTTGGTGATCGTGACGAACACGACCGGCACCGATCCCTCGTGGGTGCGGAGCAGCTCTTCGAGCTTGCCAACGTCCATGTTGCCTTTGAAAGGATGCCGGAGCGCCGGGTCGTGTCCCTCCGGGCTCAGCAGGTCGACCGCCTCGGCGCCGGTGAACTCGACGTTGGCCCGGGTCGTGTCGAAATGCGTGTTGTTGGGCACGATCTTGCCCGGTCCGCCGATGGCCGTGAACAGGATCTTCTCCGCCGCCCGGCCCTGGTGGGTCGGGATGATGTGCTGGAACGGAAAGAGTTCCTGGACCGCGTCGAGGAAACGGAACCACGACGGCGATCCCGCGTAGCTCTCGTCGCCGTGCTGTATCGCCGCCCACTGGTCTCGCGACATCGCTCCCGTTCCCGAGTCGGTGAGCAGGTCGATGAGGACATCGTCAGAGTGCAGCGCGAACAGGTTGTAATCGGCGGCGACGATGCGCTCCTGGCGCTCCTCGGGTGTCGTCAAACGGAGCGGCTCAACGGAATGGATCCGGAACGGCTCGATGATCGTATCGAACGCCACGTGGTTCATCATGCGCGCCCGCCGATCACCGCGCGGGCACCAGCCGGCCCACCGCCAGGCGCGTACCCCTCGTCATGCTCTGCCCGCGACTTGGACTCCGCGCAACAGGTGCGTGACCACATCGGCGGCGGAATAGCCGTCACTGTTGTCCAAGAACGTCCGCACTGAGCCAAGGCCGTCACCACTGGTGATCACCGCCGGCTCCACGCCGTCGCCGCGCACCTGGCCAAGCCCGATGGCGGCGCTCAATCCATTGCACAGACACATGCGGTCGACGGTGGCTGCCGCATCGCCACCCTTGGCGATGTGATCAGCAACAGGCTCGGCGGCGCAGCGGTAGCCGATACCGCCCGATGGTTTGATGTATGCCTCACGCAAGTAACCAAGATCGCAGAGGCGGGTACGTGCTGCGTACACAGCCTGTTCGGAAAGTGTTCCGGGGATCGCCGCCACCTTGAAGGGATACCCCGTCGACGATGCGCGCGATGAGGTGAGGACGAACTCCCGACCACGGTGCACAGCGTCGAGGACCGCGCTGCGCAGCGGCTGCGCGATGCCTGACTCCCTGCAGAAGGCAAAGAGCGTGCCCACCTGCACGCCGGCCGCTCCAGTATCGAGCGCTTCGCGCACGCGTTCCGGAGAGTCAATGCCACCGGCCAGCCAGAATGGGAGACCCAGGTCACGCATCACTTCGAAGTCCACCTGGTCCCGGTCGCCATAGAGCGGCTGTCCGAGAGCGTCATACGCGCCCGTGCCTCGCGGCGGCGCATTGTGCCCGCCCGCCGTCGGTGCCTCGACGATGAAGCCTTCGACCGAGCCGCTGGCCTTGCGGACCAGCACGGTGGCGAGCGTGTGCGATGACACGATCGGGAGAAACGCCGGACGCCGCGGCGCAGTGTCGATAGGAAATCGCGTCGGGTCGAATCGAAGATGCGGGACGGACTCGCGGGCGGACGCGCCGGCAACCTCGAGTCGCGTCTCCACCGGCTCCATCGCAGCGAGCCGGTCGAGAATGCCAGGAATATCACGCGGTATCCCTGCTCCCATGAGCACGACGTCGACGCCGGCGAGCATCGCGCCGAACAGGCTCGGCACCGTCGGGACCTGCACCTTGGTGAGCAGGTTGATGCCGATGCGGCCCTGGTGATCGCGTTTGGCGAGCGCCACCTCAACAAAGGCGGCGACAGCCAGAAGATCTTGCGACGCGTGGTTATCGCGATGCGAACGCATGGGCACGCCTCGGTAGGGGCGTCCCCGGCGGCCCGCCGGGAGGAAGTAGCGTTCGAGGACACGGTCGGCGATGCCGGGCACCGGGAACCGAGCCATGGCGTCACGCATCTCCCCGCCAGGGTCACCGTCCTGGAGCCGTCGTGCCAGCACGAGGTCGATGGCTGTACCGGATACGACACCGAGATGACCGGTCATGGCCACGGCGCGCGCGAGTCGATAATTGGAAACGGCCACACCCATGCCGCCCTGAATCAGCAATGGCAGGGGGTCGAGATCCACGCTGGGTGTGGGTGTCCGCATGATGCTCCCTTGGTTCTGGCCAATTGCAACAGCCTATGGGCGTCGCGCGTTTGCTGTCAGAGCCGTAGGCCATCGATCAGTGGGCCGAATGTCACACCGCGGCCGTCAGCGCCCCGCAGCTCGAGCCAGCAGGGTACGGCGGTTCCCGGTCCCGGTCTTGATGAATATCGACTTGAGGTGATCCTGCACCGTGTTCTCGGACACGAACATGTGCTCAGCCGTGCTCCGCGTGTCAGAGCCGGTGATCAGGTGGCCGAGCAGTTCCATCTCCCGAGGGCTCAGGGCGCATACCCTGCCGAAGAGTGGTGTTCGCTCCGCCGCTGCGGTCGGCTCGATCGTGACCGCAATGTCCTGTTCCGCGGGCGGCACCGCCGTGCCGATGCGCGCCGCGCGAAGCGTCAGCCACACTCCAGCCGTCAGGTGGACGCGCGCCGTCGGTGGATGATCGTCGACCCCGGACTCGTTCGCAAGCAGTTGCGCGGCAACGTTGTAGGCACCGGCGGGTACCGGCTGCCGGTCGCCGTGGGGGGGCACGAGGAGCCTCAGGTACTCGTCGGTTTCCAGCGTCTGCGCTCGGACTTCGAGGTCCGGCGAAAGCACGAGCACGATCGGTCCCCCACGCACCGTCGCGGCCATCGCGAGGCTGAAGGTCGCGGCCTGGCACCGTCGGATCGCGTCGGTGATCGGCCTCGCGATCGAGGTCAGAAAATCCGTCTCGTCCTTGCTGAAGACCGGTTCACCTGCGCTCCGCCAGAGGTCGAGGAATCCCCAGCACCCGTGCCGGTCTCGGAACACCAGCGACGCAACATCGGTCACCGCGTACCGCGCGAGCATCTCCCGCCAGACGAGGCTCTGATCAAGGCGGCCCGCTGTTGCCGCATGCAGCAGAGCAACGGGGCCCTCGAGGTGCGTCCAGCGGTTCACCCGCGTCAGGTACTTGAGCTCGATGAGACGCGGCAGCTCGGTCAGGCATGGAACATCCGCGAGCGGCGCTGACCCGACCTCTGTCTCCGGATCGGTGAGGAGCCACGCGTATGCGTCGAAATTGACCGCACGCCGGATCTCGTCGAGGACGGCGAGCCGGAGTGCGAGCACGTCTTCGGCGGGTGTCGTGCAGATGCGGACGATTCTCTCGAGCGCGTGCGATTGTGCGGTGCTCGCGGTCACGCCGTGATCCTACGCGGGTCGACACCTCCCCCCGCGACCCAAAGATCCCATGAACCTGGGATGGCGGCCGGCTCGGCGCCTCCGTAGTCTTCGAGTGACGAAAGCTTTGAAGGAGAACGCAATGGCAACGCTGCACATCCAGCATCCGATCACCGACTTCGCAACGTGGGCCGCGGCTTTCAGCCGTTTCGCCGATGCCCGGCACAACGCGGGAGTCCGCGCGCAGCGCGTCCAGCGACCCGTGAACGACCCGCGGTATGTGGTGATCGACCTCGACTTCGACACCGCGGGCGAAGCACAGTCGTTCCAGAGCTTTCTGACAACTCAGGTATGGGCACGTCCCGAGAACTCGCCAGGTCTGGCTGGAACTCCCGAGTCGATGGTCCTCGAATCGGAGGCCGTCTGATGGGCATCCTGAACAGAGGATCGTGCTTCACGAGTGCGCCGTCTGCGAGCCGATCCAAGGTTCTTGCACATGCGGGAATCGTCGCCGTGTCGGTGCTCACGCTCGCTGCGTGCGGTGGTGCAACCGGGACCGCCCCAGGTGCGACGGAGCCGGCCGCTCAGGCGGCCACCCCGGCGGCTCCGACCTCGACCTCGAGTTCCACCCGGGGTGCGGCGTCCGATCCGTGCTCCCTGATCAACGCGCAAGAAGCGTCGACCGCCCTCGGTACCGATGCAGGGACGCCGAGCTCGGTTGCAGGTCAGTGTGCCTACACGACACCCACTGGCAACCTGACAGTCATCGCCACCCAGTATCCGGACAGCAGCACCGCGAGCTCGTCCTACGACTCAACGCGCACCGCCGCGATGGGTGGCGTCCCCGGATTTCAGGACGTGTCTGGAATCGGTGATCACGCCTTTCTCACGTCCGGTGGGCTCGTCGAGTTCGACAAGGGGTCGCTCGTTGTGATCATTCAGGTGCTCGCCGGCACGAACCCGACGACAAGCACGATGACCATGCTGGGTCAGGCCGCATCCGGGCGGGTTTGAACGACGGCCGCCCGGACCAACTCGACGGGGTGCAGGGCACGGCGGCCAGTGCCGTGCTCGATCTGCTGGCGGCATGACACCCCCGTGGCGGCAACCACGGTTGCGGCATCCTCGGCAGTGATCGCGGGGAAAAGGCGCATTCCGCCGATCTCCATCGACAGTTGATAGTGCTCGGCTTCGAACCCGAACGACCCTGCCATACCGCAGCAGCCGGCATCGACCTCGACAACCTCGGAGCCAGGAATCGACGACAGCAGCTGGACACTTGCGCTGGTTCCGGTCAGCGCTTTCTGGTGGCAGTGACCGTGGAAAAGGAAGCGCCGACCCGCCATGGGGGATGCTGGATCCATACGCAGGTGTCCCGAGGCAACCGCTTCGAGGATCAGGTCGTCAACGAGGCGAACCCGACCTGCAACCACCTTCGCGTCCTCGTTGTCAGGCTGCAGAGCAAGGTGCTCCTCGGTGAGCGTGAGGATGCAAGAGGGCTCGACTCCGACGATCATCACCCCCTCCCGGGCCAGGCCGGCGAGACGAGCGGTCATCGCCTGGGCTTGTCGGGTGGCGTCGTGCAGACGTCCCTTGGAAATCGCGGCCCGCCCGCAACACTGGTCGCCGATGAGATCCACCTCCCAGCCAGCCATTTCCAGCAGCTCCACCGCCGCAATGCCCACGCCCGGCTCGGTGAACGTCGTGAACGAGTCAGCGAGCATCACCACCCGTCCGAGGGGCCCCGGCGATCGACGCGTGCGGCGCGCATTCCAGCGAAGTAGCGTGCGCCGCTGGAACCGCGGCAGCGGCCGCCTCCTGGTGATCCCCAGCGCCCGTTCCATGAGCGCACGTGACCCCGGGAGCGACGTCACCACGTTGGAGAGTGGCGCAACCAACGAGCCCAACCGGTTGAGACGACGCGCCGCGGCGAAGAACCGCGCGCGCGCTGGGACGCCGTGAATTCCCTGGTACTGAAAGAGGAATTCGCTCTTCATCGATGCCATGTCCACGCCGAGAGGGCACTCGCTCTTGCATGCCTTGCACTCCAGACAGAGGTCGAGGATATCGTGCAGCCTGTCGTCGCCGAGCGCTGCTCTCGGATCCGGCTGCGACAGCGCGAACACGAGCGCGTTGGCGCGGCCGCGGGTGCTGTGCTCCTCCTCGCGCGTTGCCATGTACGACGGACACATGACGCCAGTCGATCCCTTGCGGCAGACGCCGATGTTCATGCATCGATCGGCGGCGCCGCGCATCCCGCCGGTGCCGGCGAACGAGAGTCGAGTCGAGAGCACGAACGTTGGCGGAAGCACAGCATCGCGGATGTTCTCGGTCATCGGCGGCGCGTTGACGATCTTGCCGGGGTTCATGAGCGCATCGGGGTCGAAGAGCACCTTCACCGCGCACATGGCGTCGTAGAGCCCGTCTCCGAAGACGGTCCGGTTGAACTCACTGCGTGCGAGGCCATCCCCATGCTCGCTGGAGTTGGCTCCTCCGAATTCGCTCACCAGGTCGCGTATCTCCGCTGCCACGGCGCGCATGGTTGCGACCTCGCTGGGTCGGGTGAGATCCATGAACGGGCGGATATGCAGGCACCCGACCGAGCAGTGACCGTAGAAGCCGGCCACCAGACTGTGTCGCTCGAGAACGGCGCTGAAACGCTGCACGTACTCGGTCAGGCGGGCCGGGTCGACGGCCGTGTCCTCGATGAACGCCACCGGCCGGCGGGTGCCGACGCTCGCTGCCATCAACAGACCCAAGCCGGCAGATCTGACCTTGAGGAGTGCGGCCTGCTGATGCGGCGTCGTCGCTCGAAGCGTGTGATAACCATGGTGATGGCGCCGCCAGAGCGCGGCAAGCCGCTCCACGCCCGCAGATGCCTCGGCCGCGTCATCGCCGTCGAAGGTGACGAAGAGCAGCGCCCCCGGATCGCCTTCGAGGATCGACCCAAGTGCGGCGTACTCGATCTTGCGGCGCGAGAGGTCGAGAATCGTTCGGTCGATCAGCTCGACGGCGCTGGGTAGCGTGCTCAGAGCGTCCTCCGTCGCTGCGACGGCATCGGCCACGGTCGCGAAATGCCCGACGGCAATCGCCTTCGCTCGGGATAACCGAACCAGACGCACGGTCGCTTCGGTGACGATCACGAGCGAGCCTTCGGAGCCCACGACGAACCGAGCGAGGTTGAAGGGCGGCCCGTCGGCGATGCGGTCGAGTCGATAACCGCCGGCACGGCGCCAGTAGGGTGGAAAACCCAACGCGATCGCGGTGCGATGCTCGTCGACGAGCGCCGGCAGGCGCGCGTGGATCCTTCCTGCCAGGGTGTCGGCGGCAGCCCGGCGCGTCATCTCCGCAGCGTCGGCCGGCCCGAGTGTCGCTGCGCTGGAGTCGCTCAGCACCACCTCGAGCGCCTCGACGTGATCGATGGTCATGCCATGCACCACCGATCCGCTTCCCGCGGAGTTGTTGCCGATCATCCCGCCGATCGTTGCCCTGTCGCTGGTCGAGGTATCCGGGCCGAAAACCAGCCCGTGCTGACGCGCGGCGCGATTCAGATCGTCCTGGACGACGCCCGGCTGAACTCGCGCGAGACGTCGCTCGGCGTCGAGCTCGACGATGGAGTCCATGTGGCGCGAGGTGTCGATGATGACCGCGCGTCCAACCGTCTGGCCCGCCAGGCTGGTGCCGGCACCTCGCGGCAACATGGGCACGCGACGGCGGGCACAGACGCTCACGGCTGCGGCAACGTCCGCCGCATCGCGCGGAAACACGACCGCAAGCGGTTCGATGCTGTACATGCTTGCGTCTGTCGAGAACAGGTGACGCGTATAGGCGTCAGCACGCACCTCCCCCACCGTCGCGGCGCGAAGCTCGGCCTCGAGGTCGCGCATCTCCGCGGGTTCCAACCTCTCAGCCAATCCCCGACACCGGCAGAGCCGCCCGTCGGCGCTGATGCCGAAGCTGCGACCGCGTCACTCCGCGCCCCGGGCTCAACGAACGATGCCCTCGCCACGGAGTGCGGCGATTTCCGCATCCGAGTAACCGAGTTCGCTCAGGACCTCATCGGTGTGCTCGCCGAGGGTCGGTGGCGGGCGTCGCACAGTTGCCGTGTAGCGGGAGAGCTTGATCGGCGAACCGGTCATGCGCAGCGTTCCCGCCGTGGGATGCTCAGTGCTCAGCACCATCTCGCGCGCGCGCACTTGGGGATGCTCGAGTGCGGCACCGACGCTGTTGATCGCGCCGGCCGGGATCCCGACGCGGGCCAGCTCCTCGGCCCAGGCGGCCGAGTTCCTGGCTGCGAGGGCAGCTTCGATGAGCGGGATCAGCTCCGAGCGGTTGGCGACACGCTGCGGATTGCCGGCGAAGCGGGGATCGTCGACCAGCTCGGGCAGGCCGATGAGCGGGGCGAAGCGTTGCCACAGCGTGTCGTTCCCCACCGCGACCATCAGGTGCCCGTCAGCAGTCCGCAGCGCTTGGTAGGGCACGATGCTCGGATGGGCTGACCCGTAGCGGCGTGGCACCTCGCCCGAGGCGAAATAACCGCCGGCCAGGTACGTCAGCGACGCTATCTGCCCGTCGAGCAGCGAGATGTCGATCCACTCGCCGCGGCCGGTGGTGTGCCGGGCGTGCAGCGCGGCGAGAATGCCGATCGCCGCCCACATTGACGCCCCAAGATCTGCCGCGGAATTGCCGACTCGTACGGGCGCTCCGTCCGCTTCACCGGTGACACTCATCAGACCACCGAGCGCCTGAGCAATGGCGTCGTAACCGGGTTCTGCCGCGTAGGGGCCGGTCTGGCCGAATCCTGAGATCGACGCGTAGATCAGCCGCGGATTTCGAGCGCTGAGGTCGTCGTAGCCGAGCCCCAGCCGCCCCGCAGTTCCGGGCCGAAAATTCTCGACGACCACGTCGGCGCGATCCGCCAGACGCAGTGCGATCTCGCGTCCTCGCTCGCTCTTGAGATCCACCGCGATGCCCTGCTTGTTGCGGTTCACCGAGAGAAAGTAGGCGGACTGGTCGCCCTGATACGGGGGCGCCCACTCCCTCGTGTCGTCACCAGTCCGCGGGTTCTCGAGTTTGATCACATCGGCGCCGAGGTCGGCGAAGATCATCGTCGCGAAGGGACCGGACAGGATCCGCGAGAGGTCGAGGATCCGCACGCCGGCGAGCGGCCCGGATGACGGAACCTGGGCGGGGTGGGGATCCATCGCGCAGCGTCCCTAGGACAGCACGCCGACATAGAGATTGACGACTTCGTCGTTGTGGAGCAGGTCTCGCCCTGGCCCATCCAGGCGGTTCCTCCCGAGCACCAAGACGTACGCCCACTGCGCATGACGCAGCGTCTCGCGAGTGTTCTGCTCGACAACCACGACCGCGACGTTGGTGGCGCGCACCTGCTCGATCCGCTCCCACACCGCGCTCTGGAATTTCGGGGAGAGGCCGGCGGACGGCTCATCGAGGAGCAGCACAGCCGGATCGACCATCAGTCCACGGGCCATGGCGAGCATGGTTCGCTGACCGCCGCTCAAGGTCTCTGCGTGGCGATGGTGGGCCAGCTTGAGGTCAGGAAACAGCTGATACAACTCCTCGGCACGCTCATGCAGCCCCTGCCTCCGGCTGTACCCGCCCATCTCGAGGTTCTCCTGGACGGTGAGTTGGGGAAAGACATTCGCCACCTGGGGAACGTACGCGATACCGCGGCGCACCAGCTTCTCCGACGGTAGTCCGGTCGCGTCCCTGCCTTCGACCGTCACGGTGCCCGCGCTCGCACTGATCACGCCTGCGATCGCCTTGAGCAATGTGGATTTTCCGGCTCCGTTGGGTCCGACGATCGCGGTGATCGCACCGCGGTGGGCGCGAATGCTGACGCTCTCGACAATCGGGGCACCGCCATAGCCGGCGGTGAGGCCGGCGATGTCGAGGGCCGCAACGGTCGCCGCCTGCGGCGGGGCGGGGTCAGGACTCAGCGTCGTCATAGGTGGGCATCTCTCCGAGATAGGCGTCGACAACGGCCGGGTTACCCCGCAGCTGATCGAATGGGCCTTCTGCGATCACTCGTCCCTCGGCCATCACCACGACCTGGTCTGTAACTCGCTCGATGAAGGGGAGGTTGTGCTCGACGATGACGACCGACGTGCCCGCCGCGACGAAGCCGAGCACCGCGGTCGCCATACGCTCCCCGAGGACCGGGTTGACGCCGCCCATCGGCTCATCGAGGATCACCAAGCGCGGCTCCGCCATGCGGATTCGCGCGAACTCCAGGAGGCGCTTCTGGCCACCGCTCAGAATGCCGGCTCGCTCGTTGCGTAACTGGAACAGCCCGAACTCGTCGAGAATGTCACGCGCACGGATCAACTGGTCGTTGGCGCGCTCCCTTTCGAGCCGAGACGGGCCGGCGAGCGATCTCCAGAACCGCTCGCGACGCGGCTCGAAGTGGGCGAGGATGAGATTCTCGAGCACGCTCAGCCCGGGCCACTCGCGCGGGCTCTGGAATGTCCGGATCAAGCCCATCCGCGAGATGACGTGCGGCGTCTTGCCCTGCACCTCCTTGCCCTCGAAGCGGACCGTGCCTGTGTCGGGGACCTTGAAGCCCGAGATGAGGTCGATGGCCGTGCTCTTGCCGGCACCGTTGGGACCGATGAGCCCGGTGATCTGACCCTCGGCCGCGGTGAACGAGCACGCCGTGACCGCCTGCACGCCACCGAAGTGCTTGTGCAGATCCTGCACCTCGAGCAGCGCGGTCACGCAGCCCCGGTGTCGAGCGTAGCGCCGGCGACCGCACTCCCGGTAGCGACGCTTGTGCCGCCTGTGTCGGCCGGGTCCTTGTCGCGCATGCGGTGTTCTGGGAGGAGACCTTGGGGCCTGAATCGAATGAACAGCACCAGGACGATGCCGGTGAGAATGAGCCGGAAGGCCGGCGCGAAGCTCGGCTGGTTGGCGATCTCCGGAAGGTATCGGGTGGCCTCCTGGAGGCCCATCACCATGACGGCGACCCCAAGGATGACGCCACGGTTGCTCCCCCGGCCACCGACGAGAATCGCGGCGTACAGAACGATCGTTTCGACCGGTGACCAGGCGGACGGGTTGAACGCGCTGAGGTAGCCCGCGAAGAGCGCACCGCCCAACCCTCCGATGCCCGCCCCGATGACGTAGGCCTTGAGCTTCATCGCGTAGATATTCCGTCCGAAGGCAGCCGCCGCGCGCTCATCCTCGCGCAGGCTGCGCAGGGCAAGGCCGAAGCGACTGCCGCTCAAGCGCGTGACGAGGACGAGGACCACACACAGGACAGCCACGCAGAGTCCGAGATAGAAGAACGGGTAAGCCGAGAAGTCGAGTCCCAAGACATCGCCCATCGGGTCGAACAGGCCGGACAGCCCGTTGTAACCGTTGAACAGGGGTACGAACTGCCCGGCGAACACATAGAGCACGTACACCGCGCCGAGCGTGACGATCGAGAAGTAGATGCCCCGAAGGTGGCGCAGGGCGATTGCTCCAACAACAAGCGCGAGCAACATCGAACAGACCACCGCGATCGCGACAGCGAGCGGGAACGGGAGGGTCAGCCCAAGGATGTAGGTCGTCGGGCTGGTGGCAGGGCCGATGGTCAGCACCAACGTCATGTACGCACCAAGTGCGACATAGCCGTAGAACGCCAGGTCGAAGTCGCCGGACCATCCCCAGATGATGTTCAGCCCCAGCGCCATGATCGCGAAGATCGAGCCCTCGGTGAGGACCGAGACCAGGTAGTCGATCATTCGAAGACGCTCCGCCTCCCGCCGACGAAGAGACCTCGAGGACGCACGAGAATCACCAGGGAGAGGATCGCGAATGCGAATGCCAGGTTGTAGCTTGCGCTAAGGTAGCCGCCGAAGAACTCGAGGGCGATGCCGACGATGATGCCGCCGACCAGCGTGCCGACCGCCTTGCCGAGGCCACCGGCGACCGCGGCCGTGAGCGTGATCAGGAAGAAGCTGAAGCCCGAATACGGGCTGAACGTGCCGACGCTTTCGGCGAGAATGAAGCCCGCGTAGCCACCGATCAGCCCGGCGAGCAGCCAGGTGAGCGCCGCAACACGGTTGGCGTTGATCCCGGAAACCCTTGCCAGCGAACGGTTTTGTGAGACCGCACGCAGGGACTTACCGAATCGGGTGTGCTGGATGATCACGTAGAGGAGCGCGGTGATCACCACCGCCGAGACCATGATCTGGATCTCGGTGTCGGTCCACAGGAATGGGCCGACGGTTCGCGGCGCTCCCTGGGGTACGGCGTAGCCCAGGTTGGACGCCCCAAAGATGATCACGAGGACGTTCTGGATCACGAGGGAAACGCCGAGCGTCGCGATGAACGTCGGCAGGCCACCGATACCCTTGCGCACGAATCGATCGACCACACCATTGTGCACCGCGAGTGCGAGGACTCCCCCGCCGGCGGCTGCGGCCAACCCGGAGAGGATCACACCGCCGCCGTGCTGCTGCACGAGGTAGGCGCAGTACGCGCCGACGGTCAGGATCTCACCGTGCGAGAGGTTGGCAACATTGGTAACGGAGTATTCGAGCGTGAAAGCAAGCGCCGACAACGAGAGGATCGCGGCCGCCACCAGACCGAAGCCGAGCGTGAGAAGAGCCTCGTGCATCTACACTGACTCGCCCACGAATCGAGCACAGTGCGCGAGACGGCCGGGGACGTCACGGGGGCACCGCGCGACCTGTTCGCGCGGTGCCCCCGATGCGTCAGGGAGTAGCTGTGGCAAGGTCCGAAGCTGAGAGGAGTGCGATCTGACTTTCGGCTCCCGTCGTGGCATCGGCCTGGAATGCGCCGTAGGGACCAAAGACGTTGTTGTACGCGTTGAAGATGAGGTCACCACTGGACCCGTCCATCTTGATCTTGGTCCCGGCCTTGATACCCGCGAGGCATGCCTTGTAGGTGTCGCACGGCGTGCCCGGTGGGTTGGTCACCTGCTTCATGTCGGCGATGACCGCCGCACCATCAGTGGTGCCGGCCTTGTCCATCGCCAACGCGAGGCTCAGCACCGCGTCATAGGCGTAGTTGGCGCCGGCGATCGGTTGCGCATTGGCGCCGTTCTGCGCGGCGAACGCGGCGGCGAAGTTGTCAGCGGCAGCACCGGTTGCGTTGGTGCCGTAGACGGAGACAAGATGATCATGGGCGACCGGATAGGTGATCGCCTTGAGATAGTCGTTGCCGCTCGTCACATCCGTTCCCACGATCGGGATGGCGAGATTGTCGAGCTCCTTGAAGTTCTGGAACATGACCGCAGCAGTCTGAGGATCGAGCTGCGTGAAGATAACGTCGGGGTGCGCGGCGATGATCTGCTGGACCTCGGTGAGATATGAGGTCTGCCCGGGCGCAACCGTGATGTTGGAGACGATGGAGTTGCCGAACTTCTCCCACGTCGCGGTGATCGGTTTGGGGATTGTCTGTTGCGCGATGTCTGACGAGAAGAGCAGCGCCGCGGTCTTGTAACCCTTCTGATGGGCGTAGAGCGCCATGGCGACGCCGAGCTGCGAGTCCGACGGGCTGTCGCGCCAGAGATACTGGTTGGTGTTCTTGTCGAACGCGGTGCTCCCGCCTTGGAACTCGGTGGGGATCTTGGCCGCGCTCACGATCGGCGCCACCGCCGCGATCTCCTGAGTCTCCGGGCCGATGATGCCACTCACACTGTCTGCGGAAAGGAGCTGCCGCACCGCAGGCACGGCGTCAGCCTCGTCGCACTGCGTATCCGCATGGCTCAGGTCCAGCTGCTTGCCCAGCACTCCGGCCGAATCGTTGATGACCTTCTGCGCGACCTGCGATCCCTGGAGCATCGCTTGCCCGAGCACCGCAAGCGGGCCCGTGAAACAGGAGAGCACGCCGAACGACACATGCCCGGCGGTGTCGGTCTTGACGTTGCCCCCACCCGAGCTGCCGGATGGACTCGAACTGCCGCACGCAGCGACGACAACGGCCACCGCGATACCGGTGAGCAGGCGTTTCGGAGCACGTGTTTGCGGGATCCGGGCCATGGCTGTCGGCGACACTGTCCAACCTCCGTCATTGGCCCGTTTGTAGGGCCGTCCCCGATTACTGGCGGAAGTCTGCTCCGACGTGGACGACTATGTCAATGGGTCGGTGGATAGACCAATTCTTGCGCGATAATCTCCACCGTGACCCTCGACACATCACCGCTCCGTCCGCTCGGACGCACGCGTCTGTATGAGGATCTCGTCGAGCGTCTGGGGGAGTTCGTCGTCCGCACCAACCTCGAGGTTGGCGAGCGGTTTCCGCCCGAGCGCGAGCTGGCGTCGCGTCTCCAGGTCAGCCGGGCGTCGCTGCGCCAGGCGCTCGCGGTGCTCGAGGCGCAGGGCTTCATCGAAGTGCGCCACGGCGGCGGCGTCTTCCTCCGCCGCAGTCGTGGATTCGGCGGCGTGCTCCACAAGCTGGTGGAGCGGCGAGCCCGTCTTCCGGAAGTCCTCGAGGCTCGCGAATTGCTGGAGGTTCGCCTCGCGGAACTGGCGGCCATCCGGCGCAGCAGTGACGACCTCGCCGCCATGCGCGCGGCACTCGTTGCAATGGAAGCTGAAATCGCGTCTGCCGGGTTAGGGATCGACGGCGATGCCGCGTTTCACCATGCGGTGCATCGCGCCGGCAATAACAAGGTGCTCGAGCATGTGATCGACGGGCTGGCCGACGCGATTCACGAGACCCGCCTGGAATCCCTCACCGAGCCGAACCGGCCGCGGAACTCGTTGCAGGCACACCGTCGCATCCTCGAGGCCATCGAGGCGCAGGAGGCGTCAGCCGCGGCCGATGCGATGCGAGCGCATTTGCGCCAGGTGGCGGATGTTGCGCTGCTCCGGTGGGAACCGCCCGTCGAGGACACGTCGCCGCCATGACCCCGCCGTCGTGGCTGGAGCACGTGACCGGCGTCGCGGAGCGCGGTCGCGCCATGCTCGGACGAGCAGCGGGCGGGACTCACGGCGTGGCGAACCTGGCGGCGACCTGCGACCGTCTGATCGCTCGTCGCGGCGAGGCTTCTGGTCTTGCCCTTGCCACCGAAGTGGTCCGCACCCTGGAGCGGATGAACAACGCCGAGACGAGCGAGTTCCTGGAGGTCCTGGCCGGCTCGTTCTCCCCACCGCCCGAGGCCGTGGCGGCCGCGGTTGCGCGCTGGCGGTCCGATCCCGGTGACGACGCAGTGATGGCGCTCGCTGCGGCGACCGAGGCGCCTCGCCAGGAGCTCTTCCGGCGGCTCAACATGGTCGGCGGCGGCGCTGCCGCGCTCGTGAAACTGCGCGGACAGCTGCTCACCCTGCTCCCCGCGCGACCGCATCTGCGCTGCGTCGATGCCGACCTCCGCCATCTGCTGTCGTCCTGGTTCAACGGCGGCTTCCTGCGGCTCGAGCAGATCAGCTGGGGGACGCCGGCGGCGACCCTGGAGCGGCTGATCGCCTATGAGGCGGTCCACGAGATTCACGGCTGGGACGACCTCCGGCTCCGCCTGGCGGCGGACCGCCGGTGCTTCGCGTTCTTCCACCCATTGCTTCCCGGAGAACCGTTGATCTTCGTGGAGATCGCGCTGACCCGCGAGCTGCCTACCGCCATCGCCCCCCTCCTCGGGGCCGGACGATCGATCGCCGATGCAGGTCAGGCCCACACCGCGGTCTTCTACTCGATCAGCGACTGTCAGCCGGGCTTGCGCGGCATCTCGTTCGGAAACTTCCTGATCAAACAGGTGGTTCGCGAACTCTCCGTCGAGTTGCCCGGGCTGCGGACCTTCGCGACCCTCTCGCCGGTGCCGAGCCTGGCCAAAGCGGTCGCCGATCGAGACAACGTTGACGGTTTCACGGATGAGCGGCTGCGCGCGCTGACAGCAGGGCACCACGACGAGCTCCGCCGTCTCGCCTCGTCGAGCGACGAGCTCGAGGCACTGTCTCAGCTGCTTCAGGCTCCCGGACCACAGGCCCCGGTCGTCGCGCGCATAGCCGGGCGACTGGCGCTCGCCGACCTCGTGCACGTCAAGATCCGTGGCCGCACCGCCGACAGCGTGGCCCATTTCCATCTTTCCAATGGGGCGCGGCTCACGCGTATGAACCCCGACGGAGACCTGTCACCCAGGGGACGGCAGTCGCACGGGGTGATGGTCAACTACGTTTACGAACCGCAGCGGCTGGAAGCCAACCATGAGCGCTATGTTCGCTCCGGTTACGTGGCGACCGCGGCGTCATTGAGTGGTGAGATCAAGGCGATCGATGCCGCATGGTCCAACACGCCCCGACGCGCTCGGCGGTCGGTGCGTGCAACTCGCTGACGCGTCTCACAGCTCGTCCTCAAGGATGACGCGATCGCTCGGGCACTGAGCTAGGCTCGAACGACAAGCATGGTGACCGCCTCGATCAACCGGATTCGCCGACTGCCTCCGATCGTCCCCGACGGCGCTGTCGCCATCGTCCTGATGGTCAGTGCCGGCCTCGCGGAATTCCAGGACGCCGGCGCGCTGAGCGTGGTCCAGGTGGTCGCCATCGTGTGCATCACGCTCCCCCTGACAACGCGGCGAATGTTCCCGACCGTGGTCAGCGCGGTGATCGGCACCGCGCTGATCCTGCATCTGTTAGCCGGTTTCTCGAACTCGTTCGTCGAGAACTTCGCCATCCTGCTCGCGCTGTACACGGTGTATGCGTCGGCGCGGAGCGGATGGCGGATCGTGGTCATGAGCGCCGCGCTCGTGATCGGCCTCTGCGCCGGAATCACGTTGGGTTGGCGAAGCCAGCACCACGTCTATCTCTCGGACATCGGCTACAACGCCATCATCTTTACGCTGCCGGTGATTCTCGGCTACGGCGTGCGCACACGGCGTGCGTACGTGGCGCAACTGCAGGAGCAGTCGAAGCTTCTCGCCCGCGAGGCGGCGGCCGGCGAACGCACCACCATCGCCCGTGAGCTCCACGATGTGATCGCCCACAGCCTCAGCGTGATGGTGCTCCAGGCCAGCGCAGGCCGTCGGCTCGCGCGTCGCGACCCTGCAAATGCGGCCGCCGCGTTCGAGGTGATCGAGCAGACGGGACGAGATGCGCTCGCCGACGTGCGCCGTGCCATCGGGGTCCTCAAGGCGAACTCTGCCGAGACCGCGGCTCTTGCACCACAGCCGAGCCTGCAACAACTCGACGCACTGATCGAGCAGGTTCGCAAGGCGGGCGTCGCTGTGCATGTCAGCATCGAAGGCACGCAACGCGCGCTCGCTCCAGGGGTTGAGCTCTCCGCCTATCGCATCGTTCAGGAATCACTGACAAACGTGCTCAGGCACTCGGGCGCGGACGACGCGGTGGTTGCCATCAACTACGGAAGCGACGACCTCACGGTCAAGGTGACCGACAACGGACACAATGGGCGCACGCCCTCCGGGGACGGCTCTGGTCTGACCGGCATGCGCGAACGAGTCGCCATGCTCCACGGAGAGTTTCGAGCCGGCAGCACCAGCGACGGCTTCAACGTTACGGCCCGGCTCCCCCTCGAACCGCTGAGCACATGATTCGCGTCCTGCTGGTCGACGATCAGCCACTGGTGCGCGCCGGCCTGCGCACCCTCCTCGACGAGGAAGCCGACATCGAGGTAGTGGGCGACGCTGCGAACGGTGAGGAAGGGATCGCGGCGGTGGCGGCACTGAGCCCGGACGTCGTCCTGATGGATATCCGCATGCCAGTTCTCGACGGCCTCGAGGCGACGCGTCGCATCACCGCAGCTGGCTGTCCGGCGAGGATCGTGATCCTGACCACCTTCGACCTCGACGAGTACGTGTTTCAGGCGCTCCGCGCGGGGGCGTCGGGATTCCTGCTCAAGGACGCGACCAGCGACGACATCGTTCGCGCCGTGCGGGTCGCCGCGGCGGGTGACGCGCTGCTCGCACCCTCGGTCACGCGGCGGCTGATCGAGCGGTTCAGCGGTCACGCTCCGAACGCGGACGCGCCGCACCTTCGCCAGCTCACCGAACGTGAGCGTGAGGTCCTGCTGCTCATCGCCCGGGGCCTCAGCAACAGCGAGATCGCCGTGCGCCTCTTTCTCGGCGAGACCACGGTGAAGACGCACGTCGCCCATCTCCTGGACAAGCTGGAACTGCGTGACCGCGTCCAGGCCGTGGTGCTCGCCTACGAGTCGGGGCTGATCGAGCCGGGTCTGCGTTAGCTCGGATCTCGTCCCTGAGGAGGAGCCTCGTTCACCCCTGGGGACGACGCCCGCCGAGCCCATGTCAGCGGACGATCCTCGCACCGCGATCATCGGCACCGAAATCGGGGAGCGCATCATGATCGAGTTTTGGCCGTTACGGTCTCAAACAACGGTGACGCCCGCCGAGGTCGGCGGCAGGGCCCGAACCCACGCCTCCCGGATGCGCGTCGCCGGCGTCGGGACTCCTGCAGGGTCACGCAGGAGATCCGAGTGGGTGATCATCGGTGGGCTGGCGCTCGCGGTTCTCGCCCTGCACCTCGCGACCAATGGGCTGTACGGCTTCCATCGTGACGAGCTGTATTACCTCGACAGCGCCCGCCACCTGGCGTGGGGCTTCGTCGACTATCCCCCGCTCACTCCCGCGATCGCACGCCTCAGTGAGCTCATCTTCGGCACCAACGTCTGGGGGTTGCGTCTGTGGCCGAGTCTCGCCGGCGCGCTCCTCGTCGTCCTTGCCGCCCAGATCGCCCACGAGCTCGGCGGCGGCAGGAACGCGCGCATCCTCGCCGCCATCGGCGCCGCGGCGAGCCCGGTGTTGCTGGGTGCCAACTGGCTCTTCGAGACTGTGACATTCGACCAGGTGACCTGGCTGGTGTGTCTCTGGTTGACCGCACGGCTGCTCAAGACCGGCGATCGACGTCTCTGGCTGGCGCTCGGCGCCGCCGCCGGTATCGGTTTGGAGACCAAGTACACGATCGTCGCGCTCATCGCCGGGCTCGGGGTTGGGATCGTCCTCACCCCGCTGCGACGCGACCTCCGCAGCCCGTGGCCGTGGCTCGGCCTCGGCATCGCGTTGCTGACCGTGCTTCCCAACCTCATCTGGCAGCTCGCCAATGGCTGGCCGTCGATTGCGTACACGTTGAACCACCATGCTGCGCAATCGGGAGATTTCGCGCCGGCGACGTTTTTTTCCGACCAGATCGCGCTGATCGGCCCGCTTGCCATCGGCGTCTGGCTGGCGGGCTGGTGGTGGCTGTTCTCGGGTCGTCGCCGCGCCCTCGGGGTCGCAGCGCTCGTGGTTTTCTTGATCTACCTGCTTGCCGGCAAGGGTTACTACATCGGCCCTTTGCATCCGCTGCTGCTGTCAGCGGGCGCATGTGCCCTCGAAGCGTGGACCCGGCGGCGCGCCGGCTGGCTGCGGCCGGTGACCGCCATCGCGCTGGTGCTTCAGGCAGGCGTGTTGTTGCCGATCGCGCTCCCGATCGTCCCGGAGGCGGTGATGGCGCGGTCGACCCTGGCGTCGATTCGCACAGACTTCGCCGACACCATCGGCTGGCAGGATCTCGTCGCCGAGGTCGCCGCCGTCTACAGAGATCTGCCCGCGCCCCGGCGATCGAGCGCTGTGCTGCTTGCCGACAACTACGGCGAAGCCGGCGCGATCAACACGTACGGACCGGCGTTGGGACTGCCGACCGCCGTATCCGGGGAGCTGACCTACTACTACTGGAGGCCTGCCACGCTCGATGGTCCTGTCATCAGCGTCGGCCTCGATCCGGCCTTTCTCGGCACGCTCTTCGACGGCTGTGCGCAGGTCGCCACCGTCTCCAACTCGTATGGTCTCCAGAACCAGGAGGCGGGGGTGCCAATCGTCGTGTGTTCAGCACCCAGGCTCCCGCTCAACGAGCTGTGGCCGCACCTGAAGTCATTCCAGTGAGCGTCGCTGTGGCAACACGGTGCTCAGGAAGCTTTGACCCTCGGATCGATGACCCCGTAGAGGGCATCAACGACGATGTTCGCGACGACGATGAAGGCAGACGTGGCGAGCGCGACACCCTGCACGACGGGCCGGTCCTGATTGAAGGTGGCCTGCACGACCGCCCTCCCCAACCCCGGGAGATCGAAGACGACCTCGGTGATGATCGCTCCGCCGAGCACGGTGGCGAGGTCGATGCCGAACTGGGTCATGACCGGCGAGACCGCGGCGTGGATGGCGTGGCGGAAGAGGATTCGCCGCTCGGAGAGCCCCCGTGCTCGGGCCGCGGTGATGTACTCCTCCCCCAGGACGTCCCGCAGCGAGCTGCGCCAGAGGCGAACGTAGGTCGCCGACGAGACGAACGCCAGGGTGATCCACGGAAGGATGAGGCCGTGCGCCCACTGCAGCGGGCTCACCTGAAATGGCGTCCAGCTCGCGCCCGGGCGGGGGAAGAGGTCGAGCCCCGGGATCAGAACCCCGCAGAACACGTACACGAGGGCAATCCCGAGCATGAAGGTTGGGATCGAGAGGCCACCGAGGATGAAGAGCGTGGCACCCCGCGCCCGGGCGCTCGATGTGTGGCGAGCGGCCATGCTCCCAATACCGAGGCCGACGCCCAGCCAGATGATCGCGGCGGGGATTGCGAGCGAGAGATCGACGGGCAGCGCCCGGACAATGATGGTCGTCACCGGCGCATCGCTGACGTACGAGTAACCGAGGTTGCCGTGGAAGATCCGCCCGAAGTAGTCGAGATATTGCGTCCAAAGCGGCTGATTGAGTCCCAGGCTCTCCCGAATTCGCTGCAGCACCAGCACCGGGCATCCCGGCCGGCACAGCATCGCCGCCGGGTCCCCCGGGGCCACGAAATACGCGACGAATACGAGCGACCAGATCGCCCACACGGTGACCACGCCCTGAATCGATCGCCGGACCAGATACGAGGCCACCCCTAGCTTGGGGCGCGCAGCGCGGAGGTCGCCGGTCGGTGGAAAACCCGAGTTCGAGACCGCTCACGGACGACCGTATTCGTGGGACGTTCGACGCCGATGGTGCGCTCGCGGCGTGAGTGGTATCGTACTGCCCGCTTGCTGCGGCGGCAGCTAGGGAGACGCAGAAATCGGGC
>CAAGKR010084690.1_pt1 | contig 23384 bp, 17 predicted proteins | sample 2556971 | NCBI WGS metagenome assembly CAAGKR01 (sample SAMEA5207829, study PRJEB30636) | soil metagenome | biome: forest; feature: boreal; material: soil | place: USA | collected 2011-09 | depth 1 m | reverse complement strand
TCGATGACATTCCCGACAAACAATTCCAACACCGCGAAAACTCCTGCGGTTAGGAGAGCCTGATGCCAACCGGGGAAAACGGCCAGCGCCAACACAAAGGGCAGTAGAGCAGCTAATGGCGGCCCAAGGTAGGGAAGAAAACGGAGAACGGCCGCGCCTAAGCCCCAAAGTGCCGCATTCGGAAGCCCAATGAAGTACAAACTGATTCCGATTACTAGACCGAAGCTGGAATTAATAAGCAACTGCAGAAACAGGTACCGGTTGATGCGTTGAGTCGCATCGTCCATCGCCTGGGTCATGATATTTAGGCGTCCCGCGCCCGCCAGACGAATGAAGCGATTGCGGAGATCTTCCCGGCCCGCAAGGATGAAGACGGTGAAGACAATGATCGCTCCGGCTGTCGTGACCGGGCCCAGCATCTTTTGCGCGGCCTCAAGCGGATTTGAGGGCGAGACTACTTCAACCGCCATCGGCCGCGAGGATGTAGATCCCAGCGCCGGTGGGGTTCTCTTGGCGAGTGCTGTTGCAGATGGGACAGAATCGGCGGCAATTTCTTTCTCCAATTCCTTGACGGTGTCAGACGCTCGATGAAAACTCTGCGTCCCAGGACCTTTAACGGCGTTGATTTTTTCCTGGAGTGTTTCCTTATACGTTGGCAGTTGGTCCGTCAGCTCCACCAGCTGACGGGAGGTTTTCCAACCGATCATGCCTGTCAATCCAACCAAGATGATGATCACCAGGAAGATAGCCACAGAACGGGGAAATCTGATTCTCTCCAAGAAAGAGACGGGGGGAGTCAATACAAACGACAGGAGCAATGCCAAAGCCAAAGGTATGAACACTATTCTCGCGAAGTAGAGTGTCGCTACTACGACGACGCCCATAAGCAGGCCGAGCAGCCGTGAGTCTCGCTTGTTGATCGTTGGTCGCTTCATAGCGTTAGAGTACGCGTAAATGGCTCATTCGAAGGTATCCGCCGGAGCTCTCCAGATCGAACGCGGGCGTAATTCTTATCGAAGGAAGCTTGGCCCCTTGCACCAATCCTGTCTATGCCGTAGGTACCTTACGCCCAAAAGGCTCCCCTATCACTAGCTGCGAGTTAGGTAGAACCCGGTATGGCCCAAAGCCGAGCCTGAAGCGAGACTCCCAACTTTCCGTATGACTTTGTAAGCCGAAAAGTGGTGTGTGGTACGCGTTGACATTTTGAGCGCTGAAGAGAGGGATCTCCATGCAGAACAAAAATGGCTTTGGTAAACATCTGAAGACTCTAGAACAGGAGCTGCGCACGAGATTGACAGGGTTGACAAATCACGTTGCCAAGCTCAGGGAAGAGATGCTTGTAGAAGACGACGTTGACGACGAAGCTACGCAAGCTTTTCGCAGCAGCAGCCGCGACCTCATCATGCTCACTCTAGAGCGCGAAATCAGGAATATTTCCGAGATTGAACAGGCCCTGGAACGTATAAAGAAACACCAATACGGTGTTTGTGTCAGTTGCGATGAAGCCATCCCCAACAACAGAATGCGCGCTATACCTTGGACGCGCATGTGCGTTGATTGCGCTGGGGGCGGAATGAACAAGCACAGAGGACAACGGACTTTCTCAGGCCAACAATCCCTGGCACTTCCATAGCTCTTTGAGTCGAGGAGACTAGCTTTCACCTCGTGTTCCTCTAAACTGTCTGGTAGCGGATGTCAGGCGCAGTAAATGTCAAGGTTCGCTACAGCCAGTAGTATTTAAGGGCGGAGAACAAAACCGAGATGCCTAAAAATTCGTCGTTAGACGCAGGTGGCTCGGTCGAACTGTACTCGGCCACAGATCCTAACCGCTTCGTAACTTCCAGCCTGGGCTCCCAGGTTCGCGAAGGCCTGCCCCACCCTCGCGGCGCTTCTTGGGACGGCGACGGCGTGAATTTCGCGCTCTTTTCCGCCCATGCTACCAAGGTCGAGCTATGTCTGTTCGACGATGCCGGCAAGGAAGAACTTCAGCGGATCGAACTTCCTGAATTTACCAACGAAATCTGGCACGGCTACGTGAAGGACCTCAAGCCGGGCACTATCTATGGTTTTCGGGTTCATGGACCGTACGCCCCGGAGCAAGGTCATCGATTCAATCCCAATAAACTCTTGCTGGATCCTTACGCGCGCTCACACATCGGCCGACTGAACTGGAACGATGCCTGCTTCGGCTACACGATTGGAGCAGAGAATGGCGATTTATCGTTTGACGAACGCGACAGCGCACCATTTGTGCCGAAGAGTGTCATCGTGGATCCCAACTTTGAGTGGAAGGCTAATACCGTTCGTCGAGCAGTTCCCTGGAGCAAAACCATCGTGTATGAACTGCATGTCCGCGGCTACACCAAACTGCATCCCGCAGTCCCGGAAAATCACCGCGGGACGTTCGCGGGTTTGGGAAGCAAGGAAGTCGTGGAGCATATCAAATCCCTCGGTGTGACATCTATTGAGTTGCTGCCGATATATACGTTCGTGAACGACCGTCCTCTGCTGGACAAGAAACTCAAAAATTATTGGGGCTATAACACGCTCGGGTTTTTTGCTCCTGATCCAATATATGCCGCGGATCCAAAGAATAGTCTCAGCGAATTCAAAGAGATGATTTCGCGCTTCCACGATGCTGGCATTGAGGTATTGTTGGATGTTGTCTACAACCACACCGCGGAAGGCAACGAACTGGGGCCCACTCTTTCTTTCAAGGGCATCGATAATGCGAGCTACTACCGGTTGATGCCCGAGAAGCAACGCTACTATATCAATGACACGGGAACCGGGAACACCCTCAATCTTTCTCATCCGCGGGTACTACAAATGGTCACCGACAGTCTGCGCTACTGGAATCAGGAGACCCAGGTGGATGGTTTCCGCTTCGACCTCGGAACAATTCTGGCGCGTGAGCCGAACGGATTTGATAACCAAAGCGGGTTCCTGAAAGTGTGCAGCCAGGACCCCATTTTAAGTGCAGTAAAGCTTATCGCCGAGCCTTGGGACTGTGGCCCAGGCGGTTACCAAGTCGGTGAGTTCCCTCCCGGTTGGGCGGAGTGGAACGACAAATTTCGAGACACTGTTCGGGATTTTTGGAAAACCAGCGTTTCCGTGACTTCCCTCGTTCCGCGGCTGTGCGCTTCCGGTGATATTTTCAACCGGCAAGGACGGAAGCCCTGGGCTTCACTAAACTTTGTAACAGCGCACGACGGCTTTACCGTAAACGACCTCGTAACCTACAACGAAAAGCATAACGATGCCAACGGTGAAAACAATCAGGATGGCACGTCTGACAACCGCTCCTGGAACTGCGGAGCGGAGGGTCCATCGACGGACGCCCAAATAATCGCGCTGCGCGAAAAACAAATGCGCAATATTTTAGCCACTCTCTTGCTGGCGCAAGGCAGTCCGATGCTGGTTGCCGGTGACGAGTTTGGCCGAACGCAGGGAGGCAATAATAATGCCTACTGTCAGGACAACGAAATCAGTTGGGTCGATTGGTCGCTGCTCAAGAAGAATGCAGCGTTAGTCCAATTCGTTCGAGAACTCATAGCACTAAGAAATCGCTATCCGGTTCTTCGACGGAATCGCTTTCTGACGGGAGGGTACAACGAGGAATTAGGAGTCAAAGACGTAACCTGGTTGCAATCCACCGGCGCGGAGATGACCGAGGACCTCTGGAAGGACGCGAACTTGCATTCCGTCGGTATGCTGATCGACGGCCGCGCCCAGCCGACGGGCATGCGGGAACGAGGCAGTGACGCGACGGTGCTTCTCTTGTTCAACGGCCATCATGAAGCGGTGGGCTTCACCTTGCCACCCCCTGTCGACGGAGATGAGTGGTACCTGCTCTTGAACACGAATAAAGACGCGAAAAACAATCCGATACGCAAAGTATTCGCTCCCGACGATAACGTCCAGATGGCGGACCGATCCCTGATTGTCTTTGTCCTGCAGCGGACGGAAGCGGAACAAAACAAGTAACGAGGCCTTGGCTGTAATGGTTCCGAGAGCAACCTACCGACTTCAATTTGGCAAGAGCTTTGGTTTTGATCAGGCCGCTGCGCTTGCCCCTTATCTTTCGGCGTTGGGAATCAGTCATGTCTATGCCTCGCCCTACTTACGAGCGCGACCCAACAGCACACACGGTTACGACATCACAGATCACAACTCTTTGAATCCGGATCTTGGAGATGAGACTGCTTTCTCTCGCATGATTGACTCTTTCACGGCGAACGGCCTGAAGCATATTCTCGATTATGTGCCGAATCACATGGGTGTCGGTGGAGCGGACAATCCATTCTGGCTGAACGTGCTGGAATGGGGGCAGGACTCCGCTTATGCCGGTTGGTTCGACATTGACTGGGAATCGCATTCAGAATATTTACGAGGAAAGCTGCTGGTTCCATTCCTCGCAGCGCAATATGGAGAAGTCTTGGCGGCTGGCCAACTACGGCTGAAATTTGATCGTGAAACTGGCGAGTTTGCCATTTGGGGCTATGACACTCACAAGCTGCCGATTTCCCCGTTTTGCTATTCGGTTATTCTGGAAGCCGAACATCCCGAATTAGAAAAACGGAGGGATGAATTCACGGCCATCAAGGAGCAAAGTCCGCAGGCTCCCCGCCGGGTGGCCGAACTCAAGCGCCAGCTGGCGCAACTGTTCCGCGAACGAGATGACGTGCGCGCATCGCTGGAAGCCTCCGTGCAGCGATTCCATGGGGTCGAGGGGCAACCAAAAAGCTGGGCTCTCCTGGATGACTTGATTCGCAAGCAGCACTGGCGTCCTGCGTATTTCCGCGTTGCAGCAGACGACATTAATTATCGGCGGTTTTTTAACATCAGCGAACTCGCCGGAATTCACATGGAGTTGCCGGAAGTCTTCGAACATACCCACCGCTTCGTGCTCGGTCTTATTCGACAGGGAATCGTGGACGGTTTGCGGATCGATCATATTGATGGACTCCTCGATCCGAAGACCTATCTTTCCCGTCTGCGCGATTCCGGCGGCGAGTCGTTCTACCTTGTCGTCGAAAAAATTCTGGCGCGCCACGAAGTCCTGCGTCCGGATTGGCCAGTCGATGGGACCACAGGCTATGAATTTGCTTGCCAGCTATTGGAACTTCTGATCGATCCCACTGCGGAATCCAGTTTCCGAGATTTCTATAGAAGCTTTACGGGCGAGACGGAATTGCTGTTCCAGATCGTTCATGAGGCAAAAACACGAATCATGGAGAATGAGATGGCGAGCGAATTGCTCGCACTGGCGAGAAAGACTGCCCGCATTGCTCGGCAGAACCCTTCTTCAGCGGATTTCACACAGAATCTTTTTTATCGCGCTATTAAGGAAATCGTTGCGTGTTTTCCAGTATACCGCACCTACGTAGACGGTTCTGAGGCGACTGAAGTAGACCGGCGGTTTATACGATGGGCTATCGCTCAAGCCTCCAAGAATGAACCGGAGCTGGATAAGAGTGTTTTTGACTTTTTGGAGAAGCTGCTTACATGTGATTTGATTCGAACCTCGCGAAGCGGTTATAGCCGGCATTCGGTCTTTGAACTGGCCATGAAGGTCCAACAATACAGTGGGCCGGTAATGGCTAAAGGTTTTGAGGACACGGCTCTATTTCGTTATAACAGGTTCGCCGCGCTCAATGAAGTCGGAGGTTCTCCCGACCAATTTGGTACTTCGGTCCCGGCTTTTCACAAGGAAAACATACATCGGGCGCAAAACTGGCCCCGTACGCTTTTGACGACTTCCACACACGACACAAAACACGGTGAAGACGCACGATCGCGGCTGGCCGCGCTTTCTCTGGTCCCTGAGGAATGGGCCAGCCGAGTAACCGCTTGGAGCAGGATCCTGCGTGCGAAGCGCAGAGATGTGGAGGCCACCGGTCCACCCTCGCGCAATGATGAGTATTTGTTCTTTCAGAATCTAGTCGCAACCTGGCCCGCGGAGCTGACCGATCGATCTCCGTTCTCACAAGATGATCTCTCGCACTACCTCGAGCGCCTGAATAACGCCACCGTCAAGAGTCTCCGAGAAGCACGCGTCAACAGCAATTGGATTGCACCTAATGTCGCCTACGAGAATGCGGTCACTGAATACATTGGCGATGCGCTAAATCTGGAAAGGTCAGAAGCTTTTCTTCATGAGTTCTTGCCATTCCAAAACAAGATCGCGACGCTGGGCGTTCACAATAGTTTGGTGCAAGCCGTTCTGAAAATCACTTCCCCTGGTGTGCCTGATTTTTATCAAGGCGCGGAACTGTGGAATCTGAGCCTTTTGGACCCGGACAACAGAAGGCCTGTCGATTACCAAGTACGCGCGCGTCTACTGGATTACCTAAAAACGGCATCACCAGATCACCGACTCGAGCAGATTCGCGATATGTGGAAAAACTGGCAAGATGGAAGCATTAAGCTGTTCATCATTAGCACCCTTCTAGCCTACCGAAAAGCCCATGCAGAGCTATTCGAATCTGGAAGCTATGAACCACTTTCTGTAACTGGACCTGCGAGCGATCAGGTCTGCGCGTTTCGGCGGCAGCTAGGCGCGGCTGCTCTGGTAATTGTGGTATCCAAGGATGCGCGGCTGAACCCATCTGCGTTTAAGGAAACTAGGGTCGGATTGAAGGAACACTCGGGGGCCTCCCGATGGAGGGAACTTCTAACCGGCCGGAGTGTAGAATCGAGCAACGACGAGCTCGGATTGCAGGACGTATTCCTCGATCTAGCGATCGCGGTGTTGTTCCCCCTTGAAGACCGGTAGTTCAGCTCCGCTTCGTCCTCTTGCCCTCGAACTCTTATCTTTGCTACACACTCCACTGTATTGCCCGACGCTCTGCCAGGTTCTAAAACCGATTTAGTGAGAATCAACTAGGCCAGAGGTGAAACATGTCAGCCCAAACCGCTAGAGTGCAATCCAAGCACGTTTCAACAAAAGTTCCCGTCAATACAGAAAAAGAGCAATTAAGCCAGCGAGTGCAATCGTCGATAGCACGACGAGCATATCAGTTGTATGAGGAGAGCGGCGGTAAGCATGGTGACGATTTTATCCACTGGTTGCAGGCGGAGTCCGAGCTTCTGACGCGAGTGGACGGGATACAAGAATCGGCTTCCTGGTTTACTATAAACGTTCCTTTAAAAGGGTTTAACTGCAATGATGTTCAGATCGCGGTTGAGCCCACGCACGCGATAATCGCCGCCGAATCCCAGCAGCAGCCTCCGACTGGAAATCCTCCGGGGGCGAGTACGAGTTCTGAAAGTCAGCGGGCCGTATTCATGTATGTGAAATGGCCGAGCGAGGTTGATCCGATCACCGCAAGCGCGTACCTCCAGAACGAGACTCTTAACCTGACTGCGAAACGCGCTTCACCCGTTGCGGAAAATGACCGAACTCGATCCGCGACGAGCAACGACTAGGAGTTCGCAACCTATGGTTTGCCGATCCTCGTGAACTCTCGAAAGCGGTTCAGCAGCCTGGCTGAATGAACTCTCCATTTCCATGGTGGTATCCGGTAGGCGCTCAAGTCGGCGACGCGGGCGCGCATTTCAGAGTTTGGGCCGATGCGCGCAGAAGCGTATCCGTCAGCATTAATAACTCGGAACAGCGGCTATCGTTACAACGTGATTCAGCCGGTTACTTTTCCGGCTCTGTCGCCGGAGCCCACGCGGGTGATTTGTATTCTTTTCAAGTAGATGGCAAAGGGCCCTTTCCCGATCCCGCATCGAGATTTCAACCTCGCGGACCACACGGACCGTCTCAACTCGTCGATGGTTCCAAATTTAATTGGACAGACAAATCCTGGAGCGGTGTAAAAATTGAAGGACAAATCCTTTACGAAATGCATGTTGGAACTTTTACGCCTGAAGGCACATGGCGAGCCGCGATAGAACAATTGTCTGGTTTGGCGGATTTGGGTGTCACTGCACTCGAAATAATGCCCATTGCAGATTTTGACGGCGAATTCGGCTGGGGCTACGATGGGGTAAATTTATTCGCCACCACTCGACTGTATGGCACTCCGGACGATTTTCGTATATTCGTGAACCGGGCGCACGCGCTGAAACTTGCTGTCATTCTCGACGTTGTTTACAATCATGTCGGACCCAGCGGCAATTACCTTCCCGAATTCTCCGAGGATTATTTTTCGAAGGAATACAGCACCGATTGGGGATCCGCCATCAATTTTGACGGCCAAAATTCCGGCCCCGTCCGCGATTTCTATCTCTCGAATGCTGCATTTTGGATCAAGGAATATCATCTTGACGGACTGCGCATCGACGCGACCCAAAATATATATGACAAGTCCAAAGACCATATTCTTACCGCGATTGGTAGGCAGGTAAGAACAGCAGCCGAGCGACGCAGCGTCATTCTTATCGGTGAAAACGAGCCCCAACAGGTCAAACTAATCCGTCCGGAATCAGAAGGCGGGTACGGCATGGACGCCCTTTGGAACGATGATTTTCATCATTCGGCGATGGTTGCGGCGACCGACAAGAACGAGTCCTATTACACAGACTACCTGGGAACGGTGCAGGAGCTCTTATCTGCGGTAAAGTACGGATTTCTATACCAAGGCCAATGGTATTCCTGGCAAAAGAAACGGAGGGGCACGCCGCTTTTTGGAACCAAGCCTGCGGCCATGATCGCTTTCTTGCAGAATCACGATCAGATTGCCAACTCCCCACGCGGATTGCGAATTTACCAGTTGACGACCCACGGGAAATGCAAGGCGCTAACGGCTCTGATGCTTCTCGCACCCTCCACGCCAATGCTTTTTCAAGGCCAGGAATTTGCTGCCTCCAATCGTTTCTTGTATTTCGCCAGCGCCAGTCCGGAATTGGCGAAACTAATTCGCAAGGGACGCGCGGATTTCCTTGATCAATGGCGAAGCCTGTCCCTTCGTGAGGTCGAATACGACGACTCCTGCGCCAGGTCGACCTTTGAAGAGTGCAAACTGGACTTCTCCGAGAGGGAAAGCCATTCTGAAATGTATGCACTCCATAAAGATTTGATCCAATTGAGAAAAACCGACTCACTGTTCTCACGTCAGGATCGCAATTTTGATGGAGCGGTTTTGAGCCAGAAAACATTTGTCATTCGGTTTTTCTCAAACGATTCTCGTCATCAAGACGAGCGTCTCTTGGTTGTGAACTTGGGACGCGACTTGAAATTTAATCCTTCGCCTGAACCTCTGCTGGGGCCTCCGGAAAACGCCAATTGGGGTATCCTTTGGTCGAGCGATAGCGTTAAGTATGGAGGCAATGGCACGCCTGCCTTGGACTCGGATCTCAACTGGATTATTCCAGCGCAATCTGCGGTAGTGCTGAGGCCGGTATCCACGGACGGAGGCGATCTGGATTCATGAGCTTGTCACTCTGTCGGGTAGCATACCGAAAATCAGAGACGGTCCAGCCGGACATTCTTGTCGGTAAAGAATGGCTCGTTACCAACGGCCTGGGCGGTTATGCCTCCGGCACACTGGCTGGCGTAATCACCCGGGGATTCCATGGATATCTGATCGCCGCTCTTCCTACCCCTCTCGGTCGAGTGATGATGTTGAATGATTTGCTGGAGAAAGTGGAGACTTCAGCGGGCGCCTCCGTCCAACTGAGCGGAGAAGAACGCGTAAACTCGCCACTCAAAGCCCACGGCTCCGACTACTTGCAGGAATTTCGTTTGGAAGATGGCAACCCCGTTTGGGTCTTTCAGTTTGGCGATATCTGGCTGGAAAAGCGCATTCTCATGGTAGGCCGCCAGAACACCGTTCACGTAAACTATCAACTCAAAGGCTCTGGCAGTTTGAAGCTTCTGCTACGCCCTTCCGTTAATTTTCGCCCACATGAAGCTCCCGTCAGCACTCCTCTCGCGGGGAATTATGCCTTCACTGTGGTGGAAGACACTTTCGAGATCTCTTCCCAAACCAACATTCCCCCGCTCCGGCTGATGCTCTATGGCCAACAGCAATCGCTCACGATGGACCGCACCCGATTTCAAGAGGTGGTTTATCGCATCGAAGAAAGCCGAGGCTACGCAGCGTATGGCGACCTCTGGAGTCCCGGATACTTTTCGGTAGTTCTTACACAGAGCGATCCCGTGACCCTCGTTGCATCTTCTGAATCATGGGACACGATTCGAGCGGTTACTCCGCAATACGCCGTCGCCGCCGAGAAAATCAGACGCCAGCGCCTGCTCGCACGAAGCGGAAGTTTTCCCGCCAAAAGCCCAGCGGCCGAGCTTGTCTTGGCTGCGGATCAATTCATTATCGTGCCCGAAGGTAGATCGGACGATACTGCGCGGGCTCGTGCCGGCGGTGATGATGTTCGTACCGTAATCGCGGGCTACCCTTGGTTTACCGATTGGGGCCGCGACACCATGATCGCGCTCGAGGGACTTACGCTGGTGACCGGACGTCACGTCGAAGCCGGGTACATTCTTGCCACCTTCTCCCACTACATTCGGAACGGCCTCATACCCAATATGTTTCCGGAGGGCCGAGATCAAGGTCTCTACCATACTGCCGATGCCACACTTTGGTTTTTTCATGCCATCGCCAGATACCTTGCCGCCTCTGGAGATAAGATTTTTCTGCCCCAAATGCTTCCGAAACTGGAACAGATCATCGATTGGCACCTTCGGGGAACTGACTTTGGTATTGGAGTTGATCCTTCTGACGGCCTGTTAAAGCAGGGGGCGCCCGGATATCAACTTACCTGGATGGACGCGAAAGTAGGCGACTGGGTTGTCACGCCGCGCCGCGGCAAAGCGGTGGAGATCAACGCACTCTGGTACAACGCCTTGTGTTACATGCGAGATTGGCTGAGCCAGGACGGGCGCGCAGATGCCTCCAGCAGCATGGCGAAACATGCGCGACACGCGTACGATTCGTTTCAACGGCGCTTTTGGTTTGACCAGGGCGGATATCTCTACGACGTTGTCGACGGTGACGATGGAGACGACTCCTCTTTGCGCCCCAATCAGATTTTTGCCATATCGTTAGACTTCCCAATCTTGGCTCCTGATAAGTGGCAGACCGTCCTGAACAAGGTCGAAAAAGAATTGCTAACACCGTTCGGGCTCAGAACTCTCGCGCCATCAGCAAAAGATTTCAAACCAAAATATTACGGCAATCTTCGCGACCGCGACGCAGCCTATCACCAAGGCACGGTATGGCCGTGGCTCATCGGCCCGTATGTCGATGCGTGGCTCAAGGTTCACCCCGATGATCTCGACAGCGCAGCACGTTTTCTTGAGGCTTTTGATGTACATCTTGGCGAGGACGCGGTCGGCTCGATAAGTGAGATCTTCGACGCCGATCCCCCGTACACTCCTCGCGGGTGCGTCGCCCAGGCCTGGAGCGTTGCGGAAGTGCTTCGGGCCTATTCGCGAATTGGAGGCGAAGCTAAGAACCGCGAATCTCGACAGGCCACCTAAGCGATGTGGGAATTCGGTTTGTCACTATAACCGGATAAGTACATGAATAACAATTAGTGGCTATAACTCCAACCTGTTTCAATGCTATCCCAGTTATCAAATTTATTCTGCGTCTTGGCTTTTTTCTTCTCCGATTCCGCGCCATCTCGGCTACCGTAAAATTTGCAGCTGCTAGGTCCAGCGTTCTGGTCTCGGTAAGCATCGACCAGAAATCTCCGGAAGGCGTCGGCGATTTTCGCGCCGTCCGCAGGATCGCCCCGGAATATACCGCTGTAATAAGATTGATGGATATCAGGGTTCAAAGATGCTGACTGACACCAAACAAATTGCGCAGCTGCCGCGAAGGTAGTGCGTATTGGGACACAGGTAGGGACAAGAACGGAAAACAACGTCAAGGTCGCCCTTTGAATCATGCTAATTCTTATTGAGCGCATCTTCGTTATCTCGGGCCTTCAGTCTCTGTCTAGTTTAGTCCAGTCTTTGACAATGAGGAACGATCCCGCGGCCTGGCGCTTGGCCCCTAACCGGATGCGAATTGGGTGTTGTTGCCCTTTGGTGGTTGCCCAGAAAGAAATAACCGGAATGTGGGTGCCCGACAAACGGCCTAATCGCACATTCAAACTCGAGAATTCAAGCCAGCCATTTTAGCACGCGCGGCGTCTTCGATTTCCGCGACGAAATCCGGCTAACAGACAGAAACTTACGCTAACGAAGAAGGGGCACGCGATTCGGCAAAGACGTGAAGACCGTGGCGGGGCCGAAGCGTGATCGAGGCTAGCGGCACGACCACGTGGCCAGGGACCAGGCGGAATCGGAATCGTTGTGCGATGGTAGCCAGGATGAGATTGGCTTCCATGAGCGCAAAATTATTGCCGATGCACTGGCGCGGGCCGTAGCTGAATGGAAAGTATGCGAAGCGTGGATTTATCTTCAGGAGGTCGCCTTCCCAACGTTCGGGAATAAATTGTTCGGGATGGTCGTACCAGCGCGGATCGCGATGAACAACCCAGGAAGCGGCTGCGATACCCGTGCCTTTGGGGACAGGGTAGCCACCGAGTTCGTGTTCTTCGACAGCCAGACGAGCGATGGCCCACGCCGGCGGATACAACCTCATGGATTCGGAAAGGACGTGGCTGGTGTAAGTGAGTTGCGGGAGATCGTCCAGCGTGGGAGTGCGGCCATTGAGAACCGCATCGAGTTCGGAATGCAGTTTTTCCTCTACATCGGGATTCTGCGCTAGAAGCCACCAGGTCCACGACAGCGAACTGGCGGTGGTTTCGTGCCCGGCGAGAAAGAGAGTGAGCGCTTCATCGCGGAGTTGTTGCGTGGTCATGCGGGATCCATCTTCGTCTTGAGCACGGATCAACATAGAGAGGAGATCGCCGGTATCCAGGTTGGATTGGCGTTTCTGGTGGATGATACGGTCGATGATTTCGTTCAACTGACGAACTGCGCGCTTAGCCTGCAGATTTTGTTTGGTGGGGAGCCACTTGGGAGTCATGACCAAACGGCGAAAGTCGGCCGTGTATTCGAGCAGGGCTTCAAGGGTTTCGCCGACCTGCGGAGCGTCGCGTTCGACGTCGGCGTCGAACAGGGACTTCCCGACTACTTGCAACGTCAGGCGCATCATCGCTTCGTGTAAATCGATTCGTTGGCCTGGTTTCCACGATTCGAGTAAGCGTGTCGCGCACGCGGTCATCGTCGATGCGTAGTTGGCAATGCGGGCGCGGTGAAATGCAGGTTGCATCATGCGCCGTTGCCGCAGCCAGAATTCGCCTTCGCTGGTGAGGAGGCCATTCCCGAAGATGTGCCGATTGGCGCGAAGCACGCGGCCCTTGACGAATTTCTTGGCGTTCGTGACCAGGACGTCTTGAATCAGATCGGGGTGTATAACAAGAAACGTTCGAATATGGAAGAAGCGCAGGCAGACGATGTCGCCGTATTCACGAGCGACTTGGCTCATGAAAGTCAGAGGGTCGCGGCGAATGGGACTGCGCAAACCGTCGAAGAATCCTTGTTCGGGACCCGGCGGATAGTTCAGCACAGGGAAATGATAAAGGGAAGAGGAGGAAAATCCCAAGAGGAAAGCGGTAAGATTTGATTTGCCGGAGGTTCTTCATGTTGGATCAGGGTGTTTGGGCCGAAGTCAAAGCGGGTGGCGAACACTTGCGATTATTTTCGGAGCAGAGTGATCTCGGGGTGCAGGCATCTGTTTACAACGTAAACGCAAAGAACTGGATCGCCCCCTCCGAATCTGTGATTGATATCGAAGAGGGAAAAGACCGAGCGGCCGAACATGCTAGGGTATATCTTCGCGCCGTTGCCAATTTGGAACTGCCTCTGTTGAAGTGGAAGAAGTCGCGCTCCGTGTAGTTTGAGCAACGCTGATTCGCGTTCAGCAAGCTTTGAACCCTAAAGGATTTGAATCAGCTCAGTCTGCTCCAAAATGCTAGATCAGCGTCCGGTACAGCTCTCTGGTATGCTACGTTTTCTCATTCCCGGTCTAACATTACTTTCCATGGCATTTAAACAGTGAGCCTGCGGAGCTTAACCCACGAGGCCCACGACGACCGATGTGATAGTCATGGGAGGCGGAGTAGCGGGCGTTATTGAAAGATGTCTCCGCGGGATTCTTCTCTTGCTCTTCTATGGGACGCGTTTGTGAGAAAGCGGGATGATCAACATGATCTTTTCGCCTCGACGACAAGAACTCGCGAGCAAGAACTCCGGTTCTACCGCCTAGTTGGAACGGGCATCTCGTTGATGCGGTCGATATAGCTCTGAAATTTAATCTCGCCGCGCATCGACGGTAACATACCAGTCGCCATGTTCCGAATGGGACTACGATATGGGCTATAAACTTGGTTCGGTTTAGTGAATTTAGGATTTTGCAAACTGTCATGCGTCCGGTAATTCAAGTTTCCAGAGTCCGAAAGACCTACGGCCCGACGGTAGCTGTCGACGAGGTGTCGTTCGAGGTCAAGGAAGGGGAGATCTTTGGCTTGATCGGGCCCAACGGCGCGGGAAAGACTACCACGATGGAGTGCATCGAGGGTCTGCGCACGCCCGACCGTGGCACCATCTCGGTTCTGGGTCTTGATCCCCTTCGTCAGGTCTACAAGCTTCAGGACCGCATTGGGGTTCAGCTCCAGCAGGCGCAGCTGCAGAAGCGGATCAAAGTGTGGGAGGCGGTAAATCTTTGGGCTTCGCTTTACCAGAAAAATGCGAAAGACGGTGAACACTTACTCGAACAGCTCGGCCTCACCGAGAAGCGGGACACCTGGTTTATGAACCTCTCCGGAGGCCAGAAGCAGCGCCTCTTTATTGCCCTCGCACTGATCAACGATCCAGAGGTCGTGTTTCTTGACGAGCTGACCACGGGCTTGGACCCGCAGTCCCGGCGGGCGATCTGGGACCTGGTGCGCGGCATTCGCGAGCGCGGCAAGACGGTTTTCTTGACCACCCATCTGATGGAGGAAGCGGAGCGGTTGTGCGATCGCGTCGCCATTATCGAACGAGGCCGCATCATTGATATCGATACGCCTGAGCGGCTCGTCGCGCGACACTGTCCTGAGCGAACCGTCATCCTCGCCACAGACGACCCGACTGCCAAGGAGCATCTTCGAAGCATTCCGCAAGTGGAAACCGTGACCTGCGCGGAGCAACGCTTCACTATACGCGGGAGCGGCGATAATCTGGTGACCGAGGTGATTCAGTGCCTGTCGGAGAACGGGATTCGGGTGACCGACTTCCGCACGATGCTCCCGAATCTCGAGGACGTCTTTCTAAAAATTACCGGGCATTCGATTCGCGATTAGGCTCTCTTATTATGATGCGTGGACTCTGGAAATTGACCTGGATCGAGATCAAGGTATTTCTGCGCGAGCCGATGGGCGCGTTTGGGACCATCGTTTTCCCCGTGTTGATTTTCCTCGTAGTAGGTCGACTGGTGGGCCGCCGCATGTCGCCGTCCTCGCTCGCCGCCAGCGGTTTTGTGCAAGTGGGTTTGCCGGTAATTGTGTCGCTCTTGATCAGTGTCAGCGCCGTGCTGTCGCTCGTCACGATTATTTCGATCTACCGCGAGGGCGGCATCTTGAAACGACTGCGCGCCACCCCATTGCGTCCGCAGACCATCCTTACCGCCCACGTGATCGTCAAGCTGGTGCTCACCGCGGCCACACTTGCCCTGATGGTGCTGGCAGGCAAACGGTATTACCCGGCGGGGATCCACGTTCCCTTGTTCTCGTTTACGATCGCGCTGCTGATCGGCACTTTGAGCATCCTGTCGATCGGCTTTCTGATCGCCAGCATCGTTCCCACGGCGCGTTTTGCGCAGCCCATCGGCGTCGCGATCCTATATCCAATGCTCGGAATCTCGGGACTCTTCATGCCGGTTCAATCGATGCCACCCGTTATTCGAGCGGTGGCACGCGTGCTGCCGACGACCTACGCCGTATCGCTGATCGAGGGGATCTGGAAAGGCGACGGGTGGTCCGCGCACTTGGGTGACGTAGTAGCGCTGGCGGTGGTTTTTCTCGCTTGCACGGCCCTCTCAGCGAAGGTTTTTCGCTGGGAGTAGCAAGAAGGGCGGACGCCCCGCCCGCTTCGCTTCTGCTCTTGCGTTGACCGAGGATGTTAATAGGTGTATCAGATTTGCGCATCGGCGGACGGCTTGCGGGAGTGCCGGATAGGCGTTCCGCCGGGGCTCACTGCCGTTATGCTGTTGCCGCAGTCGATTGGCGGAAAGATTTCACGGCTGTCGCCTCGTCGTTCAAGATGTCGAATACGGTATACAGTTTTGTGAGTTGCATCACGTCGTGGACCTTATTCGTGAGATTTAGCAGTTTCAGTTCTCCCTGCTGCTTGCGCACGCTTGTGAAGGCACCGACAAGAGAACCTAAGCCTGCGCTGTCAATGTAATGGACCTCGCCAAGATCGAGCAAAATCTGCGTGTGGCCCTCGCTTAACAGGTCCAGCACCAAGTTGCGCAGTGCCGCGCTCTCGTCACCAAGTTCAATCCGTCCGCTGATGTCGACGATTGTGACGTTACCCACCTGTCGAGTGCTTGTTGTCATTTTCATTGGTAAGCTCCTTAAGACATTCGAAAACTCGAAGACTTTACGTCGGATCAGGCAGACTAGCATCAGCACTTGTGCAAAACTGTCCAAAATTGCACTCTGCCGATTAGGGCTTGGCCGGATAAAGATGAAATTTTCCGAGGAACATAAGCCAATTTAGATACCTCTTGCTGTGGGGTCGGCGGTAACTGGACACGGGCTTGGTACTTCACTAGTGTGAGAGATTGTCAGTTCGACCGCTTTCAATTGGTAAGTAAACCGGGCTTATTTTTTGCGATTCCTTGTACGCACTTGTAAACAGGACGCGAAGCAGCCAATAAATCATCAATACGGCGACGATGAGTATGGGCACCAGGTTGAGATGCGTTTTGACAACTGCCTCTGGGAACAGCCGCTGCCTTCCAAGGAAAAACGAGAGCACGGTGATTAACAGTGCAAAGCACATACGCCAGAGATGGCGCGCGATACGTTGTGCGCCCGAAACACCGGCGCGAATGAACATGCTGACGTCGAGCGCAGCAGCGAACAAAGCTATTGACCCAAAGATGTAGTAGGCCACCGCAGGATATCCATCCTTGATGCCCGTCGCGCTATTCGCTGCCTGCCAACCAAAAATGAAAGCGGCAGCTCCGTCCGCCGAGGCGACCAGCATCAAACCAACCTCGAAAAGGCCGGTTTCTCCGTCTTTGCGTTTAACAGTCGCCCAAGCCGTGGCAACCATGTAGAACGTTAAAACGCCGACGATGGTATTAATCAACTCCGATTTCCGAAACGCGAGATAAGCAGCGCTCGAGGACATAATCAGCATTGATGCGACAAATGCCTTCCCAAATATTCGATGCAGACGAAAACCCTTGCGAAAAAACACTGCCGCCGAGCCAGAGAGCAAACCTACGACGGCACCGCAAATGTGAATAATGAGAAGGGGTGAATAGGTCATCCTACTGCTCCTTTCGCCGCTCGGGCAATCCTGGCCTGGAGACGTGGCGATTCTTCTGCAATCGGGCGGATCATTTCAGATCCTCCCCAGGAGTGGCCGCCACATGACCGTGGCGGCACCAAATATTCCGACGCCCATGAGAACCGCGAGCACCACGAGACCGCCCGCCATGGCGAATTTCGCGCTACCGCCGGCGTTGTCTTTTGTACCCAGGTAGAGTTCAAGAACGAGGGGAGGCAACAGGTAGCAGGCAAGACCAAAGAATTGGATGAATGGGCTGTCGAAGTTGGGCGCGATTCCGACCGGCCCCCGGTTGAGGACAGGCTCTTGTTCACGGGCTTGAACAAGTCATAGAAGAGAGCCGTCATCGCGATAGAGAACGCGACGGAGAGAAGCAAGACTGCAAAACCCAATCGAAAGAAAGGCTGGTGTGCCAGAATGTTGGTGGCCGTAGCCGCCGCGTCGTGCTGCACTACAAGTTTGCTCGGCACGAAGAACTGGCCGAATACTGATGTCACGGCGGTGAGCGCATAAAAAACACCGGCCATTCGTGCTTTAAGACGCGGCGACGTTTCTGTGATCCGTTCCGTTAGTACAGTTGTACTCATATTCATTTCTCCACAGGGGAAACATTGAATCGGGTGTTCGGGCGCATCAGATCGGTTCGCGATAGCGGCGCAGCCGGATCGCGGCGGCGAGGAATGCCGCGGCGGCGATCAGCCCAATCCACAAACCGGGGCTGCTCAGGAATTTGCCGGGAGTGAGTTGTGCCAATGGAATAAGATGCGGATCGACCGGAGCGCCGTCCGGAGTCGTGAAGGCGAAAGCGTTCGCAGCGAATCCAAACACGCGTTCTTTAAACAGCGAGGCAAAATACGAAGTGCGGAACGCCATCTTTTCGAAGATGCTGATCACGAGCGGAGGTAACACGACCCATAGAACTGTTGCGCGTTTCGCCCAGCCGGAGGCCAGCAGCAGCCACGCGTATATGGGTGCATGCCAGAGCGCCAGCACGATCAGACCGTAGAGCAGCACCAATTGCATCTGGAACAGTGGCAACCGGGTCCACAACGTCGCGGCACCTACACCGCTCATTAGCAGGACTGCGCTGCTCAACAGCAGCATGATCAACTGCAGGGCAAGGATGATTACAAAGGTGAGGGCCGGCAAAACCGCGAGCGGAATGATGACCTTCGAGAGCACCGTAATAAGATCTGAAACCGGCAGCGACTTCCAGAACAGGATGCTACGATCGCGGCGCTCGCCATGGAGTGCGTCGAGCGAGTAGAAGACTCCGACGATGAACGCGGTTAGGATAAGCAGCCACGCAGCGTGACTGTACGGCATGGCAAGCATGACGCTCTGATGCGCCGGGTCGAGCGTCGCCAGTGTGCGCATGCTGCGCGGCAGACCAACCAGACTGATCAGGGAGCCAAGCAGCACGACGGCGGCGACGGCCAGCGGCGCAATATAGATGGAATGGTTCTCCCACAATTCGCGCCGCACCGACCAGTAGAATGGCCGTGGCGGCGACACGTCGGCGGGCACAAATACCTGCGATTCGAGGGCTGCCTCCGGCACAGCGTTCGGTTGACTATTCATCTGGACGCTCCTTGTGCCTCGCCGATACGATTGCCCATCTCGTTGCCCATCACGGCAACGAACAAATCGGCGACGCCTGGTGTGCGAACTTCGCCAAGGGCGGCGAGTCCCTGACGATCGGCGTGATCGAACAGCAGGATGCTGCGACCGAACACCTGGCGCTCGTGAATGGGCTTGAGAGCTCGCGCTGCGGCGACATGCTCGGGATGCACCATCACTTCCATATAACGGGACTCGAGCGCTTCCATGCTGGAATCGAGCACGATTCGGCCGCGGTTGACGAACATGAGATCGGTAAGGACGTTCTGGACTTCTTCCCCCTGATGCGTCGTCACGATGATCGTTCGGCTGCGATCAAAGTAGTCATTCAGCAGTGAATCGTAGAATTGTTTGCGATAAAGAAGGTCCAGGCCCAGGGTCGGTTCGTCCAGCACAAGTAGCTTCGCGTCAACGGCCATCACCAGAGCGAGGTGTAGCTGCGTGACCATGCCTTTCGACAATTCCCGGACTTTGCTGGTGGACTTGATCGCGGTCTTCGCGAGAAATCCTTCCGCCTTCGTACGATCGAATCGCGGATGCACCCCGGCAACGTAGTCGAGCGCTTGCGAAACCCGCATCCAGCGGGGCAAAACAGCAACATCGGCAATGAAGCAGACATCGCGCATGAGCTGATCGCGCTCGGTCCAGGGGTCGCGTCCGAGCACCTTCAGTTCTCCCTGATATTGGGTGAGTCCAAGAATCGCGTTAAGCGCGGTGCTTTTCCCTGCGCCGTTGGGACCGATGAGCCCGAGGATGCGGCCCTCTTCCACATGCAGATCGACGCCGTCGAGCGCGACGGTTGAGCCGAAGACCTTGCGGAGACCGCGTGCTTCGATGACGGTCATGGCTTATGCTCCTCCTTTGTAGAATTCGAGTCTGAACGGTTCGCCTGCGCAACATTCGGCGACGGGCGAGTTGCGGCAGACTCCTTCAACTCTTCCGGTGTCAGACCAAGCCGCTGGATGGTTGCGTAGACCTTGGGCCACTGTTCCGCGAGAAATTTCTGACGTTCGCCCCGTAGTAGCAGTTTGCGGGCGCCGGTATTGATGAACATGCCGCGACCACGCTTGCTCTCGACCAGTTGCTCGTCGACCAGTTGTTGATAGCCCTTCAGAACGGTGAGTGGATTGACGCGATATTCTGCCGCGACACTGCGCACGGACGGCAACGGATCGCCTTCTTTGAGCACGTCGTCGAGTATCATCGCGACGACGCGGTCACGAATCTGGCGGTAAATTGGCTGACTGTCATTCCACTCGCGGTCCATCATGTATTCCAGCTATTCTTCACGAGACTAAACGGGATCGCCGTCATAGGCCATTGCGCGACTCGGGAATCCTTGCGCTGCTTGGCGGTCCGAACCTTGTCATCTAGTGCTATAGTTGACTATAACACTTTAACAAAGGCAAGCCTTTTCTTGCACTTTTTGTTGCTGCCTGCTATCTGCCTTAGAAACAATGGTTTGCGAACCGTTAAATAGGCTGAGATATCGAGGTCGTTCAGACGGATTGCGAGATCCGCATGGTAATATTGCTCCCCTGCGCAGCATCCAGAATTGTGGCTAAGAAGAATCGAGGTCTACTTTGCAGGAAGTCGTAGGACCGGAAGCGTTTGGAAAACCGGGAATCGAACCACGCTGGACGCACAGCAACAAGTCCGGGGTCGGAACGGCCTATTCCGCGTCCAGCCATCTCTGGTTCACGATCTGGAATGGCATCGTCACGGAGGTGTACTACGCTACCATCGACCGGCCGCAAATTCGCGATCTTCAGTACCTCGTCACCGATGGTAAGACTTTCTTTCACGAAGAAAAGCGTGACCTCAAAATCACAACGGAGCGCCTCTCCGATCACGCGCTCGGCTATCGCTGCACCAATGTCGATCCCGACGGACGCTACAGCATCATGAAGGAGGTAATCAGCGATCCCCATCTTGCGTGTCTGTTGCAACGCACGCAGATAACAGGCACCGATGAGGATTTTCTTCAGAAGCTCAAACTCTTCGCGCTATGCGCTCCCCATCTTGAGATTGGCGGAGCCGGAAACAACGGTTACATCACCATTGCCAATGGCCAACAGATTCTGATGGCGCAGAAAGGCAATCGATGGATGGCCATGGGCGCGACTGTTCCCTTCTCTAACCTCTCCTGCGGTTTTGTCGGATCGAGTGATGGCTGGACCGACCTCAATGACAATTTCCAGATGGATTGGAAGTTTGAGCGCGCGAGCGACGGAAATATCGCATTGATCGGAGAGTTAGATTCAAGCACTACGCGGGAATTTACGCTAGGGCTTGCTTTTGGCAACAGCGAGCATCGAGCACTCGCCAATCTGCTGCAGTCTCTCGGCACATCCTTTGGCGAGCACTTGAACAGGTACAAAAGGCAGTGGGACGCAACTGTGCGGACCCTGCGACCGCTCCGAAACGTGTCGTTTGATCAGGGCAATCTTTATAACTCCAGCTACAGCCTGCTACTCGCGCATGAGGATAAATCTTTTGCGGGCGCCCTCATTGCATCGCTATCCATTCCATGGGGAGAGGCCAAGGGCGACTATGATGTGGGCGGGTATCACCTTGTCTGGACCCGCGATATGGTCCATAGTGCGACCGCCCTGCTCGCAGCTGGAGATACATCCACCCCGCTCCGTGCACTAATTTATCTTGCCGTGGCGCAGCATTCCGATGGAGGGTTCGCACAAAATTTTTGGGTCGATGGAGACGCTTACTGGAACGGCATTCAATTAGACGAGGTCGCTTTTCCGATTCTTCTGGCGTGGCGCCTTCGTTGCGAGAAGGGTTTAGATGAGTTCGACCCATTCAACATGGTTCATAAGGGAGCTGCGTTTTTGGTCCGCAATGGACCCGTGACGCAGCAGGAACGCTGGGAGGAAGTTTCTGGCTACTCTCCATCCACGCTGGCCACTAACATTGCCGCTCTGATCTGCAGTTCGGTGTTCTTTCGCGAAATCGGGGACAACGAGACAGCAGCTTTTGTCGAGGAGTATGCCGACTACCTCGAAGCACATATAGAAGAGTGGACCGTGACCACTACCGGTTCTCTCGTTGAGGGTATATCGACCTACTACATGCGCATTCTGCCCGAAGCGGTCGGGCAAGATCACCCTGCCGAAGAAAAGGAATCTCGCGTTTTACACATCGCCAACCTGGCACCCGGAGAGCCAAGCGATTTTGCTGCACGCAACGTTGTTGACAGTGGATTCCTCGAACTTGTCCGCTATGGTATCCGCAGACCCGATGACCCGACTGTGCTGTCCACCATTAAGGTTATCGATGCGATCATCAAAACGGACACGCCGAGCGGACCCACTTGGCACCGTTACAATCACGACGGCTACGGCCAGCAGCGCGATGGTGGTCCCTTTACTGAATTTGGTGTAGGCCGTGTATGGCCGCTGCTCACCGGCGAACGTGGCCATTACGAACTTGCCGCTGGTCGAAGCACCGAGACTTATATTCGGACGATAGAGGGTCTGGCCTCAAAAACCGGTTTGCTCCCCGAACAATCCTGGGATGAACCCGATCGTCCAGACATTTATATGTGGCTGGGAGAACCTACTGGATCCGCAATGCCCCTGATGTGGGCCCATGCCGAGTACATAAAACTTCTCCGCTCAACGGCGGATGGAAAGGTTTATGACGCAATTCCGGAAGTTGCCTCTCGCTACCTCGTCAAGTCCGACAAGAGGAGAGAGTTCGAAATTTGGAAGCCGAATCGTCAGGTGTGCTTTATGCGAGCTGGCGAAATATTGCGCGTGTTCGGAGATGCGGCCTTTAGTCTGCACTGGTCCAGTGACAACTGGTATTCAGCGCAGGATACAAAATCGAATCGAAATGCACTGAACATCGAATATGTAGATCTATCGGAGGTGAACACCCGACCAGGTACTTGTATTCGCTTCACCTTCTTCTGGCTTGAGGCGAACCGCTGGGAAGGTCAGGATTATGCAGTAACCGTGCGCTAGGCCCTCTGGCACAATCGGGGGTGCGCCCTTCAATCCCTTTAGGTGGCTCCGGCTGAAGCGTTCTCTAGTGAACAGACTCTTTTCTTTCGACGAATTAGACTCTAAGGTACTCAAAGGTTTAATGAGCGACCTCCATTGATTTGCGCAAGCCATGGAGAATTCCCGATCGAAAGAGCTTTGTTCATTCGATGGGTTGGCGAGGGAAGTAAAAGGTGTTGTCCCGCTGGATCAAGATTGGCGGATTCTTGGCTCTAGTTGCGATCGGCGGCACTGTTGTGTTCGCGTCAAGCCAC
>CAAGKR010367866.1_pt1 | contig 23392 bp, 22 predicted proteins | sample 2556971 | NCBI WGS metagenome assembly CAAGKR01 (sample SAMEA5207829, study PRJEB30636) | soil metagenome | biome: forest; feature: boreal; material: soil | place: USA | collected 2011-09 | depth 1 m | reverse complement strand
GCGTCGGTTACGGCATACGCCGCTGGCGCAAGCGGCAGCGCGACGCCCGTTGCGAACATCGCCGGTTCGAACACCGGATTTACCAATCCGGCGGGAGTCTACGTCAACAGCGGCGGCACGATTTTCGTCGCGGATCCGAGCGGTTCGATTCGGATTTTCTCGCCGGGAGCGACCGGCAATGTGGCTCCTTCGACCGTCATCAGCGGATCGAATACGACCTTCGGCCAACCCGCCGGTATCTGGCTCGACGCCGCCGGAAACATTAACGTCGCGAACTTTACGGCGAATAGCATCGACATCTTCGCGCCGGGTGCAAGCGGCAACGTTGCGCCCATCCGGACGATAACCGGTTCCAATACGTTGCTGAGTTCGCCGCTGGGGCTGACCCTCGACGCCTCGGGCAATATGTACGTCGCTAATCCGGGCGGCCAGAACGTCCTGGTTTTCGCAGCCGGAAGCAGCGGAAACGTAGCGCCGTCAAGGGTGATTGCAGGGTCGAATACGCTGCTCTCGTTTCCCGCCGGAATTGCCGTCGACGCTGCCGGATTCATTTATGTGGGCGACGCGACTGCGAGCGCGGTGCTCGTTTTCGGACCGGGCACCAATGGCAACGTCGCTCCGGTTCAGAACATTTCGGGCAGCAATACGGGGTTCAATAATATTCGCGGCGTGACCGTCCGCTAGCATCCCGCACCTTCGGATTCAGGCGCTCGTCTTTTTTTGTTCGGCGCTGTTTGGCCCGGCTTATGCGTGAACAGAAGGCCGACGCGGTTGTGGCGCAAGTGGAAGCGGATCGGTGACTGGGTAAGTCAGTTTTTCCCAAGCAAATGGGACTCCGACTGGCTCGGTCCCCACCGTCCGGCGCTCCAAAAAATTCCACCGCAAGTTTGTGCGCTCGCTCGGCGTGGCACCGTTGTGGCACACGTCGGTTGCGCGAAGGCACGTTTCACTACGTCTCGTCAACCCCAAGGCACTGCAAGACGTGGGTAGAACAGGCTTCTACGGGTCTTCGCGCGTTTCGTCAGTCTCTAAAGGTTCAGATTCGATTCCCGTTGGTGCTACCACGAAAACCCTTATGTGCAGGCTTTTTCCCTTTGCTCGAAGCGCGGCGGTGCGCGCAAACCGGCTGGCCGATGTTGCCCGCGTAGTCCACGTTCCTCGCGCACGTGCCACTGCCTGAATTCGTCGACGCACTCAGGCCGCACGCGCGCGCAGAGCAGCGAGGTCGTAACGTCGTCCGCCACGATGCTAGTCGCCGCCGAGCACCGCCGGAGCCGATCCCATTCCCGACCAGATCGCGTGCACGCGCGTCGCGGTGAGAGCGTGCGCTTGCGGGTTCGAGCGCGTGAGGCGGAACTTCTCGACTTGCACCTTGCCGCCGGAAGCGCCGCTCGCGAGCAAATCGGCACCGATCGTGGTCGACGTCGTCGCAACTCGAACGCCCGAGGCGCCGACCAACGGCTTGAACGACGCGACCTCGCCGAAGTTGGAGGCCATTTCGTGCATCATCGCGCTGTGCAAGTACATCGTTGGATTGCCCTGGAGCGCCGTTCCGGTCGAGAACACCTTCACGGTTCCGGCACCGGAGAGCTGACTGGCGGCGATCGCTTCGGCGCCGCCGTACGAACCGGCTAGCCACCCGGTAGCGATCGAGATCGGACCGCGATAGCTTGCACCGAACGGCGTAAACGACGCGTCCATATGCGCGTTGCCCGGATTGTTCGGCCAGGCCGGCGGACTACCGATCGGCGTCATCAGCGAGTACGAAAACACCTTGACCTGCGCGCCGGTTCCGGGTGCGGTCACGATGCTGTTGCGTCCGGTCAAGAAGTCGACGAATCCAGCGGCGAGGCTGACGCCGGACGTATCGCTTCCGTACGGTGCGAAGGTTGCGAACGTTGCCGGCGCCGCGCCGACAGCCGGAAGTTCGCTGCTGAAGATCCGAACTTGATCGGTCGTGCCGGCGCCAGAGCCGACGATGATGTTATCCGCCGATCTGCCGTCGATTTGCGTGGACGCAACGCTCACGCCGCCCGTCTGCGCCGCGTCGAACGCTTGGAAGCGCGCGAGCTCGGTTGAGAACGGCTTGCCGCCGCTAGGTGCGCCCGAGTATGCCACGACTTCGGGCGAGTGTCCCTTGCCGGCACCGACGATGAGATCGTAGATCCCGTCAGCGTCGACGTCGCCGATCGCCACGCTGGGCGTTCCGTAGAAATCCGGGAACGGCGTGACGGTCGTTATCAAGCGATCGCCGTGGCCGTCGAAGACGTTCACCGTTGCGGGGTGGCCCGGCGAGCCCGGAACCGCCACAGCATAGTCGGAGATGGCGGGAATAACGTTGATGAGCATCATCAACCCATTGTCTTCGTGGTTGAGCCGATGGCAATGCAGCACGTACAAGCCCAAGTAGTCGTTGAACTTCGTGCGCATCGTCAGCGTGCCGGCTTGAATGACCGCCTCTTGCGGTCCCATCGACGGCGCGGGAACGTTGGCGTTGTCCTCGCCCCACATCTGCGGTCCCAGTTTCGTTCCGGTCGTTGGATCGTAGTACTTGGTCACTTGGAAGTCGTTGACGTGGACGTGAATCGGATGCGCATCGTTGTTGTGGTTGACGAAGTTCCACTCTTCGACCGAACCGAGCCGCGCTTGAATCAACGGAACGTTGGGAAACGCGTTTCCGTCGAACGCGTACACGAACGCCTTGGGATCGGCGTTGCTGGCGTGATTGTTAAGGAACCCGCCGTTGATGAGCAGCGTGCGGCTCACGTCGGGTTTGAGTTTCGACAGATCGTGGAAGGGCGTCGGCGCGTCGAGTTTCTGCCCGGGGTTAAACGCCGTGGTAACGCCTTGCCCGTCGTCCGGATCGGCATTGAGCAGCGTTTGCGACGGGAAGATGAAGAATCCGTCGGCATAACTGACCGCCGACGGCAGCACGCTGAGAGTTCCCAACCGCGCCGGCGGGTTCGGCGTGCCGTTGTTGGTGTAGAGGACGCCGGGTGCGGAAAGCGTCCTGGCGCCCGAACCCAGACCCGGCAGTGAAAGGCGCAACGATCCCTTGGCGGGCATCGTCACGGCGATCGCAAAGCGCGACGCCGGCGGAATCAGCAACTGCGTTCCGTCCTGTTCGTGCGGATAGTGCACTTCGCCGTAGGCGATGCCGTCTTGTCCGACGACGGCGATCTTCGGATGGTAGCCGGTCGCGGTTTCGGTGAGCTCGACGTTCATGTACGCAATGTCGCTGACGTTGGCGAGCACCCAAATCTCGGTTTGCGCGGGCTTGACCCTGAGGACCGGCTCTAACAACCCGTTGACCGTAAACTGCACGTCGCGCTCGTAGTCGGGAAGCGACGGATCAGCCTTCATGTTGGCGCCGCCGGAGCGCGCAGCTGCCGTAAAGCGCTGCAAGTTGGTCGGTACGAATTGGAAGCGCCCGCGCATGTTCGCAATCGACAGTGGCCCTGCGTACCACACGGTGGCCCACTGCGTGCCCTTCTTCGATTCCAAGAAGTTCACCGGTGCGAGCGATGGGTGGTACGTGCCTTTGGCGAGTTCGTTACCCTTGGGCGGTATCAGGGTGCTGACCCATTGCGGCCAGTTCGGATTGGTCATCTGCGCCAGCCCGCCCATGCGATCGAAGACCGTATTGTACTGCAACATCATAGTGCGGATCGGAATTTTGTTTTGCGTGACGAGCGGGATCTCGCTGTCGGCGCGGCCGACGAGCAGCAAACCGGCGAGACCGTAGTACGTCTGCGACGCCGTTAGGGTGTGCAGGTGGCTATGATACCAGTACGTGCCCGGCGTCATGTTCTTGGGGATGTCGTACACGTACGTATTCGACATGCCGGCATCGATGTGCAGCAGGACGTTGTCGGCGTTACCGCGCGGGCTGACGTGCGCGCCGTGCACGTGGAGATTGACCGGCGACGACGTCATCATTTGCGGGTAGAGCGGTACTGTCTGGCCCTTGGCCGTGTACTTCGGGTCGTAAAAGTCGCGGATCGTCAGGCTGCGCAACTCGTTGTTGATGTGAACGATCAGCCTCTCGCCCGGTTCGACTTGCAGCGTCGGCGCGGGATACTGGTGCCCGCCCGACATCTGGCCGTTGGACGCGGTTCCGCGCTGCACCGAGTAGTCAAAGAGCAGCATGTTCTTGACGGGCTTGGCGACGGTGTCGAGCCGCGCGGTACTCTGACGCGGGGTCAGCGTGACCTCGAGCACGCCGTCCTTGCTGGCCAGCGTCACTGGTTCGGTAAAATCGGCGTGGACGGCGGGATCGCGCGTCGTCGTCGGCATACCTTGAGCCCCAATGCGCACTGCCGACAAGCCGATGGCGGCGAGAATCGCTACTGCGACGACATGTGCGGGAAGCGGTCGGGAGATCCCAGGCATGCTACGTGTCCTTTCGCTCAAACGGGTCGAACGCCGCGCCCTCAAAAACGAATTGGTAAGCGCGCCGTCCTATATGGTGTTTCCTGCCCGTTCCACGAATGATGCCGAGTTCCATCGTAGCATTCAACCCCACAATCGCGGAAGCCGCGTCAGCTCGGCGCTCCATAGTCAGGGCGCCTCGTGCTGTTTGACAGAATCTTCAAGGTACGAACGCTGAGATGACATGCCTACCACGACGTCGATCGTGGGTCGGCGCGCGAGCAAATCGGTGCCCACGTGCGAGCCCTTGGCCATCGATCGGCAGCGTGGGCAATCGTTGAGCGTTCACCTCGAGCGAAATCCGAGTGCTCGATCGCTGCGATGCGCTCGGCCATCTTGGCCTCGGTACTTTCTTCGTTCCGTGTACCACGAACGCGTCGCGTATGCGTTTGCCGTCAACGGTGCGGTGATCGAGCCAGACCTTGAATATACGCTACCGGCCCCAAAGCGTACACACTGGACGTAGACACGTTTACGTTCACAGTGTTTAATAGGGGATCGAGGGCAATAGCCACAATGGTCGCAGCAGTCGACGTAAAGAATCGCGCGGGTAACATATTATTCTCTGGTAATCTTGAGGCCGATGGCCTTTCGCCGAGAACTTCAAAAGCCGTGCCTGTGCGTGTAACGCAGGATTACAGCACGCTTCCGAATCCGGGGCTTGTTAGAGCTACTGATATATGGGACGCCTTAGCATGGTATACGGTTAATGAGATTTTCTATTCGGATGGAACAAAAGTGAATCGCAATGACTCAACGTACTGAGATTCTTACGCCGGTAAATAAATTGAGTCGCATCGTCGTCGCTCTCATCGTGTTTATAATCGTCGAGACCGGCATTTTTGTCGGTCTGTTCGTTAAGATGAATCAGCGCGTGGATGGCGTTGCAAAAATCGCACAAGCCGCCGCGGACGTGGAAGATGTTTCAGGCAAAGTAGACACTCTCTCCAACGACTTAGATGATCTGTCGAACAAAGTAGACACTCTCTCCAGCGATTCTGATGATCTGTCGAGCAAGGTCAATGACATTGAAAGTAGAGTCAGCGACCTCGAAGGCCGGGTAAATCCCTAATTCTGGTCGCCTGTCTCAAGGCACAAAGAGGCCACGCAGCTCGGGTGTAAGCCGCGTGGCTACTTAGCACATGCGTTTTAAGTATCACGCGATTCGCTGGGATTTCCTGGCAGATGGTGCTGGCCGCGCTTTCGCTCTCGCTGGGAGCGACCTCGATTCCGTTCGGTCAAGTCGTGCCGTTTGCGCTGGCCGCCATTTGCGCCTCGGCGCTATTCGCGTCGACCGGGCGCTGGCGAGCCGCGAGCATCACCGCGGCGGTCGCCATGATCGAACCGCATCTCGGCCTGCCGGTTTGCATGGCTCTGGCAGTATGGGCGCCCGCGACGCGCGTCACGCTCGTGCTCTCATTTACCGTACTGGCGATGCTTTCGCTCGCAATGCTCGGCGTTGCCGCGAACGTCGAGTATGTCGTCCGCGTGCTGCCGGCGCAAGCTCTCTCTGAAGCGGCGAACGACATGCAGTACAGCCTGACCTCCGTGCTCGCATCCGCCGGAGCGGCCGACACGGTCGCGGTACGCGCCGGTTCGTTTTGGTATCTCGTCTTGATCGTCACCGCCGTGTTCGTAGCCGGCGCGCTCGCCAAAAAGACCGGGAACGTGGCGTTTCTGGCATGCGTGCCGCCCGCATTCGCTGTCTTCGGCGGAGCCTACATTTGCGCGTTCCATGGGAGATCGCAGCCGCCATTCAGCACCGACCGGAAATCTGCGGTTGATGCAGTTATAAGCCTCGATTGGAACCAGCATCGGAGCATAGGGTATCCGCGATTGGCTACCGCCAAGCCGGTTGGTGACAACGTCGCCCTTATTGTGATGCATTATGTACTCTGCGCGTGCGCATACACACGGGGGCGCACGTCGCAGATGCTCTTTGGTGTATCATGATGAAGATGAGCATTGTTTCTCGGCAGAATTTTATCATTGCGGCCGTTATTGTCATTATGGCGATTGGGATCTTAGGTTGGCAAATGTCGGAGAATGCCTCTGCGCGGACGCTACTCGGAGACTTCCGTGCGTTTTACTGCGGCGGCTCGATGGTTTTGCGTGGCGAGAATCCGTATGCGGCCACGCCGATCCTGCGTTGTGAACAGATACAGCAGCCCTTCGGGCTGCACTATGCACGTGATTCGGTGGCGCTCCCGGCTCCGTTTCCAGGTTACGCTCTCGCATTCTACGCGATGTTTGCGTTTTTGCCATATCTTGCCGCAGTGGTGGTCTGGTTTATTTTGCTGTTGGCCTGCACCATCTGGGGTTCCGTGATGCTAGCGAAGTTATCAGGCAAGACCGAGATCGCCATTATTACGTCGTTAGCGGTAGGATATGCTGTTGCGGTTATACCGTATGGCGAGTTGGCCCCAGTGATATTGTGCGCGCTCTGTGGCCTGGTGCTGCTTTTGCGCGCGAAGACATTTGATGTGCAGAAGCAGATGCTAGCATTCTGCGCTCTTCTCGTGCTGGCGCTCTTGCCGCATGTGGCGTTGCCGGTTTTCATCGCGTTGTTTCTATGGATGCCGCGCATGCGGGTTTTGATAGGCTGCGCGTTTGTGGCCTTGCTGGGAATAGATCTTTTGGCCGGCGGCCCGGCTGTAGCGATTTCATATTTTATGCGCGTTTTGCCGGATCATGCTGCTTCGGAAATTGGTTTCATTACGCAATTCAGCGCCACATGGCTAGCAAGCGCGTTCGGGTTACCCGATCGTAGTGCGCTGCTCATCGGGAAGATATCTTACGGTTTGATGGTCGTTTCAGGCGTATGGCTGGGTGGGATGCTGGCTATGCGGCAGAAAGATTGGGCTTTTGCAGTCTTGGTGCCGGCTGCGTTTGCAGTCGTTTTTGGACCATTTATCCATTACAGCGAGATTACGTTAGCTTTGCCGGCCGCAGTATTGTTGTGTTCTCGCGCAAAAGGATCGGCACTCATATGGGCAATGGCTGGAGTCGTGTTGATCGCATTTCCGTGGCAGTTCGTGATAACGCAGCCGGGATTGATCTTTCTTTTTGCCTTGAGTGCGTTGGCGATCTCGTGCATCACGCTGGGGCTTTCGTTGCAGATCGGCTTACGCGTCGGGCTGACCGCGGCGATCTTCTGTGGAATCTGCATCATAATCGCATGGCACTTTGGCCCGATGAATGGATTGCATGTGGGATCGTTGCCGCTCAATCCAAATTTGGCCGAAGCGTCGTGGGCGCACCATATTTCGGCCAAGACCTCGAGCGGTGGGATCGTGTGGTGGCTGCCGAAGATTCCGACGTGGCTGGGATTGGTTGCGATGTGCCTGGCGGCGCTGTCTTTAGCGCGTGAAGATCTCGAACTCGCGATCCCGGTAGAAGACCGTCCAGTTGCGCTGCGTGCGCATTAGTGATTCGAGCGGGGTATCTCGTTTGACCAGCACGGCATTGACTCTGTATTTGTCTAGGACGGATTTCCATTTCGAACTACCCCGTTCCACCGTGAGGTAGTCATCCCAGACGCGTTGTGGATACGGATCGCACCGGCCGTCGAGAAAGACGCGTATGTGCGGCTCTCCAAGCCCAAGACTGCACCAGGCGAAATCTTGACAGTACAGCCGGTAATTGCGGCCGGTATCGGAGAGCGTAGAGATATCTTGACGCGGTAACGTTCCTTGAGCGATGACCGGTGACGTTGCGAGCATGACAGCGATAAAAAAGGTCGCGATCGCGCTGGATCCGTAGATCAGCACTTGGCTGAAACGTTCGCGGAGTATCTGGTTGACTTTGGCTTCGCTCGGAAAAGCAATGCTGAGTTTCTGGGCGGCCAACGGTGCAATAATGATTACCGCAAGGGCTAGATGCCGCACAGCCATGAACGCCAGCAGTGAGAAAAAGAAAAAGAGTAGGGTGTCCGGCCAGGTCGTCTTGCCGGCACTGGGCCGCATCCCGAACCAAGCGCAGATGGCTAACAATGGGACCAGGCCGATGCTGACGGCCGGATAGATGATCGAGCTAGGTTGCCATTCTGCGATCGAAGTCCGGAACGAACTTGTCTGCAGGGCGAGCGCATAGGTAAGCAAGTGCCAGAGAAAGGGAGTGGCGCAGATTGCCAACGAGGTTGCGGCTGTAAGGAGAACCGCTTGCCGTACGCGTAGAGTCCACGCACGTTCTTCCAAGGCAATCCCAAACGTCCATATGCCGATGATAACTGGTGCGATGATAGCGCTCGCATGCAGATTCGCCCAGAGGATGACGAGTGGGACGATGAGCCACTTCCAGGTTGATTCCATATCGAGCAGCAGCATGATGATCGCCAGCAGTGCCCAGCCGAAGATCTGCGCGCGCACGCCGAAAGATTGTATCATGGCGAAGCCGACGCATGTGGTGGTCACTGCAATCGCAAATTCCGAGGCTCCGCGCTCTTTGGCTCGTAATGCTATAAAGAAAAGTGCGCTGGCTCCTACAATCGCGACGAAGAATGCAACGATCCAATACTGCGATTGCAGTGCGACCAGCACGGTGCTGAAGAGCCATTCTTGCGGAACCCAGGACGCGCCAGGCGCAGTGAACGTCTCTGTGCCTATGTGATTGGGAATCCGATGCGTATTAAGTACGATGTGACCTAGCCAGCGTTGCCAGCTAATATCGGCATCGATATGCGGATAAAACCACGCTATCGTGAAAAAGCGCCCCAGGAACATAATGATGATCGCGATTGAGATTTTCAAATTATTTATTAGTGCGTTGTTTCTAACGCCAAAACATCGGTTATTTTTATTTTGTCTTCGGTGAATGTGCCGGCGCCGATTTCGATGATGTGCATAGCGTTGGGGCAACTGAGTGCGAAAATGCCGGGAGTCACGTTTTGCACGATCCGTAGCACGCGCCTGTCTTCGTCTAGAAAAGCGACGTCGATGTTGGCGCGCATGCCGATGGTATGGATCGATCTGCAGTGCTCAAACCACAGCCCCTCCCCACGCAAAATTTCAGATTTGGAAGAAATCCTAGCATCCGGTTTTTCCAGCCGCGGCAATAGTGCACGTCGGAACCGATAATCTTCCCGCTCGGGCTAATGCTGCTTCTCGCGACGGCAATCTCCGTAGCGTTGGGGCGCGCCGGTCCGGCGTTACTGCGAGATGATCATTTGCGACGTGCTTGACATGGTAACCGTCGAAGCTGGTACCAACGGCAGCACAAAGTTGAAAGGGTAGGTGACGGTCACTACGACGAGGCAGCCGGGGCCTTTGTAAGGACTTGCCGGACAACCGGTATTCCCGGCCCACGTGGTCATCACGCTAACATTACTTTGATCGGTCATCGGAGATATACTCTGCACGTAGGTCTGGACGTCACCCTGCGAGACCGGACAGTCCGCCCGGGGCGGGGACGTTGAGCCTGGACACGCCGTGCCCCGCACCATCGCCCACCGCGCGCCCGCGCGCGCCACGTGATCGACGAGATGGTAGGTGTAGACAAAGCGGCCGAAATCAATGATGCCGAACAACAACATGAGCGCGGCCGTCAGCGCGATCGCGGTTTCGACCATGCTGCTGCCGCGTTCGCCGTGTCCGCGCGTCATTGAGGAACCTGCAGCGTAGCGGTCGAGTTGATTTGGAGCGAAGGGGGGATGCCCGGATAGCTGAACAACGACTGGAAATTCCCCGTAGTGGTGACGTGCACGGAGACGATCATATGAGTGGCCGAACAGATGGTCGGGTCGCAAGCGGCGTCCGCCGTGCCATCCGCGCACGTGCAGGTATGTCCGGCCACGGCCGTCACCACCGTCGGCAGAGCGTCTTTAACGGCAGCGGTTTGCATTCCAGCATCATCGGTAGAATAGGCCTCCCGCGCGCCGTACGCCGCGCCGGCCCGAGCCGCGTTGCTGACTTGGATGCCGAAGGCCGCATACCGTCCGACCTCCACGAGTCCGATCAGCAACAGCACGAGGAACGGGGCGAGCACCGCAAACTCGACCAAACTTGTGCCGTCGTCCGCATGATAGAGCGAGAATCTGCGCGCGCTCATGTTCCGTTCATCCTCATTCAACCAGATTAGGATTCTGGACTAATGGGCCACCTGTACCTTGGGAAACCGTGGTGACCGCTCCGTTCGCCACGATATCCTGCGCAACGACGAAACTAATGGTGACAGTGCTGCCGCCGCCATTCAAGTTGATGTGGCAGTTCGGCGCGTAGATCAATCCAAGCATAGACTGCGCCGAAAAGTTCTCGGGCGAGGCTCCCTGGCAACCTGGCTGGTAGAAGACAACTCCGGGCGCCCCACCGGCTGTCGTCACGGTCGCAGTGCCCGAGCCCTCTACGGGAGGCGGCCCCGAGAGGTTCGTGTTTACGCCATTCATTTGAACTTTTCCGGACTGCACGTAAAGTGTGACGCCGGAGCCGATAAGGTCTGCGCCGGTCGTCATGCCGTTCTGTATCACGTACAAGCCCGGCGCAAAATTCACCGTGCCGCTGACATTCATGTTGCAGTAGTAGCCGGGAGTGAGGGACGTACCTGTCGGGTTGACGCAGGGCCCAGCGGGCGACGTCAGCGGTGAGCTGCCGAGGGCCGCGCATCCCGGAATCTTGAGGCATGGGTCGGGGAACGCAAGGATGTCGTTCTCAATACTCACGCCGGCGGTGTTGGGACCAGTCCCGTCAACGCTGCCTCCCGCCGCCAGGAAACCCGTGTTAATCGTTGCTCCGGCTGCGTGGATGTTGCGAGCCGCCATAACGCCGCAGCTGGTAGCATTGAGCGTGCCATGATTCATGGTCACGTCTTTTTGCAAAGCCCAGATGCACGCCCCGGGAGCCCCGGGGCCGTTGCTTCCGAGCAATGCGACCGCCCGGGCCGTGACCGTGTTCGTAGCGCCCCAGATACTTGAAAAGAACGCCGGGTGTATCACCGTCACAAACACTTCTACCGCGCCGGGGTTGCCCTGGTACGGGCCCGTCGAGATGTTGGAGCCTATATTCACGATTACGAACGTCTTGGTGTTGTGGTTCGTGAAGCCGTTGGTAGCCGAAGCCTCTTGTGCCGCCGTCGTGACTGCCTGCTGTGAAGGATTGTAGTAGAGTTCACCGGCGCCGGCGATCGCGGCGCTGTCCGCGGCGGTTTGCTGGAGGCGCTGTTCGTACCGCAGGTATCCCACGTCGACTGCCAGCGCGGCAAATCCGAACAACACGGTGAGACAGATGGCCACCAGGACCAAGACCTGCCCTCTCTCTCGCACGCCGTCTCGAATAGCGGAACCCACCTTCACTCTCATTAGAACGCGTCCTTTCGGGGCTCGTATGACCAGCATACTCCTCGGGAGTCCGGCCGGACAACTTTACCGGGTTATGACCTCGGGCGTCATGACGAAGATGACGTCGGTCTGGGAGTTCTGGTACAAAGTCGAGCGGAAAAGCTTGCCGAGGATTGGGAGATCGCCAAGCAGCGGAATCTTGGTGATCGTTCTGCTCTGGATGCGTTGCAGCAGCCCACCCAGGATGATGCTCTCGCCGGGCTGGGTTACCACGTCGGTGGAGAGGCGGCTAATCTTCAGAGCCGGGATGACAAAGCCGTTGATCGTGACCGCGTCCTGAAAGTCCAGATCCGAGACTTCCGGAGTGATCTTGGTTTCGACGGCCCCGCTGCCCAGCAACGACGGCGTGATGTCCAGCTTTACGCCGAATTCCTTGTAGAGAATGCTAACCTGGCCCAGGCCCGTTGAAAACGGAACCGGGATTTCGCCGCCTACCAAAAACGTGGCTTCAACACCGGGCATGGTCACGAGGTCGGGCGCGGAGAGCGTCCGTGCATGCCCTTCCGACATGAGCAAGTTGAGCGTTGGGGCCAGAACGACCGTCCGATAAAAGGCGCCGGCCGTGAGCGCTTTGCCCAGTCCGCGCGTTTCTTCGAAGATAGGGAAGGTTGGCGGCCCGGTGAGGGGAGTGCTGCCCGGCTGCAGACTGGCTGATTGGAGCTGAATGCCCAAGTTGGAGAGGGCCGTATTGTCGACCTCCAGGACGTACACTTTGATGTTTATCTGGGAAATCGTGTCCGTACTGATACGGTCGAGCAACCTGCCGTCAACCGCGAGCCACGGGCCCGCGAGGCCCTTGGCCTTATCCAAAATCGCCTGTGCGGTGCGCGCGTCGGGGACGTTGCCGCTCACGATGACGTTGCCCTTGCCGTCGGGATAAACGCGAATGCTCGCGGCGCCCGGCAGGCCTGCGATCGAGCGCCGCAGTTCGCTCAGCGGGCGCGCGACCGTAACCGCGTTGACGATCGTGAATTCACCCGCGGGCCCGCTCAGCTTCATTTTGTCGAAGCGCGACAGGATGTCGGAGAGAGCCGCAAAGTGCGTATCGTCGGGCACCGTGCCTCGCAGGACGATGGAGTGCCCGAAGTTGATCACTTGCACGTTGGGCTCGTTGACGGCTGTTCGCAAGAGCTGGCTGATGTCGTCGAGCTGCTGATCGGTGACCGTCACCTCGTAGGTGGTACGCCGGCCGCCCGCCCAGACGATGAGAGTGGTGTGGCCCGCCGTCTTACCGTTGATCACGACTTGCGAGGTCCCGATCGGAACGACGCCGGCGATCCGGCCGTCCCCAACGGCAACGCGGGTTAGTCCGGAGGCATTCAAGAGGACCGAGTGCCCGGTCTGCACCGAAAGCATCTGCACCGCATCGGCTCGGGCCGGAACCGACCCGGTAAGCGCGGCTGCCGCAAGCGCAACACCAGCAAGACCGTTGCGCATCCACTCTCTACGAAGCACTCGACGGAACCTCCGTAACCAAAGGCAGGCCGCCGGAAACGGCCCCACCCACGCAAACGACGGACGAAGTCCGTCGTTTGCTTAGGGAAATTGAGCCAGGTTTTTCCGTACGGGGGTCTTTGGCACCTTGTAGGTGCTTGCAAAACCTGAATGAGGCTTGACGCCCGCTCGGCCACCGCGTATAGTAGGGCGGTTGCCACGCTTATCTGGTAATATAAGGCGGACTATTTAAGGAAATGAAGGTTTTCTGTATGCGCGTGCTTCGGTATCTGATCGTGGCGACGCTTATGATTGGGGCCATGCTGGCCTCGGTTTCGGCCGCCCAGCACGAGCTTCCACTCTCGCGCGTCGCCGCCCAATCAGGCTTCAGCTATAGTTGGCTGGGCGCCGAGCGTGCGGTGGAGATCTCCAAGCCGGGCATGGTCATCGTCATCCGACCCGGTCAGAACCTCTTCGAGGTGAACGACCGCGTCGAATCGACGGCGATGGCACCACGATACGCCAACGACGACCTCTATATATCGGCATCGTTGGCGAAGCGTATCGGCGAGCTCGCGCGGCAGTCGCAAATCCAAGAAGCGCTTGTACAAGGCGCCGCTATGGGGCAGCAGGCCCAAGCGCGCCAGGCACCCCAAGTGCGTGGAGCGCTTTCGTTCGAGGTTCATCCCTTGGAAGGCAGCGAAGCCGTCGTGGTTACGGGGTACGCCCCGCCCGTCGCGCCGGTCACTATTACACTGCTGGCCACACTCTCTTCGGATATCCCAACGGTCGTCGTCAGCCGGCACGATGCCCACCCCGACGCAAGCGGGCGCTTTCAAACCATCATCTCGATCGCACCCAACTTTCTGCGCGGAAGTATCATGGACGTGATCGCGACGTCACTCTCCGGTGTGACGCCTGCAACGGCGCAGTTCATCGTCGGTTCGCCGAACGGCAAAACCTCGGTCCCGGCCGAGTACATGCCGGGCGGTATCTGGTAACCCAACGTCACTACGCACACCTTAAGGAGAGCCTCAACATGCTTAACACGTTCAAGAACATGCTCCGCAACGAAGACGGCGCGACGATGGTCGAGTACGGCATCATGGTTGCACTCATCGCCGCGGCTTGTATCGTCGTCATCACTGCGCTGGGCGGTCAAGTAAAAGCCGCGTTTAGCAGCGTCAGCAACGCGCTCTAAAACGCCGCTTCCTGCCAAGCGGCGGGAAAGACGTGCAACCTGGGGCGCCCTATCGGCGCCTCAGAGCTCAACTATAGGCCGCGTTTAACAGATCAGCACGGAACGCTGCAAGCCCCTGGAGGTCGGTATTGAACGTCGTTGGACAAGCATTGCGCGACGAGCCCGGTGCGACCATCATTGAGTACAGCATACTGCTCGCCCTCATCGCGGCCGTCCGCTTCGTTGCCGTCGCGACGCTCGGCTTGAGGGTGCACGGCGTCTACTCCCAATACCGCTCGTTTAGGAGCACCGCGTTCAACGCCGGGCTGTGACGTCGCGGCAATGCACCATGCCCGACTATAGGTTCGTTCTCGCTTTACCCATCTGCGCAGTCGCCGGCGTGACGGACCTGCTGTGGGGCAAAGTCCCGAACTGGCTGACGGGGGCTCTTGCCCTCGGGGCTATCGGACTCAGCGCCACGCACGGACTTCGCGCGGCGGCCGTCAGCGTGACCGTGATGATCGTCTTCCTGGTCCTTGGCATGCTTGCGTTCGCGCCCGGTTGGATCGGCGGAGGCGATGTAAAGCTCGCGGCCGCCGCTGCGGGCGCGCTTAGCTATCCGGACTGCGTGCCGTTTCTCTTATACACCGTTCTCGGCGGCGGCGCGCTCGCGATCGCGTTTGCGATCGTGCGCGGCCGCCTGAAAGAGACGCTCACCGGTGTCGGCATGCTTGCGGCACCGTTGTTCGGTCGCGGCCTTACCTCGGTGACTCCGCCCCGCACGAGCTCGATGCCGTACGCACTGGCGATCGCTCTAGGCATTCTCCTCGTTCTGCTCTCGCAAACAATAGCTCCCTTCTTGAGGCTTCCATTATGAATACGCGACGCACCACCTTGCTTGTTGCCATCCTGCTTGCACTCGGCACCGGTTGGCTAACACTCAACTACTTGTCCTCCGCCAACCGCGCGGGCCAAGCCGCCGGCCAGCCGCGCGACGTGCTGGTCGCGACGCAAGACATTCCCGCGCGCATGACAATAACGCCGGCGATGTTCCAGCACGAAGTGCGCCCTGCGTCGGCGCTCGAACCGGACGCGGTCTCGGATCCGGCGCACGCGATCGGAGCGCTTGCACTCATCACGATTCCCACGGGCTCACAGATAACGTTGTCCAAGATCGGCCGGCCCTCGGAACTGGCGCTCCCGGTCCGACTGCGGCCGGGTATGCGCGCGGTCAGCATCGCTATCGACAAAGTCAAGGGCGTCTCCGGACTAGCTCAGCCGGGAGACCGGGTGGACGTCATCGCGATTCCGCCGCGGCAAGGCAACTCGCCGCCCGTCGCGATGACGATCATGCGCGCCGTTCGAATTTTGGCCCTAGGAACCACTCTGGAAAATGCGGCTGCCACCCCGTCGCCCGATGAACAGAACGCTACGACCGTGACGCTCGAAGTGACGCCCAAGCAGGCCGATCTGCTAGCGGCGGCCGACGCGAACACAACGCTGCGGCTTAGCCTGCGGTCCCCGAAGGAGCCGATCAGATCGCAGCCGGTCGAAGGACTCGCCAATTTCGGGTGGGGGGATTCCACGCAGGGTCAGCAACCGGCACCGCGACCCCCACTCTCCGGCGGTCCCGCGCCGGCGCGCGTGGGCGCAGGACCGGCTGCGGGCGGCGTACAGATTATCGACGGTGACCAAGTCACGACCCCGCCGAGAAACTAGCCGTCCATGCCATCGTCAACATTCGTCTTTGTCGGTTCGAAGGGTGGCGCGGGCAGCACGACCATCTGCTGTAAGTTTGCCCAAGCGATGCGCGAAAACGGCAGCGTGGCGCTCGTCGACGGGGACCTCTCGGGCCGGCGGGGCGCTGCCGTTTTGCTCGACGGCGTGCAAGCCCTCGACGACTCACGCGGCGCAGGGACTTCCGTTGTTTCGGCGAGCGTAGATGGTATTACCCTGGCCGAGTTGGTGGATTCGTACGAGGGCGCCTTCACACTCCGCCGGGAAGACGTTGAACAGCTCGCCGCCTCGCTTGCCGCCTTCAATACCGTTGTGGTCGATGCACCCCAGCCGTTCGCCGCCGCGATGCGACCGTTCGTCATGCGCGCTGCGCGTTTTTTCGTGGTTACCGAGCCGAATCTCTTGGGAATGACCGGCGCCCGATCGCGGGTTCGCGACTTGCAGCGTTTCGGCATCCCGACAAATCGGATCGCCGTCGTCAGCAACGCGCGCGACGGTGGCCGCGACGCCATCGCGAGCAAAGAAATCGAGCGCGTCTTGGGCGTGAAGATCGTGACCGAGCTCCCAAGACTCACGGATCGCCATTATCGCGGGGCAATCGCTGGACTGCAGCAATATGCGACCGGCGTCGCCCGCGAAGTGCTGCCCGATATGGCGTTGCAGCTCTCGGCCAAGAATCCCAGGGGCAACCCGAGCTGGGACCGGAGCAACCCAATAACGACCGCCGGGCTCATCGCAAACGGTGCGCATGCAAGCGTGCCGGCAGCCACCGGCTACTTGCCCACGCACGAGGTGTTGAAACTCGAGGTTCACGAGGCGCTGAGCAAGCGCATCGATCTGGCGGCTGCGAGCCGCGCGCACTCCGACGACGCGTCGAAACTGGCTGAACTGCGTGCGCAAGTCGAGGAGATCACCAGGGCGGTGCTTTCCATGCATCCTGAAGTGGCCTCTGCCGAGGAAATAGCGCAAATCCGCGGGGAGATTGTGAATGAAGTGCTCGGGTTGGGCCCATTGGAGGACTTGCTGCACGATCCGACCGTTACCGAAATTATGGTCCACGGTGCCGACAACATTTATGTCGAGCGCGCTGGCAAAATTGAGGAGACCAGCAAACGTTTTAACAACGATCGGCAATTGCGTTTGGTGATCGAGCGCATCATCGCGCCGCTAGGCCGTCGCATCGACGAATCCGTCCCGATGGTCGATGCCCGACTGCAGGACGGCTCGCGCGTCAACGCCATTATTGAACCACTCTCCATCGACGGCCCGGCGCTGACGATCCGCCGCTTCGGTACCGAGCGTTTACAGATGGAGGATCTGCTGCGCCTCCGGTCGGTAACGCAACCAATCGCCGATTTCCTGCGCGCCGCCGTTGAAGGCCGCCTCAACATCGTCATTAGCGGCGGGACCGGCTCGGGCAAGACGACCTTTCTGAACGTCCTTTCGGCTTTCATCCCGGACGGAGAGCGCATCATCACGATTGAAGACACGGCGGAACTCCTACTCGATAAGCGCCACGTCGTTCGTCTTGAGTCGCGCCCGCCGAACCTCGAGGGTCGCGGTGAAGTCATTATTCGCGACCTCCTTCGCAACTCGCTGCGAATGCGACCGGACCGCATCATCATCGGCGAGTGCCGCGGTGCCGAGGCGCTCGACATGCTCCAAGCGATGAACACCGGTCACGACGGCTCGCTAACGACGATCCATGCCAACAGTCCCCGCGACGCGCTATCGCGCATCGAAACGATGGTGCTCCTGGCGGGTTTCGATCTGCCCGTGCGCGCCATCCGTGAACAGGTCGCGAGCGCCATCGATATGATCGTTCAGACCGACCGTCTGCGCGACGGCAGCCGCAAGATCGTCAGCGTTAGCGAGGTAGCCGGCATGGAAGGCGACATCATCACGATGCAAGACATCGTGCGGTTCGCGCAACGCGGCGTCGACAAGGAAAATGCCGTCATGGGCGAGTTTCAGTACACCGGCGTCCAGCCGCAGTGTCTCAAACGGTTTGAGGAGCACGGCATCAGGTACGATATGCGCGCGCTCTCGTCGCTCGCCTCGGCCGGTGCGCCATGGTAACGTCGCTCGAACCTTGGGCGATCTTCGTGGGCGCAGCGGCCGCGGTAGGGCTGGTGTTCTACCCGATCTGGGACGTGGTCAACAAGCGGACTACCGACAAGGTCCACGGCTTCGCGTCCACATTGGACCAAGCAGGCATGAGGATGAAGGCCGAAGAGGTCGTTCTCAGCACGGTAGGCATCGCAGCTATCGTGTGGATCGCCGTCGCGTTTCTCGTAAAACCGCCGCTCCTCACGGCCGCCTTGCTCCTCCCGGTCTGCTTGGCGTTGGCCGGCGGCGGCTTCTACGGCTTTGTCCGCTTCAAACAGCAACGCCGGCTCAACCGATTCGTCGAGCAGCTCGAACTCTCGTTGCGTCTAATTGGCAGCGGCTTGCGAGTGGGCGTGGGTCTACGACAATCCTTAATGCTGGTCATCGAAGAACTGGCGGATCCTTCGAGGTACGAGTTCATGCGTGTCGTCGGCCAGACGAACATCGGCGTGAGCGTATTCGATGCGATCGACGACCTGGCTGCGCGCATGCCGGCCACCGAAACATTGATGATGGCGCGCGCCATTCGGATTCAGTCGCAGACCGGCGGCAATTTGGCCGGCGTACTCGACCAACTGGCCGACCTGATCAGAGATCGGCGCCGCGTTAACCGAAAAATCAGGGCTGTAACCGCAGACGGGCGAGTCAGCTCGATCATTCTGACATGCTTGCCGCTGGCCTTGGGCGCGTTCCTCGTCGTAGCGCAACCCGAGATCGGCCATGCGCTCTTGTTCACTCGGGCTGGGTACATCACGCTCGCCATCGTGGCTGTCTTGGAGACGTGCGGCGCCATCGTTCTAAATCGAATGATGCAGGTAGACGTGTAATGCAGAGCGCCATGACTATCGCGATTCCCTTGCTGGGCGCCGCCTCGGCGTTTCTTTTTGCGCTCTCGCTCATCCCAACGAAAAGCCCGCTCGCGCTACAGCTTGAAGCACTAAAAAGCATCCCCAACGACGCTTCGGATCAAAGCCAGCTCGCAATTTTCGAAAAAATGTTTAGTAGCGAGCAGCGCGGAAGACTGTCAAGCCGTCTTATGGAAGCGGGCTGGCACGATATGACGCCGGCCAAGATTGGCCTGCGCGTCGCGTCTTCCGCCGGCATAGGAGCCATCCTGGCGATACTCATCTTGCGCGTGGTTCACTTACCACTGGGCATGGTCGTGTTTTTGGCACTCTCCGCGGCAGCGGCTGTCGCATATCTTCCTTTTGCGATTCTCGATCGCGCAATCACAGCCCGCAAGATCGCCATTCAAAAGGCGTTGCCGGACTTTCTCGATATGATATCCACGGCCGTTCAGGCTGGGCTCTCCGTTAACGCTGCAATGAGATACGCAGCCCCGGGCCCCTTGGGCGACGAGATCAAAGAAGCGCTCTCAGAGATGCGTCTCGGGCGTTCGCGCACCCAAGCGCTCAAAGCCGCCGCCGCTCGAGCCGGCCAGCAGCAATTCAGCACCACGATAGCCACGATCACGCAGGCCGAAAAGCTTGGTTCGAGCCTCGCGAACGTTTTGAAAGAACTCGCGGAGGATACACGCCACCAACGACTCATGGCGGTTGAAGAATTCGCCGCCAAGCTTCCGGTGAAGATGGTATTCCCCATGGCGTTCTTTATGCTGCCGTGCTTGTTCGTGATCATCTTCGGCTCCCTGATCGCTCACTACATAGCGATGAGATAAACCCATGTTCCCGATCCTCATCGGCGCAGGGTTCATGGCATCCATGGGCTGGGCAGGCGCCCTGCTCAGCCGGACCTTCGGCGCGAAACGGCAACGTTTGGGCGATGGGCCGCCGCCCCATAGCCCGCCCATTGGCGTGCTCGTCGCTGCGTGCGCGATCATCGGCGGAGTGATGGTCGCTCATCATGTTGCTCCTGCGCAGCTGGTGCTCTCCGCCGTCGTTTGTCTGGCGCTCGTCGCGTGCTGGTGCAGCGACGTCCAACTCGGTCTGGTGCCCGATGTGTTCACCCTTCCGCCGCTCGTACTGGTCGTTCTTTTTGCGGTATGGAACCGCGAGTGGTGGCTTATCGTAGGGGCATGCGCCTCGACTGCGCCATTTGCTGCGGCTGCAGCCCTCACGAAGGGGCGCGGCATGGGTTGGGGCGATGTGAAGCTGGCCGCCCTCGGCGGCGCCGTCCTCGGAGTCCAGCTCTCGGTCCTTGTGTTCGCGGCGGCCTGCGTCGCCGCAGTTATTGTCAGCCGCATTCGCGGGGCCGAGAAGAGCGAGCCTATTGCGTTCGCACCGTATCTCGCGGCAGCTATCGGGATCGCGATTCCGATTGGATTTCTCGCCTGATGGCTTTCGGCATGACAGGACTTAACCGGTGAAAACGGTGCGCGCGCTCGCGATTCGAACGGCGAGACCGCCTGCCCTGCGCTCGTCGACGTGCGTTCCGTTTCGTCACGCCGGATCGCGAACCGCAATTCAAACTGACACCGGGAGCGTTGCGGCAGTCTTCGCGCTCGATGACTACGACAAGCGCCTCAACGCCGCGGCATATTCGTTGCGCATTATGAACAATACCGATACCACTCTGGTCTGCCGAGTCTGGGCTATAACGCGAAACGGCGAAGCCCTGTTTGCATATCCACCGCCCTTCGAGATCGCGCCCTATTCCGCCGAGTCCAAGGAGATCTCGGTGTTGCTCGACCAGTTCGACGCCTTCGAGCGAGCGCTCGCGGAGATCACGGGAAACGGCGTGCGCTTGATCGTCGAGGCCGCCGCGCCGGCCGTCAAACGGAAACCTCGGCTCGCATCGCTGGCACTGGCCGTCGGCTTTTTGATTGCATTCGCAGCGTTTGCCGCCGCGGCGCTCGGTATGTCGCTCCCCCGAGTCTTGGCTCTCGCGGCGCCGCCGACTGCATCCACCGGAACCACGGTCGAAGCCGAGTACGCGACTTCGGGGCTCGGGCAGCTGAAGTACGTCGTTGAAGGGCCCGACGGACGGCACATACAGGAAGGCACGCTCGTCGAAAGATCGGGTGCGATTTCCATTGCGATTCCTCCCTCGCAGCGGCCCGGCGCGTACACGTTGCAACTTACCAAGAAGGGCCTCCTCGGCACGGACAAGGAGGTCCGCGTCCTCAACGCCGAGCCACCGCAAATCATCTACCGAAAAGGTGCACAGGCTCCGGGCATCCCAGTTGCGCCGCTCGTCGCGCGAATCGTTGAGGCGATGCGCGATGCAAAACTGGTCGTTGCCTTGCCGCATAAAACACTGCAAGGCATTGCCGCCGCGGACGGGCAAGATCCCGCCCCGGCGGAAGCTGCCGCGAACGGAGTCTTCCAAGTCGAAAGGTCCTCGGTGAAGAGCGGTGGCACAATCGGCGTGCGCATTCTCTCGCCACGCAACGGGATGCTGCTGTCCCTAACCGACATGCGATCGCGGCAAATCTCGAGCCGGGCCGTCGGCATCGATCAGGACCTTGTCCAGTTACGCGCTCCGCTGGTCGGCGTAGCCACGCGTTACGTCCTCGTGATGACCTTCGACGACGGCTTTGGCCAGGAAAGCATTGTACAACCCGTAACCGTCGCGCCTTAGCGCGGCGCGCAGGCCCTAAACAGCGACCGGTGCGCCTCCGTGTCGTGTGAAGTCGGCTCGGTTTGAATGGCGACCTATCCATCGAGCCCCCGGAGTCTAAGGGTACGATCCCAACCCACCGGCCATCGGCCATTTTACCGATCCAGAACTTGGTTGCGTTCGCGGTCCCCTGCGCAGGCGTATCGGGAACTGTTACGTAAGCGCTATCTCCGCTCGGCTGCGTTGCAACTCGAATCGCGGACGTCGCTCGCAATAATGGTAAGAGATTGCCGGGCGTCAACGGAACATCTGCAATGACGCTCGGCGCCTGCGAGGAAGGCACTGGCTGGTCGGGTGGAAACGTCGCTGCCGTAAGTGGGTGCAGGTTCTCAGCCGTAGCTGCGTTCTCTCGCGAGGGCGCCCCGAGTGTTTGAGACTGCATCGCAGCGACCTGTCTTTGTCTCGCCAAAACTTGGTTACGAAGCCGATTGATAAGTTCTTGCTCATCGTTACTCGCAGCTTCAATTGCGGTAGTTGCGTTGCTTCGAGCGTCGTCTGAGGCTTGGTAGTACGGGATAATGTCCGTATTATCATAAGCCCAAAATCTCATGTCTGCTCTGGCGCTAAGATCTTGATGGATGGTAGATATAGCACGCCACCAATTATCTCGCCGTTTTCTCCATGAAGCAATGCCGTGCTGGCAATTGTCTTGAAATGGCGCCAACTCGGCTTGTCCGTAAATCACGACCAGTGAATTAGCAAGCGCGTTGCATGCTTGCTCAACGGCGGTAAATTTGTGCCGGCAATGCATTCACTGCGGATAGCTCCGCGTCGGCATACTCCAGCTCTGCGGCGTAGGAAGGACTCGCGGACACAGCATCATCGTGGCGCTGTTGACCAGCTTGGGTTCCCGCGGTGTCGGTTTGATTGAGCGAGGCCCTCGCTGATTGTAAATCGTGCTCCTCGGATTGGAGAGTGAGCAGGGACGCATTAAGCCGGTTAGCTTCGGCCTGTAAATGCGTGATTTTGTCTCGCAGCTCTGCCCGGGCCGGGCGTAATGAGCTCGCGGCGGACTCTTGCCTCGGAGCCGTAAATGATTTTGCGGACATGGCAGCTGCGGTGTCGGGGTCCGGAACGGTTCATGGTTTCAAAACATTCACGGTCCTGAAAATTGCAGAGGCGTATTACATGGCCTACGAGAGCCTTGCGATTTATAGTCTTCATCAGCTTTCGACCTCACGAAGTTTTTATCTTAAGGGTCGGAATTTGCTTGTGGCTCTGGTGATGATCCACGGCTGCACCGCCTGCAGCACGCTTGCACGCAGTGCATTGGCCCAATATCCGGCTTGGGGTAAGCTGCCAAGCAATTTCAACGGCGAGCCGTTAGAGTTGCGCATCGTCGACCGGATGGCTTGATTCCGTGGTACGCCCTTTCCGAGGAGTCGTTTATGTGGCACCGTTGTGGCACGGACTCTGCGCCACGCGACGATTCTCGCCGATACAGGCCGTGACAACGATGCACCGCGAAGCCTCACAGGACGGGGCCTCTTGACACCTAACGCTACTCGTCGGTGTCAGCGGACTCAGATTCGATTCCCGTTGGCGCTACCAGTGTGAGCCCGGATACCGACAAGACACGCTCGTACGTGAGATCG
>CAAGKR010297839.1_pt1 | contig 23403 bp, 20 predicted proteins | sample 2556971 | NCBI WGS metagenome assembly CAAGKR01 (sample SAMEA5207829, study PRJEB30636) | soil metagenome | biome: forest; feature: boreal; material: soil | place: USA | collected 2011-09 | depth 1 m | reverse complement strand
TTAAATTCGTGGAGCGGGAGACGAGACTTGAACTCGCGACCCTCGCCTTGGCAAGGCGATGCTCTACCACTGAGCTACTCCCGCTTTTGAGCACGACCGATTCTAATGATTCGATGATTGTTGTCAAGCGACGCACTTTTCAGGCAGTGGGTCAGTTTGAGAAAGCCTCTCATTCACACCTCGCTTCAGCGTACGGTGTGAAAACTCAAGAACTTTTTGCTCAACGTAAGGGGGCCACTCAATACAGAACCGGGAGCGGACCGGGGAAAGCCGCAGCCCGCTTGGGGTGGTGGATGCGACCGGGTGCTAGCACTCAAGTTAGCGTTAGCGCTCGTTCTTAAAATCATGTGACGCAAGGTCCGGTTGCCAGGCTGAGTTACGACCCGGTCGCTACCACCACCCCAGCGGGGCTGCCTCGCTGGGGACCCCGGTCCGCTCCCGGTTCTGTATTGAACGACGCCATTGCAGTCCAGGACAATAAGAGCGGCTCCAAGTTCAAGCTAACTCACGGCCACTTTTGCAGCATATTAAACTGAGCAGCACCTCAGTCGTAGTACGTTTCCGGCCATCTTCGCTTGCGAAGCTTATCCTCTGTCCAATAGTTACGCAGCAACTGAATATCCGGCGCTGCGGCATGCTCTCCTTCGGCAGGCGAAACGACGGTAACTACATCGTACCGGTAGGCAGCGCGAATTAACCCAAACATCCGGCGGTAGGCTCGAGCAGCTCGAGCAATCTGACGCTGCTTGCGCCGGTCGACATTTACCTGCGGTGGTGCAAACCACTCGGAAATGCGCGACTTCACCTCTACAAAACAAAGCGTGTCGCCATCGTAAGCGACCAGATCAAGTTCCGCGCTGATGATAACGCCAACTCTATTTCGTCCGACGGGAATGGCAAAATTAGAGGCCACTATTCGATAACCCGCGTTTTGTAAATAGGCGGCCGCCAATTCTTCACCGCGCCTGCCAAGCTCCAGGTGCGATGTCTGAGCCGTCTGAGATGCTAAGGCTTTTTCAGGTTGAGGAGACTTCACAGTCCCCAAAGCTTATAACGGTCCGCTCGTGCTATCCAAGCCGAGACAACCTGCGAAGCAGGCGACATCCCAAAGCCTGGAGCGTAAGCCACAGGCTGACGGAATCAAATAGTCCGAGCCCGCAGAGCGGGCGACAGCCGAGTCGCTAGAATTGCATTCCAACGCGGTCAGGGCATTCTGAGATGGCACACTCTAAGAGGGCCCTGTTGTCACGGTGTGCTGCCACCCGTTATCACGGGCTTGCGTGTGTGAGGGCCTGTCACCTAGGGCTCACGCCCCAGGCTTTACGCTTGCGCCTGCTTCGCAGGCTGTTGCGTAGCGGCAAAATTGCCATCCTCGCCTGTTGCACCGGCAAAATCGTTTTATAACGACGCCCGCAATCGATCGAGGGCGTTGGTTCAATAGGCTTTCATCTTTGCGGACGATTTGGCGTCGGGAAGCTTGCTGTGTTGTACGACAACCTGACTCTTGTCATTACCTTTCGGATAGAAGTTAATTTCCAGGCTGGTCTTACCATCCTTCCAGGTTACACGCATCGACTTGTTCGTCGTTGCTTTCCGAACCGTAAGACCGTCCTCGCCCAGCCACTCATTTCGTGCTTTTTCATTTGCAAACGACTTGAAGAGTTTCGCCAGAGGAGTGTCTATGGTTCGGCTGACACTAATTTGATAGCCTTCGGGGCGTTCATGCTTGTCGCGTAATCCGCGCGCCTGCTCATAAGCAACAGTAACCATCTGCTGCCACCATGGTCCAACATTTTGCTTCGTGCTGAGATAACTAACGATCTCCTGGTGGCTCATCTTCCGGGCGCCCGCCTTGTCGAGAATCGCGAACCACTCTTTCCAGGTCTTGCCCGTTTTTGCCTTGACTGCCCCGTCACTCATTCGCGGGGATTGTTTGCTGGCTTTTGCTCTGGAAACCATAATTTCCTCACTCGATCAATAAGTCGTTCTGGAAGCAGATAATTGCCATTGGTCCAAGCGCTCCGCTGGGAGCGGAATATCTATAGCTCGTTGGGCCAGTAATAATTCTTCGCGAGAGTTGCACGCGATGGCGTGCAACTCTCGCGAAAAGGGCGAAGATTGATTAAGCAGCTATAAACATTGCGCTCCTACCGGAGCGCCCGACCGTTCCGCCGCTAAATGGTTGAACAGCACTTAAGCGTCTCGATCGTAGGCGACCTTTAGCCAATGTTTGACCTCGTCGTCGATGTCTTTGGGCGAGGTGATCTCGATGCGATGAGTGATGCGGTCCTTCTTTGCAAAGCCGCCCGTGTCTATCGTTCGGTTGCTGACCTTGGCAAGATTGCCTTCCTTTCAGTGAAGACGGTAACTTAAGTCACTCAGAATAACTTCTTCGAAATTGCGGTTTAAGCAAGGACGGCCTTTTCCAGGAATCTCGGTGGCCGACGCGCTTTCGTCGCTTGTTCAAAAGCATAGGCAAACTTGATTAATTTCGGTTCACTCCAGGCTGCGCCAAAGAACGAAATTCCCACCGGCAAACCAAAAACATAGCCGGCCGGAACGGTGATGTGGGGATATCCGGCTACTGCCGAAGCTGACGAATAGCCGCCAGTGAAATGGTCGCCATTGATCCAGTCTGTGGGCCATGCAGGCCCACCCGTCGGAGCGATGAGTGCATCCAGCCGATGCCTAGCGATCACCAAGTCGATTCCTTGTGTTCGGGAAAGAAGATGATTCTTTCGTAGGGCCTGGAGATATTTTTTGTCAGTAAGCGGACCTTTAGCCTCGGCCTTAAGAAAAAGATCCTGGCCAAAGTAAGGCATTTCCTTGTCGCGATTCTTTTCGTTAAATTCTATGACCTCTTTCAGTGAATGAACGAGCGCGTTTGATCCGAGTCGGGCCAGGTAGGCATTTAGATCAGTCTTAAACTCGTACAACAAAACCTCCAGCTCTGAGTCGTCAAATTTCCCAGACGTGGGAATGTCGGCTGGATCGACAATAACGGCTCCAAGCTTCTTCAGCTCGCCAATCAGATCATTCATCAACTTATCGACTCGATCGTTGAAGCCAAAGTACTTTCGCGCGACACCCAGGCGCGCTCCTTTCAGACCTTCTTTATTAAGGAAGGGAGTGTAGTCGGTAAAAGATCTTTGTTGGCTGGTTCTTGTCGCGCCGTCGCGAGAGTCGATCCCTGTCAGAGTACCAAGCAAGGTTGTCGCGTCTCTGACCGTGCGGGCCATTGGACCCGCTGTATCCTGGCTGTGTGCGATGGGAATGATGCCCGAACGGCTGATGAGCCCAACTGTAGCTTTGATTCCAACCAGGGAGTTTGCCGATGAAGGGCAAACAACTGATCCGTCAGTTTCGGTTCCGATGGCGGCGGCACATAGATTCGCCGCCGCTGCGGCGCCTGAGCCGGAGCTTGAGCCGCAAGGGTTGCGATCCATTGCGTAAGGAGTTTTGGTCTGACCTCCGCGTCCGCTCCAACCGCTGGTCGAATGGCTGGAACGAAAGTTGGCCCATTCGCTTAGATTGGTTTTGCCGAGAATGACAACGCCGGCGTCGCGCAGTTTCTTTACCACAAAAGAATCCTGCGCCGGGCGGGAACCGACGAGCGCAAGCGAGCCCGCGGTCGTCATCATTCGATCGGCCGTATCAATGTTGTCCTTAATCAGGATTGGAATACCGTGTAGAGGCCCGCGCGCGCCCTTTTCGGTGCGTTCGCGATCAAGTGATTCAGCAATAGACAATGCATCCGGATTTACCTCAATCACTGAATTTATTGTTGGCCCACTTTTGTCGATTTCGTTTATGCGATCGAGATACTTCCTCACCAGTGAGTGCGAAGTAAACCTGCCCGTCTTCATACCGTCCTGTAGCTCAGAAATAGTAACTTCATTAAGCTCGAATTCCTTTGGCGCGGCGTGGGGAGGCTCAATGCCAGACTCTTCCGCGGCCCAGATGGAAGCCGGTTTGCTAATCGCCAGCACGCAACCCAAAGCACTCGTTTGCAAAAACTTCCTACGCTGCATCGCATCCTCCAGTCCATGACGAAAAAGTTTTCATAATCAATTGATAATTAAACGCTCGCTATCGCGAGAGAACTGTTTCCCAGAGTTCCAATTCTCCGTCAACTATATCAAAGAGTGGATGGGCCTCTGGCTGGTGGATTCGTTTTATTTCCGCGAGCTTGATGGGAGCCCTAAGCTGAAGTTTCTCTTGCAGGTGGCACCACTCGTAATCTATTTGCCCTTCGGGTTGAGATAATCTTTCCTGCCTGCCGGTCGCGTCGCTCCAATTTTCGTGGCGTCAAAGTTAAAGCCCCGGGCCTCAGGTTCCTTATAAAGGATCTGAAGGGAAGCCGCGATGGATAAAGAAGGACGAGGTTGGCTTCGGAACCTAAACAGTTGCGGATGGTTTTTTTAACCCTTTGTCTGGTGGTGAAGCACTCTTGCGCCAGGAGCGATTCTCTCCACAAACGCTACCAGAACTTTTGCATCCAGATACTTTGGGTGAAGAGTCCAGAGACGCATGGAGTCTAGGGCTCTTTGGGCAAGTTGCTCATTAATGCCAGAAGATTGTTTTCAGAGTCACGGAAGGAAGCCAGCCAGAGATCATATGAGCCCATATCCGCGACGAAGATCGGTTTTTCCTCAAACTGAACACCGCGCTCGGAAAGAGTTTTGGTTGCCTGTTGAATGTCTTCGACGTTGAAATAGATAATCGAACTGGGGTGATCAAACTCGGGCGTTTCAGGGAGCGACAGCATCAGCCTGATCCCATCGCAATCGAAGAAAGCCAACTTGGGCGGGACTGTGAAAAGGTGTTTCATCCCCAGCTTGTCACGATAGAACCCCACAGCTCTTTCGAGATCGTGAGCATTGACTGCAATCTGTGCGATTTGCGAGAGACTAATGCCGCTTGCTTCGGTCATCGGGGTCATTGGTGATCGCTCATCTTTCTCCGCAACAAAAGAAGATGCGGTCGTGGCTGCAGGAAGACTAGCAGATGGGACTAAGAAAAGCGCTCCGCATTATTTTCGCATTATCGAACGACGCCGGGTTCTCACGGGTCGACGCATCCACATCAGCTTCTCGTGCCGGGTTGAAATGATGTAAGCGAGGCCTTGATGTGTGACGCCCAAAACGCGGGCAGCTCGCGTGATGCTCCCGTTTGCCTCGTCCAGCGCTCTCTTAATCAATTGAGCTTCGAAATGAAGTAACTGCTGCTCTAAAGTCTCGCCTGGTGGGTGGTCACTGGGGCCGTCGCCCTTTGGTTTTGGTATCGAGTTGTCGAGTGCGATTCCCGCGCACTTTCGTAGCCGAGCGAGTGTATCTTTATCAGAGGTGTTGCCAACTTGCTGGTCGGCCTGCAGATAAAGGTTGACAGCTTCACCAGCGGCGAAAGAGTTTTGCAATTCTTCAATCATTACGAGATAGGCTCGGGCTGAAGAATGCCTATCCCCAACCGTCTCTGAGGCAGCAATTGCGCGCTCAAAAGATGCACGTGCCGCGCGGTTCTTACCCGATCGAGAAAGGGCAATTCCTTGTGTGATAAGTGCTTTCGCAAGCAGCGACAACTCGTCGCCCCGTTCAAGTGTTTTAACGGCTGCGGTGGCCCACTGCTCCGCTTCAGCGTAGGACTCCTGTGCCAGAAATACCTGGGCCCTGGTTTCGTTTACTTGAGCAGCAGACCCTATATCTTTAAGAGCGTTAAAAATTCTAAGCGCTCTATCGAGGTGCTCCAATGCCTCCGCATGACGCTTCAATTGAAGAAGGATGAATCCAATGTTATTTTCGACGCTCGCGACGTAGCGAGTATGCCCTGCCATTTGGAAGTGGAAGCTCGCCGCGCTGTATTCAATCAAAGCCCGGTCGAGATATTCCGGATCGGTGCCTCCGAGATTTCTTAGAGTTACCGCACGGTGCGAGTGGTAACGACCTTTGATGCCATTATCTTCAGTCTGTTCAAGAAGTGGAGCGGCCTGGTCGAGCAGAGCGAGCGAGCGTTGGTAATCGCCCGATGCGATCTCTACGGTCGTCACATTTACCAGGACACGCAGCTTGTTCTCGGGCAGTTTTGCGTTGGCGAGCGCCTGGTGAAAAAGAACGCGTGCTTCTTCAAGCGCCCCTTCGCGCCAGTAGCATATGGCCAAGTCGGTTTGAGCTTCGGCAATTTTCTCCCGGTCGTCGAGAGCTTCAAATGATCTGAGACTCTCCCCTATGAGGTCTTTGGCAATTTCCTGAGCGCCGCCGATTTGCCTCGCGCTCCCTAGCCAACCTGAAAGAGTGCCCGCTCTTAGTAGGACTTCCGATTTCGTAGCCGGCTGAAGTGACTCCGTTAGCGGCCGCTCACCGACAACACTCCATATGCCCGAGAGAGCTTGGCGCGCGCCTTCATAGTCGCCCGCGCGTTCGAGTTCGCGCGTCCGCGAACATTGACGCCTAACTTGCCAGTCCCGGCCTTCGAGGATTTTTGTTGAATTGATTGTTTCCATTGACATGTCCAGAGAACCACACCGGAGTAGTAAGTCTACTTACTAATGGTGCTATTATGTGTGTGCACAATACATCCGAGCGAATCAGGACGCTGATTTGCTCTCCATAAGGAAGAAAAAGATGAAAAAGATCGCATCCACAGTTGCCGCTTTAAGCCTCTCGCTTCTGCTGTCAACGGCAGCATTTGCTGGCGAAATCCTAACACCAGGTATAACGCCCCCTCCGCCGCCGCCAGAAGCGAGTGTTCAAGTCGATCAGGAAGTCACAGGACTCGCCGAAAGCACAGGAGATGTCATGCCGGGTATAGATCTCCTCTATTATTTCTTAGCGATGGTCATCTAAGAGCTTCTCTCGATGATGTTCTAACCCTCCGGCTGGCGCAGGTGCGGTGCGCTGAGAGTCGCAGTGTGCGCTACTTAAGGGCTCGCCAAATCGTACCCCCAAAGTTCGACTCTGACAACCCCCTATTCCGCAGAAATAGCCTATAGTCTAAGACCTATTGCAAGAGGTCGCCGGCCGCTGTCGTTGTGTCAACCTTTTCCTTGGATAATGAGGTTCGCGAAAAGGTTGCCGTCCAGGATCCGTTTGCTTCCGCAGTTAATATGCAGCTGTAAGCGCCATACCAATTCTCAAACATCCCGCAGGAGACCGCGTGACGCGTACCTCGCTTTCACTAGTGGCAATTGTTGGCCAGCCGAATGTCGGCAAGTCCACTCTCTTTAACCGGCTGATCGGACAGCGGCGTTCAATTGTCGGTGACGAGCCGGGGATTACGCGCGACCGGATCTATGGAGAAGTTGAATGGACCGGTGAGCGCTTTGCGATTGTTGACACCGGCGGCATCGTTCCCGACGACGATGCGATTATTCCCGCGAACATTTTCAGACAGGCAGGCTTCGCAATAGATGACGCGCAGGCGTTGATCTGGGTAGTAGACGCGCGTCAGGGCCTCACGCCGCTCGATGAAGAGTTGGCGAAACTTCTGCGCGCAACGGGGAAGCGAGTGTTAGTGGCCGCGAACAAATCAGAAGCAGCGCGAGTGGAGGCAGAAGCTGCGGAATTTTATCGCTTTGGCTTTGAAGGGGTGTTTCCGGTTTCGGCTGAGCAGGGAATTGGATTGGGCGAGATGCTGGATGCATTGGTAAGGGACCTCAAGCAAGCCCCGAACACAGATGCGGATCAAAAGCTCGCGTCCCACAAGCGCGAGATCCGGCTAGCGATCGTAGGGCGTCCAAATGTGGGAAAGTCTTCTCTTCTAAATCGGCTGATTGGCGAAGAGCGCGTAATTGTCTCTCCGGTTGCGGGCACTACCCGTGATGCCATTGACACCGTGCTCGAAACCGCCGAGCAGGATTTTCGCCTAATTGACACTGCCGGGATTAGGCGGAAAGGCAAAACGGGTGAGATGGCCGAAAAGCTTTCAGTCGTGATGGCAATGAAGAGCCTGGCGCGCGCTGACGTTGCCATCGTTCTTGTTGATGCCGAAGAGGGCATTACCGCGCTTGATGCGCACATCGCCGGCTATGCGCACGACGCAGGGTGCTCGATCATTATCGCCGTGAACAAGTGGGACGCCCTGGAAGGCAAGCAGACAGGCACGGTTAGTGAATTCGAAAGAACTGTACGCGATCGGATGAAGTTTCTTGATTGGGCACCAGTGATTACGATTTCGGCGCTTAAAGGCCAACGAGTTGAAAAAATTTTGCCTCTGGCTTTTAGAGCAAACGAGGCGCGGAATCGCCGCATAGCGACCTCTCAGCTTAACGCGTTTTTCGAAAGCGCGGTTTTGCAGCCACGCGGGGGTAGTGCGCCAGCGCCGGTCAAAGGCGGCTTTTCGAGGCTTCACGTGCAATACATGACGCAAGTAGGAGTGCGGCCACCAACGTTTGTGCTGTTCACCTCCGGTGGAAAGGCCGGTCTGCATTTCTCTTACGAGAGATATTTGAAGAATCGTTTGCGCGAAGAATTCGATTTCTTCGCCACGCCTCTGCGCATTATTGAGAAGCATAAGAAACGCCGGAAGAGATAAGCCGGCCGAAAATCAACGAACGAATCAAATTAATGGGAAATAAACCTCCAATTACTTTCGATGTAATTGCTCGCGACGGCGCGGCACGCGCGGGGATTCTCACTACTCGTCGGGGAACCATCGAGACACCGGTCTTCATGCCTGTTGGCACGTCCGGGACGGTTAAGGGAATCCGTTTCGAAGCTCTTGGAGAAGAACTCGACGCGCGCATCATTCTCGGCAATACATATCACCTCTGGTTGCGCCCCGGCGCCGACGTCATACGGGTGTGCGGAGGATTGCATCGGTTTATTGGATGGGAGCGAGCGCTGCTTACCGATTCCGGCGGCTTTCAGGTGTGGAGTTTGGGAGCATTAAGAAAAATCACCGAGGAAGGAACGGAATTTCGTTCACACGTAGACGGTAGCCTTCGGTTTTTGTCACCCGAAATCTCAATGGAGGTGCAGGCGGCGCTTGGTTCGGACATCGTGATGGCGTTTGATGAGTGTGCAGCCGGAGACGCACCATCTGAAGATTCACGTCGAAGTATGGAGCTGACTGATCGCTGGGGTAAGCGTTCGCGCGCGAAGTTTGACAGTCTGCAATCTCACGCTTTGGATACGGGCCGGACAGAGGCTACGGAAATAATTAGCGGCTCACAGGCATTATTTGGAATCGTACAGGGAGGATCTCACCTGGATTTGCGACGTGAGAGCCTGTGCCGAACAACGGAGACAGCCTTTGACGGTTACGCTATCGGCGGCTTAAGCGTTGGTGAAGAGAAGGAAGTTATGTGGGAAGTGGTTAACGAGGTCGCGCAGGAAATGCCACCAAATCAACCTAGATATCTGATGGGCGTTGGAACTCCAGCGGATCTGGTTGAAGCCGTATCGCATGGCGTCGATATGTTTGACTGCGTGTTGCCAACGCGAAACGGGAGGACTGGTCAGGCATTTACTTCGCGCGGAAAAGTGAATGTGAAAAATGCACAGTGGGCCCTGGATACAAGACCGTTAGATGAGTTGTGTGGATGCTCTGTTTGCAAGCGACACTCCCGTGCTTATCTTCGCCACCTTTACATGTCTGGTGAGATGCTCGCGAGTGTTCTACTATCGCACCATAATCTGGCCTTCTTCCTTGACACCATGCGACGTGTGGGGCAATCTATCCGGTCTGGCGATTTCACGAAATTTCGACGAGAGTTCACCGAGGGGATGAACGCAAACGGGGGCGAGAACGCGATCTCCGGTCCTTAAGGTTCCCAGAAGTACTGAACAGGCACGAGGCCCTCAACGGCACGTCCATTAGTTTGAAATTACTTAAATGACAACTTTCCTGATGATATTTCAAGGCGGCCTGGGAGCCCTCGGGGGCCTGGTTCCGATGCTCCTGATCATAGGCGTCTTCTATATGTTACTGATTCGGCCGCAACAAAAACGTCAGAGAGAATTGCGAGAGACAATTTCTCAGTTGAAGGCTGGAGATAAAGTCGTCACAACAGGCGGAATTATCGGAACGATCACTACCGTGCGAGACACAAGTTTTTTCATTCGAAGTGCCGATAAATCAATACTCGAAATTGCCCGGTCCGCTGTCGCGGGTATTGAGGGTGAAGAGAAGAAATAGCCGGCTGACCTCTGCCGAGTGAAGATTTGTTTGCAATGAAAAAGAAGAATCTCCTTCAGCGTACAATCATAATCGTCGCTATTACACTGGTCGGTATTTACATAGTTATCGGCCCGCGCCGACGCCCAACGCTGCACGATTTCACCTGGTCCGGATTCAAAACTACGCTGGCGACAAATATTCACCTCGGGCTCGATCTCAAAGGTGGTACGCATCTCGTGATGCGTGTAAAGACCGATGAGGTCCTCAAGACTCTTACTCTCACTGATGCCAACGCCATTGAGACTGCGGCCAAAGATGCAGGGTTTCCCGTGAAGGAAGTGAAAGCGGAAACGGCCGGCGGAAATTATCGCATTACGCTCGAAGCTTCAGACGCCTCGAAGCTCTCAGAGATACAAGAAGCGATAAGGAAGAAGGTCGATCTTTCGGATTGGTCAGCTTCAATCGGCGGCAACACGATTACCTGGACATTGCCGACCGCTGCTCAAAGTAAACTCTCGGAGCAGGCCACAGAGCAAGCTCAACGGATTATTGAAAGTCGTCTAGATGCCGTAGGAGTTGCAGAGCCGCTGGTGCAGCGGCACGGTTCACAGAGTTCTCATCAGATCCTGGTCCAAATGCCCGGCATTCAAGATCCCGAACGCGTAAAGCAATTGCTCAAGGCCGAATCGAAACTCGAATTGGTTCACGTAGTCAGTCCTCCCAATCCTGCGCCGTTCCAAACTTACAACACTCAGGAAGAAGCGAAAGCCTCGCTTGGCGGTACGGTTCCAACGAATCGGCGCGTGCTGCCGTATGCGGAACGGAATGAGCCCACGGCTGCAGGTCAGGCCACTCCTGACCAGGCGCAGAAAGAGAAAAAATGGGTTGTGGTCGAGTCGCCCGCCGTCGTTGACGGAAGCGAACTACGCAACGCTTCCGCAACTCAGTCTCGGGCCGGCGCAGAAGACTACCAGATTGCCTTTGCTCTTAAGCCTAAAGGCGCTGACAAATTTGGTGCCTGGACGGGTGCGAATATCAATGAGTATATGGGAGTGGTTCTGAATGACGAGGTCAAGTCGATTGCCTTTATCAAGTCCCAGATTCACGACCAGGGCGAAATCTCCGGAAGGTTTACGAAACAATCTGCCGATGATTTAGCGCTCACTTTGAGATCGGGCGCTTTGCCCGCGCCGATTGAATATCAGGAAGAGCGTACTGTCGGACCGAGCTTGGGCGCCGATTCAATTCGGTCGGGCGTAAGGGCGTCTCTATTTGGCTTATTATTCGTCGTGGCTTTCATGCTTTTTTATTATCGCGGCTCTGGCGTGAATGCTGTTGTAGCGTTGATCTTAAACATGATCCTGATGCTTGCCGGTTTGATTCTTTTTCAAGCCACTCTGACACTGCCGGGAATCGCGGGAATTATTCTTACAATTGGCATGGCCGTCGATTCGAACGTGCTGATCTTCGAGCGCATTCGGGAAGAATTGCGAACCGGCAAAACCGTGCCTTCGGCAATTGAACAAGGATTCGCGCGTGCTTTTGTGACTATTATAGACACGCACGTCACTACGATAATCTCGTCCTTGTTCCTGTTTGTCTTTGGCACAGGCCCTTTACGCGGTTTCGCTGTCACGCTGGTTATAGGGTTGTTAATAAATCTTTTCTCGGCGGTCTTCGTCTCACGCACAATTTTTATGTGGGAGTTGAGTCGCAAACGGAAGATGGAATCGTTGAGTATATAGAGCGCGCCGTTTGTGCGGGTCTATGTCTAACTCAGCTTCGACGCGGTGACTGGTAAATATGATTCAAGTTTTTAAGAACGTTAATATTGACTGGCTGGCTAATCGCCGCATATTTATAGCCATTTCCATTCTGCTGATGCTCGCCGGCCTTAGCTCCGCTGTTTTCCGCCAATGGAAACACCCGAACGGCACCGATGCATTTAGTCTTGGTGTCGACTTCAAAGGCGGAACTGTGGTTACCGCGAAATTCAAACAGCGCCCATCTGCTGAAGCGATCCGCGATGCGCTCTTCAAAATCGGAGCCAAGGATGCAATCATCCAACCAGTCACTGACAAGCCTGATACTGTGCTGATAAAACTTCCCCTTGAAGGTTCGGGTGAAGCAGAATCGCAGGCACAAGTGGAGCTTGGCCGGACGAAGGTGAGGAACGCTCTGGATCAATTCGGTCCCGGGGGCGTCGCCTACGAGATCATAGGGACGGATGCAGTAGGCGCCGTGGCGGGAGCGCAACTGCGCAACAAGGCGATTGCTGTAACGCTCGCCGCATTAGTGGGCATCCTTATGTATATTGCCTTCCGGTTTGAGTGGACTTACGGTGCGGCGGCGGTAATCGCTGTATTTCACGATTTGCTGGTGACTCTCGGCTTTTTTTCCATTTTCCAGTGGGAAGTGAGTCTGACTGTTATAGCAGCATTGCTTACTCTAGTGGGGTTTTCCGTGAACGATACGATCGTCGTTTTCGATCGCATCCGTGAAAACCGCCGCCTGCACCGTCGTGATTCGTTGTACAAGATTACGAATGACTCGATCAATCAAACCCTCTCTCGTACAGTCATAACTTCGGGCTTGGTTTTTCTTTCCGTTCTTTCCATGGTGTTGTTTGGCGGCGAAGTCCTGCGTGGCTTCTCATTGGCGCTTTTAATTGGGATCACCTTTGGCACTTATTCATCGATTGCCATAGCCAGTCCTATCATGGTTTGGTGGGAACAGCGTATCGATGCTGCAACCCGAGCTTCTGCGGCAGCAGTCAACCGTTCGGCCCCAGGCGGACAGCGTGTGAGCGCCAAGCCAAGCCTCCAGCCTTTGCCGAGCGGTGCTGGAAAGCGGTCACGCGGAGCGGGCCGCGCGTAGAAGATTGCGGAAAAAGATCGCGCTACAGGACCACCAGTCAATACAGCACTTTTGGCATGCATTAAGTTTAAATTTGCTCTTGACTTTGCCGCTCAATGCGGCATAGACTGCTGCCGTTGCTGGCCAATTAAATACTCAAGAGTCGACCCGCGTTGTTGAAGCGAAGGTTGGGTGCGCGGCAGTCTGTTGAGAAGGCCGGCGAGTCTTTTCTCGCGCAGCGGCATTTCAATTTGATTCGCAATGCTCAGGACCACTGAGTTGCTGTTTCCCCTTCATTTGCTAATGAACTCAAGCGGGACGGAACCGACGTTTGAGAAGCAATAAATCGATCGAGACTGTTTTGCACCCCTGATCCATTTGGCACCGGAATAGGGAGGATAAAAATGTTCGATAACCTTGTAGAGTCTGGGTCGCACAAAGAAGACTTGTCGCGAAAAGGCTCATTTCTTCTAGGCACCTTAGCTATCTACGCAGTCCTCGGGACGGCACTTCTTGCAGGTAGCATTTGGTTCACACTGGCCAGCATCGATACTCCGGATCTGGAGTTGACGACACTGGTTGCGCCTGTACCCGTGCCTCAGCAGGCTACGCCCGACAAACCGCAAGAGGCTAAGCCTCAGAAGGTCGAGCAGAATGTCGACATCCGAAAGGAATTGATTGCGGACGTTACGAGAACAGAGCTTGTGCCGAAAGAAGTATCTGCCAAGGCGAGTGACATTCCTCCTGTAAGGCGCGGCGTCACTACCATCGTGGGCAACGAGTCGAGCAATGCGGCTGCGCCGATGGCGGCCGGTCCGGGTACTGGAATGGTGTCAGGGCCGACGAAAGTGAATATTTCTGAAGAGCCACCTCCGCCTCCGCCGCCCAAACCGACGCCTCCCAGGGCTCCGATCTCGGGTGGAGTGCTTAATGGAAGGGCGATAAGTTTGCCAAAACCAGCTTATCCGCCGATCGCGAGGCAAGCGCACGCTTCTGGAACGGTCGTCGTGCAGGTAGTAATCGACGAGAATGGCGGCGTGATCTCCGCTCATGCAGTATCTGGCCATCCATTACTGCAGGCGGTAGCTGTCGCGGCAGCACGCGCGGCGAGATTTTCGCCCACCAAGTTGTCGGGACAGCCCGTTAAGGTGACAGGCGTCATCACGTACAATTTCGTGGCTCAGTAAACTGCGGAGGTTCGGCGCCGTGCGAGCCTTCTACGGGCTCATCCTGCGAGTACCCTGCGAGCTATCAATGTAAGAAAAACTTTTTGGAGGGTTTACCGTGACTATTCTAACCAGTCTTCTAGGAACGAAAGCGTTTAGCCTGATCTTCTTCATGTGGCAAGCAGGGGCCGCCAGCCCTGCCGGGAGCCCTGAAGCAGTGGACCGTTTCTCTTTAATATCAATGGTTAAGAGCATGGGTGCCGTCGCTATCGGTACTGTGATTGTTCTACTAATCATGTCGGTTTACTCGATTGCGATCATGGTGGAACGCTACCTGACGTACACCGCCGCTAAGAAGCAGTCGCGAGAGTTTGCGCCGCGCGTTGCCCAGGCGCTCAAAAACGATCGCATCGAAGAAGCGATAAACATCAGCGACAAGCATCGCAAGTCGCACCTGGCGATGGTTGTAAGCAGCGGCTTGCAGGAGTTTCGAGCCCACGAGCAGTCATCGGACATTTCAGGCGATGAGATCGAGGCTTCAAAGCGCGCGCTGCAGCGAGCGATAGCTATCAAGACGGCGGAATTTAAACGTGGCTTATCCGGTCTTGCAACGATCGGATCAACCGCTCCCTTCGTAGGGTTGTTCGGCACGGTATTCGGAATTATTAACGCTTTCCGTGCGATGGGTAACGCGGGCCAGGCGGGCATCGGCGCCGTTGCCAGTGGTATTTCCGAAGCGCTGTTCACCACTGCTCTGGGGTTGCTTGTCGCGGTTCCGGCGGTGTGGCTATTCAACTACTTCACCGGCAAAGTCGATGGGTTCATAGTTGAGATGGATAACTCGGCTTCGGAGCTTGTTGATTACTTCATCAAGAACCGCACTAAGCAGTTGAAACCGTAACGAGTGGCCTGATCTGCGGGCCGGTGTCGAACATTCGACGCCGGCGGATCTCCCCGGTAATGTTTGCGGGCAGTTCGCGGAAGGAGAATTAATATGGGAATGGCATCAGGCGGAGGTGGCGGCTTTACCTCCGAAATTAATGTCACACCGATGGTGGATATCATGTTGGTGCTCTTAATTATCTTCATGGTGGTCACACCCTTGCTGCAACATGGTGTCACGGTAAACCTGCCAAAGGATCTTAAAAATCCCGAGGAAGATCAAAGGATTATCAAAGACAACTCGATTGTCATTGCCATCCCGAATGATGGCGAGTACTACCTCGGTAAGGAAAGGATTACCAAGGAACAGGTCAAAGATAAGGTTGAGACGATGTTGAAGAACATCAAGAAGGAAGAAGACAAGGTTGTTTACATCAAGAGTGGCATCGGCGTTAGTTACGGTGACGTTGTAAACATCATCAACGAAGTAAGGGCCTTAGGAGTCGATAAGATTGGCTTAGTCGCTGACAAGAAGAAGGCTTGATCGGTAACGCCTGCTAAGCTTGCCCGACTCTGATTCCGGCTTTGCAGCCCTTTATAAGGAGTAAGCTCATGGCAATGGGTAGTTCAGGTGGTGGGTCGAGAGCGGTGCCGTATATCAACGTGACGCCCTTGATCGACGTGCTTTTGGTAATGCTAATCATCTTCATGGTGATTACGCCGCTTAAACCGAGCCGCTTCCAGGCAGATATTCCCACGCAAAGAGATCCTAATGAAGATTTAAGCAGGTTGAAGCCCAATCCCCTGACGCTCGTCGTTTCAATTTCTAATGATCTACAGTTAAAGCTCAACCAGGATAACATCGGATCAGTTAACGACACCGCACCACTTAGTCAAAGGCTGACCCAGCTTTTCCAACAGCGCAAAGAACAGCACGCTTATAAGCCCGGGATGGAGGCGCGTTCTGATTTGCCTGACGAAGAACGCCTGGAAAAGACTGTCTTTGTGAAGGCTCCAAGATCCGTACATTACGGCGAAGTCGTCAAGGTGATCGACGCGATCAAAGGCGCTGGCGCAAATCCAATCGGACTGCAGGTAGACGATCTGCCCCAGTAGGCTTAGTTAGTGACCGCTCAACAGCCCTAGCCCCACTCTGTGGGCCAATCACTTAAATGGAGCTACGGATAAATGAAACTCTCTCAAACTAGAATCGCCACAGTGTTGGTGGTTCTCGTTGTCACAACCTCTGGTTGTGGATTAATCAATCGAATTAGGGCCAAAAACGAGCTCAACGAAGCCGCCCGCACCTATCGCGAAGGGCACTTTGACGAAGCGGAGCAGCATTCAAGAAGAGCCCTCGAACTTGACCAGAATAACAAAACCGCCCTTTCTTTCATCGCCCGTACCATTCACGCTCAATATCGTCCGGGCGTCCAGACTCCAGAGAATATAGCGAAAGCCAACGAGGCAATTCAGGCATATCAGCGCATACTAGAAAAATATCCCAAGAACGATGAAGCTTACAAAGCTATCGCCTACCTATACGGGGCGACTAAAGAGGAAGACAAGTTGCGCTCTTGGATTGCTGCCCGGGCCAATGACGCAAGTGCCGATCCTGAAAAACGCGCCGAAGCGTACATCGTTTTGGCAAGCAAGGATTGGGACTGCTCCTTTAAAATGACGGAACTTCCTACTAACAAGGTGACGAGTGTGGGAGAAGGTAACCACGGTACGGTGAGTTACAAAAAGCCAAAGGAACAGAAGGAATTCGACAACGCTCGGGCATGCGTAAAGCGCGGCCTGGAAGAGATTGAAAACGCCATTAAGTATGCTCCCAGTAGCGAATCGGCATGGTCTTACAAAACTAATCTATTGCTTGAGGCTTCCAAGCTTGCCGAGATGGACGGAAAGATGGATCAGAAGGCTGAATTAGACAAGCAACGAGAGGTAGCTCAGAAGCGTACGAATGCGTTGAGCGAGGCAAATCAAAAGAAAAAAGAAGAAGAGGAAGCCAAGAAGACAGCTTCGCCTGCAAAAGGTTAGACAATCACTCGCTATAGTGGTTTGATCAGGGTGATGCTCGACTTTCGAGTCGGGCATCACCTTTTTGTTATAATTAACCCTTCACGCTGGTCTCTTTCGAACAGAGGACAATCGAGCGTTATCAAGCTTAAATGATTCGCATTGAAGAAATTGTTGAGACTGTGGCGGTCAATCATCCGCAGGCGAATCTCGATCTGTTGCGGCGCGCTTACCTCTTCTCAGCCCGAGAGCACAAAGGTCAGAAGCGCGCCTCGGGCGAGTCATACCTGGTCCACCCGCTCGAGGTGGCAAATATTCTGGCCAATATGAAACTTGACGAGGTATCAGTCGCCACCGGGCTGCTCCACGATGTCGTTGAGGACACGCTCGTGGATCTCGAGACCATCCGCAAATATTTCGGCGAAGAGATCGCCCATCTGGTCGACGGCCTCACCAAGATAGCGCAGATCAGTAACATCTCACGTGAAGAACAGCAGGCAGAAAACGTACGCAAGATGCTGCTTGCCATGGTTGACGATGTGCGGATTGTTCTCGTCAAGCTGGCCGATCGTCTACACAATATGCGTACCCTTCAGTACCTGAACCCGGAAAAACGTAAACGTATTGCCGAAGAGACCATGGATATCTTCGCGCCCATCGCTCACCGGCTTGGTATGGGTAAACTCCGCGGCGAGCTTGAGGACCTGGCTTTTCGCCATCTTCACCCGGAGGACTATCGCGAGTTGGCGGAACAACTTGAGAAGCGGCGGGCCGAGACCGAAGCCTTTCTCAACGGCGTAACGGAACGAATTGAAACGAAGATGAACGAAGCGGAAGTTCCTTTCGTGCGTGTGGAAGGTCGGGTAAAGAGGCTTTACTCCATCTGGAAGAAACTAAAAAGACAGAAGATTGATCTCGATCAAGTTTACGATCTGGTTGCTGCGCGTGTGATTACGCCAAACGAAGTGAGGCATTGTTATGCGGCGCTGGGCGTGATCCATAACACCTGGCGGCCGGTGCCGGGTCGCATAAAGGATTGGATTGCTACGCCGCGCGACAATCTGTATCAGTCGCTTCACACTTCAGTGGTTGGTTCCGAGGGCCAATCGTTTGAAGTACAAATTCGCACCGAGGAGATGCACCAAATTGCGGAAGAAGGTGTGGCCGCACACTGGAAATACAAGGAAGGCAAACGTGGCGCGCGCGACGACGACAATGCCTTTCAGGCGCTACGTTCCCTGGTAGAGTGGACCCAGGAAGTTAAGGACTCGCGCGATTTTCTGGATTCGTTGAAGCTCGATCTTTACCCCAAGGATGTCTATGCCTTCACTCCGATGGGAAAGGTCATTCAACTGCCACGAGGCGCTACGCCGGTAGACTTCGCCTACATGATCCACTCCGAGGTGGGAAACACGTGCACGGGCGCGCGCATTAACGGAAGAATCGTTCCCTTGCGCAACCAGATACAAAACGGCGAAGTCGTGGAAATTCTTACATCCCCTAATTCTCACCCATCGCGCGACTGGCTCAATTTCATCGTAACCTCGCGGGCCAGAAATCGGGTTCGTCACTGGGTTGCCGAACAACAGCGCGCTGAGTCGATAGAGATTGGCAGGAAGTTATTTGAGAAAGAGGCCGCGCGTTTCCAACTTTCCGCCAAGAAAGTTTTTGGCGACCGCGACGGGGAGATGAAGCGTGTTGCTAACGAATATGGTTACGGGCGCGTCGAAGACCTCCTGGCGGGTATCGGATACGGCAAACTGATCCCACGAAATGTAATCGCCAAGTATTTTGGTCAGGAGCAGTTTGAGCAGCTCGACAAACAAAAAGAGTCGCGTTTGCGCAGTGGTGTTAGAGCGGTCAAACGGCTTATTCGTCTGGGTGACGATTCAATTGTGGTGCGCGGCGTCGACGATTTGATGGTTACGCGTGCGCGTTGTTGCAATCCGCTACATGGCGAAGAGATCGTTGGTTACGTCACCCGGGGAAAGGGCGTCGCAGTTCATACCAAGCGTTGCAAGAATGTGGCGCAGCTAATGATTAACCGAGAACGTATTGTCGAAGTTGAGTGGGCTGGCCGGCCGGAGACCACCGCTTATGCCGTCAAGCTGTTGGCAGTAACAGAGAATCGCACCGGCATGATAGCGGGCATTACTGGCGCAATCTCGGATATGAAAACGGGCATTCGAGACGCGCGCGCCTCAGTTGCCTCGGATGAGAAGGGACACATCGAGGTTACTGTTGAGGTATTTGATGTGAAGCATTTGGATAAAGTTATTAGTTCCATCAAGGGTGTTCCCGGCGTCTTGGATGTCGAGAGAATGCAAGGCGTAGTCTAAGAAGAGATGGCGAAGAAATGACAGGGAGTGAAACTGAACTACTGGGAGAGCGGACTATATGGCCGTAGCTACGCTAGAATCGGCCCATTACCAACTGTATCGCGTAGAATCATGTTTTTACCTCCAACCAAAAAGAAGACTACCCCTGTGGGTCTTGCGTATTCCCAAATAAAAACACTACTGCGCACGCGCCACCGAGACCGGCAGATATGTCTCCGATAACACCCAAGAGAATTCTATTTGGGAACTCAATTTTGCATAGAACCAGTTTATTATCGTTACGCAGAACTCCTCCTACAGTGCCACCCCCGGCACCAAAAATTGGCACCAACCAATAAGCTATTGGTAAACCCACCCGATCCGTAGTGAAGTGCATAATGAAATAAACCATTGCTCCAAGCCCAAGTAACGCCGCCAACGTCAACACCATGGACCAGAAAGTGCTTCGCATATATCGAGATTATGGACTAGGGTTGTAAGCACTATCTAGGGTTGTAAGCACTATCAAGATGAGGCTGACGCTTCCGCCCGGACAATAAGGATAATAGTGACTGGGCCCATGAAGCGTAGCTTTGCCCTTCTTTGAACCTTTCTGATAGAATCCCGCTTTTCGCTTGCTCACTAAAAAAGAGGCATTCTCAACTGTGAAGGAGATCATCCAAACAGAACTCGCGCCCCAGGCCATCGGACCGTATTCCCAGGCAATCAAGACGAATGGACTTGTATTCGCCTCGGGCCAGATACCGACCGATCCACAAACCGGCCAATTCGTGGAGGGGGGCATTCAAGAGCAGACGGAGCAGGTGTTAAAGAATCTGGCCGCAGTACTTGAGGCTGCTGGTAGCGGCCTTAATCGCGTCGTCAAGACTACGGTGTTCTTAGCCGACATGCAGGAATTCGGCGCCATGAACGAAGTTTACGGAAAGTTTTTTAAAGAAGAGCCACCGGCTCGAGCCACGGTGGAAGCGGCCCGCTTACCGCGCGACGCCAGAGTTGAGATTGAAGCAATAGCTTTGGCCTGAAAATGAGTAGCCGGTGCCCGGGTTACCTGCCCAGCACCGTCGTCTATTAAGCAGGACTTGATAACGTTGATAACTAGGCCGCTTTAGCGATTTTCCCGGCTTTGATGCAGCTGGTGCAAACTTTCTTCCGTTGCGCACCGCCTTGTGGAAGTTGGACACGGATCGACTGTAGATTTGGATTAAACCGTCGGGGCGATCGATTGTTCGCGTGAGAAACATTGTTCCCGAATTGGGGCCCCTTACCGCAGACTTCGCAACGTTTAGCCATGATTATTATGATACCTCCAGAGCTTTAATGATTGCCGCAGGCTCATAGGACTGAGTGGGTGGGCAATGTCGAAACAAAATTTATAACAACCGTTTTCGAGATCGTCAAGTAAGAACGGACGCAATGATCTAAAGGAGCAACGATCCAAGTGCAAAGAACCGCAAAATTAACTATCGCAGCGACCTTTTTGGCGCTTATTTCACTGACCTTCGGTGCGTGCAGCAGTGGGGGAAGTTCCGATAATGCAGACAGCACGGTTGCCGCAACTGTCAACGGAAAGAAAATAATGCTGGCCGAGGTTGAGCGCGGCGTGAGCGCGCAATCCGGGGGCAAACAGGCCCAGCTTTCGCAACTTGAACTAGCCCAGGCTCGGTTACAAGTACTTGGCAGCCTGATCCAAAGGGAAGTCCTTTTTCAACGCGCCGACAACGAGAAGCTGAAGCCGACAGAGGATGAAATCACGGCGATCATCAACCAGCAAAAACAGCAGAGTGGAATGACCGACGATGATTTCCAGAAGAATTTGACTGCTCAGAATTTAACGATGGAGTCCTTGCGCGTAGAAGCGCGAAAAGATATTGCTATCAAAAAACTTCAGGATAAGTACAGCTCTAAGATCACAGTTAGCGATAAAGAGGTTGAAGATTTCTACAATAACAACCGGCAACAGTTTGTTAGCGCGCGTGGCGTTGCATTGGCTGTCATCATTGTGGATCCCACAGACAACAGCTCTCAGGGAATCACCCAAAACGATGCGAAAAACGACACCGAGGCGAAACTAAAGATCGATAACATTTATCAGCAATTGAAAGGCGGGGCCGATTTTGCCACAGTTGCGCGCTCAAAGAGCGAAGATGCTAACAGCCTCGTACGCGGTGGCGATATTGGTTTTTTTAGTGAAGATCAACTGAAACAGGCGGGGTTCCCCAAAGAGCTCATCGATCAATTCATGGGTTCGTTGCAGGTCGGAAGCTTTACTGAGCCAAAACAGGTCAACGGCAAGTGGTATGTCTTCAAACTCGAAGAGAAACGATTGCAAACCGAGAACCTTACTTTGGAAAGCCCGGGCGTCCGGCAGCAGATTACGCAAGCCTTAATAAGTCAGCGGACAGATATCCTGAAAGCGGCGCTGCTCGAGGTTGCAGTGAATGAAGCCAAGATAGTAAACAATCTTGCGAGCACAATGCTTAATAATCCGAGCAACCTGGGATTAAGGCCGGCATCACCCGGTGCGGTTGCATCTCCGCCGTCCAGTGGGACTACGACGACCACTCAGCAATCAAACGCTCCGGCACCGAACTCTTCCCCCTCTTCGGCCGCTTCGCTCCCTTCAACGGTAGCAAGCCCGAAGGCTACTACTTCACCGAAACTTTAACCGCCTGTTACAGGTTTGCGCGGGTGTAGGAGGCTTGATCAGCCCCGCACCCGCTTTATACTGCGCAATAGAGTAATCGGATTAATCGAACCCGATGTTGTTTCGTCTCTCAGAGCTACACAAGTCTTACGGAACGCAAGATGTCTTGCGCGGCGTCTCGCTGCAAATAAATCCGGGCGAGCATGTTGGCCTTGTAGGACGGAACGCCTCCGGCAAAACGACGATCTTTCGCCTGATTAGCAACGAAGAACAGCCCGATCGAGGCGAGGTCGTGCGTGCACGGGGCGTTCGCTTTGGTTTGCTCGCTCAACACATTCACTTCAAACCGGGCTCCACCGTCCACGAATCCGCGCTGTCGGCTTTCGGCCACCTGCAACAGATCGAGCACGAGATGCATGAGCTCGAACATCGCATGGCCGAGGTGGGCGCTGACCTGGAAAAAGTGCTCGAGCGCTACAGCGATTTGCAACATCAGTTTGAGAGAGAGGGCGGATTTGAATATGCGGCTAAGGCGGAGGCGATTTTGCAGGGGCTGGGCTTCGACCGTTCAAGCTGGCCATTGGAAACTGAAAAGCTTTCCGGTGGTCAGCAAAATCGGCTCGGTCTGGCCCGCCTTCTACTGGCAGAGCCTGACGTGCTCTTGCTCGACGAGCCAACTAATCACCTGGATGTTGATGCGGTTGAATGGCTGGAAGAGTTTCTTCAGAGCTATGCTGCCGCTTACGTAATTGTTAGCCATGATCGTTATTTTCTGGACCGCGCGTGCAAACGGATTATCGAGTTGGAAAATGGGCGCGCCTCGAGCTATACCGGCAACTATTCCGATTACCTTATTGAGCGCGAGGAGCGGCGCGAAGCGCAACAACGCGCCTACGACAACCAGCAGCAGTTGATCGCGAAGACCGAGGAATTTATCCGCCGTAACCTTGCAGGGCAAAAAACCAAGCAAGCAAAGTCGCGCAGGACCATGCTCCAAAAGCTCGAGCGTATTGATGCGGTCCGGGCAGATAAATCGTCAGGTGACTTTCGCCTGCAGACGGTTGAGCGCACCGGGAATCATGTTCTGAGTGTTGAAGAAGCCGCAATCGGTTATGGAGATAAGGTGCTGGCGCACGACATCTCGTTCATCCTGCGCCGTGGGGAATGTCTGGGCATCATCGGTCCCAATGGATCGGGCAAAACCACTTTTCTAAGAACAATTCTGAAGAAAATTCCGCCGCTTGCGGGCGAAATTCGTTGGGGTTCAAAAGTCCGGATCGGCTACTATGCGCAGCAACTCGACGATCTCGATGATAGAAACGAAATCATAATGGAATTGAGAAGGGTTGCATCGCCCGGGGCAACGGCCGGCGAGCTTCGT
>CAAGKR010363419.1_pt1 | contig 23412 bp, 22 predicted proteins | sample 2556971 | NCBI WGS metagenome assembly CAAGKR01 (sample SAMEA5207829, study PRJEB30636) | soil metagenome | biome: forest; feature: boreal; material: soil | place: USA | collected 2011-09 | depth 1 m | reverse complement strand
CGAGCCGGTCGTGCAGCATCGCGACCCAGCCGATCCCGCCCTCCGACATCGCGATCTTCAAGGCGGGATGCTTCACCGGGTACCCCGACCACAACCACTCCGCGCACGCGGCGAGCGAGAGCTGCCCGAAGAGCGTGGCACCGAGCGCGACCATCGGTGCGCCGGGCGGCATGTCGACGACACCGGTCGAGCCGACGTGCAGGCAGATCACCGTGTCGGTCTCCGCGCATGCGGCGATGATCGGTTCCCACCACGACGAGAAGATCGGTTCCATGCCGATGCGATGCGGCTGCTCGGGCAGCGTCACGCCGGTGAACCCGCGCGCCGCGTTGCGGCGAATCTCCTCCGCACCAACCTCGGGATCGGCGAGGTAGGTGATGCCCATCGGCACGATCCGGTCGGGATACGGCGAGTACCACTCGTCGAAGAACCAGTCGTTCCAGGCCCGCGTCACGGCGAGACCGAGCTCGGGATCGGAGCAACGGGAGAAGACCGCGCCGCAGAAGCCGGTGATCTGCGACGGGAAGTTGACCGACGCCCACACGCCGTTGATGTCCATGTCGCGCACGCGCGCGTCGATGTCGTAACAGCCGGGCCGCATCTCGTCGAAGCGGGTGGGCTCGACGACCCAGTCCTGGCGGGGGCGGCCGACGACGGCGTTGAGGCCGACCTGGAAGAACACCCGCCCGTCGAACTGCCACACCTCGTGGCCCTCTTCGGTCTCGACCACTCGAGGCGCGCGGTCGGCGAGATGGCGGGCCAGCCGTCCGTCGAACATGGTGGGCGGCTCGACGAGGTGGTCGTCGACCGAGATGATCGTGTGCCGGATCGGGCGCGGCTCGGGATCGGGGAGCAGACCGTGGGTCTCGCTCTTGCGCCAGTTCAACCGAACGGTGTCGCCGACCACGGGCCGACGCTACCCCAGCAGGGTCGGGAGCATCGCTTCGCTCAGGTGAAGCGCAGGGGCGCCGCGCGCACGCCGGCGATGATCGACGAAGCCGTGCGCTCGATGGCGCCCGCGGGCTCGACGGTGGCGAAGCGATCGAGGAGCGCGTCGAGGAGGGCCCGGCCTTCGAGCCGGGCGAGCGCGGCGCCGATGCAGAAGTGGGCGCCGAAGCCGAACGCGACATGGTGGTTGGGCTGGCGTGAGATGTCGAAGCGGTCGGCCGTCGAGCCGAACTCGGCCTCGTCGCGGTTGGCCGACGCGTAGAGCAGGAGCAGCGGATCGCCGGCCCTGATCGCGGTGCCGCCGACCACCGTGTCGACCGTGGCGGTGCGCATGAACGCGATGACCGACGTCGTCCAGCGCAGCCATTCCTCGACCGCCGACGGCACGAGCGAACGGTCGTCGACGAGGCGCTGCCACTGGTCGGGATGCTGTGCGAACGCCCACATGCCGCCCGACACCATGTTGCGCGTCGTCTCGTTCCCCGCGACGAGCAGCTGGTTGAGGAACATGACGAGCTCGGCGTCGCTCAGGTTCTCGCCGTCGACCTCGACGTTCGCGAGCACCGAGATGAGGTCGTCGCGCGGGTCGCCCCGCCGGGCCCGCGTCATCTCGAGGAGGTACTCGTGCATGTCGGCCATGAGCTGCGCGCGTTCTTCCGCGCTCATGTCGGTCGCTCCGGGAATCGACGCCTCCGACCATTGGTAGAAGCGCAGCCAGTCGTCGCCCACACCGAGCAGATCGCTGATGATCATGAGCGGGAACGGCACCGACACGGCGGGCACGAAGTCGACGGTCTCGCCCTTGTCGAGCGCGGCGACCAGACCTCGAGCGCGCTCGCGCACCGCGGGTTCGAGCGCGCGGATCACCGACGGTGCGAAGCCGGGTTGCACCAGCTTGCGGTAGCGCGTGTGCTCGGGCGGGTCGGTGTGCATCATCGTCGGAGGCGTCGGGTACTCGACACCGATCTCGAACGTCAGGATGCCCTTGCCCGAGCAGAACCGCTCGGAGTCTCGAGACACGGCGACGACGTCGGCATGCCGGCTCACGGCCCAGTAACCGGTGCGGGAGTTCCACGCGACCGGCGCCTCGCGGCGCAGGCGCGCGTAGAGCGGAAACGGGTCGCCCGAGTAGAGCGACTCGTCGTCGAGCGCCTCGACGAACGCAGAGTCGCCGGAGTCACCAGAGTGGTCGCGGCTCGACATCGGGCGCGAAGGTACACGCCGGATCTATCGTGAGCGGCCGCCGCGCCGCCGAGAAGGAGACCGATGACACCCGAGGACCTCGTCGAGATGGAGCTCATCAAGCGGCTCAAGTACGCCTACATGCGTTGCATCGACCAGAAGCTCTGGAGCGAGCTGCGCGGCCTCTTCGTCGACGACGCGGTCGTCAGCTACAGCAACGGCGCGTACCGGCACGAGGGCGCGGACAACATCGTCGAGTGGCTCCGGTCGGCAATGGGCGCGGAAACCTTCCACTCGAGCCATCGGATCCATCATCCCGAGATCGAGCTCACCGGCCCGACCACCGCGACCGGGGTCTGGGCGCTCGAAGACACTGTGATCGAGACCGCGTGGAACATCACCATTCGCGGTGCCGCGTTCTACACCGACGAGTACGTGAAGGTCGACGGCACGTGGAAGTTCGCCTTCACCGGATACAAGCGTTCGTTCGAGGAGCTCCAACCGCGTGGCGATCTCGGTGGATTGCGGCTCACCGCGAGCTGGTGGGCGACCGACGGGCGCAGCGAGCTACCGGCGTAGGCGTTACGGCAGGCTCGCCGTGAGCTCGTACGCGTTCTCTCTCATGATGCGGCGCACGGCTTGGTCGTCGAGCTTGGCGAGCTCGTCGGCGTAGGCGATCGGCTCCGGTATGCCCTCGGTGTGGGGCCAATCCGACCCGAAGAGGGTGCGCTCGACGCCGAGCACCTCGGCCGACTCGACCGGGTCGTCCTCCCAGAGTGCCGCCGGGTAGCGCGTCCGACGCGGTTTCCGAGACGGCCGTAGCCGAAGACGAGACTGAGGTTCTCACGCGTGAGCCGTCAACGTTCGCAGCGCGATACTGCTGCGGGCTGCGATATTCGGGGCGGTCGTCCGCGTTGTTCGAGGCGGTGAGACTCCATGGCTCATATCGAACGTCACGATCCATTCGGTGGCGCGTACGGAGCTGCTCTTGCGGTCGGGGCGGGCGACTTCATGTTCACGTCCGTCGCGGGCGTCACCGAGCTGCGGGACGGTGTCCCGGTGTTCGCCGACACCTTCGACGAGCAGTTGAGGCTCGCCGGCCGCCACGCCGCGAGCGAGTTGGCCGAGCTCGGGTTCGCGACGGCGGACATCGTCGAGGCGACGGTGTTCGTGCATCCGGCGGTGGAGGTTGATGCCGGCGCGCTGCTCGACCGGCTCTACGAGCACGTCTTCATCGACACCGCGCCCGCATTGACCATCAGTCGTTCGGCGTCTCTCTACGACGCCTCGCTCAACATCATCAAGATCACCGCGTTCAAGCCGAACCGCTAACGGTTCCGCGGCTTCCCGGCGATTCTCGGCGAATTCACAGCTCGCTCTGACACGCGTCTCACCCAGCCGCGGTTGGATCGGGTGGCACCGGGCAGTAAGTTCGATGCGGAATCCCCACCGACCTTCGGAGCGCGGATGGAATCAGCACGGACCAACAGCCGCAGATGGCTGATCACGGGCGCGATCGCAGTCGGCGCGGCACTCGGCGCCTACGGCATCGCGGGCGCCGCGACATCGTCGACGACCCGCGGATCGACTGCGCCCTCGTCGGCGACGGGCAACTTCCAAGGCAACGAGAATCCCGCCCACGAGAAGAGCGAATCTCCCCAGCGCGAAGCGGACGAGAAGGCCGGGAAGTTCGGATTCGGCGGTCACGGCAACGAGACCACCGTGACCGGTGCAACCGCAGGCAAGATCAAGGCGGCGGCGCTCGCCGCGGTACCAGGAACGGTCAACAAGACCGAGCAACGTGCGGACGGCAGCTACGAAGCCGAGATCACGAAGACCGACGGGTCTGAGGTGCACGTGTCGCTCGACAAGAACTTCGTCGTGACATCGACGAGCTCGGGCTGCCAGCACGGTCCCCCCAACCAGCACGGTCCCCCCAACGGTGGTACCGGCGCCAGCTTCGGAGTCTGACCGGGTTCCCCTTCCCTCTCGCGTTGCCGCCTGTGACACCCTCTGCGACAATCTGACGAGTCGTCAGGTCGTCGCAGCGCGAGCGATCGTGAACACAGGGGGACAACCGTGCTCGACCTGCTGATCCGCGGAGGCACCGTCGTCGACGGCACCGGTGCGCCGGCGCGCCGCGCCGACGTCGGGGTCCGCGACGGGCGGGTAGAGCTCGTGGGCGACACCGAAGACGACGCGAAGCAGGTCGTCGACGCCGACGGTCTCCTCGTGATCCCGGGGATCGTCGATCCGCACACCCACTACGACGCGCAGCTCTTCTGGGATCCGGCGGCGTCGCCGTCGAACGTGCACGGCGTCACGACGGTCGTCGGGGGCAACTGTGGCTTCACCCTCGCGCCATTGCGCGCCGGCGACGCCGATTACCTGCGGCGGATGATGGCCAAGGTCGAGGGGATGCCACTCACCGCGCTCGAGCGAGGCGTCGACTGGAACTGGGAGAGCTTCGGCGACTACCTGGCCCGCCTCGACGGCCGGCTCGGAGTGAACGCGGCCTTCCTGGTCGGCCATTGCGCCTTGCGGCGCTACGTGATGGGTGAAGACGCGGTCGGTGAGGAGGCCTCACCCGACCAGCTCGCGGCGATGGTGCGCGTCCTCCATGAATCGCTCGACGCGGGGGGCATCGGGTTCTCCACCACCCTCTCGTTCACCCATTCCGACGGCGACGGGAAGCCGGTCGCGTCGCGTTGGGCCAACCGCGAGGAGCTGCTCGCGCTGTGCGCGGCGACCGGTGAGCACGAAGGCACGACACTCGAAGCCATCACCGACGGCTGCCTCGACACCTTCTCCGACGACGAGATCGATCTGTTCACCGCGATGAGCGTGACCGCGCGGCGGCCGCTCAACTGGAACGTGCTCACCGTCGACTCGCAAGTTCCCGACCGGGTCACGCGCCAGCTCGCGGCGGGGAGCGCGGCGGCCGCCGCGGGAGGCCGGCTCGTCGCCCTCACGATGCCGGTGCTCGTCCCGATGAACATGAGCTTCCTCACCCACTGCGCGCTCTTCCTCATGCCGGGGTGGAGCGACGTGATGGCGCTGCCGGTGCCCGAACGGATCGCGCGACTGCGCGACCCGCAGACGCGCGCGTTCCTCGACGAACGGGCCCACAGCGACGCGGCCGGGGTCCTGCGCCGGCTCGCCGACTGGGGTAACTACGTGCTCGGCGACACCTACAGCGCGGCCAACGAGGGCCTGTCGGGGCGCGTCGTCGCCGACATCGTCGCCGAGCGGGGTACCGCGCCGTTCGACACCCTGCTCGACATCGTGATCGCCGACGACCTGCGGACCGTCCTCTGGCCGCGGCCGACCGATGGCGACGCCGCGAGCTGGGAGCTGCGCAAGGAGGTGTGGGAGGACGAGCGCGCCCTGATCGGCGGGTCTGACGCCGGTGCCCACCTCGATCGCATGTGTGGGGCTCCGTACCCCACGCGGTTCCTCGGCGACATGATCCGAGGACGGCGGTTGCTGCCGATCGAGCGGGCGGTGCAGCTCATCACCGACGCGCCCGCCCGCCTCTTCGGCCTGCGTGATCGGGGCCGGCTGGCGCCGGGTGTGCACGCCGACGTCGTGCTCGTCGATCCCGAGACGGTCGGCTCGCGGCTCGCGACCCTCGTTTCCGACCTGCCCGGCGGCACCGCGCGGTTGACCGCGGGCTCGATCGGAGTCGTCGCGGTGTTCGTGAACGGTGTGCAGACCGTGTCCGACGACACGGCAACCGGAGCGCTCCCCGGTACGTTGCTGCGATCGGGGAGAGACACCGACACGGTGTTGCCGGGTGCTCCGTAAGGCGTCGCGACGGCGGCTCCACCGCAGGTCAGCGTGCCTGTGTACGGGAATAGACGCTTGAGCATCTATGGTTACCGTAACGAGGGAGGCACTCGGCCTCGCTCGAAATTGCAGAAGGAAATTCGTTGGCTACTGGAACCGTAAAATTCTTCAACTCGGACAAGGGCTTCGGCTTCATCTCGCGTGAGCAGGGTGACGACGTCTTCGTCCACTTCTCGAACATTCAGGGAACGGGTTACAAGTCGCTCGAGGAGGGACAGCGCGTCGAGTTCGACGTGGCACCCGGACGCAAGGGCGAAGAGGCCCAGAACGTCCGCGTGATCTGAGTCGAGGCACCATCGTCCGAGCCGCCGGCATTCGTGCCGGCGGCTTGTTCGTTCGCACCACGCCAACCGGGTTGCCGGGGTGGCGATCGGTCCCGACAGCCGGGGCCGACGTCCGGCTCCCGAATCGGAGGAATATCGTGACCACCCAACGAAGTACGTTCGCGAAGCTTCAGCGCGAACGGGCCAAGAAGGCCAAGGCGGCCGCGAAGCGGGAAAAGCGCCACGATCGGGGTGGCGACACCGAGGGGATCGAGATCGACCTCGAGGAGACGCCGGAGGCGCCCCGCGTCGCCGAGTACCGGGCCGAGGACACGATCCAGCAGCTCGAAGACCTGCACAAGCGCTTCGAGGCCGGCTCGATCAGCTACGAGCGGTTCGAAGAGACGAAGCTCGAGCTCTTCAGCCGCCTCTCCATCGACTGACGTTCCGCGGCTTCGGCGCCCTCAGACGGTGCCGGTCTCGTACGCGTGGCGAAGCGTCGTGAGGTGGCCGACGCTGTCGACGAAGCCGCCGTGGCGGTTGCGCGCGTGCCAGAGAGTCTCGTGGGCGGCGATCACCGGATCGAGGTCGCGGGCGAGGGCGCGTCGCGTCGCCGCCGGCACCGACGCGAGGGAACCGTCGCCGGCCAGGCGCGCCCGGGCGTCTCGGCACAGGATCCTCACGAGCGCGATCGAGTTGCGAAGCTCGGCGATGACGAGCGCACCGTCGGCGCGACGGGGTCGGGCGAGATCGAGGCGCGAGTCGACGTCGTCGAGCGTTCCCTCGATGGCCTCGTACTCGGCGGCCCGCACACCCGCGAGCGGCCCGCGACCGATGTGGAGCTGTGGGTAGTAGAGGTGCAGCACCGAGCTGGCGACGTTGCCGACCTGCGCACTGAGCTCGAGGTGTGAGTCGCCCAATCGCACCAGGGCCGCGCCGAGCTCTCCGGCGGGGTCGTCGTAGCAGTGGAGATCGAGCGCGCTCGCGACGTCGAGATCGCGGTTGGTGGCGAGGCACCACGAGACCGCGGCGCCGTACGCGAGCCCGGGGTCGCTCACCGGCAGGTACTGGAGGTGGCCCTCGTCGCCCCAGTCGGTGTTGAGCACCCCCACGCCACCGTGCTCGAGGGCCGCGGCGACGGCCGCCGAGCAGTTGCCGACCATGTTGCTGAACCGCCCGAGGATCGAGAGCCAGCTCGACGTGCCCGGGCAGAGCCAGAACGCGCGGCGCGCGGCGGCGAGCACCGCGGCCTTCCCCGCGAAGTCGAAGTCGGCGTCGTAGCCCCACTCGCAGATGGTGACGCCATCGGGGATGCGGCCGACCAGCTCGGGTCGCGTACCGAGGATGTCGCCCCACATCAGGAGCTCCCGACCCTCGACCTCGGGGAGCGCGCGCAGTTGCGCGACCCAGGCCAGGTAGTCGTCGACCTGATCGGCCTGATTCGTCTGCAGCTCCCACGGCTCGTCGAGGCCGATGTTCACTCTGCGGCTGGTGAAGTTGGGGAGCAACTCGGCGAGCCACGAGCGAACCAGCGCGAGGGCGGCCGGATTGCGAGGATCGAGGGTCGACGGCCCTCGGCGCCGGCCGTGCTCGACATAGCCGTCGGGCGCGAGGGCGAGATGCCGGTAGCGCTCGTGGCGCAACCAGCGTTCGGCGTGTCCGAGGCAGTTCTGGTTGGGCACCAGCTCGATGTGCCGCGCGCGGCAGTACGAGTCGAGCTCGCGGATCTCTGCCGCGGTCAACGGGCTCGCGTCGCGCCACACCTCTTCGTGGTCGTGAAACGCGAACGTGTGCTCGGTGTAGAGCTGCAGCTGGTTGACCTTCCATTCGGCCAACCGGTCGATGATCGCGCGCAGGGTCTCGATCGTCGGCACCTTGTCACGAGAGATGTCGAGCATCACCGCGCGCACGGCGAGGTCGGGCCAGTCGTCGACCTTGCCGATCGGCAACCGTCCGTCGTAGGTGCGGGCGAGTTGGGTGAGGGTCGCGCGTCCGTAGGCCTCGCCGGCGTCGTCCGCCGCGGTGAGATCGACCATGGCGCTGCCGATCAGGAGCCGATAGCCCTCGGCCGGCAGCGTCGCGTCGCGACTGACGACGGGGTCGCGCCACTCGACGGTGTCTCCCGAGATGGCGAGCGCGCGCGGCCGGGGGAGGAGGACGGGGTCGGTCGATCGGTTCACGGCCGTCGCTTCCGGTAGACGAAGAACGTGCGGGAGATGCGGCCGCCGACGGCCGCGTAGGGTCGGATCGGTCCGACCCAGGCGACCTCGATCTTGGTCGCACCGCCGGCGCGCATGCGGTGCAACGCCCCGAGCAGCAGGGGTCGACCTCCGCCCTTCCCGATCAGATCGGGACGGCTCGCGATCGGGCCGAGCAGGCCGCCGCGGTTCACGTCCCACGCGCAGAACCCGGCGATGCCGCCGGCGTCGCGTGCGAGGAGCAGGGTGCCGTGGTCGAGCGCCCGCAGCACCTCCGCCGTCCAGTGCGTCCAGTGCTGGGTCATCCAGCTCGCGACCTCGTCGCGGTCGCCCGCGGTGGCGAGCGTGGTGCCGCCGGGGTCGGGAGCAATCTGCGTGAGGTCGACTTCCATGTTGAAGTTCGCTTCCTCGCGCTGGTAACGGTGATGCTCGAGCAGGCAGAGCATCTCGATCTCCGACGTCTCGACACCGGGGAACAGGTAGTAGGGAGCGTCGGCGCCGACGGTGATGACGCTGCTCTCCACGAGATCGGCCTGCGCCGCGGCGAGCAGCGTGTGGCCGTAGCCGTTGCCCCGATGCGCGGGATCGACCACGAGCAGACGGATGAAGCCCTCGGGTCGACCGGGAACCACGGCGACGACTCCGACGGAAGGTTCGCCGCGCAGCACGGCCGGCTGGTCGGGCGCGAACAACGCGCCCTCCAAGTCCGACCGCTTCAAGTCCGACCGCAGAAGTGGGCGCGAGAGCGCTCGATTGCAGAGCGCGACGACCGCGTCGAGCGCGTCGGGGCCGAGCACCGGGGTTTCGAGCACCGTCATGACGGCTCTGATGATGACGGCGTGGCCACCGCGATCATGTGCCGCAGCTCGTCGAGCCGCTCGAGCATCTGCTCGGCCAGCCGGAGCTGGGCGCGGGCGCGCTGCGCGTTGTGGCCCTCACGGTGCACCCGGTAGTACCGGTCACCGTCGAGATGGTCGGTCAGGAACCGCACGGCGTTCTCCAGGGTCAGGAGCGGACCGGCAAGCGCCAGGCACTCGCGCTCCGAGTCGAGCAGCCAGGCCCGGGCACCGGTGAGGTAGCCCTCGGCGAGGGCGGCGAAGCGTTCACGATCGAGCACGATCTTCGTCAGGTCGGGTTCGTCCTCCGCGGCCCGGGTGGCTGCGGTGCGAGCGAGCTCGCCGAAGTCGTTGAGCACGCTGCCGGACATGACCGTATCGAGATCGACGATGCACGCGACCTCACCGGTCGCCGAGTCGAGGAGCACGTTGTCGAGCTTGGCATCGTTGTGCACGACGCGGCTGGGCAACTGACCGGCGCCCGCGCCCGCGGCCGCGAGCTCGTCGCCGAGCCGGTTCGCGGTTGCGATCAGATCGGCGGCGCCGCCGGCTCGATCCGCGCGGTCGGCCGCGATCGCTGCCGCGAGGGCCGCGCGCCGCCGCGCGAAGTCGTGGAAGCAGGGGATCGTCTCGACGAGAGGACCGAGATCGTCGAGGTCGCGGGTGAGCTCGGCGAAGGCCCGTGCCGCGGCGCGCAGCTCGTCGGTCGTCGCGTCGCAGCCGAGCACGCGCGTCCCCTCGACGAAGCGTGACGCGCGCCAGGCCGCGCCGGTCTCGTCGACGTGCATCCAGCCTCCCGCTCGCGTCGCGATCGGCTCGGCGACGATCGGTCGCTGACCGCGCGCGGCCGCCGCGCGCCGGAGGTGTGAGGTGACCCGCTCGAGGTTCGACGCGAGCCCGTCGAGATCACGGAACACGTCACCGTTCAACCGTTGGAGCAGGATTCTCTCGGTGCTCGCGGTCTCAGCTCTCATGGTCGCATCTGCTCCGCCGGCGTCTGGCGCCTCTACCTCGGTGCTCGCGGTCGCAGCTGCTCCGGTACACGTCACGACGTAGGTGTCGTGGATGTGGCCGTGGATCACCGGCGCCGCTTCGACCGGCGGATACCGGGTCGCGAAGTGCGCGGCGACGGCGACGGGCTCGGTCATCGCGACGGTTCCCGACCGACCGCTTCCCGACCGACCGCTTCCCGACCGACCGCTTCCCGACCGACCGCTTCCCGACCGACCGCCATCGACGGGTACACGCCGGCGGCGGTGAGCGCGGCGAGGCGCTCGCGCACCGCCGGTGCATCCTCCGGGTACGTGACGCCGAGCCACGTGCTCCCCGTGGGGAGCACGGTCACCTCCAACTCGCCGCGGGCGACGAGCGCTCCGACGACGTCGGGGAGGCGCAGCTCGCGATCGTCGCCGGGCGCCTGGGCGACGAAGCGCTCGACGATCGGTCGCAGCAGGTCGACGAAGGAATGGTCGAAGCCCCAGAGGTTCATCGACACCAGGGTCTTCTCGTCCAGTGCGGTCGTATCGCTCACGATCCCGCCCGCGCCCCCGCCCCCGCTGCGGCGCACACCCCGGTGCTCCTCGACCGCAATCAGCCGGCCGTGCTCGTCGGCGCGGCACACGGCACGGCTCACCCCGCCGTTCGTCGACAAGGTCGCGCCCGCGGCGTAGCCGACGACGGCGCCGCCGCACCCGCCTGCTCCCGCTTCGCGCGCGCGCAGGTACGCAGCCATCGTCGCGACGGCCTCGGAACCGTATGCATCGTCGGCGTTCGCCACCGCGAACGGAGTGGTGAGCCCGGTCGCACCGACGAGGGTGGCGTGCGCGGTGCCCCACGGAGCCGGCCGGCGGGGAGCGGCGGCCGGCTGTACGACGAGATTCACGGCGATGGGCGGCACGAACCGGTCGAGATGCGCCGTCGTCGCTTCGACCGCTTCTCGCGCGACCACGAGCACGGCGTGCGAGAAACCGGCGGCCGCGGCGTCGTGCAACGTGTAGTCGAGGAGGGCCTCGCCGGCCGGACCGAGCGGTGCGAGCTGCTTCAGACCCCCGTAGCGCGTGCCGAGCCCCGCCGCCAGGACGACGATCGCGAGTCCCATGCACCGACCCTACCGACCGGCGCCCCTTGGTGAACCGAACTCGGTGCGGGTCCGTAGTCCAGTCCGATTGCCCCTGAGGGACGGGGCGCGTGACCCCCATCGCGCGCCCCGTCCCCCCTTCTCAGGCCGCGGGCTCCCGACGATCCGGCAGGGCGACGCACGGATCGTGGCAGGGCTGGAAGACGCTCGCCTGGGTCACGTTCGCGACCGGGGTCGAACGCCGGATGGTGACCCACGAGATGATCCCGCCGGCGGCACAGACCCCGGCGCAGATCAGCATCGCGTGTCGGTAGCCGCGGTCGAATGTCGCGACGGGTGACGCGGTGTCGAGCCCCGCGATCAGCGGCAGGGCCGCGACCGCGAGGAGGCCGGCGACCCGGGCGACCGCGTTGTTGAATGCGGAACCGACACCCAGGTGATGGTCGTCGACCGAGGCGAGCACGGCGGTCGTGAGCGGCGCGACCGTCGTCACCAGACCGAACCCGAAGACGATCGCGCCCGGGAAGACCGCCTCGAGATAACCACGTCCGGGCTGGACGCGCGTGAGTAGCAGGAGTCCCGCCGCCACGATGAGCGGCCCCATCGTCATCTGCACACGCGGGCCGATGCGCTGGGCCAGCGCGCCCGAACGTGCCGACAGCAGCACCATCATGACGGTGAGCGGCACGAGCGCCGAACCGGCCTCGAGCGCCGAGTAGCCGAGCGATTTCTGCAGCTGCAGCACCAACGCGAAGGTGGTGCCACCGAGCCCGGTGTACACCGCGAACGTCGTGAGGTTGGCCCCTCGGAACTGCGAGGACCCGAACATCGAGAGCGGCAGCATCGGGTGGGCGACGCGGCGCTCGATCAGCACGAACGTGACGAGGATCGCGGCGCCGGCGGCGCCGGCGACCCACTGCTGCTCGATGAGCCCGTACGCCATCGCCGCGAGCCCGAGCGACGCGGCTGCTGCGCCGGAGAGATCGGGTCGCCGGCCGGGCTCGTCGCTGCGACTCTCGGGTACGAAACGCGTCGTGATCACGAAGCACGCGGCGGCGAGCGGCACGTTGATGAAGAAGATGAGCCGCCATGACACCGCATCGATGAGCCACCCGCCGACGAAGGGCCCGAGCGCTCCGGCGACGCCGGCGAGGCCCGACCAGGCGCCGATGGCCCGGCCGCGGTCGTCGGGGTGGAAGCTCGCCGAGATGAGGGCCAGGCTGCCGGGCACGAGGAGCGCCGCGCCTGCCCCCTGCACAGCGCGCGCCGCGACGAGCACGGTGGGGTTCGGCGCGAGCCCGCACACCGCGCTGGCGACCGAGAAGCCGACCAGGCCGGTGACGAAACCGCGTTTGCGTCCGTAGAGGTCGCCGAGCGAGCCGCCGAGCAGGAGGAGCGCGCTCAGCGTCACGAGGTAGCCGTCGAGGATCCACTGCAACTCGCGGATGCCCGCGTGGAGGTCACGCCCGATGGTCGGCAGCGCGACGTTGACGACCGTGCCGTCGAGGAAGGCGATGCCCGACCCCAGCACGGTCGCCGCGATCACCCACCGTCCGGCCGCTGACCCGAACCTGATGGTGCCCGCCGCGCCCGAGGGCGCGGGTTCGTCGGGCGACCGGCTCACGGGTGGGCGGGACTCGGCGCGCGCCCGGGAACCTCGAACATGACCTCGTCTGCGTAGCACCAGAACCACTCTTCGCCGGGCTCGAACGACTGGATGAGCGGGTGGTCGGTCGCGCCGTTGTGGGCCGTCGCGTGGCGGCCGGGCGAGTTGTCGCAGCAGCCGATGTGGCCGCATTCGGCGCAGCGCCGCAGGTGGACCCAGCGGCCGCCGGTCGCGAGGCACTCGACGCATCCCGTGGCGCTCGGCGGCGCGTCGATCTCCCGGTCGAGGTGGGTGCAGGTCGCCATGGACGCTTCCTCTCGTTCTCCCCGACGCCTCGGAGCGCCCGCCGGCCGAACCGCCGCCCGAACGCGGGAATTACACAGTTACAAATGGGTTGAGGTGGAGGACTCCCACCCTACGAGGTGCCCGATGCCCGAGACCGAGACTCTGACGCTGCCCGTCCTGCCCCTGGCCAACGGCGCCGTCCTCCCGCAGATGGTCGTCACGATCGCGCTCGAGACCGACGAGGCCCGAGACGCGGCCCAGGCGGCCCGGGAGGGCGACGGCCGCCTCGTGCTGGTTCCCCGTGCCGACGGCCGCTACTCGCGCATCGGGACGATCGCGCGGGTCGAGAACGCGGGCGAGCTCGGCAACGGGTTCCAGGCGCTGGTCGTGCGGGGCCTGGCCCGCGCCCGCGTCGGCGTGGGGAGCCCGGGGGCGAGTGGTGCGCTGCACGTCGCGGTCGAGCCCCTCGACGAGGGGATTCCCGGCCCACGCGCGCGTGAGCTCGCCCGTGAGTACCGCGCGCTGGTCGAGGAGCTGCTCGAGCACCGCGGCCTGCGTCGTCTCGTCGGCATGATCCAGGGCGTCGACGAGCCCGGAGCGCTCGCCGACAGCGCGACCTACTGGCCCGACCTCACGCAGGAGCAGCGCATCGAGCTGCTCGAGACGATCGATGTCGAAGCGCGCCTCGAGCTCGTGATCGGTTGGGCGCGTGAGGCGCTCGCCGATACGGAGCTGCGCGAGCGCATCCGCTCCGAGGTGGCCGAGGGTCTCGACGGACAACAGCGCGAGATGCTGTTGCGCCGCCAGCTCGACGCCATCCGCAAGGAGCTCGGTGACGACGACGCCGACGAGGTCGCGGGCTACCGCACGCGCGTCGCCGACGCACAGATGCCCGACACCGTTCGCGTCGCGGTCGACCGTGAGATCGACCGGCTCGAGCGGATGGGCGCACAGAATCCCGAGCACGGGTGGATCCGCACCTGGCTCGACACGATGCTCGAGATCCCGTGGGGCCTGCGGGCGGCCGAGCAGACGGATCTCGCTACGGCGCGTCGCGTGCTCGACGCCGATCACGAAGGCCTCGACTCGGTGAAGGAGCGGATCCTCGAGTTCCTGGCCGTCCGCGGCCTCAGGCGGGCGCGTGATCTCGGGGCCGTGGGAGGGCGCGGGTCGGGCGCGATCCTCGCGCTCGTCGGACCGCCGGGCGTGGGGAAGACCTCGCTGGGTGAATCGGTCGCACGCGCGTTGGGCCGACCGTTCGTTCGCGTCGCCGTCGGCGGCGTGCGCGACGAGGCCGAGATCCGCGGGCACCGTCGTACCTACGTGGGCGCGCGGCCGGGCCGGATCGCGCGTGCGCTCGCGGAGGCCGGCGCGATGAACCCCGTCGTGCTGATCGACGAGATCGACAAGGTCGGCGCCGACTGGCGGGGCGATCCCGCGTCGGCACTGCTCGAGGTGCTCGACCCGGCGCAGAACCACACGTTCCGTGACCACTACCTCGAGGTCGACCTCGACCTCTCCGACATCCTGTTCCTCGCGACCGCGAACGTGCTCGAGACGATTCCCGCTCCGTTGCTCGACCGGATGGAGCTCGTGACGCTCGACGGCTACACGGAGGAGGAGAAGGTCGCGATCGCGCGTCATCACCTCCTGCCCCGCCAGCGCGAGCGCAACGGGCTGACGCCCGACGAGCTCGACGTCACCGACGACGCGTTGCGGGCCATCATCGCCGGCTGGACGAGAGAGGCCGGCGTCCGCAGTCTCGAACGCCAGCTCGGCACCGTTGCCCGCAAGGCCGCCCGCCGGGTGGCCGAGGGCGGCGCCGCGGCAGAGACCGTCGTCGTCGACGAGGCCGCGTTGCGCGATGCGCTCGGCCGCGTGCGGTTCCGGGCCGAGGACGCGACCCGCGCACCCGTGCCGGGTCTCTCGACCGGGCTCGCGGTCACGGGAGCGGGTGGCGACGTGCTCACGATCGAGGCGACCGCGATGGACGGCGAGCCGGCGCTGAAGGTCACGGGCCAACTTGGTGCCGTGATGTCGGAGTCGGCGGAGATCGCGCTGTCGTTCGTGCGCTCGCACCGCGAGGAGCTCGGGATCGACGCGTCGGCGTTCGAGCACCGGCGCTTCCACGTGCACGTGCCGGCCGGCGCGGTGCCGAAGGACGGGCCGTCGGCCGGAATCACGATGACCACGGCGCTCGCCAGCCTGCTGACCGGCCGACCGGTGCGGCCGGGCGTGGGGATGACCGGCGAGGTGACGCTCCAGGGCCGCGTGCTCCCGATCGGCGGGTTGAAGCAGAAGGTGCTCGCGGCGCACCGAGCCGGGCTCACCGATGTGGTGCTCCCGCGCGACAACGAGGGTGATCTCGACGACGTGCCCGAGGCGGTGCGCGCCGCGATCCGGTTCCATCCGGTCGCCGACGTGCGCGAGGTGCTCGCCATCGCCCTCGAAAACACGGCAGCATGAGCCCATGATCCAACTCGTTCCGGCCGAGACCCGGATGCACACGAAGATCGACTGGCTCGACTCGTACCACTCGTTCAGCTTCGGTGAGCACTACGACCCGACGAACACCCACCACGGGCTCCTGCTCGTGAGCAACGACGACCGCATCGCACCCGGCCGAGGCTTCGCGACCCACGGGCACCGCGACATGGAGATCGTCACCTGGGTGCTCGAGGGCGCGTTGCGGCACCAGGACAGCACCGGTACCGACGATGTGATCTCGCCGGGCCTCGCGCAGCGGATGAGCGCGGGCGCCGGCATCCGGCACTCCGAGGTGAACGCCAGCGCGACCGAGCCCGTCCACCTGATCCAGATGTGGGTTCCGCCCGACACGGCCGGGCTCGCGCCGGAGTACGAGCAACGCGATGTCAGCGACCGCCTCGTCGACGGCGGTCTGTTTCCACTTGCGTCAGGCCGGGAAGCGGACGCCGCGATCAACATTCATCAGCGCGACGCAACGCTTTGGGTCGCCCGGGTTGCGGCGGGTGAACTCGTCGTGATCCCCGACGCTCCGTTCGTCCACGTCTTCGTCGCCACAGGTAGCGCGACGTGCGAATCGGAAGCGCAACCGCTTCAGGCCGGCGACGCGCTTCGGACGGTGGATGCGGGTGCAGTGAAACTCCAGGCCGGGACCGAAGGCACTGAGGTCCTCGTCTGGGAGACCCACGCGACGGTCGGCTGAGGTAGCGCACGCCGAGACCGTGATGTAGAGAAGGCGCATGCCCCGAGCCCGCCGATCACGCCCGGACGACGCGCCCGCGCCGCTCGAGGAGTACCGCGCCAAGCGCGACTTCGAAGCGACGCCGGAACCGACGGGCGCCGCCGAGCCGCCGGGAACCGCTCCCAAGCGCGCGCGTTTCGTCGTGCAGGAGCACCACGCGCGCGCCTTGCACTGGGACCTTCGTCTCGAGCACGACGGCGTCCTGTTGTCGTGGGCGGTGCCGAAGGGCATTCCCTCGACACCGCAGCGGAACCATCTGGCCGTGCACACCGAAGACCATCCGCTCGAGTATCTCGACTTCGAAGGTGAGATCCCCGACGGCAACTACGGCGCGGGCACGATGCGGGTCTGGGACCGCGGCGAGTACGAGCTCCATGAGCTGCGCGACGACAAGGTCGTGGCGACCTTCCACGGTGAGCGGGTGCGAGGTCGCTACGCGCTGTTCCAGACCCACGATCGCAACTGGATGATCCACCGGATGGATCCGCCGTCGGATCCCGGACGCGCACCCGTGCCGTCGGAGGTGCGGCCGATGCTCGCGACCCCGACACCAAACCCGCCGACCGGACCGGGGTGGGCGTGGGAGATGAAGTGGGACGGAATCCGCGCCCTCACGACCATCGATGGCGGGCGGGTGCGAATCGCCAACCGCGGCGGTCGCGACATCACGCATCGGTATCCCGAGTTGCGCGCGCTGGGCGAGGCACTCGGGAGCATCGAGGCCGTGCTCGACGGCGAGCTCGTGATCTTCGACGGCGCCCGTCCCGACTTCCAGCTCATTCAGCGACGGATGCACGTCGACGCCGATCGCGAGATCCGGCGGCTGGCGACCGAGCTTCCCGCGGTCTTCGTGATCTTCGACCTGCTCTGGCTCGACGGGCACTCGACGATGCCACTGCCGTACGCGGAGCGGCGCCGAATCCTGCTCGATCTCGGGTTGTCGGGCGCGGCGTGGCAAACGCCTCCGCACGAGGTCGGCGACGGCGCCGCGACGATGGAAGTCACCGAGCGGTTCGGACTCGAAGGTGTGGTCGCGAAACGGCTCGATTCGCCGTATGAGCCGGGCCGGCGTTCGCGCGCGTGGATGAAGTGGAAGCGCCTGCTCCGCCAGGAGTTCGTCGTCGGCGGGTGGATGCCCGGTACCGCCGGCCGCACGGGCCAGGTCGGATCGTTGCTCGTGGGCTACTACGACGAGGCCGGTGAGCCTGGTGGCGCGACGTTGAACTACGCCGGCCGGGTCGGCACCGGATTCACGCAGGCCGAGTTGGCCCGCCTCGAATCCGAGCTCGCGCCGTTGCGGCGCGATTCGAGCCCGTTCGCGAGTCATCCGGGCGGACGAGGCAACGTGCCGAAGGCGGCGGTGTTCGTCGAACCGCGTCTCGTCGTCGAGGTGCGGTTCACCGAGTGGACGTCGGGCGGCTCGATCCGCCAGCCGGCCTACATGGGTGAGCGCGACGACAAACCCCCGACCGAGGTCGTCCGCGAGCTACGACCGTGACACCGAGCGACGGGCGGTGGCAATCGCGAGCGCGGCGGTGAGATGCGAGAGGTGGGTCAGGCCCTGCGGGAAGTTGCCGAGAAGCTCGCCGGTCTTCGGATCGAACTCCTCGGAGAACAGGCCGAGGTCGTTGCCGGTCGACACGGCACGGTCGAACGCAGCTTGCGCCGCGTCGAGCTTTCCCTGGTGCGCGAGGCACTCGGCGTACCAGAACGTGCACGCGACGAAGGGTGCCTCACCACCTCCCACCCCGTCGGCGGTGGTGTACCGACGTACCAGACCGTCGCGCGTGAGGTGCTCGCCGATGGCGTCGACGGTGCGCACCATGCGCTCGTCGTCCCACGCGACGAAGTCGAACGCGGGCAGCAGGAGTAGTGACGCGTCGAGGTCGGTGGATCCGTACGCTTGGACGAACGTCCCGGTGCGTTTGTTGTAGCCGCGACGCTCGATCGTCGCGCGCAGCTCGTCGCGCGCGCTGCGCCACTTGCGGGTCGGCGCTCGGCGGAGGCACTCGCGAGCGAGCTGCAGACCGCGTTCGAGTGCAACCCAGCACATCGCCTTCGACTGCACGAAGTGACGGGGTTCGCCCCGGATCTCCCACATGCCCTGGTCGGGTTGCCTCCAGATCTCGGCGGCCCGATCGACGAGGCTGGAGAGGAAGCGCCAGTAGTCGTCGTCGGGTGAGTGCCCGCGCTCGTGCCATCGCCACGCGAGATCGAGGAGCTCCCCGTAGACGTCGAACTGCTGCTGGGTCGACGCCGCGTTGCCGATGCGTACCGGTCGCGATCCGCGATACCCCTCGAGGTCGAGCTCGATCTCGGTGAGTCGCCGCTCACCGCCCACGCCGTACATGATCTGCAGTGATTCGGCCGATCCGGCCGCGCTGCGCTCGATGAAGCGGCGGAAGCCATCGGCCTCGCTCTCGCAGCCGATCTCGGTGAGCGAACGGACGGTGAAGTGCGAGTCGCGGATCCAGCTGAACCGGTAGTCCCAATTACGGGGGCCGCCGACGCGTTCGGGCAGCGACGTCGTCGGCGCGGCCGCGACCGCGCCCGTCGGCGCGTAGGTGAGCGCCTTGAGCACGATGGCAGAGCGGCGCGCGCCGGCCAACTCCGCGTCGTCGGACTGCGGGATCGAGCGCGTCCATGCGTGCCACCACGCGATCGTCTCGTGGAGGCGACGGTCGATCTCAGTGGGGGAGTCGCGGTCGGGGACGTCGACGTCGATCTCTTCCGGACGGTACGACGTGATCCCGAGGCGGAGGCGTTCGCCCGCCCCGACCGTGACGAACCCGCCGACGTCGTGCTCGCCGCGTCGCTCGAGCTCGTGGTCACACTGCACGACCAGGGCGTCGTCGCCGCCGATCGCGGTGAAGAGCCCCGGCTCGTGCCGGTGGATCCACGGCCGCACCTCGCCGTAGTCGAAGCGGGGACAGACCTCGACCTCGATCCGTATCCGGCCGCGAGTCACCTCCAACACCCGCAGGAGCTGCTGGCGGGGCTCCAACCGGCCGCCCCGACGCATCGCGAAGCAGTCGAACAACCGGGCTTCGCCCCCGCGCGTTCGGAACGTGGTCTCGAGCACCAGCGTGTCCTCGAGGTACGCCCGCTGGATCTCGTGCGCCGGAGTCGGGCGGATCGAGCAGAAGCCGCCGCGTTGCCAATCGAGGATGCGGCCGAAGGTGCTTCCGGCATCGAGTCGGGGCATGCAGCACCAGTCGATGCTCGCGGTTCTCGACACGAGCGCGACCGAATGGCAATCGGAGATGAAGGCGTACTCGCCGATCGGCGGATAGCGGTCGTCGTTGCTCACGGCCCACGGCCTCCTTCCCGCCACCGACCCATCTGATCGGTCTGGGTGACATCTAGTGTCACCTATCTCGATCAGTTGGCCTGGGTAGGAGGGAGTTGCCGTGCTGAAGGAGCCTCGCGTCCTCGACGCGTCACTGGTCGGCGACCTCGGCGCCTACCGCTCGATCGGAGGCGGGAAGGGACTCGAGGCGGCCCGGCGGCTGGGCGTCGCGGGGGTGATCGACGAGGTCGACGCCTCGGGACTCCGCGGACGGGGCGGCGCCGGGTTCCCGACCGGGCGTAAGTGGCGCACGGTCGCGGCGTACGAGACGCCCGATGTTCCGGCGATCGTCGCGGTGAACGCGGCCGAAGGCGAGCCAGGTTCGTTCAAGGACCGCGCGATCATCCGAGCCAACCCGTACCGCGTGATCGAGGGTGCGCTGATCGCAGCATGCGCGGTCCGGGCCGACCGCGTCGTGATCGCAACGAAGGCGTCGTTCACCCGAGAGATCGAGCGCTTGCGTGCCGCGGTGGACGAGGTCGTTGCCGCCGGTTGGGCCGAGGGTGTCGACGTGAGCGTGCTTGCCGGCCCGAGCGCGTACCTGTACGGCGAGGAGACCGCGCTGCTCGAGGTGCTCGACGGCCGCCAACCGTTCCCTCGGGTCGCGCCACCGTGGCGACGGGGCGTCGACGAGGTTCCGGTGCACCCCGGTGGCGCCGTCGAGTGGCCGGCCGCCGTCGAGTTGGTGACGCCCGAGAGCGATTTCCCGGTGGCGCCCGCCCTCGTCGACAATGTGGAGACGTTGGCCAACGTGCCGGGCATCCTCGCCAGGGGCGCCGATTGGTTTCGCGAGATCGGAACTGCCGAGTCTCCCGGCAGCGTCGTCTGCACGATCAGCGGTCGCACCCTGCGTGCCGGTGTCGCCGAGGTCGCGATGGGCACGAGCTTCGCGCAAGTGATCGAACACGTCGGCGGTGGCGCTCGGCCCGGAAGGCGGCTGGTCGCGGCGGTGTCAGGTGTCGCGAACGCGTTGATCCCCGCGGCGAGATTCGACACACCCCTCACGTACGAAGCGATGCGCGAGGTCGGCTCCGGCCTCGGGGCCTGTGGTTTCATCGTCTTCGACGATGAAACCGATCTCGTCGCCGTCGCGCACGCGATCGCCCGCTTCCTGGCGGTGGAGTCGTGCGGGCAGTGCACACCGTGCAAGCAGGACGGTGTCGCGATCAGCGCGGCGCTCGAGCGCGTGCGCAACTCCGAAGGCGACGAGAACGATCTTGTGGTGATCGAGGAGCGGCTTCGTACCGTCGCAGACGGCGCGCGTTGTGCGCTCGCGACGCAACAGCAGGCGGTCGTGGGCAGCGCACTGCGGCTGTTTCGCGAGTCGTTTCGGGCTCACGCTCGCTCCGAGCAGCCGTCCGCGCCTCCGGAGCTCATCGCGGAGCTCGTCGACATCGCCGACGGGGTCGCGCGCGTCGACGAGCACCATCGGGACAAGCAGCCGGATTGGTCGTACGACCCGGTCGACTCCGGCCAGGCGCCGGTCGACCGTCTTTGATGGCGGGCCGGCGCGGCAAGGGCGTCGCTCTCGAGGTCGGTGCGGCAGGCGACAGGGCGGCGCCCAGGGCGTACGGTCTGAACGTGGGAAGTCGATGGAGAGCGGGTCGCGAGCGGAAAGGGGACGCCGTGCGCACGGTCAGCCCAGCTCGGGTCTCCTCGATCGCGGCGCCGCTGCTCGTCGTGACGCCGTCGCTCGACGAGGTTCGGGTGGCGGGGCAGCTGTTCGGGTCGGTGCCCGATGTGACCGTTCTCGGAGTCTTCGGGCTTCCGGATCGATCGGAGCCGGTCATCGACCTTCGCCCCGGCGGCGGCGCGTCCGAGGCGCCGGAGCCGGTCACGGCGCTCTCGCTGGCCCGTGCTCCGGGAGACCGCACCCATACGAAGGAGATCGCCGGGCTGATCGCCGACGCAATCGAGCGCAGCGGCGCGTCGACCGTCGCCGTCGGTTTGGGTCTCCGCGGTGGCGACGGGCTCGAAGCGTCCGACGCGGCGTTGCGAGCCCGGCGCCGGGCTCGGGCACGAACCCGGTGGATCGTCTATTTCGACGGCGATCCCGATGCCGATACGAACACCGACGCGGGGCGCATCGCCCGCCGCCGGATGCTGCTCCTCCTCCGGGGCATTCGCCTCGACCCGGTTGCGCTGGCCGAGGCTCCGGCGGGCGCCGCCGCCCGGTGCTGGGAGATTCGCGCGTCAGACGGACCGTAGCGGCGCGACGCGGCACCGATGGAGGCGACGAGGGTCGACCGGTGGCTCTGGGCCGTGCGCTTGTACAAGAGCCGCGCCGCCGCGACCGACGCGTGCCGGGGTGGTCACGTGCGGGTCAACGGCAATCCGGCGAAGGCGGCCACGACGGTGCGAGTCGGTGATCGGGTCGCGGCGCACGCGCATGGCCGTGCCCGCGTCTTCGAGGTCGTGCGGGTGATCGACCGGCGCGTCGGCGCGCCCATCGCAGCCGAATGCGTCATCGACCACAGCCCGCCGCCTCCTGCTCGAGACGCCGAACCGACCTTTGCCCGAGATCCGGCCACCGGTCGCCCGACCAAGAAGGAACGCCGCCAGCTCGACCGCTTCCGCAGCCGCTGATCCCGGTGCAGGGTCGCGCGGCTACAGATCGAGAGCGACGGTGAGCGGCGCCCCTTCGAGCGCGAGCAGGAACCGCTTGCGTTCGATTCCACCGCCGTAGCCGGTGAGGCTGTGGTCGCTGCCGATCACCCGATGGCAGGGCACCACGATGGCCAAGGGGTTGCGGCCGTTCGCCTGCCCCACGGCGCGCACCGCGTTCGGCCGGCCGACCGAGCGGGCGATGTCGCCGTAGCTCGCGGTCGCGCCGTAGGGGATCGCGAGCAGGGCATCCCACACCGCGAGCTGGAAGGCGGTTCCGTGCGGCGCGAGGTCGAGCTCGAACTCGCGGCGCGTGGCGGCGAAGTACTCGTCGAGCTGGTGGACGGCCTCGGCGAGCACACCTTCGGGCTCGGAAGGCCGCGTCGGCGTCTCGAAGTCGCTTGCGGGCTCACCGAACGCGATCCGGCAGAGGCGATCGCGGTCGTCGGCGACGAGGGTGAGGACACCGACCGGGCTCGACCGAACTGTGTGCATGCTCATCGTGATGTTCCTCTCGGAGTCAGTTGGAGGCAGTGGAAGGAAGGTGGCTCACCGGATGATCGAGCACACCCCAGAGGTACTGGACGGCGTACGAGCGCCATGGACGCCACCGCTCGGCACGCGCGCGGAGAGCCGCCCCGTCGACGGGGAGCTCGAGCATGCGGGCCGCGGTGATGACGCCGAGATCACCGGCGAGGAACGCGTCGGGATCACCCGCGGCGCGCATGGCGATCGTCGAAGCAGTCCACGGACCGATCCCGGGGAACGCGACGAGCCGTTCGGTGAGCTCGGCGCGATCGCAGCTCTCGTCGAGCGCGAGCGTTCCGTCGGCGAGCGCGGCCGCGAGGGTTCGCAGTGTGCGGGCCCGGCTCGCGGGCATCGCGAGGACGGCCGGGTCGGCGGCGGCGACGGCCGCAGCTTCCGGGAAGCAGTGCGTCAGGCCGCCGTCGGGACTCGCGAGCGGTTCGCCGCACGCGACCACCAGGCGG
>CAAGKR010171260.1_pt1 | contig 23431 bp, 18 predicted proteins | sample 2556971 | NCBI WGS metagenome assembly CAAGKR01 (sample SAMEA5207829, study PRJEB30636) | soil metagenome | biome: forest; feature: boreal; material: soil | place: USA | collected 2011-09 | depth 1 m | reverse complement strand
TCACCTGTGAAGCCTTGAAATTGCTGGATATCCGTCCCTGCCGCAAACGCCTTGCCTTCGCCCGAAATAATGATTACGCGCGTAGCATCATCGGAGGCTAGATGCTCAAGATGCGCTTCTATCTGCCGGTACATCGTCCAGGTGAGCGCGTTGAGAGCGGCGGGACGAGATAAGGCGATCCTCGCGATGGGTCCGTTTTGTTCGAGCAGCGCGGCTCCTTCATCAAGCTGATCTGCTGAGTTTCCGGTTGACATTGAAGCGTACCCCCTCTATGTAAGTTCTCTATCATCTGAATATATCTCTTGCCATAGTATACAATAGAGTACACGCTACAGTTTAACACCGGCGTATCATTTGAAGAAGAGAGAGAACGTCCATGCCAGCCGCGCTCGAAGGAATCCGTGTTTTAGATTTGACGCAAATCATGGCGGGACCATTTTGTGCCATGTTACTGGCCGACCTGGGAGCTGAGGTCATCAAAATCGAAAATCCGCGTGGTGGCGATGATTCACGGCGCATGGCTCCGCCTTACTATAACGGAGAATCGGCGGCATTCATAGCCATGAATCGCAACAAGTACGGCATCGCGATTGATATTCGCACGCTGGTCGGGAAAGAGGCACTGTGGCGTTTGATCGCATCCGCCGACGTGCTGGTGGAGAATTTCCGTCCAGGCACAATGACGCGGCTTGGCTTCGGCTTCGAGGAGGTGCATAGCAGGTATCCCGCGCTGGTGTATTGCTCTATCTCTGGCTACGGGCAGACGGGACCCTATCGAGAGCGCGGGGGGTTCGACCTGGTGGCGCAGGCCATGAGCGGGGTGCTATCTGTCACCGGTTCACCGGAAGAACCTGCCAAAGTGGGCGTGCCGATTAGCGACCTCAACGCGGGACTCTATGCCAGCCACGCAATCCTGGCGGCGTTACTCGCGCGTGCGCGTACAGGAGAAGGGCAATATATCGATACCTCGCTCTTTGAAGCGGCGCTGGCCTATACCATCTGGGAATCGAACGAGTACTGGGCCACCGGATCGGCTCCCCAACGCCTGGGTACCGCGCACCGTTTAGCCGCTCCTTATCAGGTATTCGCAACGGCAGATGGCTGGATTGCTATCGGCGCGGCGAACCAGCGTAACTGGGAACTGCTAGCCCGGACGCTTGATCGCGCTGACCTGCTGCAAAATGCAGCCTTTGCGACCAACGCTGACCGCATGGCAAACCTGGCGCAACTGGTGGAGACGCTTACAGCGACCCTGAAAACGCGCGCAACCGGGGAATGGTTGCAGGCGCTTGACGAGGCAGGTGTTCCGTGTGGGCCTGTATTAGAACTTGACGAGGTCTATCAACATCCGCAGGTAAAAGCCCGCGCTATGGATATCGAGGTGCAGCATCCCATTGCCGGTTCTATTCATGCCATTGGTTTTCCCGTGAAGTATTCCAGCACGCCCGGCCAACTGTATCGTCCAGCGCCAGTTTTAGGTCAGCACACCTTTGCACTATTGGAGTCGCTTGGTTACAGCCCTGAACAATGCCGTCAACTCGAAACGGATGGAGTCGCGCTTGATGCGCATTTGAAAATGCATGAATCCTGAAAAATTGTTATGTATTTAGTTATGTTTCAATGGCCGTGTTTACGAGGTTTTTACGGTACGTCGCGTATACTTGTGACATATCTTGCCCGGTATTCCCGGCTTGTTTCCTTCAACCTGCTTGCCACCAGGTCCAGAGTGCCAGTTTTTATCATGGCAATAAGCGAAGAGAGTCAACTGGGAAGAGGGTTATGGCCGTCCATTTTATTGGTGGAGGGAATAAATATGTCCTTAACCACAACCTTTGCGCAGGGGAAATCGATACTTTCGAGTATGCTCAACATGCTTTCTATGGCTGGTTTGCGTCATGTGTACCAGGGCCTCTTCTCGATGGAAGGTCAGCCAAAAATCTCGGCTGCCTCCAGTCCTCTGCCCCGGTTTCAACAATGCCCTGAATGCAAGACCGCTCTGGGGGATGCGAATGAACTGTATACTAGCATTGCCGTGTGTGATCATTGCGGCTATCACTTTGTCTGGTCTGCATCTGATCGTGTAAGACATCTCGCTGATCCTGGCACCTTCAGACCTATTAGTCGGACCCTCCTGCCAATGGATTTTTTAGGCTTTGTCGACGAGAATCCTTATGCCTTGAAACTCATCTCGGGCCAGAAGCAAACTGGACTCAGTGATGCTATCCTCACCGGTCGCTGTCGCACAGGTGGGACTGAAACTGTCCTGGCGGTTTTGGATTTTCACTTCATGGGTGGCAGTATGGGGTCGGTGGTGGGCGAGCAAATTACCAATGCTTTTGAGTATGCGACCCGACACAGTTTACCGGTAGTAACGGTCGTCAATACTGGTGGCGCGCGTATGCAGGAGGGCATCATCAGCCTGATGCAAATGCCGAAAACGGCGGCGGCAGTTCAGCGCTTTCACGCATCTGGCCTGCTCTATCTTTCTATCCTGGCGAATCCTACGACCGGGGGGGTGTTTGCCAGTTTCGCAAGCCTGGGAGATGTGATCCTGGCTGAACCGAACGCGCTTGTTGGTTTCGCGGGGCCTCGCGTAGCGGAACAGGTAACTGGTCAAAAGCTGCCCGCAGGCTCGCACCGGGCCGAGATGTTGCTTACATCTGGGCAGCTCGATGCTATAATTGCTCGACAAGACCTCCCTCATGTTGTCGCTACGCTGCTCAAAGCAACCGTAGTTCGCGCGAAGCAGCACGGCTCACAGCGCATACATGCCGATGAACTCCCGCTCGTCTCTGCTCACATGCCCAGGAATGCGGCCTGGGAATGTGTGAACCTGGCCCGTCACCCTGATCGCCCCACTGCGCGGGACTACATTCGCTACCTTTCGCCCAATTTCCTGGAATTGCGGGGCGACCGCTGCTATGGCGATGACCCGACGGTTACAACAGGTCTGGGGAGTATCGCCGGGCGCACCATAATTTTTGTCGGGCAGGAGCGTTACCATGGTGCTCACGATAGTTTTGCAGGCGAAGTACGGACAAGACCCCGGCCAGAGGGTTATCGCAAAGCGATTCGCATGATGGATCTCGCTGCTCAGTTACGCTGTCCGCTGGTGACGTTCGTTGACACTACTGGCGCCGATCCTGGAGATGAGAGTGAGAGACATGGTATTGCCTGGTCTTTAGCCCATAGCCTTTCCAGGATGAGCAGCTTGCCTGTGCCAGTTGTGACGGCTATCATCGGTGAAGGAGCCAGTGGAGGAGCGGTAGCATTCGCTGTCGCCGACTACATACTGATGTTACAAAACGCGATCTACGAGGTCATCTCCCCGGAAGGAGCGGCCACCATCCTGTATCGAGATGCGCAAAGGGCCAGACAGGTTGCGGAGCAACTGAAATTAACGGCCTTTGACTGCCAGAAACTGGGTATTGTAGATACCATTGTGCCAGAACCACTGGCAGGAGCGCATACCGACCCTACTGTGGTCATGCAGGCCCTCAGGCAGCATGTGCTTCATGCTCTCGCTGAACTTGACCACGTTCCTGTCAAACAGTTACTCGCTCGACGATACCGCAAGTTCAGGCGGTATGGACGGTTCCAACGCAGACAATACCTGCTGATACGCGCTTCTCTAACCGCAGTTGAACAAGGGCAAAGCCTACTACACCGGCTTAGAGGCAGACTTCCTCTAGCAATTATCTCAAGATTGTCTACTATTGTTCCGCATCATGGAGGACATGAGAATAGCCTCGTGTCCTGATAGAGAGTTGAGATGAAGATGAATTTACTCTCCAGGAAGAAATATTAGGAGGATTATGGCAATAATGAGTGAAACTCTAAAACAATCCCGGACACTTCCACCGCAGCATATGCTGCCCATTATTGGCGCAAGCGTTCCGGGTAAAGCAATCGAAAGGAGGTGGTGAATCTTGAATCAAGTGCTTCTAACCCTCGGATTTGGATTGGTGACAGCCGCCATCCTATCGCTATCGGCGGTGGCTTTCACGCTCGAGTACGCAGTTACCAATGTGGCGAATCTCTCGCACGGGGAGATACTGACGATTGGAGCATACACCGCCTATGTCATACACCAGGCGACCGGCAATATACTCCTTGCCGCGCTTGGGGCCTCTCTCGCTGGAGGAATACTATCCTTAGCGATGCACACGCTGATTATCGATCGCTTCATTCGTAGTGGCGTTGGGACAATGACAATCTTCATCGCAACGCTCGGCGTATCATTCGTGATTCAGAATGTGCTGGTCATCATCTTCGGCGCGGCTAACGTCGCCTACACCATTCCCCAGAGCGCTCCACACCAGGTGGGGCCATTCCTGTGGACATCCACCGAGATAGAGATCATTATTTCCGCCCTCGCCATCACAGCCGCGCTCTTTGTGATTATCACCTACACGAAGTTCGGCAAGGCCCTGCGAGCCGTTTTTCAGAATCGCTCGCTGGCCCGCGTCACCGGCATCAACGCGCAACTGGTGGGTGCTGCTACCTGGTTCCTGGCCGGCCTGGTGGCTGGCTATGCCGGCTTCATCCTTGCCGAGAGTGTGGGCACGTTCAATCCCTATTTCGGATTCAGCTTCTTCCTCATTACCCTGACGGCCACGGTCGCGGGTGGATTGGGCAGGCCATTCAGCACAATGGCCGGCGCAGTCATCGTCGGCATAATTCTGGAGTTCACCGGCGGATACATCAGCGCCAGCTACAACCTTGCCTTCGCTTTTGCAATCCTGGCTATTATCATTCTGGTGCGCCCACGTGGTCTCTTCACCAACGCCAGGAGGACCGTATTCGAATGACACAGCAGTTACAGTACATCATCTCCATTCTCACCGAAGGAGCAATCTTCGGCATCATGGCCCTCGGGCTGAATGTCATCTGGGGCTGGTCTGGCGACTTCGACCTCGCCTACTACGGCTATGTCGCGTTGGGCGCCTATATGACGCTCGTTCTCACTATTGGCCAGCCGACCGCACCGGCCCAGTATATCCTGGGGTTACAGCTACCGTACCTGGTTGCCCTGCTCTGCGCTGTGATTTCCTCGGCGCTCATGGGACTCATCGTTGGCCTGATCGCGCTGCGCCATCTCCGTGGCATCTATTTCTCTATCGTTACGTTAGGAGCGGTCTACGTACTGTATGTACTGGCAAGCCAGTATGTCCCCCTCTTCGACGGTTACAACGGGCTGTCCGGCCTGATCAACCCGATGAGTGACGCCCTGGGCCTCGATTTCCAGTCCTACCCGTTCTTCTTTCTGGCCTTTTGCTTGTTTATATTCATCCTCGTCTGCATCTTCATGGCGCGCGTATCTGGCAGTCGCTTTGGCCTCGCGTTACGCTCTCTGCGTGAGGACGAACGAGCGGCAGCCGCCTTTGGGCGTGACATCTACCAACTGAAATTGAAGGCCTATGTCCTCGGAGCCGCGTTCGGCGGGCTGGCTGGTGGTCTCTTCGCCGCCTACCTGAGCGCCTTCAATCCATCGGCCTGGTCTCCGATTGAAGCCATCATTCTTTACTCTGCCGTCCTGGTAGGAGGTAGAGGAAATATCAAGGGCGTCGTCCTGGGTATTGTGCTCATGATCGTGTTGATCCAGGAGTCGACGCGCTTCCTCCCCGATGTTCCGGGAAATCCGAACATCGTTCCAGCGCTGCGCGAGATCGTGATCGGCCTGGTACTCGTGCTTTTCCTGCGCTTCCGGCCCCAGGGGCTGCTGCCAGAGCGACGCTACATCGACCGTGCGCCCCATGAGCGTGTCGATGCACGAGGCGATATGCTTCTTACTCGCGGTCTCGGCGCATTCAACCGGCGTTTCCGCCCTGCGCGAGATCATAGTCGGGTAGATACTCCTGCTTCTCCTGCGCATCCTGTTCCAGATGCCCACTCCGAGCTTGCGGCTCCAGAAGAAGCGGTAGTCGTAACCCCGGTAAGACAGCCGCTTGCCCAGGACCGGCCCGGAGCGCCGGAAGCCGTCGAGGCAGCCCTCGTGGTAGAAGGGCTTTACAAGCATTTCGGCGGTGTCGTGGCTGTGGATAGTTGTTCCTTCCGCGCCCTGAAAGGCCAGGTGACCGGGCTGATCGGCCCCAACGGCGCCGGCAAGAGTACGGCGATAGATCTCATTTCGGGTTTCAAGCTGGTAGACGCGGGTACCGTTCTCTTTAACGGCACCGCCATCCAGGGCCTGCCTCCGCATCGTATCGCGCGTCTCGGCTTGATTCGCACTTTCCAGACGCCGCGCGAGTGGCCCGGCCTGACCGTTCTAGAGAACGTTCTCCTGGCTCGTTGGGACCCGCAACGCGAGGCCCTCTGGCGAGGTCTGATCGGGCCTGGCCTCGCCCATCGTTCAACTTCCAGGTCGGAACTGGGCCGGGCGCGCGATATTCTGGCAGAGTTTGGCCTCGATAAAATGGTCAACGAGCGGGCGGGAAAACTCAGCGGCGGCCAGAAGCGGCTCGTCGAGTTCGCCCGCATCCGCATGGCCGAGCCTCAGCTTGTGATTCTCGATGAGCCGATGGGGGGCGTGAACCCCGTGCTCGGCGAACGCATGGCGATGGCGATCGAGGGGTTTATCGCCTCTGGCACTACCGTCATCATCGTCGAACACAACCTTCCCTTCATCGAGCGCGTTGCTCAACACGTGATTGTCATGTCCCAGGGCGCGGTGATCGCAACCGGGCCATTCGAGTCTCTTCGCTCAAATCAGAGCGTGATAGACGCATATCTCGGTGAGGTGCCTGTATGAGTAACGAAGAAGTGGCGACGCTCAGTGTTCAGGGGCTAACCGCTGGCTACGGAGGTCCGCCCATCATCGAGCAGATCAGCCTGACGGCGCGCCGGGGCGCGATCACGGCCATCGTCGGACCAAACGGAGCTGGCAAGTCCACGTTGCTAAAAGCGGTGGCCGGGCTTATCCGGCCTGCGGCAGGCAGGGTGTTCGTAGAGGGAAAGGAGATAACTGGCCTGCCAGCAGAGAAGCTTGTCCGGCGCGGCATCGCCTACGTTCCCCAGGTGGAAAACGTATTTCCCGACCTCACCGTGCGGGAGAATCTCGACATGGGCGGCTATGTCCGCAAGTCCGGCGTTCGAGAGAGGATCGAGCAACTGTTCCTCCTTTTTCCCGACCTCAAAGTGGCGGCGCACCGGCGAGCCAGCACCCTGAGCGGCGGCCAGCGCACCATGCTGGCCCTGGCGCGTGGCCTGATGGTTGACCCCGCGGTTCTGATCCTGGACGAGCCAAGCGCCGGTCTATCGCCCAAATTCCAGGGGCTGATCTGGGAGCGCATCGAGCAGATACGGGCGACCAACGTTGCTGTTGTCATCGTCGAACAGAACACCCGCGAGACCCTGCGCCACGCCCAATGGGCCTATGTCCTGGTTCTGGGTAAGAACCGCCTGGAAGGAACGGGACGCGACCTACTGGACGACGACGAGGTTGTAAACCTCTACGTGGGACGCCTTTCCTGAAAGCAGATAGGGATATGAAAGGACGGTTCCGTCCACCGTTTAGGTGACCGGAACCGTCCTTAATAACTGTCGAAGCTAACTGCCAGCCAGGCGTTACGGCGTGGCTGCTGCCAGGTCAGGCGCTGAGAGTAGCATGACCTGCTGCTCCTGGCCGCTGAGGTTGACCTGGAAAGCGCCGTAAGGCCCGAACACGTTGTTGTACTGGTTGTAGTTGAGGTCGCCGCTAGCGCCATCGTAGTTGATCTTTGTTCCCGCCTTTACCAGACTCAGGCAGTCCTTATACGTGTAGCACTGCGTCCCCGGAGAACTGGTAACAGCGTTCATGACCGCGTTGATGGCGGATCCCGACGTGGAGCCAGCCTTGTCAACGGCCAGGGCCAGGCTGATGACCGCATCATAAGCATAGTTGGCGTTGGCGAGGGGCTGGGCCGTACTCCCGAATTTGGCCGCGAAGACCGAGTTGAATGCATTTGCCGCCTGTCCCGTCACCGAGGTTCCATAGATTGAGGTGAGGTGAGCGTTGGCGGCGGCGTAAGTGACGGCCTTCAGATATTCGTCAACGCCGGTAACGTCAGTACCCACGAACGGGATAGCAAGGTTGTCCAACTCTTTGAAGTTCTGGAAAAGAACGGCTGCCGTGGCCGCGTCCGTCTGCGTGAAGATCACATCCGGGTGCGTGTTGATGATCTGCTGCACCTGGGTGCGATACGAGGTCTGATCGGGGGCCACCGTCACGTTGGACACAATCTTGTGACCCATCTTCTGCCATGTTGCCGTGATGGGGGCGGCGAAGGTCTGCGCCGCTATGTCCGAGTAGAACAGCAGCGCGGCATTCTGGTACCCCTTCTTGTGGGCATAGAGAGCCATGGCGACGCCCAGTTGGGAGTCCGAGGGGCTGTCTCGCCACAACCAGGTATTGGTGTTGTGGTCGAAGAGGGTGCTGCCGCCCTGGAACTCGTCCGGGATCTTGGCCGCCGTGATGATGGGAGCGTCGGCGCTGATCTCCTGGGTCTCCGGGCCGATAATCCCAACCAGGTCCTGGGTGGCTAGAAGCTGGCGCAGCGCCGGGACAGAGTCGGCTTCGTCGCACTGCGTATCGGCGTGGGCCAGATTCAACTGCCTTCCGAGGATTCCTCCCGCGTCATTGATCGCTTTTTGCGCCACCTGCGCGCCCTGCAACATAGCCTGCCCCAGGCTTGCCAGCGTGCCTGTGAAGCAGGAGAGGACGCCCATGGTCACCGGGCCTCCACCCCCACTCGGGGTAGAAGTCGTGCCGCACGCCGCCAGCACGAGTACGAGCGCCAGGGAACAGGCCACGACCCGCGGGAAGCTATGCCGCCCGCCTCTTTTTCCTTGAGCAAATGCTGTGGTTATGGACATGTCAATTCCCTCCACAAATGAAAAGGACAGTCAACACACTCTTCCCGGCTCAAGTTTTTCGCTCATTGCCATAACAAAAACTGGCGCCTCTGGTGGCAAGCAAGTTAAAGGAAATAAACCGGGAATACCGAGAAAGATATAACACAAGTATACGTGATGCGCTGTAAATAACCCGTAAACACAGCCATCCAAATATAAATAAATGCATAACAATTTTTTTACGTCAAGTTGCCTGACTCACTTGTGTATTCGTTGGGTGTATGGGGTAGTTAGCGCGACTTCTTAAGTAGGGATTGCTAATAAAGAAGGTTTCAGGCATACTAAGCACAGAAAAGCTCTTGTTTTCTCCCTGGGAGGTCTAGTATGCGCTACCTGGTACGACAGAAGATCAGTCTACAGTTGCTCAGTCTCTATCTCCTCTTTGTCATTCCTGTGCTGCTGGGTGGCCTGGGACTCTATGTGTATCAACAGAATGTTTTGACACAAAATGCTTTTCAATCCGACCTGGGCCTCGCGCAGGCCGTAGCATTGGAAGTTGGAACCAACCTGCGGGCTGCGACCGAAATAGATAGCGAATTATCAACATCTCAGGCAGCTAAAGATTTGGACTTGAAGCAACTCGCCTCAGTATTTGCCAATGCTGCCCAGGCTCACCCTGATATTAGCCTGTATTATATCTGCGATCTGTCTGGCAAGATGATCATCAACTATCCATTCAGCCCCAGCGCCATCGGTAAAAATTTCGGATCGCGTGATTATTTTCAAGGCGCTCTCAAAAGCGATGCGCCTTTTATTTCATCTGGCAGCATTAGCGATATTACAGATTCTTATGTCGTCTCTATTGCTGCACGTATTACGAATGACCTGGGGCGGTTGGTCGGTGTGATGGTTATTAACTTATCTCTCGACCAACTTACCTCGCGTCTCAATACAGTGCATCAGCGATTATCCCCGAATAGTGAAGTGGGTCTCTGGGTCATCGATAACGTGGGGCAGACAATAGCTACGACCAAAGGAATTTTTGCCTTTCTCAATCTCCCTGAAGATTATGATGGTCTCATCCGTGCTTCTCATGATGCCCTTCAAGGAGCGGCCGGCAATCTCATCACGCGCGCGCAGACCCGCGATTGGCTCTACAGCTACGTTCCCATACCGGAGATAGGTTGGGCTGTGGTGGTGCAACGTCCAACAGATATTACCTTTGCCATACTTACGAATTTTCAGCACGGGCTGATAGCTGCGCTGGCGCTGCTCATCCTGGGCGCAAGCTTTTTCTGGTTCATGATGCATCGCCGCGTCATCTCCCCTCTAACCAGACTTGCGAAAGCCGTTGCGCAGATTCAACCGGACCAGCCTGTCCAGGTAATGCATACCGACCTGCTGAACAGTGAGCGAGGTCGCCGGGACGAAATAGGCAATTTGGTCGCAGCTTTCTCTGTTATGGAGAAAGAGATACGCTCCCATTTCCAAAAGAGCGATGAAACGATTCAGACTCAGTTCTACACCCTGGACGCTATCATGCGCAGCATGGATGAGGGCGTGCTCCTGGAAAGTTCTGACGGTCGGATCGTCTATGTCAACCACATCTTCAGCCGCGAGGTTGGCATTCCTCAACAGGAGTTGATGAACAGCAGCATTTCGGATCGCAACCTGCAAGAGAGGCTGTCAACGATGGTTGACCACCCTGAAAGCTATCACGAGGTCGTTGAGCCAGTAGCGAAAGGGCGCAGGTCGCACATCGTCGAATTTCCCATACGTGGTTCCTATAAAACGCACAATCAATTTGTGCCAGCGCCGCGTGATATACGTATGCGTCTTTTCCATGTGCGAGATGCCAAAGGCGCGCTTATCGGGCGGGGCAGGATATTTCAGGATATCACCAGACAAAACGAGGGAGAGCGCATCAAGAGAAACTTGTTAGCTATTGTCTCGCATGAACTGCGTACCCCCTTGACGGCCATTAAGGGATTTGCTACGAGTCTGCTGGAAGAGAGCGGCGGCGAAGTAGATACAAGCTGGCAGGAGTATAGCCTGAACCAGATTGTGGCCGAGAGTAACCGTATGGCGGACCTTGTAACGAACCTGCTGGAGATGGCGCAGGTGGAGGCTGGCACACTCAAACTCTATCCGGGAGCTTACCACCTGAGTTCGCTGCTTGAGGAAGCCCTTGCTGCCGTGTACAATGATCGATACCGCGTTCAAATGCGCTTACCTGAAGACGTGCCACTTCTCTACGTGGATGGGCGACGTATTCAGATCGTCCTGCGCAATCTCTTAGAGAACGCTCAACGCTACGGTGGCCCGGATGCCCTCATAGATATCTCAGCCACCTATGAGCGGGAGCAGACGAAAAAGCGAGCAGGACTTACCTTGCATATCACTGATAACGGACCGGGCATTCCCGCGCACCTCGTCGAGCGTGTCTTTGATCGTTTTTATCAGATAGAGAGCGGTCACGAACGAAGCAGCAGCGGAGTTGGCCTGGGCCTGGCTATCTGCCGGGGGTTCGTAGAAGCTCATGGCGGGCGCATCTGGGCTGAGAATAGAACCGACGGAATAAGCGGCGCAGTATTTCACCTGTGGTTTCCTCCCATGGTGCTGCGCGCCCAGGAGCGCCAACAACAGTATCTATAAAGGCAGGGCAAAGATGCCAAAAGAGAAGTATATTTTAGTGGTCGATGACGAGCCAAATATCCGTGAGTTCGTAAGACGCTCTCTGGAAAAGCACGCCTTCAAAGTGAAACTTGCCAGCAATGGGTGGGAAGCGCTGGCCGAGTTTGAGCAGACGACCTTTATTCTGGTGATACTAGATATTATGATGCCGCAAATGAATGGGCTAGAGGCCTGCCATCGCATCAGGCAAACCAGCATCGTCCCCATCATCATTCTGACGGCACTGGGAGAAGAGGCCGACAAAATAGCCGCCTTGAACCAGGGCGCGGATGATTACCTGACCAAGCCCTTCGGCGTAGGAGAGCTCCTGGCGCGGGTACAGGCTGTCCTGCGGCGCGCCAGTTGGGCCGACACTCCTCGCTCGGTAGGCACGCAGCGTTTTGGCAACATCGAGATTGATTTTGAGCAGCGACAGGTCTGGCGCGACGGTGTGCGCATCAAGCTCACCCCGACAGAGTTCAGACTGCTACAAGAGCTAGCATTACACGAGGGTAAGGTGTTTACGCATGAGACACTGCTCCGGCGCGTGTGGGGCACAGAACATAGTCGCGATGCTGAATATTTGCGCGTCTATATCGGGCGGCTGCGGCGTAAAATAGAGATCGATTCATCAAAACCAGTCCATATTCTCACCGAACCAGGAATAGGGTATTATCTCGTCAAATAGCGGGAAATCTTCTATGTTTGAAAGGTTAAGCAATGCAGATAGATATTCCAAAAAGCTGGCTGGCCCATTTACAGAATGAATTGCAACAACCCTATTTTCAGAAATTGGCGCAGTTTATAGATGAGGAGCGCCAGCGCGCTACCGTTTTTCCGCCGGAGCAAGAGGTTTTTTCAGCCTTTCGTCTCACCCCCTATGAGAACGTCAATGTGCTGCTGCTCGGCCAGGACCCCTATCACGACGACAACCAGGCGCACGGGCTATGTTTCTCCGTGCGCCCCGGCATCAAACCACCGCCCTCGCTGGTGAACATGTTCAAAGAACTGCGCGACGATGTTGGCTTTCGTATCCCCAACAACGGTTATCTTGTGCCGTGGGCAGAGCAGGGCATGTTGCTGCTTAATGCGGTACTCACGGTTCGCGCTCACGCCCCCAACTCCCATAAAAATCATGGCTGGGAGAAATATACCGATGCAGCTATCAGCGCGGTCAACGAGAAACGCGACTCCGTCGTGTTTGTGCTGTGGGGTGGCTACGCGCAGAAAAAACTGAGCTTGATCGATACGTCGCGGCATACAGTAATCCAATCAGCCCACCCATCGCCGCTTTCCGTGCGGAACGGCTTTTTTGGCAGCTGCCCGTTCTCGGCCATCAACACGGCTCTGCGCGCGGCTGGCAAACCGGAGATTGATTGGCAATTGCCCGATTGTAATCAGGATATGCGCCAGCTATAGTGGCAGTTCCCTCTCATCTTCGCTACAATATATCAGGAATAGATCTGAATTTTGGGCCGTTGATATTCTCGGCCCATCTTTCTTTTATCAAATCAGGTTAAAAAAAGTATGAAAGTAGAAATTTCCGATTGGCCTCGTGTACCTGGCACAACCGGGGCGGGGAATTGGTCCGTTTCAATTGACCGAAAACTGTTGGCCACAACTTTACGCGAGGCCGCTGGACGCGCTGACCAGGAGCATCCAGCCGTTCTTGCCAGTTTTACTCAACCAGTGGAGTACTGTGACGCAATCCAGGCCTTTACAGGCGCTAGAGCGGTGGGGCTAGGAGAGTGCTTTTTCTGGGAGCAGCCAGCAGAGCAAAACGCGCTCGTAGGTGTCGGCGCCGAAACCACCGTCGAAACCGGTGGGAGTGCGTACTTTAGCGATGCGAGTTCCGCCCGGCGCGCCTTGATGAAGGATGCTGTTATCACATACGCGATTGAGACGATACCCACTCCTGCTAGTGGCCCGCTACTCCTCGGTGGATTTGCCTTTGATCCGCTTTCCCCACACACTTCGCTGTGGGCCGGATTTCCTGCCGGGCTACTCATTTTACCCCGCTTTCTCTTGAGCTTTAGCCCCGGTCATGCCACGCTCACCATCAACAAGTTAATCCGGGCATCTGATACTATCGAGCGGAGCGTACAGGAGATTGAAGCGAGTGTAGCGCGGCTCCAGACCGTTATTGAGCAGGCTCCACTACCGTCCCAGGAAAAGCCATCCAGCCAGTTCACTGTGTACGAAGTGCGACCGGCATTCGAGTGGATGGAAATGGTGGCGACCATCACGGATAGAATCCAGCATGGCGCTTTTGATAAGGTCGTACTCGCGCGCGATGTGCAGGCCGATCTGCGCGATCCTGCCGGGACGTTTGAAATCGGCGCTACACTCCGGCGGCTTCGCGAAAGCTATCCAGCCGCCTATGTATTTGCCGTACAGCGCGGAGAGCGCTTCTTTGTGGGTGCGACACCCGAGCGGCTAGCCCGCGTGCGCGATGGGCAGATACACACGATGGCGCTGGCCGGGTCAGCGCGGCGGGGTGCAACAGAAGAAGATGATGAGCAGCTTGGCGCTGAACTGCTGCGAAGTGAGAAGAATAACAGCGAGCACGCGATTGTGGTCGCTATGGTGCGGGAAGCCCTGAAGCATCACTGCGCAAATGTGTATGTTCATCCCGTTCCCCAACTGCTCAAGCTAAAGAACGTGCAGCATCTGAAAACTCCCATTACCGGCGAACTCATCTCCGGAAGATGCATTCTGGACGTGATGGCGGACCTGCATCCAACGCCCGCCGTTGGCGGCTTCCCTCGCCAGGCCGCGCTTGAAGCGATCCGTAATACCGAGAAGCTGGATAGAGGCTGGTATGCCGGGCCGCTTGGCTGGATAAACGCGAGCGGTGAGGGCGAGTTCGCCGTAGCGCTGCGTTCCGGGTTGATTGATGGCGGCCAGGCCACGCTCTTTGCGGGATGCGGCATCGTTTCCGACTCTGATCCCCGGTCCGAGTATGCCGAGTCCTGTTTGAAATTTGAAGCGATGCTGCGAGGATTGGGTGGCGAACCTTTTGATAGCCAGCCCACCGGCATCACAGACACGACTACCGCATCTTCGTCAAATGAGTTGCAAGGGACGCGGCAGCAGTAGAGGATGATACATATGTCGAGTAAATCTCTCTCCAGTCAGCAAGACCCCGCAAATCCGCTCTATGTCTATGTAGGCGCGTTTGTGGATGAGTTACAGCGAGCCGGTGTGCGCAACGTCGTCATCTGCCCGGGTTCTCGTTCGACTCCTCTCGCTCTGGCCTTCGCTGACCAACCGCATATGCGGGTGTGGGTGCACGTGGACGAGCGTTCAGCAGCCTACTTTGGGCTGGGGATGGCAAAGCGCTTGCGCCAACCTGTGGCATTGCTTTGTACATCGGGTACAGCGGCAGCAAACTTTATGCCAGCGGTTGTCGAGGCAAAATTAACGCATGTGCCCTTGCTGGTACTGACCGCGGATCGTCCTCATGAGCTGCGAGACAATGGCGCGCCGCAAAGCATCGATCAGAACCGGCTCTATGGAACATATGCGAAGTGGTTTGTGGAAGCGGCCCTGCCCGAAGCGACAGACGCGGCCCTTCGCTATATACGAACACTGGCGGCCCGCGCGGCTGCTACGGTTCAGGCTAATCCTGCTGGCCCGGTGCATCTGAATTTCCCGTTTCGCGAGCCATTAACACCCGATCCAGTTCCCGGTCAATCGTTACCGCCAGTTGCGCAGCGTGATACCTGGCAGGGTAGGCTAGACAACACTCCGTATGTCGAAGTTCAAGCAGCATTGCCGGGGATACCTTCGGATGCCACGATTGAGAGCTTAATGGAGTTGATGAGCCGGGCGCGGCGCGGGCTGATTATCGCTGGCCCAAACGATGATCCCGCGTTGGTGGAATCGGTTGCGTGGTTGGCCCGTCGCCTCGGTTATCCTGTCCTGGCCGATCCGCTCTCGCAACTGCGCTGCGGCAGCCACGATCGAGACATGATACTTTCCAGTTACGATGCTTTCTTGCGCATCGATGCCTTTAGTGAAAACGCGCAACCGGAGCTTATACTCCGTTTTGGCGCAATACCGACATCCAAACCCCTGTTGCTCTACCTGAAACGTTATGCAACATGCCCCCTCGTCGTGATCGATGGGTACGGCGGCTGGGAGGAACCAACCCAACTCGCCAGCCAACTTATTCATGCCAGCCCTGTCGCCCTGTGCCAGAGTTTACTCGCGGCTCTTGACCGGTCTGATGAAAATGAAGAACCACGGCAACCCGTGTTTCAGGAATGGGTAGCCCTGTGGCGGGACGCGGATAAGGTGACACGACGAACGCTGGAGCGCGTCATCCAGGATTTCAACGAACTCTTCGAGGGGCGAGTTTTTAGCGAACTTGCCGGGCTATTAGCGGACGGCACAACGCTCTACACCGGCAATAGTATGCCGGTGCGAGACCTGGATACCTTTTTCCGGGGCAGCGAACGCCGCATATGCTTCATGGGGAATCGGGGCGCGAATGGCATAGACGGACTGATTTCCAGCGCTCTCGGCGCGAGCGCGGGGGCAGGACAGGGCGAATCAACCGTGCTGGTGGTAGGCGATCTCTCGTTTTTCCACGATCTCAATGGGCTGCTTGCCGCCCGCTTGCACCGGCTTAACCTGACTATCGTGCTTATCAATAACGATGGCGGGGGTATCTTTTCCTTCCTGCCACAGGCGGCCTTTCCAGAGCATTTTGAACAGCTTTTCGGTACGCCGACGGGACTGGACTTTCGCCTCGCGGTGCAGATGTTTGGCGGAAGGTTTCAAAGGGTTGAGGACTGGGAGCAGTTCCGCGAGGCAGTAAACCTGGGACGAGATGCTGGCGGCTTGCATGTGATTGAGGTGCCGACCGAACGCGCCAGCAATGTCAGAATGCATCGCCAGCTCTGGGAAGCCACGGCGAAAGCTCTCGACGAGCGGGGCGTGGGCGCGAGGGATTGAATATGGAGAGCGCGTTTGTACAGGTGAATGGTATACGGCTTGGAGTTGTGTGCAAGGGCGGGGGCAAGCCCGGCCCCTACCCTATGCGGCTTCGCAAGTCGTTCCGTAGTAGGGTAGGGGCCGGGCTTGCCCCCGCCCTGGATAGTTCCCCAACCCTTGTTATGTTGCACGGCTTTACTGGCAGCGCAGCCGGGTGGGGTCGCCACCTGGACGCGCTGGCCGCCTATGGTTTGCGCGTCATCGCATTTGACTTGCCCGGCCATGGTCAATCCGATGCTCCCGCTGATCCTCGCCGTTACGCGATGGAGCGTTGCCAGCAGGATATCCTGGCGGCCCTGCGAGGACTTGGCGTAAGCAAGGGTCAGGCTGTCCTGTTTGGCTATTCTATGGGCGGGCGCATAGCGCTTTATACCGCGTTTTCAGGCTTCTTTCGCGCGCTGGTTCTTGAGAGCGCTTCGCCCGGATTGGATGATCCCATCGAACGCGAGAAGCGGCGTAGCGACGACGAGAAGCTTGCGGCCAGCATAGAGCGCGATGGGGTAGAGGCGTTCGTTGCGCGTTGGGAAAAGCTGCCCCTCTTTGCCAGCCAGAACACGCTGCCACTTGAAGTAAGGGAGGCGCTGCGTATACAACGCCTGGACAATCGGACGAGCGGGCTGGCGCAGAGCTTGCGCGGCGCTGGCACAGGTGTCCAGCCATCCCTGTTCCCACGCCTGCCACTATTGCGCATACCCGTCCTGCTGATTGCTGGCGAGCTTGATACGAAATTCACGGCGATTGCCAGGTTTATGGCCTGGGTGCTGCCGCAAGCGCAACTGCGTATTGTACCCGGCGCTGGTCATACCGTTCACCTGGAACAGCCACAGGAATTTGTTTCCCTGGTAGGAGATTTTATTGTCCATCTGACGCCCGCAAGTAGCGTCAGGCATTCCTCTATTACAAATGAATACGAGAACAGGAGAAATACATGACAGTAACATGGGAGAAAGTCCGCGAGTATACCGACATTATTTTTGAGAAAGCCGAGGGCATGGGAAAGATTACCATCAACAGGCCCGAGGTGCGCAACGCGTTCCGCCCTGAAACGCTGACGGAATTGATAGATGCCTTCACAGCCTGTCGCGAAGACCCGGAGATCGGCGTGGTCATCTTTACGGGCGCTGGAACTCAAGCGTTCTGTTCTGGCGGAGATCAGCGTGTTCGGGGTCATGGGGGCTACGTTGGCGGCGATGGCGTGCCTCGCCTGAATGCGCTCGACTTGCAGAAGGTCATTAAGTATCTGCCCAAACCGGTCATCGCCATGGTGGCAGGCTATGCCATTGGCGGAGGTCATGTGCTGCACCTGCTCTGCGACCTGACGATTGCGGCTGACAATGCCAGGTTTGGGCAGACAGGCCCCCGGGTTGGCAGTTTCGATGCTGGCTGGGGCGCTACCTACATGGCGCGCGTCGTTGGTCACAAAAAAGCCCGCGAAATCTGGTATCTCTGTCGGCAGTATACTGCCCAGGAGGCCCTGGATATGGGATTGGTCAACACGGTGGTGCCGTTGGAGCGCCTGGAAGAGGAGACCGTACAATGGGCAAAGGAGATGCTGGAGAAAAGTCCGATTGCCCTGCGCTTCTTGAAATCGGCCTTCAACGCGGACACCGACGGCCTGGCGGGTATTCAAGAACTGGCCGGCAACGCCACCATGCTCTACTACATGACCGAAGAGGGCCAGGAAGGCAAGAATGCCTTTCTTGAGAAGCGCCCGCCCGATTTTTCCAGGTTTCCACGCCTGCCGTAGGTAGCCAGCGCCATGAAAATCGTAGATATTCGGTGGCACAGCTATCGCCTGCCGCTCATCAACAGTTTTAGCACCGCTCACAGTGTGATGACCACGCGCGAGGGCATCATCGTGCTGGTGACTACCGCGCGCGGCATCACGGGTATTGGAGAGATAGCGCCGCTGCCAGCCTTCGGTGGAGGCAGCTTCGCGGATGCCGCTACGCTTCTACCGGAGCTGGCTGCGCGTCTTTATAATATGACCCTTCACGAAGCGTTGGAGCTACTGCTTCCTGAAAAGAAAGCCGGGGCGGCCTGCACCCTCTGCGGGCTGGAAATCGCGCTGTTCGATGCAATCGGCAAAGCTGAGGGGTGCCAGGTTTGTGCATTACTCTCTCCATCCGGCTCTCTACCACGATCAGCCGTAGCGGTCAACGCCGTGATTGGCGCGAGAGCAACAGCCGCCGCAATTGCGGCGGCTGTAGATGCCAGGAGGAAAGGCTTTCGCTGTATAAAGCTGAAAGTTGGCTGGGGAGCTAGCGCCAGCGAAGAGATAGAACGTGTCGCTGCCGTGCGTGATGCAATCGGACCGGCTGTGCATCTGCGCCTGGACGCCAATGAAGCCTGGAAGCTTGAGGAAGCAATCGCCATCCTTTCTCAATGTGTGCACTATGACATTCAGTATGTCGAGCAGCCCTTGCAGGCGCACGATCTCGCGGGAATGCGCGCGCTCAGGCGAGCCATACCCATCCCGCTTGCCGTTGACGAAGCATTGCGCGACCCGCAGAGCGCCAGTCTCGTCCTTGATAGCGAGGCGGCTGATGTCCTTGTAATCAAACCTCAGCTTGCCGGTGGACTACGCGCCGGGCAGCAGATCATCCAGGCCGCGACAGAGCGGGGTGTGCGCTGCGTCATTACAGGTACGCTCGAGGCAGGTGTGGGCCTGGCGGCTGCCCTGCACCTCGCTGCCGCGTCACCCGCAGTGACACTTGAGTGCGGCCTGGCAACTCTTCATTTGTTGGGTGACGACCTGTTAATCGATGATCTAGCTGTCCGCGATGGCTTCATGGCGGTTCCACCGGGCGTTGGCCTGGGAGTTGCGCTGGATTGGGAAGCGCTGAATAGGTATTCTTTAATAAGGGGTTTTAATTGAACACAACTGACATATTCTTACCCGATTGGCTGGCCCGTTGCGCTGAGAACCGTCCAGCACACCTGGCTGTACAGTGCGGCCAGGTGCAATGGAGCTTCGCAGAGCTGAATCGCCAGGCAACGAGACTTGCGCGGCAACTCGCTACCGTAGGCGTGCAGGAGGGGCATCGTGTGGCCCTGCTGGCTACCAATGGCCTTGCATATGTCGCGCTAGTTCACGCGTTGACCCGGCTTGGAGCCATCCTGGTGCCGCTCAATCTACGCTTGACCCTGGAAGAGCTACGCTGGCAGGTTCGCGATGTACATGCCTCGCGCCTGGTCTATGACGCGGACAACGCGAGTCTGGCCGGGGAGATTGGAAGCGCTTTGCCACAATTGCCTCTGGCTACGCTGGCAAACGGATCAAAGCAGGGCGAAACGGTTTTAAGCGAACTGCCTGAAAAAGATGTTCCCCTGCGAACCCTCATTGACCTCAGCGCGCCACAGGCCATTCTATACACATCGGGTACAACCGGGCAGCCGAAAGGCGCGATTATCACGTATGGCATGCAGTGGTGGAATGCCGTCGGCTCGGCTCTCAATCTTGGGCATAGTCCCGACGATCGTTGGCTTGCCTGCCTGCCGCTTTTCCACATCGGTGGCCTCTCCATCCTGATGCGTAGTGTCATTTATGGTATCAGTGTAATGCTGCACAAAAAATTCGATCCTGTAATCATCAACCAGGCGCTATTTGAGGATAAGATAACCATTATCTCGGTAGTGGCCGTGATGCTGCAACGTATGCTCGCTGCACTCGACGGCAACGGGGAGGCCGGGAAAGGGGCAGCTTATCCCGCCACACTACGCTGCGTGCTGCTTGGCGGCGGTCCCGTTCCTCAGCTACTCCTTGAGGAATGCTTACTTCGCGATATTCCGGTTGTACAGACATATGGCTTAACCGAAGCCTGTTCGCAGGCGGTGACGCTTTCACCCGCAGACGCAAAGTGCAAGCCTGCTTCCGCCGGACGCCCGCTCCCTCCTGTCCAGTTGCGCATTATGTATGATAACAGGCCAGCGGCTCCAGGTGAGCCGGGCGAGATTTTTCTGCAAGGGCCAACCATCACGCCTGGTTATGCCGATAGAGCAGAGGCAACAGCCCAGGCGTTTCAAGATGGCTGGTTTGCTACGGGAGATATCGGCTATCTCGATAAAGATGGCTACCTCTATGTCCTCGACCGCCGCGCTGACCTTATTATCTCTGGTGGAGAGAACGTCTACCCCGCCGAGATCGAATCTGTCCTGCTTTCTCATCCAGCAGTGGAGGGGGTCGGCGTGTGTGGGCAGGCAGACGCGCAGTGGGGCCAGTCACCAGTTGCCTTTGTTGTTCTCAAAGCTGGTAGCATGGTAAGCGCGCAGGAGTTAGCAAACTATGCAGCGCAAAAACTGGCTCGCTATAAACAGCCCAGAGCTATCTACTTTACCGAACAGCTACCGCGAACCTCTTCAGGGAAGCTCATACGCCGGGAACTTCCCCGCTTGCCGCAAACCCTCCATAACACCGGCGCGCTCTAATCTGAGCCTTGTTGTTGGAGACGCGCCCGCCGCAGTTGTCCCAGCGACGGTGGCAGCATCCCACCGGTAGACAGCCATGATCCGATGATAATCAACAGAAATCCTGCGATGATGGCCGCGTTTAATGGCTCGCCGAGCAAGGCGACGCCCAGGAAGACGGAGACGACTGGATTGACATAGGTTATGACAGTGCCACGGCTGGCTCCAACCTCGGTTATGAGCGCGAAGAAGGCTAGATAAGCCAGGGCTGTACAAACCAGGCCGAGCACAATCAGGCTCGCTATTACTGAGAACGAGGGAAATCTGGCGGGAAGGCGCGTCACGGCCAGGGGCAACAGGACGAGGGTCGCGGTGGTACACTCAATGACCACGACACCGAGGCGGGGCAGGGCAACGATGACCGGATGTTTGATAAGCAGGGCGCTGATGGCATAGCATGTGGCAGCAAGCAGCACAAAAGCCGCTCCAAGCAGCCGTTGTCCATCTCCGCCCACGTCGAGACCCAACAGAACAATTACACCCCCCATGCCGATGAATAGCCCGACCAAGCGCAGGCCTCCCACACGCTCACCGGGGTCGAAGCGCAGCGCGAACAGCGCAACCAGTAGTGGATCGGCTGCGATGAGAAGGCTCGTGAGCGACGATGCAATGTGCGTTTCTCCATAGCTAATCAACAGGAACGGAGCTATAATCTGTATGAAAGCGAACGCGGCAATGATAAGCCACTTTTTACGGAACTGCCGCAATACTCCCCGATGGATTGCTACGGGAAGGAGCGCAACCGACGCAATGCCGACACGCGCAAATACTACCACGGCTGGGTCCAGTTCGCTTACCGCAATCTTGATGAAGAAGTACGGAATGCCCCAGAACACCGACATTGTGGCGAATAGCAACCAGCCCTTGCGTGTCATGCTTCCTCCTGTAGAGCGTGAATTGAGTACAAACAGAAATACACACGTTGTCTTCTATTGCTACCATTGTACAATGCCGGATAGTTCCCTGTGGAAAAGGACAGCGGCGACACCCGTTTGGATGTTTACCCCAACAGTACTGGCACAAGCAATAATTGCCCGTTCTCGACCGTGTTGTTGGCAGCAAGCGGTAGTGATGAAATGAGCAGCAAACCCTGTTGGTCGGGAATGATGCCGGAATATGCGAGCGACCCTGTATACGTGCCGTCCGCGCTAACCTGGAGAGGAATAGTGGTCGCGCTGGAAATAGCCGTCAGGGTGTGATCGAAGAGCGTGGCGCTGGTTGAGCCATCGGCCAGCACGCTGGTTCCGCTCAACTGGATGGGAGAATGCAGTATTGTTTGCGCCGAGATGTCTTGCGGCAATGTTGTTCGTTTCTGCCCGGCCAATCCCAGCGTGACGCCTGCCGTATGAGCAGCGACTACGAACCATAGCCCTTTATTATCATGTTGCAGCAGGCGTTGCAGTGTTACATTGACCACCATATGCGGGTTGGCTTGAAACAGTTGCACCTGCGCGGTAATACCGTCGTTGCTCAAAGCCGTATCGTGCGCGTCCACCGTCGGCCACTTAAAGACATCTTTGGACAACTCTTCCGCCGTTGCCAGGGGATCATTCCAGGGCAGCGTTTGCCCGCTATCCGCGTCTTGTTGCAAGGCCTCGGCTTCGGCGCGACTCGTCACGGGATACAGACCTGGAAAAGCGACGCGGCTAAAAGCGCCGTTTTGCCAGGCATACTCGCGATAGATGTTCTGTTGCATTGGTAGTAAAAACGCGCTGGCATCAGCCGCGATGGTTGTATCCTGCGCGCCGGTAATCAGTGTGTTGGCCTTGCTGACCTCGACGGTTCCCTGCGCCAGGCCGCTTTGCGCGAACAGGGTAGTAAGCCGCGGCTTTTTGCCCTGCATAGAGCAGCCGAAAACATACACATCCAATGTATGCTGCGTATCATTATGCGTCACTTGCGCGAGCGAGGCGGGTTGTCCCCCATCCAACTGGCTCACGAATTCCACCGCCGCCAATTGTTCAGAGCCTGATTGTAAATGCACGGGCTGTGTATAATCTGCGGTGCGGATCAGTCCCGCGCAATTCGTTGCAGCCACGGAAGCAGGCGTGGATGGCTGGTGAGTCACAATCAAAAGATGCACCAGGGCAATCAATACCAGCGCTGCGAGTAGCAGCGCAAAGGGGCGCGGCCCCCTGTAGTTACGTTTATCTCTTGCCGGGCGCGGTGCGTGGCGCGGCGATGCTGGAATAATAATAATTGGCTTGCGTTGCGTCTCTGTATTTGGCATACTGTTACCCTGTTTTCTAATGATGTGAGCTTTGATTTCTCTTTTCATTCTACAGAGTCGAGGGAAATGTCAGTAGCGACACCCCTTGTGGGTGTCCTGTCCTTGTTTCCCGTCAGATGTAGCGTGGTCGCACAGGACACCCACAAGGGGTGTCGCTACTGATTTCACCTGCAGGGATGAAGAAATGCTGTGCTTGCAGGTATACATATTTTTCCAGAAAAATGTTAC
>CAAGKR010322829.1_pt1 | contig 23499 bp, 21 predicted proteins | sample 2556971 | NCBI WGS metagenome assembly CAAGKR01 (sample SAMEA5207829, study PRJEB30636) | soil metagenome | biome: forest; feature: boreal; material: soil | place: USA | collected 2011-09 | depth 1 m | reverse complement strand
GCGCCTCTCCTCGTTCTCGGCGACCAGCCTCTTGTTGGAAAGGTCGGAAAGATGCTGGCCCGACCGGGCGCGCCTCGCGAGGTGCAGCGTGAACCCCAGCAGGAGCGTGATCGCAAGGCCACCCCCGAGCGCCATTTCCGGAAGATACCGCTTGTTTTTCCCCAGGAGCTCGCTCGTGGGCGTCAGCGCGAGCCTGACACGCTGGTCCAGGAGGTTCGGGTAGACGCTTTCAACCGCCGGCACCTTGCCGTTGTTCCCCGAAAGCGTTGAGCTGTACACCTCGGTGCGGCCCACGGTGACGACCAGCCCGTAGCTGGCCGAGAGGCTGAGCTGCTTCGTGAAGAGCCATGAGAAGAACCGGGCGTAGAGGTACTCAGCGGCTACGTAGTGGCTTGGGCTCCCGTTCTTGCCGATCGGCGCATAGATGACGAAGCCGGGATCGCCCTTGCCATCCGCGTCAGCCGACGTGGTGACCTCAGGGGCGTTCTTCGTGCGGGCCAACTCGATGGTCTCGCGCGCCCTGGGATCCGATGCGTGATCGAGCCCGACCGAGCCGATGTTGTCGCTGACAGGGTAGACCCACGTGTTGGTCAGCTTCGGGTCCCTGGCGTTGATGAGCGCGATCGACACGCAGCCGAGTCCCTTCGACTCGTCAAAAAAGGAGGCTGCGTCCGTCTGCCACGCTACAATGTTCGTGTCGGGATTGTCCGCGCCGTTGCGGGCCATGCGGTCCAGCATGTTCATCTGCTGGTCGACGTCCGACTTTATGGTCGTCGCGACCTGGTCCGCGGCGGTTGCCGTGCTCGCCTTGAGGTAGACCATCTCGCGCTCCTGAAGCCCGATCCAGAAGATGAGCGTCATAGTCAGGCTCACGACGACGGCGGGCATCGGCAGCCACGCCGGGGGGCCGCCGTCCTCCTTCTGGCTCTCCCGCCAGGCGAGCGTGAGGAGGGCCATGCCCGCGACGAGGAGCGCCCCCGCCGTGATGGCGGACATCGCGGTGTTCGTGCCCCAGTTATAGACTGCGGGCAGCTGGAAGGGGTAGCCGAGCAGCGTCGAGAACCCGACCGATGCGAGGACCGATCCGGAAACAGCCTCGGCAAAAAGGCGCTCGCGCGCCCTTTTCTCGGAAATTCTCCAGAAAACCGTGATCCCTGCGACGGCGATGCAGCAAGCCGCCATGATGGAACCGCGGCCCGGCTGGACGGTGTCGACCAGGAGGGGGTCGTGGGCAAAAAGCTCGTCGATCCTAAGGTTGAACCCGCTGAAACTCTCGAACGTCGTCAGGAATCCGAGAACCGCCGGTATGAGCCCCGCCCACGCAGCTCGAGTGAATCCATATTCGCGGCCAACGAGGGCGACGCCAATGGCCAGGAAGCACAGGCCTTCGTTGAACATGATCGGCGCCATGTGCTCCATGGGCTCGACCACCCGGTCGAAGTGCAGGAGCCATCCCACGACGCTGAGGCCGCCGATGGCAATCAGGACCATTGCGAGCGCGAGAGACGCCCTCGCTAGCCAGGTTCGGCGGGGCAATGTGTTGACGTGGTCCATGCGGCCCGGACGAATTAAGCGTTTAGAGCGTGCCGGGGCAATGTGTTTCGCACCACGGGATTTACGCATTTGTACCAACAATGCGTCCCCGATTATTTTCCCATCACCGTGTCAAGGAGGAGGATTAGCGATTGGTGCCGGAGGCGCCGACTTCTCCGGATTGCCCTCCTTCACCTCGTCCACCCGCAGAAGGTTCAACGGGCTGTAGGCGAGCCGCCATGTCGGCTTGTCGATACTCCCGGTCAGCTTGACGCGGAGCATCGCGGAAAGCGGCGCCGAAAGCGCGTTGAAGACCTGGAGGAGCGACTTGCTCTCCATGAACGGGTAGATGGTGGCCGAGAAATCCAGGGTCCGCCGGTCAATCGCGTACGTTCCCTTTGCGCGGATCGCGGAGTTTGCGCCGATTACGCTCATGTCGGTGAAGTCGACCGCGGAGCCGCCGATCTTGAATGATGCCCGGGCCTGGGTGAAGCGGAGTTCCGGAAACTTGAGGACCTTTGAGAGGCCGCCGAGAAGCGAGAGCTCGCCCAGCTGGCCACCCTGGATCTGGACGTTTCCGTCCCCGACAAACGTGGCGAGTTCACCGGGTAGGCCCTCAGCGGACACGTTGAGGTCGAGCCGCACGCCGGACTTGTCTCTCGCGAATGTGTCGAGTGCCGTGGAATTTCCGGGGGTGCCTGAAACGACATATCCCTCGGCCGTCGCGGCCGCCTGGCCGAGGCTTGCGCCGCTCAGGGACGCCTTGAACCGCAGGCGCCTGTCGGCGTCCGCACCGGTCACGGTGGCAGACCCGTTGACGTCGCCTCCTGCGAACCCCGCCACGATGTCGCTCACCTTGATGTTGTCGTCGTCCAGGTCGAACTTGAAGGAGGCCTTGTCGAACGCCACGCCGTGGACCCGGAACCCCCCGTTTGACCGGACCTCGGTGTGGAAATGCTTGTGGCCGACGGAATTCGAGGCGGGTCCGTCGAAGTGTCCGCGAAGCGCCAACGCAGGCGGTTGGTCGAAGGAGAACGCCGCGATTGCCGAGGCGGCGTCGGGAGGCAGCATCTTGCCGAGGGGCGAAAGGTCGATCGTCGACGTCGCCTCGATGTCGAAGCCGCTCCAAAGGCCCTCCCTGGGCTCGGTTGTGAGCTTGAACGAGCCCTGCGCGGTCCCGGATCCCTTGGTGATTGCAACGTCGAGCCCGTCGCATGCGAACTGGTCGACGTAGAGCAGCGAGCGCGCCCGGTCGAAGGGCACCCCCTTCAGCACGGGGTCCTTTGAGTCGGCGTATCCGAACACCGAGAAATACCTCCCGCGCAGGTATTGTCCGCGCACGTCGATGGTCGCGTCGGGCGGCTGGGTGGGGAAACCGAAGTTCCCGAAGATGTTCGTCCACCAGTCGCCCCCGAACCAGGGTGTGATGGTGAGCGGCCGGAGGCGCCCTGTCAGGAGATACCGGAACTCAAGCGTCGAGAAATTCTGCTCGTAGGAGCCCTCCGCGAGGTTGTCGCCGCTCACCACGACGGCCTCTCGCGCCGCGAAATGCGTTCCATCGAAGGTCACATTCCCCCGCGCCTCGTCGAACTTCACCTTGTAGGCCACGAAGTTCCGGGTGTCCACATGCGCGCTGACATCGGTGAACCGCCATCCGGGCGAGAAGCGGACGCGGCCGGTGGCCACGATGGGTTCGGAAAGGTCTGCGAAATGCCTTATGCTGGCCCCGGTATGCTCCGAAAGAGGCTCTGTGAGCCCGGATGAGAACGAGCCGTCGAACGACACGTCCGCCGACTTTGCCGCGAAGTCGATGTCCCCGCGGGCAGAGACCGGTCGCCCGAGGACCATCGCCGAGACCTCGGCCGCAAACGCCTTCCCACCGTGGGGCGCGACGCTCGCGATCGGGGCCGCGACCGACGACCCTCCGTACGTCACGGATCCCGCGGTGAAATCCACTTGCTTCGCGTCGAAGGCCAGCGGTTCCATCTTAAGGATCCCGCGCACCCGCGCCCTCACCGCGGTGGCCGAGGCATTTCCGCCTATGCTCAGGGTTTCCGCTGTCGCGACGGCGGATGTCATCAGCGGTGCACCGCCGAGAAGCGGGAAGCGGCAGCGTGCGCGTACCTGGCCGGCCTCGATGGCGACGGGTCCTGGCATCCTAAGTCCGTCCGCGTACAGCTCGGCATTCACGATCGCTCCCCGCGTGTCCGAGGGGATGAGCACGGCCGTTATCATCGTCCTCCGAAGGCCCGCCATCTGGTCCTCCGCGCTTGAGAACTCCCGGCTAAGGGCGACGTAGTTCCTCGAAAGGAACTCGGCCAAAGGGAGTGACGTTGCCTCGGCGTTGTTGCGTGCGACCGTGCCCGCGTTGATCGTCCCGTGCGCCGAGATGAAAACGCTTCCCAGTCGGCAGGTCAGGTAGTCGACGAGGAACTCGTCCCCCCTCGACGTGATGGAGAAGCCGCCGTCAAGATCCTGAACGATCTTCTCCGGCCGCCCCGAGGTCGACAGCATCGCGGGGATGAAGAGGTTGGCGCCCGTTGCCCGGATCTCCCTCGCCTCGAACCGCTTTTCCAGGAGGGCCAATGGGTCCAGCCGCAGGTAGATTGCGTCCGCGGTCACCACGGGCTCCGCGAACGAGGCGAGCTTGAAGCTCGCGCCCTGCAGGAGGACGCGGCCCGTTGGATCAAATGTCGCGCGCTTGAAACTCACGGTCACGCCGGACTCCGCAAGGTGATCCTCGATCGCGTGCAGCAGAAACGGGGGGACCTGGAGCTCATTCACCGATGCGATGTAGACCTGGAAACAGAGGAGCAGCGCGAGCGCGAGCCACGCCGTCCATAAGAGGAGGGTCAGCAGGCAGGTGGCGCAGTAGCGCATCCCTTTGGGGAAGCGCCGAGGTGTTCCATCAGGCATACCGGTCAGGGCTGCGTCAGCGCGAAAAGGGCGTCCAGCAGCGGTTGTTCGATCGCAAATACGGCTCCGAGATCCTTCGAGCCGGCGAGTTGTTCGGCGCCGCCCGTCCGCTCGGCGAACCAGAGGGTCATCGTGTTCTCCTGGCCGGCGCCGCCGGGGAGCGAGACCGACGCGTCGAGCCGGTACTTCCACGGCCGCATCTCGCCGGCGGCGAGAACCTTGTCCGGGAAGCCGTCCTTGGCAAAGCTCGCGGCACGCAGGGAGCGCAGCTGTCCGAGCACGGTCATGATCGCCTCCTTTCGGGGGGCCGTCTCCGCGGCGAGGGCGGTGTCCCACGTCTCGCCGTCGGCTATCTTGTGCGAATAGATGACTGACTTGTCAGCCTCGTTGGTCAGGGTGAGGGAGGTGATCCGCGCGGAGGCCGGCAGTGTCTCGAGCGTTCGCTCGCGCCACGCGAGCGGGGAGGCGCTCGTGTCCCGGAGGATGTCGGGCTCCACGGCATAGACGGAGGGAAGGCCCGCGATCCGGGCGTACGCGAAATTCTCGCGCTTCGTGGGAAGGCCGATCTGCAGCGTCACCTGAGTGGCCGCGGTGCCCCCGAGCGTGAGCGTGATCTCGCGCTCAGGCCGGTTGAATCCCCATTCCTCGATGTCCGCGTTGGTGGGTGCGTCGCTCTGGAAGCGGACGGCGCTCAGCGTCTCGAGCTGGCCGAGGAGGCGTTGCACGGCGCCCGCGTCTGCGGCGAGCGTCTGTGACGGCTGCGCTCCGCCGCCCCGGCGGATGATCTGCCAGCCCGCGTCGTGGCCGCCGGCCGCCGATTCGAGGCGCTGGAGGGCGATCTCGGGCTGGTTGAGCGCCGAGAGAGCGATCGAGCTGACGGAAGTCGCGTCAAAGTCGAGTATATGGCGGTCCCGCAGCTCGTCCGCGGCGTTGCGAAGCAGGGTCATGAGCTCGGACGGAATCGTGACCGTGAATATGGCGTTCCGGTCCTCCAGCTGCGCGTAGTAGGTGCTGTCGCCGGAGGCGGCGCCGACGAAAAGTGTCTCGTGCCGGTTGTTGCCCTCGAGCGTCACGCGCAGGGCCGGCTCCGTCTGGGGCGCAGTCGCGGGCGGGTTCTGCAGCACGAATGTCTTCACGCGCAGCGCGTCGAGCGCGTTGATCGTGAGGTCGGTGGCGTTCTTCGCAGCCCGGGCGTTCACGGGGGTGCGGAACAGCCACCGGCTGCCCTCCTTGTCTATCCGTACCCGGACACTTGAGGGCGACGCCGTCTGAAGGTTGAGCGACCGGGCCTCGAAGGCCTGGATCGAGAATATGATGTCCGAGCGCAGCTCGTCGAAGGGAAGCGAGAGGCTGTCGGCGAGCGATCGGCTGACCACGTGGACCTTCTCTCCGTCCGACGACAGGAGGTAGAGGTGATCCCCGACCTTCGTCGTGTCCCCTATTCGCAGGACCGTCGTCCGCGTCCCGGGCCCGTCCTCGCCCGATGAGAACGAAAGCGTCAGCTTCGGCTGGTCGAGGCCGTAGTCGGCGAGCTTCTGTCCATTCTTCTCGAGGTCGCGGGTGCTGAAGCTCGTGACGTTTTCCAGGACCTGCAGCTCGTTCAGGATGTGGCTGACCGCGACAGGATTCGCGGGCCACTCGACCGGCTTCGTGAGGAACCACGCGTCGCCTCGGCGCTCGAGCGTGAAGCTCGACCCGGCCGCCGTGCCGGTGACCTCCAGATGCCGGATGTCGGCGGCCTCGACGCCGAGGACCCGGTGGCGGGCCTCGTTGGATGCGCGCTCGATCCGCCAGTCGCGCTCAAAATAAAAGATGAAGAAGAACAGCGCTACGTTCAGGAACAGGAGGACGAGTGTGACTTTGGAGCGCATTTCGTTGGGACTAGTTTCGGCGCGCCCAATATACGGCCATCCCGAGCAGGGCGGCAATGCCAGGGAGGGCGAGCATCAGGGTGTAACGGAGCCTCATCAGTTCGCCCGCGCTGAGCGAAAGGGAAAAGCGCTCGATCGGCCGCGCAGGGACGTTGAGCGAGGCGTCGCGACCCACGGTCCAGTTGACCGCGCCGAGGAAGAGTTGGAAATCGCCGGTGGTGGAGACCCGGGCGTTCGAGATCATGTCGCCCGTCCCGACGACGACCAGCTTGCCGCCGGCGACGCTGAAAGGCAAGTCGCCGCGCACGGGGACGCGCTCCGACGCGACCGCAACCCCCAGGCGGTCCACCGGGTCGATCCGGGGCAGGCCCTTGATGTCGATTCCCGGGGCAAACGCCTGAATCCCGCGCTGGGGGTAGTTGATCTCCCCCCACGCCGACTTCGACGTGGCCGCCAATGTCACGACGGACAACCCGGCGCTCGCGGGGCGCCCGGGGAGCGGCCTCACGCTTCGCGTCCTGCCGATCGTCAGGACCTCCCTGTAGTCCATGAGGGTCTGCGTGATCGGATGCGCCGTGAATGCCCGGATGATGTTATCGCCCTCCTCGGTCAGGCTGTCGGAGGCGGGGTCCAGGATGACGTCGTCGTCAACGAGGACGCCCCAGTCGTCGACAAGAAGATCGTTCAGTCCCGTCTTGCTGAAGGGGGCTAGGAAGAGGATGAGCCTGCCGGCGTCCGCCGCGAGATAGTGGCGAAGCAGCTCCTGCTCGTAGGGGGCGAAGGGTTCTTGCGGCGAGACGCTCACGAGGACGGCGGCGTCGGCGGGTATCTTCCGGGCCACGGCCAGCTCAAGCGTCTCTATGTCGTAGTTTCGCTGGATCAGCTCGTCCCGCGTCATCGAGAGGCCCCGGACCGGGTCGACGTCGTCGGGGCGCAGCTCGCCATGGCCCACGAGGAAATAGATCTTTTTCCGGTCGGGATTCGACACGTCGAGGATCGCGGCCGTCACGGCCTGCTCCCCTATGAATTCCTTTTTCACCTTGTTCTCGTAGTGGTACAGGAGGTCGGGCGTAAGCACGCTCCTCTTGTCGCCGCACATCAGGAGGATCAGGCCCGGCTTATCGACGCCGTATTTTTCCGTCTTCCTGCGGTCCTCGTACAGGTCGATATACTCGACCGTGACGCGGCCGGGCGGGTTCGCCTCGGTCGCGTAGGCGTACTCGCTGAGGAGCCCCTTGATCTCGGGGTCGTCCTCCGTCTGGCTGATTGATGTGACGACGATGTGGACGGGGAGGGGAAGCTCGCGCAGGTATGCGAGGGTCTCCGCCGAAAGCGAGAAGCGGCGGTATCTCGTGAGGTCGTAGCGCATGGAGTGGCTGCGCGCCAGGTAGTTCACGCCCCCGATGAATGTGAGGAAAAGCACGGCCTGGAGCGCCAGGTTGAGCGTTCGTATCCAGCGGGCGGCTCTGAAGCTGTCGACCATGGTGGTGGATTCAGCCGTGGATCAGCTTGGCCTCGACGCCCAGGATGCTGAATATCAGCGCGAGAACTGTGCCACTGACGTAGAAGAGGAGTTCGCGCAGGTCGACGACGCCGCGCGTGAAGTCCTGGCGGTGCTGGGAAATGTGGCCGTAGGTCACCGCCTCCTTGATCGATGAGAGCGCCTCGCGGTCCAGCCACGACGCCCGGGCGAGGTACTCGCCGCCCAGGATCAGTCCAACGAGCATCGTCACGCAGAGCATGCCGGCGACCGCCTGGCTGCGGGAGAGGGCGCTTGCGAAAACGCCGATCGCCACGAAGAGGAGGCCCGAGACCGCGATGAAGAGATAGCCGCCGATGATCGGGCCCGGATCGATCAGGTGCGCGTCGCCGGCAAAGTGCCGGAGGATGAAGAAGAATCCCGAGGAGGAACCCCAGAAGACCAGGTAGAGGAGGTAGGCGGCGGCGTACTTGCCGAGGACGACCTCCGTAGTGGTGACGGGCGTCGTGAGGAGGGTCTCCATCGTGCCCAGCCTGCGTTCCTCCGCCAGGCACTTCATCGTGAGGAGAGGCACCATGAAGATGACCGGGAACCAGTAATACAGGAAGAATGCAGACGCGGGCGACAGCTCCTGGGGGGACTTGCTGTAGTCCTCGAGGAGGGCCGTGAAGATGAAGCCCATGAACGAGAGGAAGGCGGCGCCCGCGATGTACGTGCTCGGGCTCACGAGCAGCATGCGTACCTCGTGGCTGAGGATCGTGAGGAAATGCTTCATGGGCGTCCGGGCGCGCCCGGGTCCTCGGCGACGGCGTCCCAGCTTCGCCGCGTCGCCGTGAGAAAGACGTCTTCGAGGGTGGGATGCGCGCGGCTGAGCGCGCGGACGCGCAGGCCCTCGGAAAGGCACGCGCGCAGGATGGCCTCGCCTGTGTCCTCGGCGTTGAGCGTCTTCAGCTTGATCGTGCGGAAGCCCAGCTTGTCCGGGGCCCCCTCGGACGCCACCGAAAGTCCCGGGTCGATCGATCCCAGGAGGAAGGGAAGCGAGCCGAGGTCGCCGGCGGCCTCGATCTCGTAGGCGGACTGCCCGAGGACCTCGCGGCGGAGGTCCGCAGGAGTGCCCTGCGCGACGATCCTGCCTTGGTTGATGATGAGGACCCGGTCGCATGTCATCTCGATCTCCGGCAGAATGTGGCTCGAGATGAGGACCGTCATCCGCCCGCGCAGGCTGGCGATCAGGTCGCGTACGATCAGGATCTGGTGCGGGTCGAGGCCGATGGTGGGCTCGTCCATGATGATGACCGGGGGCTCGGCCAGCACGCACTCGGCGATGCCGACGCGCTGCCGGAAGCCCTTTGAGAGCTTCCCGATGATCTTGTGCCGCACCCGCTTCAGGTCGCACAGTTCAAGGACCTCGTCGATGCGGGAGCCGAGTTTGCGTCGGGGCACCTCCTTCAGCCTCCCGCGGAAGTAGAGGTATTCGCTCACGCGCATCTCGTCGGGAAGGGGGTTGTTCTCCGGCATGTAGCCGATGCGGCGCTTGACGGCGTCAGGTTCGGAGGCCACCGGGAAGCCGCAGATCGACACCTTCCCCGACGTCGCCGGCAGGTATCCCGTCAGGATCCGCATCGTGGTCGACTTGCCGGCGCCGTTCGGGCCGAGGAAGCCGAGGATCTCGCCGCGCGGGACAGTGAAACTGATGTCGTTGACCGCCACCATCCCGGCATAGCTCTTGATGAGGTGGGAGACCTCAATGGCTGGCTGGAGGGGTGCGGTCATTCTATGAAGTCGCGGCGGCTCCTCAGCCGCCTTTTTCGACCGTCACCTCTCCGGCCCGGAAACCCCGGGTGCGGCCATGGTCGTCGCGAATGAGGAGCGAGCCGACGTCGTCCACGCCGAGGACCCTGCCGCACCGCTTGCGTCCACCCTCGGAGAGCGTGATCTCGCGACCGCGCAGGACGTCGTACTTGTTCCAGAGCTCGGCGAACATGTCGACGTGGTCGCCGTCCGCGAACCTCTCGTAGGCGAGGAGCACCCGCCCAATCAGCGCCGCCGTCAGGCGGTTGAGGTCGACCAGCTCCCCGGCGAGCTCGGAAAGGGAAACCGCCCTGCGGCCGAGATCCGACGGCCAGTCTGCCTGCGGGCCGTTCACGTTGAGCCCGAGACCGAACACAAGGTCGCGTATTTGGTCGGCGTCGACCCGCGCCTCAGTCAGCATCCCGCCGGCCTTGCGCCCGTCAAAGACGATGTCGTTCGGCCATTTCACGCCCGGCTTCACCGGCACGAACTTGGACACGAGCTCGCAGATCGTGACGCCCATCCAGAGCGTGAAGGTCTGCATCCGCTCGGGCGCGATGCGCGGCCGGAAGGCAAAGCTCGAGTACAGGTTGCCATTCGCCTCGCTGTGCCACACGCGCCCGAAACGCCCGCGGCCGCGAGTCTGCTTGAGAGCGAACACGGCAAAGGGGGCGGTGCGGCCGGCGGCGAGCTGGCGGGCGCACTCGTCGTTCGTGCTGTCGACCTCGTCCAGGACCACAAAGGTGAATCCCTTCCGGCGCACCTTGAGCTGGGCCTCGATGAGCCCGGCGTGCAGCATCTTGGGGCGCCTGGAGAGGCGGTAGCCGCGCGCGGGCAGCGCCTCAAAGCCAAATCCCTGAGCCCGGAGCTTCTCCATCTGGTGCCAGATAGAGACCCGGCTCACGCCAAGCTTGGAGGCGATCGCGCCCCCGGAAACCCAGCCGGGCTCGGCTGCAAGGAGCTCCCGCAGGATCAGCGTTTCGGTCACTTATCGGGCCCCCGTAAGGCCCCCAACCGGACCGGTTGCGCTCCAGTCCCAGTCTCCTCCCCCGCGCATGTACGTGCTGTCGCTCTGCTGGAGGATGTAGGAGGCCGCTGCGTGGTCGCCTCCCTGCGAGATCGCGTGGGCCTCGTCCAAGAGGTCGTCCATGTTCTCCTTGCGCTGATCGTCCACCATCATCTGGTACGCGGGGCTACCCGGCTTGGGGCTGGAATTGAGTCCGAAGATGTTTCCGAATTGAAGACCGGCGTGCCTCTTCATGGTGAGGTCGAGCATTCCATCCTTTGTAAAGAGGTCGCGTTCCCGGAAGATCGGCGGCCGGGCCTCGCGCACGACGTATTTGGGCAGCCTGTGAATCTCGTTCTTCGGCTTGTCGACGTCCCGCAGGTCCTGCGACTCGGCAACCGGTATCGGAGTGGGGGTCGGCGGGCTGTACTTCGGCATTCCCATCGAGAGCGCGGCGGCGACCTTTGAGGAGACGGTACGCGTCTCGCCGTCGGAATCGACGGGCGGCAGCGGCATCGGGTCCCTCGACTTTGGCGCCAGCAGGATGCCGGAGGCGTCGCTCGCCTCCGTCACCGGCGAAGGCGACACGGGCGCATTCGCCGGGGTGGCCGTGCTCGGATCGGGCGCCGTCTTCTGGGCCGCGGCGCTGGAGGAGGCCACGATGAGAGCGGCGAGGATTTTGGAGGCGCGGTTCAACATTACTCTCTCCAGAAACGTAGCGCAGGCGGGTGTTCCACGCAAACCAATCCTTGGCGGACGGCGACCCGGCGGGCTGATTTCGCGGGCCATCTATGCCCTGACCTGGCCGGTCCCCGTGACCAGCCATTTGTAGCTGCAGAGCTCCCGAAGGCCCATGGGGCCGCGCGCGTGGAGGCGGTCCGTACTGATGCCGATCTCGGCCCCGAACCCAAACTCAAACCCGTCGTTGAACCTCGTGCTGGCGTTCCAGAAGACCGCTGAGCTGTCCACGCCCGCCATGAACCTGTCCGCGGCGGACTTGTCGGACGTGACGATCGCGTCGCTGTGCGCGGAGCCGTCGCGGTTGATGGTCGCCACGGCCTCGTCGAGCGACGCCACTACGCGCACCGCGACCACAAGATCCAGGAATTCCCGGGTGAAGTCGCCCTCCGCGGCAGCCGTGGCGGCTATCCCCGCCGCGGCCAGGAGCGCTGCGGACGCGGCGTCGCAGTGAAGGGCGACGCCCTTGGCGGCGAGCGCCGATGCGACCCGCGGAAGAATGGAATTCGCCACGTCCGCATGCACGAGCACCTGCTCAGCCGCGTTGCAAACGCCGGGCCGCTGGGTCTTCGCGTTCACGGTGATCGCCTCGGCCATCGCGGGATCCGCCGCCTTGTCGAGGTAGACGAAGCAGACGCCCCTGTAGTGCTTGATCACCGGTATCGTGCTGTTCTCGGCGACGAACCGAATGAGCCCCTCGCCGCCGCGCGGGATGATGCAGTGGATGTGGGAGTCGAGCTTCAGGAGGACGTCGAGCGCAGCCCGGTCGGTCGTGGGGATGAGCTGCACGGAATCGCGCGGAAGGCCCGCGGACTCGAGCGAGTCCGAGACGAGGGCGGCGAGGGCCTTGTTGGTCTCAAAGATCTCTCTGCCTCCACGAAGGATGGAGGCGTTGCCGCTCTTCAGGCAAAGAACGGCGCAGTCGACCGTGACGTTGGGGCGGGCCTCGAAGATGACGCCGATGACGCCGATCGGGACACGGACCTTGCGGAGCACGAGGCCGTTCGGGCGTTTTGTTTCCTCAAGGACTTCCCCGAGGGGGTCGGGAAGGGCGGCGACCTGCCGCACGGATTCCGCAAGGTGGGTGAGCCGTTCCTCCGTGAGCGTCAGGCGGTCGGTCTCGGAGGGCGAGAGCCGATTCGAGGCGGCCGAGGCAAGGTCCCGCTTGTTGGCCTCCGTCAGGACCCCGTGGGAGCGGTCGATGCGGTCCGCCAGGTCCGTGAGCGCCGCATTCCTTGCGTGCGCGGGAGAGACCGCAAGCGCCAGCGAAGCCGCGCGGGCGCGCACGGCCATCGAGGTGACAAGGATTGCCAGGTCGTCGGGCATGAAAAACCGTAGACTCTCGCCCACGGCGCTCCCTTCGGCAAAGGAATTTTGGGCCCCCTTCCTCCGGGGGCTTTTACTCGAAGATTCGGCCCTTGTTGAAACGCCAGACGGAGAATCCCATGACGATCGACGTGATGAGGGCGAGGTATCCAAGGGTGGGCAGGAGCTCGACAAGCGTGGCGCGGCCCCAGAGCACCTGGCTGAAGCCCTCCATGGACCAATAGACGAGCGTGAGCTTGCTGAACCTCTGTATGAACTCCGGCATGAAGCTCACGGGAAACCATGCCCCGCCGACGGCGCACATGAGGAGGATGACAAAGGTGGAAAGGCCGCGGGCCGAGTCCGGCGTCGGGGATATCGCCGCGATCAGCATGCCGAAGGCCGTGCAGGCCGCGGCGGCGAAGAGACACACCACGATCAACAGTCCTATCTGGCTCCCCACCTCTATGCCGTAGAGGACATGACCCGCGAAGAAGAGGATGACGAGCTGCGCCAGTCCCAGGCAGATCCCGTAGAGGAACTTGCTCCAGAGGATGTCGCCGCGCGTCACGGGCGCGGACAGCACCCGCTGGAAGATGCCGTGCTCCTTTTCGCGGAAGAGTGCGGTCGCGGATGCGGTCACAGCGAACAGGAGGAATTGCATGGCCCACCCTCCCACGAGGAGCGTCGCCATCGGGGACTTCACGCCGGTCCCCTCGACCTGGACGTTGTCTATCTTGACGATCCCGGAAAGCGAGTCGCCCGATCCAGGCGTCGCCGATTCCCCGCGGCCGAGCTGGTGGAATCCGATATCGCCGCTGTCCAACCGCGCCTTGATCTCAGCTTCGTCGCCACCGAACGACTCAGCCACGGCGGAGGCGACCGTGTTGTTGAAGCGTTCCGCGCGCTCGCTCCCGATGGCCGCGCGGGCGCGGGCCTGGAGGGACTGGCCCAGCAGCTCCGGCACCTCGGAGAAGAGTGTCTTCTGAAGGAGTCCGTTCACGGTCTCGGCCTCCACGGCGTTCCTTGGGTTGGAGTAGGCCTTAAGGTGAACCCCGATGGCGTCGGTGCGCACGACGTCCTCCGGGATCACGAGAGCGAACCTGAAGTCGTCCGCGTGCATCATGGGACGCAGGTCCGCCTCGGTCAGCGGGCGCGTCGTTTTGTCGGGGTTCACGAATTTTGTCAGGACCTTGAACGTCTTCTCGGCCTTGAGCGCATCGACGAGCTTCGCGGCCGCGGGGTTCGCGCTCTGGTTCACCACGGCGACGGGAATGCCGGCGGGCCCCGGGTCCGATGAGTTCACGTGATAGATCTGTCCAAAGAGGTAGATGAGCGCGAACGGCACGATGAACGTGAGCGAGATCGACGCCTTGTCCTTTAGGAAAAGGGCGATGTCCTTTCGGAGAAGCACGAGGATTGGGTGCATGTTATTCGCGCAGGACGCGGCCGGTGAGGTGGAGGAAAAGGGCCTCGAGGGTGGGGCGCTGGCTGGTGAAGAGCCTCGGCGCAAGCGCCTGCTCCTCGGTAAGGGTGAAGAATGAGCTCAGGGGGTATCCCGGCTTGGGCCGGAAACGGTGGACCCCGTCGATGGTGGCGAGCTCCCCCTTTTTCGCGAGTTCCCGGGCGAGCGCGGCCGTCTCATTTGCGCAGGGGAAGCGGATCTCCTCCTCGAACGGAAGGCGGTCGAGGAGCTCCTCGATCGTGCCCAGAGCGAGTATCTTTCCGTGGTCGATGATCCCGATCCTTGAGCAGAGGCGGGTTGCCTCCTCCATATAGTGGGTGGAATATATGATGGTCAGGCCCTCGCGGTTGAGCTCCTGCAGGTAGTCGAAGATCGCGTTGCGGGACTGGGGGTCGACGCCGACCGTCGGCTCGTCGCAGAGGAGGAGGCTGGGCTTGTGAAGCAGCGCCGCGGCGAGATTGAGGCGCCTCTGCATCCCGCCCGAGAACGCCTTGACCAGGTCCTTCCTACGGTCGGCGAGCTGCACGGCTTCAAGCGAATGGTCGACCCGCTCCTTCAGTGCGGAACCCTTCAGGCCGTAGAGCTGGCCGAAGATGCGCAGGTTGCTCTCGGCGCTCAGGTCGGCGTAAAGCGCGATGTGTTGCGGGACGAGCCCAAGGGCCTGGCGAGCCTTGGCCGATCCTGCGGCGACCCCGGCGCCGTCGACCGTCAGCGTCCCCGCGTCGAGGGGGCGAAGGCCCGCGACCAGCGACATGAATGTGGATTTTCCAGCCCCGTTGGGCCCGAGGAGGCCGAAGAATTCCCCCGGGGCAATGTCGAGCGACACGCCGTCGAGCGCCGTTATGGAGCCGAAACGCTTGACGACGCCGTTGGCGCAGAGAAGGGGCGCGCGTGGGCTCATTGTGGAAGAAGGATGGACTGGAGCGCCGCGACATGCTTCGCGAACGCCGCACGGCCGGCGGGAGTCACGGCGACAAACGTTTTTGGGCGGCGGGCGACGAATTCCTTGTCGACTGCTATGTAACCCTTTGTCTCGAGAGTCGCGAGATGCGCCCCGAGGTTTCCGTCGGTCAGGCTCAGGCTGTCCTTCAGGTACGTGAAATCGACCCGGGTGCCCTCCCTGAGCTGGCAGAGCGCAGACATGATCTGGAGCCGGGCGGGCTGGTGGATGATGGAATCGAGCTCGTTCATTGCGTGTCAGCGCCAAAAGAACCGCATGTAGAAGCCGCTAGCCAGGAGCACGAAGCCAAAAAGGAGCGTTACGGCCCAGAACAGGGCGGGGGCGAACAGCAGCGAGGCGATCACGCACACGGACACCGCGAGCCCGATCCAAAACCAGAAATTATCGAACCAGATTCCCGCCACCATGTAGATCTGCATCCAGAGGACGGTGAAGTAGCCGTAGGTCCCCTTGTAGGAGCGGAAGGCGAAGGAATGGAGATCGCCAAGCAGGAACGGCCAGACGAAGTAGCCGAAAACCAGGACGACAGCGCACACGGCGAGGAAGCGTTTGTCGATCTTGCTCCGGATCTGCCGGCTCTGGACAATCCCAATCACGATCGTTGCCAACATTCCCCCGCCCGACAGCCACCACATGGCATGCAGCGCCCCCATCTCGTAGCGCCAATTCAGCGCGGACATTGCGATCCAGATGCTGCCCCAAAGCCAGAGGTAAAGATGTCCTCTGTGCGTCATGATCGCGCGCCGCATCGCCGAACGAGAAGCTTCGATGTTTTGGAGCGCCGTTGCCGCCTCCTCGCGAGAAATGTTCATGACAGATTACTCTATAATGCAGAGTAATCTGTCGAATAAAACAGGAGTAAACTTCTCCATTCCATTTTAGGCCAATATTTTAGCCTATATTATATCCGGGCGATCTGATCAATTTTTCCTACAAAATCGCTCTACGCCGGACCTCGGCCCAGGCCGAATCGGGGATCAAGGGACCCAGATGCCGAACCGTCTCAGAACCCATGACGGACGCGATTGAGCCGCATTTATCGAGCGGAAGCCCGCGCACGTAGCCGTAGAGGAAGCCCGCGGCCCAAGCGTCGCCAGCACCGTTTGTGTCGATCACGTTGGCAATTTGGACCGGCGGGTTCCTGTGGGCCTCGGTCCCCTTCGCAATCCAGGAGCCGTGCCGCCCCATCTTCACGGCGGCGATGACATCATGCGAGGCGAGCTCGCGGGCGAGCGCCTCGTAGTCGGCCTTTCGGTCCGGATAGAGCGCCTGGATCTCGTCCTCGTTCGCAAACACCACGTCGATGCCGTGCCCAAACTGCCGGAACATCCAGTCCCTTTTTGCGTTCACGACCTCGAACGACGAGAGGTCGAGGCTGATGGTGCAACCGGCGGCCCGGGCCGCATTGAGCACCGCGTCGCAAAGCGCCTCGTTGAAGACAAGGTACCCCTCGATGTGCGCGTGGCGCACGCCCCTGAAGTCGTCTGGGGTGATCTCGGACGGAGAGAGCGTCATGGCCGCGCCAAGGCAGGTCCGCATGGTCCTCTGCGCGTCCGGGGTCACGAGGGCGAGGCAGCGCGCGTTGGCCACCGAGCCGCGCTTGAAGCGGGAGACGTCCACCCCCGCAGCGCCGAACCTTTCGACGTAGGCCGCGGCGAGGGCGTCGTTGCCGAGCTTCCCGATGAAGGTGGTCCGAAGCCCGAGCCTTGCGGCATTGAAGGTGGCATTCGCGGCGGAGCCCCCGGTGGAGAGAGACGTCGAGACATCCAGCTTCGAAAGGATCCGGCCCATCTCGGCATCGTCGACAAGAACCATTCCGCCCTTTTCTCCGGACACGTTTGCGAGGAATGAATCGGGGACCTGGGCGGTCAGGTCGACGATTGGGGATCCGACCCCGGCGAGGTCGATTGGGGCTGCGGGATTTTTCATCGGCAAAGTCACCCCCCGACCACCAGGTTCGTCGCGAGGAGCGGCTCGTCGTCGATTTCTATCAGAATCGCATACTCGCCGGGCTCCTGGAAGAGCAGGTTGCGGATCTCATTGATCAGGTTGATGCGGACGAGCGGGCCCTGCGAGTCGAACGGCCTGTCGATGAGGGGCTTCGGGTCGGTCGGGTCGAGGCCCACGGAGATCTTCATCCTGTGGCTGCCGGCCGCCACGTCCGTCAGCGTCATGAACCAGACCATGTGGGGGTGGACCACAGGGAACCGCTTCGCCACGATGTTGGAGAACACGCCGAGGATCGTGTGCTTGCCCGAGCTCGGGTCGATGTGCACGCCGTCGCACAGCAGCCACGCGAGGAGCTGCGGCTTCGAGTGAACGTGGGTCCTGTCCATAGCGCCCGAGTTGGAGGTGGAGGTCGAGGGTCGGCAAATCATTTTGCGCGGGCCGGAAAGCAATGCCAACCTCTGGCATGTCCGATTCGCTCGCGCAATACCCGCACTGGTTCGTCGCTGCCTGCAGCCTGCTTGTGGGCATCGCCGTCGTGTGGGTGCTCCTCAAGCTCCTCAAGGCGGCCCTCTGGCTGCTTCTTTTCGCGGTGATCGCAACCGGCGTCCTCTCCGCGGTGTGGTATTTTTTCAGGTAGGATGGCGGGCCCGTTTGAAGAATCTTGCGCGTTTCGGGCGCCGGCGTTTAACCCTCTCGGATGAAATACATCTTCGTGACGGGCGGAGTTGTTTCTTCGCTTGGCAAAGGGCTTACTGCGGCGGCGCTTGGCGCGCTGCTTGAGCTCCGTGGCCTGACCGTCCGGATCCAGAAGTTCGACCCCTACCTCAACGTCGATCCCGGCACCATGAGCCCGTACCAGCACGGCGAGGTTTATGTGCTTGAGGACGGCGCCGAGACCGACCTCGACCTCGGGCACTACGAGAGATTCACGAGCGGCAGGCTTTCGCGCCTCAACAGCCTGAGCTCGGGCCAGATCTATGAGAGCGTGATCCAGAAGGAGCGCCGGGGGGTGTACCTCGGCAAGACGGTGCAGGTGATCCCCCACGTCACGAATGAGATCAAGGAGCGCATTTACGCCGGGGGGAAGGACGTCGACGTCCTTATCACCGAGATCGGCGGCACGACGGGCGACATCGAGGGCCTTCCCTTCCTCGAGGCCATGAGGCAGTTCGCCCTGGAGAGAAAGCCCAAGGACGTGGTGTTCATCCACGTGACCCTCGTTCCGTTCCTGGCCGCCGCCGGAGAGCTCAAGACGAAGCCCACGCAGCAGTCGGTCGCGAAGCTCCGCGAGATCGGCATCCAGCCGCACGTCCTCGTGTGCCGGTGCGACCATCCGCTCGACATGGAGCTCAGGGACAAGCTCAGCATGTTCTGCAATGTCCCGGTCAAGGCTGTCATAGAGTGCCGCGACGTGGACTGCTCGATCTACCAGCTGCCCCTCGCGCTCCAGAGGGAGAGGATGGACGAGCTCGTCCTCGGCCTCCTTGGATTCTCCATCCCGGCCCCAAAAAAGAATATATGGATCGAGATCGTGCGGCGCATACTGAACCCCAGGCACGAGGTCACGATCGGGGTCGTCGGCAAGTACATCGAGCTCCAGGACGCCTACAAGTCGGTCTATGAGTCGATCACGCACGCCGGCATCGCGAACACCTGCAAGGTCAACGTCCGCAGGATCGACGCGGAGGACCTTGAGAAGAAGGGCGGGACGGCCCTCCTCAGGGGGCTCGATGGCATCCTCGTGCCGGGCGGATTCGGCGACCGGGGCACTGAGGGGAAGATCGCCGCGGCAAAGTACGCCCGCCTGAAGGGGGTCCCGTATTTCGGGCTCTGCCTCGGACTCCAGATAGCGGTGATCGAGATCGCCCGCAACGTGCTCAAGCTTCCCGGCGCGAACAGCACCGAGTTTGACACCCGGAGCGACGATCCGGTCATCAACATGATGGAGGAGCAGAAGGCGATCACCGACAAGGGGGCGACGATGCGCCTTGGGAGCTACGACTGCGCGATCGCGCCCGGTACGCTGGCTGCGAAGGCCTACGGCAAGGCGACGGTGATGGAGCGCCACCGCCACCGCTACGAGGTGAACAACGCCTACGTGGAGCGGCTGAAGTCCATGCTGATCGTGAGCGGGATCAACCCGAGGCGGAACCTGGTTGAGATCATTGAGCTGAAAAACCATCCTTGGTTCCTGGCGGTCCAATTCCATCCCGAGTTCCAGTCGAAGCCGAACCGCGCCCACCCGCTCTTCGCCGCCTTCATTTCGGCGGCGATCCGGCACAGGGGCGCCGGGCGGCGCGCTCCTGGGAAGAAGGGGCGCGCGTGAGGATCTTTGATCCGGCGAGGCTCCTGCTGATAGCGGGCCCATGCTCGCTGGAAAGCGAGTCGGTCTGCCGCTCAGTGGCGGGCGGCCTCGCCGCGCTCGGCAAGGCGCATCCCGAGCTCAAGATCGTGTTCAAGGGATCCTTCGACAAGGCGAACAGGACCTCGGGGTCCGGCCCGCGGGGCACCGGTCTCAGGGACGGACTGGCCCTCCTCGGCCTGGTGAAGAGGGAATTCGGGTTTCCCGTGCTCACGGACGTCCACGAGAGCGTGCAGGTCGGCCCGGTCGCCGAGGTGTGCGACATCCTCCAGATACCGGCCTTCCTCTGCCGCCAGACGGACCTTCTCCTCGCCGCGGCCGGGACCGGGAAGACGGTCAACGTGAAGAAGGGGCAGTTTCTCTCCCCGCAGGAGATGACCCATGTGACGGGCAAGCTGAAGCAGGGCGGCGCGAGGGAGATTTGGCAGACGGAGCGCGGGACGACGTTCGGGTACCAGAACCTCGTGGTCGACATGCGCTCGTTCGCAATCATGAAGCAGGGCGGCTATCCCGTGGTCTTTGACGCGACGCACAGCGTGCAGCTCCCGGGCGCCGCGGGCGGAAAGAGCGGCGGCCAGAGGGAATTCGTGGCGCCCCTGGCGCGGGCGGCCCTTGCAGCAGGCGCCGACGGTCTCTTTATCGAGACACACCCCGATCCCGAGCGCGCGCCGAGCGATGGGCCGAACATGATACCGCTGGCTGAGCTTCCCCGGCTCATTGCGGGATGCCTCGCGGTCTGGAATTCCGTGCGGTCGGACCGGTGAGCGTGAGGGGCTCCAAATCCCTCCGGGCTGCGAGGTTGACCATGCCCTGCACGGCTACCACCATTGGCCCAACAAAACCCTGATGGATACCTTCCTGATCGACGTTCCCATTCCCTCGATGGGGGCGACGGTGAACGAGCTGACCGTTGTGACACTTAAAATCCAGCCCGGAGCCCGCGTGGCCAAGGGCCAGAAGATCGGCGAGCTTGAGAGCGACAAGTCGATTTTCGAGTTCGAGTCGCCGTGCGAGGGCACCGTCCGCGCCATCAATGTCCACCCGGGGGAGGCCAAGCCGTCGGGCGCCATCTTCCTTCAGATTGAGACGTCCGATGCGAGCCTGCTCCACCTGAAGAGCAAGTCGGGACTCGTGGCGGCGGCCGCCCCCGCGGCGACCGCCGCCGCCGCGATATGGACGCCCCGGGCGACCAAGATGGCCAGGGAGGCCGGCCTCGACCCCGAGAAGATCACGGATGTCGAGGCGAGCGGGCCGGGGGGCCGGGTTTCGGGCGACGACGTGGCCCGCTATATCGAAAAGCGCAAATGACGCCCCTTCAAACGTCCGCGTCCGAGACCGTGTGCATCGCCGGCGTGGGATTTGCCGTCCCCAAGAATATCCGGGCGAACAGCGAGATACTGAAGGCGTTTCCCAACCGCACGGAGGACGAGATCGTCCGTCTGACGGGGATCATGGAGCGCCGTTACGCGGATGACGACGAGAGCGCGACGTCGCTTGCCGCCGTCGCCGTGGCGCATGCGCTCAGGCAGTCGGGCGTGCCGGTGGGCCAGATCGACACGATCATCATGGCGACAATCATTCCCGACCAGCCCGTGCCGTCGATGGCGAGCGCGCTCGCGGCGAAGCTGGGGGTGCCCCGGGCCACGGCCTTTGACCTGAACGCTGCGTGCTCGGGCTGGCTCTATGCCCTCGAGGTCGGCCGGTCCCTCATCCTGGGGGGTTCGGCGCGAAACGTCATCGTCGTTACCGCCGAGCTTCTCTCGCGGATCACGAACCCGCAGGACCACGAGACCGCCTTTCTCTTCGGCGACGGAGCCGGCGCGGCGATCCTGACGGGATCTCAGGGCGGCCACAGGCTCCACCGGATGGGGCTCTCGGGCGACGCGGAGCAGTTCGCCGCCATCGAGAGAAAGGGGGGCGGCGCCCGGATCCCATGGCCGGACGCGAAGGGCGACCTGAACCAGTTTTACATCCAGATGGACGGCGTCGCGGTCTTCAAGCACGCGGTCGTCGGGTTCGCGGAGCAGATCGAGGAGACGCTCAAGCGCGAGCGCCTTCAGCCGGGCGACATCGCCTGGGTCGTGCCGCATCAGGCGAATGCCCGCATCCTGAAGGCGGTCAGCAAGCGCGTCGGCATCCCGTATGAGAAGTTTGTCGTCACGATCGCGAAATACGGCAACACCAGCGGGGCCAGCGTTTCCATGGCTCTCGGATGGGCTGCGGAGGAGGGGATCTTCGCCGAGGGGGACAAGATCATCTTCTGCAGCGTGGGCGCAGGCCTCACGTTCGCCGGCGGCCTGCTCGTCTGGTGACGGGGGCGCTCAGCCGCTGAGCTCGTAGCTGAGTACGCTAAGCGCGTACACGGCCGCCGTCTCGCACCGCAGCACGAGCGGCCCGAGCGTGATGGGCTCGAAGCCGGCCGCCCGTGAAAGACCCATCTCCGCGTGGGTGAAGTCGCCCTCGGGACCGATGAGCCAGAGGACTTTCCTCGGCGCGCGGTTCTGGGACACGCGAAACTGCTCCAGCACGGACTTGAGGGACTTCGCCCCGGGCTGGAGGCTCGCGATCAGTTTCAGGTCGTAGCCCTTTGCCGACGACATGAAGGCGGAGGCCGAGGTCACCGGCCCGATCTCGGGCAGCCACGGGTTGCCGCACTGCTTTGCGGCCTCAAGCGCGGCCGTCTGCCATTTTCCGATCTTCTTGTCGGAACGGTCGCCGTCCAAATGCACCTGCGTTCGCTCGCTCTCGAGAGGGACGATAAGGGAGACACCGATCTCGGTTGCCTTCCTGACAATGGAGTCCATCGCCCCGCCCAGGGGGAGCGCCTGACCGAGCGTGATGCTCCATGGCACGGGCTTTGCCTTCTGCGCGAAGCGGACCTTGAGGCGCGCCGACCGCTTGTCCGCATCGGAGAGCTCGCAGATCCACTCCGAGCCCTTTCCGTCAAAGGCGACCACGGTGGCCCCCTGCGCGGCGCGGTTCACAGCCACCAGATGGTGCGATTCCTCCTGTGAAAGATCTATTTCCTTTGGATCAGTGACGGACGGAAGGACGTGGACTCTGAAGTCGGGCATCGCCCAAGAGGGAGATTGCTGGGCAGGGCCGTGTCAACGGCGACCGCGCGAGCGCCCACTGAGGACTTGCCACCCGGAGCCCCTTCGAATCGGATTTGCGCTCCATTGCCCGGGTGGCGGAATTGGCAGACGCAGCAGACTCAAAATCTGCCGACGAAAGTCGTGTGGGTTCGACCCCCACCCCGGGCACCAGTTTAACTTCTTCGTCAGAAGGAATTAAGTTTTGGTGGAGGCTAGGTTGCCAGTTGACGTGGCAACCTCAGCATGTCCACACACGCCTCGCTCAACCAAGCGGTGAAGCGTAATGCGGATCGGTTCCCGACCGATTTCCGTTTCCAGCTTACGGATGAGGAGTTTGCAAACTTGAAGTCACAATTTGTGACTTCAAGTCCAGGGTATGGCGGCAGGCGAAAACTGCCCTTTGCCTTCACGGAACACGGCGCTCTCATGGTGGCAACCGTGGTAAACAGCGTCCGAGCGGTTCAGATGAGTTTGGTAGTAATGCGAGCCTTCGTTGCCTTGCGGCGGCTGATTCTGGACCAGGAGGCCTTAGCGGGAAAACTTGAAGAATTGGACGCCCGCGTGGGCGCCCACGATGAGGAGCTCGCTGCGATCATTGAGGCGATCCGCCAACTTGCCGCCCCAAGCGGACCCGCTCATGGGCGGAAAATAGATTTTATCCCCGACGACAGATAAACAGGCTGAAGGGTCCACATATTTGGCCAAGACGATACCCGGTCCGGCAATCGAGAGCTTTTCATTGGAGCAGCAGTCTTGGTTCCTGCGCGAGGCTAGGCACGTCTAGGGATCAATCTGTTCAGCGTCGTGCCGGCACGACGTTTCGATGCGACCGCAAAGGTTGTCAGAACCCCGGGCAACCTATCTCTCTCCCCAAAGTAAGTCCTTTCCCAACCGTTATATGGGCGGATCCTCACGGGGATTCGAACCGTCGAGACCGGTAAAAGCTAAGTCGCTCAACAGACGCGTACTTAGCCGGAACGATGCAGTTGAAAGGGGCCACCGATTGGCAAGTGATTGGGATTGATG
>CAAGKR010298025.1_pt1 | contig 23501 bp, 26 predicted proteins | sample 2556971 | NCBI WGS metagenome assembly CAAGKR01 (sample SAMEA5207829, study PRJEB30636) | soil metagenome | biome: forest; feature: boreal; material: soil | place: USA | collected 2011-09 | depth 1 m | reverse complement strand
TTTCTCCCTTGGCTGACTGGCCAGTCAATTCTTGAAAGGAGAAGGCTACTCCGTGGACGGTCTGCGTGACCCCGACACGATCGGGTGGGCCGATCGCTCGCCCGGGCGCTTGCCAGGGTGTCAGCGCCCGGCTGGAATCGGCGGCTCGGGGATGGGCGTCTGGTGGTAGACATCCCCGAATCCCCGGTTGAGCAGGTACGCGGCCTGGCGCCCCAGTTCAGGGGAGTGAAGCAGCACGACCCCGAGTCTCACGCCGTGGCGCTCGGCGGTCCCCACGAGGCACAGGCCGGCGGCTTCGGTCTCTCCCGTCTTCAGGCCCGTGGCGCCCGGGTAGCCGTAGCGCAGCAGCGGATTGTTGTTGTACAGGTAGAGCTTGCCTCCCTTGATCGGCAGCGGTCGGATCGCCGAGGCCGACCGCGCGACCGCGGCGATTCGCGGCTGCTCGAGGTCTACGCCGGCGAGCTCGGCGAGGTCGGTGGCGCACGAGCTGTTGCCGTTGTCGAGGCCGTCGGGCGAGGTGTAGCGCGTGCAGCCGAGCCCCAGCTTGGCGGCCTCGGCGTTCATCTTCGAGACGAACCGTGGAACGCTCCCCGCGACGTCTTCGGCGAGCGCGACCGCGGCGTCGTTGCCCGAGGGGAGCAACAGCCCGTACAGCAGCGTCTGGAGGGGCACATGCTTGTGCAGCGGAAGCAGGCCGATCTTCGAGCCCTGAGCGTCGACGGCGTTCCGCGTGATCGTCACCTGAGCGTCAGAGGGGCGCGAGCGGACGACGAGCAGCGCGGTCATCATCTTGGCGAGGCTCGCGATCGGCAACACGCGCGTGGCTTCGCGCGCCCACAGCACGCGGCCCGTGTCGAGGTCGAACAGCAGGCCGGCTCGCGGCTCGCGGTGGAAGGCGACTTGCACCGGATGGCTCTCGCTCAGGCCGAGCGCGAGCGGAGGACGCCCGAGCGCCACGTCGTCACGGGAATGTGTGGGGATCGCTTGCGCCCCACGGCGCGCGTGGCTGCCCACGTGCCCGCGTGGCGCGGTGGAGGCCGAGGCCGCGCCGTGTGTCGGGCTCGATCGTCCGAGCATCAGCACTGTGGCCACCGCCGCAATCGCCACTGCGAACGCCGCGGCGCCCAGCAAGCGCATACGTTTGCGGCGACGCCTGGCGGCCGCGCGGGTGCGCCGCGAGCCGGAGCCCTGCGCAAGGAAGGGCGAGCCGCTCATGATGGCCCTCTCATCGACGTGGAGGATTGCGCAAGGCCCCGACGATTCCAACCGTGAGCAGCACAAGCACGAACACCGACAGCACGCCCTCCGCTGTGAGGCCGTACTGCACGAGCCCGCCGATCGTGAGGAAGGCGAAGCCGAGAATGAACGCCAGCGAGACGGCGAGCACCGCGACGCGGGTCATCGGAGTGGGGTCTCGGCCGGAAAGATCGGGCGAGACTATCCGCTGGCGGGGGCGAGGCTATCCGCTCGCGGCGAGCGGCCCAACCCCGGGCCGTGGTTGCGGCACGTGCAGATCTGCGTGGTAGGAAGAGCGCACGAGCGGGCCGGCGGCGACGTGGTCGAAGCCGAGTGCATAGGCAGCCTGCTCGAGCGCCGCGAACTCGTCGGGGTGCCAGTAGCGCACGATCGGCAGGTGACGCTCGGAGGGCCGCAGGTACTGGCCGACCGTCAGCACCTGCACATCGTGCTCGCGCAACACCTCGAACGTCTGCACCATCTCCTCGTGGGTCTCACCGAGCCCCACCATCAGGCCCGACTTGGTGACGAGGGCACCTTCGCCCATCTCAGACGCGGTGCGCAATACGCGGCAGGAGCGCATGAACTCAGAGCCCCTGCGCGCGATCGAGTACAGACGCGGGACGACCTCGACGTTGTGGTTGAACACGTCGGGACGCTCAGCGATGACTTTCGCCAGCGGCATCTCCTGACCCTGGAAGTCGGGCGTGAGCACCTCGATCTGACAGTCCGGCGCCTGGCGTCTGACCTGGCGGATCACGCCGACGAATGCCGAGGCGCCCTTGTCGGGCAGGTCGTCGCGGTCGACCGACGTGACCACGGCGTGGCGCAAGCCCATGCGCGCGATCGAGCGCGCAACCCGCGCGGGCTCGAGCGGATCGTTCCAGCTCGGCTTGCCGGTCTTCACGTTGCAGAAGCCGCAGCGGCGCGTGCACGTGTCGCCGAGGATCATGAACGTCGCTGTGCCCCGCTCCCAGCACTCGCCGACGTTCGGGCAGGCCGCCTCCTGGCAGACGGTGTGCAGGCCTTCCTCGCGGATCAGCGCTGAGAGCTCGCGGTAGCGCGCGCCGCCGGCGGCGGACACTTTGAACCACGGCGGCTTGCGCTCGCGCAATGGGCGCACGTCGGAGCCCAGCACCTTCAAGACATCCATGCCGCCGGGGTTGGATCGCGAGCGGGTGGCGCTCACTTGTGCCCCAGAGGGTATGCGATCGCCAGCCGTCGGTTGCCAACGCACTCGGAGGAGACGACTGCTTGCCGACGGCCGTGAGTCTCACAGAAGCGCCGCGCCAGGAGCTCGGCAAACGCATCGAGTCCGCCCTTTGGCTCATGGCCGAGCTCCTGAGCCACCGAGGTCATCGTCACGTCGGGCAGGCCGCACGCCACGATCCACGAGAAAGGCTCGAGGTCGTTGGTCACGTTGACCGCGAACCCGTGGGTGGAGACTCCACGCGAGACGTGCACGCCGATCGAGGCGATCTTGCGATCCTCTACCCACACGCCGGTGTAGTCGATGCCCTCCGCGCAGCGCGAGCGAGCCTCGATGCCCTCATGGCCGAGCGCGGCCACGATCGCCGCCTCCATCCTGCGCAGGTGGACGCCGATGTCCGTGACGCGCATGATCGGATAGCCGACGAGCTGGCCGGGGCCGTGGTAGGTGACGCGCCCGCCGCGGTCTGTGGGGAGGATCTCGATGCCACGCTCGCGGTAGAAGTCCTCGCCGAGTGTCAACTCTCCGTCAAGCGAACGTCGCCCACGCGTGTACACGGGGGGGTGCTCGAGCAGGAGCAGGGTGTCGGGAACGTCGTCGGCTTGACGCCGCGCCAGGACCTCGGCTTGCAGGGCCAGAGCGTCACCGTAGGGAAGTGTGCCCAGGCGACTGACCCACAACTCGTGCGTGCAAGCGGGGCTCCCGCTGGGTGTGTGCTCGTGCGTGCGAGCGGGGCTGCCGCTGGGTGTGTGCTGAGCGACTGCCATCGGTTCCTCCAGCCTAGCCGTCTACAGCGTCAGCGCCGCCGGCTCCTCCAGCAGCTCGCGGACGCGTGCAAGAAACAGCGCCGCGTCGGCCCCGTACAGGATGCGGTGGTCGCATGCCAACGTGAGGCTCATCGTGTGGCGCGCGAGGATCTGCCCGTCACGGACGACCGCGCGTGGCTCGACCGTGCCCACCGCCAGAATCGCCGCCTGCGGCGGATTGACGATCGCTGTGAAGCTCGCGATGCTGTACATGCCGAGATTGGACACGGTAAAGGTTCCTCCACTCAGCTCGGGCGGTGTGATCGTGGCGTCGCGCACCCGCTCGACCAAAGCCCGCGTCTCCCGAGCGATCTCCCCAAGCGCCTTCGTGTCGGCGTCGAAGACTGTTGGCACCACCAGCGCGCCGCCCGTCGGCTCCTCGGACGCAACCGCGACAGCCACGCCGATATTGACCCGCGCGTGCAGCTCGAATCGCCCATCGCGGTAGCTGCCGTTCGCGCGCGGGTGCTCGCGTAGGGCAAGCGCGCAGGCCTTGACGATCATGTCGTTGTAGGTGGGAACAGAACCTCCATCGTCGCCGTGGGCGGCCGACCCGCCGCCCGCGCTCGGATGGGACAATCGCTTAAGCTCGGCCCGTAGCTCCACGCAGCGCTCCATGTCTATGTCTGCGGTAAGCGTGAAGTCGGGGATAGTCGCCTTGGACTCGGCCATGCGCCTGGCGATCGTGCGCTGCGTGCGCGTGAGCTCTACAGTCGTGGACTCGCCCTTGGCGCTCGCGATCTCCTCGACAGGCGGAGCTGGAGGCGGCGTGCTCTCCGAAGCTCCTGGAGGCGGGCCGCTCGCCGGGCTGCCGGTCGAAGCCGCGGACGCATCGGGCCCCGACGCCGACGCCTCGACGTCGGTCTTGACTATGCGTCCTCCGGGACCTGAGCCGGTGAGTCCGGTGAGATCGATACCCCGCTCCCGCGCGATTCGCCGCGCCAGTGGCGATGCCAGCACACGAGCGCGCCCAGGCGTCGTCGCCAGACCGGCGGGCGTGCCGTTGGGTCGCGTCGCCGCGGGCAAGGGCGTGGCGCTCCCCTCCTCGGGAGCCGTGCCCGCGGCGCCCGGTGTGTCCTCTTGGACGTGCTCGGTCGACGTGTCCTCGCCAATCCGCGCGATCAGCTCGCCCACGGCCAGCGTGTCGCTCTCGCGCGCGACGGTCTGCAGCGTGCCCTCGCGATCCGACTCGTAGATCATGGCGGCCTTGTCGGTCTCGATTTCCACAAGCTCCTCGCCGCGCGCCACGTGTTCCCCGTCGTGCTTGATCCAGCGCAGGACGGTGCCCTCCTCCATCGTGTCCGACAGGCGCGGCATCACCATGTCGGTCATGGCCGCGCCTCCGTCCGCGCCGTAACGCTGAGCACCGCCCGCACGATATGAGGCTCGTGTGGGAACGCGATCTCCTCCAACGGCTTCGAGTAAGGCATGGGAACATCCGCCCCGCTCACGCGCAACACCGGCGCGTCGAGGTCGTCGAAGGCCTGTTCGGAGACGAGCGCGGCGAGGTTGGCGCCCACGCCACCGTGGGGCCAGCCCTCCTCGACGACGACACAGCGGTTGGTCTTCGCGACCGACTCGAGGATCGTGTCGAGGTCGAGCGGTCGTAGGGTGCGCGGGTCGATCACCTCCGCGTCGATGCCATGCTCGGCAGCAAGTGTCTCGGCGGCGCGCTCGGCGGTGAGTGCCATCCGCGAGACACCGACGATCGTTACGTCGGAGCCCTCGCGCACGATGCGCGCGCTTCCAAATAGCAGCGGCGCCCGATCGTTCTCATCCACCTCGCCGCGCACCCCGTAGAGCGACTCGTGCTCGATGAAGATCACTGGGTTCTCGTCGCGGATCGCCGCCTTCAGCAGCCCGCGCGCGTCGGCGGCTGTCGAGGGCACCGCCACGAGCAGGCCCGGCACGTGCAGGAACATCGCCTCGAGGCTGTGCGAGTGGGTGGGGCCGAGCTGGTGGCCGGCCCCTTGGGGCATTCGCACGACCAGCGGCACACGTGCCTGGCCGCCGAACATGTAGTGGATGTGGGCTGCATGGTTGACGATCTGGTCGAAAGCGAGCAGGGCGAAGTTGACAGTCATCAGCTCCACGACGGGGCGCAGGCCGACCATCGCCGCACCCACGCCCACGCCGACGATCGTGTTCTCGGAGATCGGGGTGTCGCGCACCCTCCGCTCGCCGAACTCCTCGAGCAGCCCTGAGGTGACCTTGAAGGCGCCGCCGAACACGCCGATGTCCTCGCCGATGAGCATCACGCTCTCGTCGCGCAGCATCTCCTCGCGCAAGGCCAGTTTCAACGCGTCGCGGTAGCGCAGATCCGTCAAGGCCGACTCACCCGATCCTTTCGGGCGCGCCGTCGGGCTGAACGGGGGGCGCGCCGGCCGTCGCGTGGTAGTGACCGTGGACGTGCTCGTCGATCACATACACGTCCTCATACAGCGTCTCGGGGCCGGGGAAGGGGGAGGCCTCGGCGAACTCCACCGCCTTCTCCACGCGCTGCGTCGCCTCACGATCGATCTGCTCGCGCTGCTCGGGCGTAAGCATGCCTTCGCGCTCCAAGAGATCGCCGAACGCGGGAATCGGGTCGCGCTCGCGCCACTGCGCTACCTCCTCCTTGGTGCGGTAGTCCTCGGGGTCGGCCATCGAATGGCCGCGGAAGCGATAGGTGACGGCCTCGACCAGCAGTGGACGGCGCTCGTCGCGTACGCGCGCCAGCGCCTCGGACACCACCCTGTGGGTGTCGAGAATGTCCATGCCGTCGCAGCGCATTCCCGGCACCCCGAGCGACTCGCCCTTGCGCTGCAAGTCGGTGACGGCCGAGTGACGCGCGAGCGAGGTGCCCATGCCGAACAGGTTGTTGACGACCATGAACACGATTGGTAGTCGCCACAGCGCGGCGAGGTTGAGCGTCTCGCCGAATGTGCCCTGGTTGGTGGCGCCGTCGCCGAAGGTGCACAGCGTCACCTCCTCAGAGCCGCGCTGGTCGCAGGCGAGCGCGATGCCCGCGCCGATCGGGAGGTTGCCGCCGACGATCCCATAGCCACCCATGAAGCGCCGCTGCGCATCGAACATGTGCATCGAGCCGCCGTGGCCTTTCGAGCAGCCATCGCGCTTGCCAAACAGCTCCGCCATCACCCGGTCGGGGGAGGTGCCGCGCGCGAGCGCGTCGCCGTGGGAGCGGTAGGTCGAGACGAGATAGTCCTCCTCGCGCAGAGCCCGGGCGCTGCCGACGATCGTGGCCTCCTCGCCGATCGACAGGTGCAGGAAGCCACCGATCTTCGCGCGAGCGTACATCTCGCCTGCGCGCTCCTCGAAGCGGCGGATCAGCACCATCGCCGAGAGCCACTCGCGCGCCGTCTCGGGCTGCGGCGAGTGGGCTCCCCATTCGGGGGATTGGGCAGGAAGGATGGACGTCATCGGGCTCTCATGGACGTCATCGGCCCTCCACGGTACTCCAGCGCGCGAGGAAGTCCTCGCGATCCATCCGGCCCAGGTCCTCCCGCAGTTCGCGTGCGCGGCGGGAGGCGGTCTGGGGTGGGCAATCCCAGAAGAACACGACTTCGCCGCCGTCGATCTCCACCACCTCGATGTGATCCACGCGGTCGGGGCTGGCGAGGAACGCGGGCGCCAGTCCACCCCGGCGCACGATCATGCGGAAGAAGCGACCGGCTCTCACCGCGTGCGCCTCGCCCGGGCGCCGGCGGCTATCCCGTCCGCGACCTCTGCCGCATCGGGTGCGCCGCGAGCTTGCTCGGGTCGGCCCGCGGTGTGTGCGTGCGCGGCAGCCTCCTCCAAGGAGCGCTCGCCGTGGAACACGCGCTCGCCGACGCGCACGGCAGGCACGTCCACGATGCCCATCTGGGCCGCCGCGGCGGTGGCGTCCGCCAGTTGCTTGCCCACCGAGCGCAACTCGGCGCCCTTGAGGACGGCGGAGGGGTGCATCTCGCAGGCGGCGGCCGCGATCAGCACGTTGTCGGCTGCGTCGAGCGGGCGCCCGCCGGCGAATGCCTGACGGTAGGCGGCCTGAGCGAACGGCACGATGCGGCCGATCGACTTGGCATATGTGGCGGCCCTCATCGCGAAGACGCTGTCGAACGGGAACGGCTCGGGCCAGCGCAACTCCTGCAGGCCGAGCTCGCGGGCGCGGCGCTCCAACTCCAGGCGAAAGATGTCCTCCTCGTCGCGACAGCGAAACGCCTCGAAGGACTCCGCACCGATCAGCGATCGATGGGATCGCTGATCGGCCAGCAGCTCGCCTACCTGCCTGCCGTGTGCCCTCTGGGTACGCCCTTCAGGGTGCGCTCCAGAGGGTGTGCCCTGAAGGGTGCGCGCGAGCACCGGCTGCCACTCGGTCGCGATCGGCATCGTGTGCAAGATCCGCTCGGCGGCGAGGTAGGCGAGCGGGGACGCCAAGTCGAAGTAGAAGACGGCGTCCGGCTCGGACATACCGTCGAGACTAACCGTGGATCAGCCAGCCGTCGGCCGCGCGACCCGCCTCCATCACGGCCTCCGACAAGGTGGGGTGTCCATGCACGATGCGGGCGACCTCGGCGAAGCCGCCCTCCAAGGCACGCACGTTGACTAGCTCCTGGATCAACTCGGTGGCGCGCGAGCCGACGATGTGGCCCCCGAGCAGCTCGCCGTACTTGGACTCGCCGACGAGCTTTACGAGGCCGGTGCGGTCGCCGTATACGGTGCCGCCACCCACTGCCCCATAGGGGACCTTGCCGACGACTACGTCGTAGCCCTGCTCGCGTGCCTGCTCCTCTGTGAGCCCAAACGAGCCGACGTTCGGAGTGCAGAAGGTGGCGCGCGGAATATCCACATAGGACAGCGGGTGTGTGGCCAGCCCCGCGGAGTCCTCGGCGGCGATGATGCCCTCATCGGAGGCCTTGTGGGCAAGCGCGGGACCGTGCACGAGGTCGCCGATCGCGTAGATGCCGGCGGCTGTGGTGCGCTGGGCGCCGTCGACGCGCACGAGGCCGTGCTCATCCAGCTCGACGCCCGCGTCCTTGAGGCCAAGCGCATCGACGTCCGGCCCGCGGCCCGCGGCGACAACGAGGTGGTCGACCTCGGTCGACTCGGAACCGTAGGTGAAGCTGACACCGGCTTCACTCGCGGTGACGCTCTCAACGGGCGTGCCCGTGTGAATCGCGATTCCCTGGCGCTTGAGGCCGCGGTCCACAAGACGCGAGATGTCTGCATCCTCAGTGGGGAGCACGCGATCGAGCATCTCGAACAACATCGTCTCCGTGCCCAGACGCGCGAAGGCTGAGGCGATCTCCGCGCCCGAGGCCCCCGCCCCGACGACGGCAAGCCGCGCCGGCAGATCCGCAAGGGCCCACGCCTCCTCGGTGCCGATTACGCGTCCCCCAAACTCGACGCCCGGGATCGAGCGCTTGACCGAGCCGGCGGCGAGGATGACGGTGCCCGCGACGAGCTCCCGCTCGCCGACGCGCACGCGCACGCCCTCGCTCGGGCTGCCGTTGCCGGTGCCGTCTCCTCGCAACAGGGACGCCTCGCCCTCGATCAACTCGATCGAGTTCTTCTTGAACAGACCGCCGACGCCGCCCACCAGGGTGGCGACGACCTTCTCGCGGCGGCCCTGCACGGCGCCGTAGTCGACCTCGACTCCGCTCACCTTGAGGCCGTAGTCGCCCGCCTCGCGTATCTCATCAAGCAGGTCTGCCGAGCGCAGGACCGCCTTGGCGGGAATACAGGCGTAGTTGAGGCAGCGCCCGCCGACCTTGTCCTTCTCGACCACCGCGGTCTTCTTGCCGAGTTGGGCCGCGCGGATCGCGGCCACGTAGCCGCCGGGGCCGGAGCCGATCACGATGCAGTCATAAGACATCTCAGCCATGCAGCCCTGAGCCTATCGAAGCGCTTGGTTTGCCTCCGTCGCGACCGCGGCCGCGTCTCGCTCGCCCGATTGGATGCTGCCCATGACACGCACAAGCTTCCAGAACAGCCAGCCCGCAAGCCCGACGCTGAGCGCGCACAGTCCCGCCGCGAGCAGCGTCTCGGCAACGACGAGCGCGAGCGAGGTCACGACGATCTGGAAGGCGAGCAGCGCCTCGAAGCCGAGCACCGCCCAGTAGCGGCGCCGGTACATGCCCCGGGCGAGCGCCAGTAGTACCCCCGCCAGGAAGAGGCCACCGGGAAGCGAGCCCCCGTGGCGCGCGAGGTCTTTGACGGTGAGGATGCTCACGCATATCGCGACGGCCAATACCGCTGCCACTCCTATCGCCACCCGTAGTGCCACGGGTCGCTCGCTAGCTTCGGCCATCGCCGTTGAGCAGCGGTCGCAGCTCGAGCGCCGCGCGCAGGGTCAGCGCCGCGCGCTCGGGGTCGCGGGCCTCGCAGATGGCACGCAGCACGCATACGCGCGAGGCGCCCGCGTCGAGCACCGTCACGATGTTCTCGCCGTCGATGCCGCCGATCGCGAAGAAGGGGACCTGAGCGTGGGCGGAGGCGTAGCTGACGAGCTCGGCGCCGACCGGCGGGCGTCCGAGCTTCGTAGGAGTGGCGTGAACGGGACCGACGCCGATGTAGTCGACGCAGGGGCGCCCGTCGGGCGCTGCCGGGACGGCGTCGTCGATCTCGCTGGGCGTGTGAGTGGAGAGCCCGACGAGCATCTCGGGGCCGACAACTTTGCGGGCTTCGTCCACCGGGAGGTCGTCCTGGCCGACGTGCACCCCGTCGGCGCGCACCGCCGCGGCGATGTCGGGCCGGTCGTTGAGGATGAACAGGGCCCCCTGCGCGTCGCACACGTCGGCCGCCACCGAGGCGGCTTCGGCGAGGAACTCGTCCTCGAGGTTCTTCTCGCGTAGCTGCACGACATCTACGCCACCGGAGATCGCGGCGACCAGGAAGTCGCTGAGATCGCGACCGCCGGGCATGCAGTCGCACACGAGGTAGAGCCGCGCGGCCGCAAGGCGTGCACGGCGCTGCTCGCCGGTCGGGTCGGGCACGGGCCGCAGGTGGGCCATCGCACGCAGTCTGACACTTGCGGGCGCTCTAGCATCAGGGCAATGAGCGAAGGCAACACTTCGGCGGTCGATTTGGCGATCCTCGGTGGGGGGATTGTGGGCCTGTCCGTGGCCTGGCGTGCACAAAAGGAGGGCATGTCGGTGGCGGTGCTGGAGCGTGACACGCTCGGGGCGGGCGCCTCGCGCGTGGCGGCCGGCATGCTCGCGCCCGTCGCGGAGGTTGAGTTCGGTGAGGCCGGCAGGCGGGTGCTCGAGCAGGGCATGCGCTCGGCGAGCTTGTGGCCCGCCTTCGCCGCTGAGCTCGAGCGAGACTCCGGCATCGATGTGGGACTACGTCGCACGGGCACGCTGGTCGTGGCGCGCGATGACGACGAGGCACGCGAACTCGAGCGCCAGCTTGCGTTCCGCGAGTCGCTCGGCTTGCGCGCCATTCGCCTGCGCGCGAGCGCTGCGCGCGAGCGCGAGCCCGCTCTGGCGCCGACAGTGCGCCTCGCGCTGGAAGCGCCCGAGGACCATTGCGTTGACCCGCGCTGTGTGATCGCGGCACTTGGTCGCGCGTGCGAGCAGGTGGGGGTGCAGCTACGCGAGCATGCGCCTTCGCTCAATGTCGGGCTCGACGCCGGCGAAACGCGAGTGACAGGGGTGGGGGACATAAAGGCTCGCAATGTGGTGGTGGCCGCCGGCGCCTGGAGTGGCAAGATCGCTGGGCTGCCCGCGGAGGCCGGCGTCCAGGTGCGCCCGGTGAAGGGCCAGATCATGCGTCTACGCGATCCGGCTGGTCCAGGTCTGCTCGAGCGGGTCATTCGTTTCGAGGGTGGCTATCTGGTTCCTCGGGGCGACGGTCGCTACGTGCTCGGGGCCACGGTCGAGGAACGCGGCTTTGAGCACGAGCCCACTGCCGGAGGGGTGTATGGCTTGCTGCGTGACGCCCATGAGCTCGTGCCCGGTGTCAGTGAGATGCAGATCGAGGAGCTGAATGTCGGCTTCCGGCCGGGCACACCGGACAATGTTCCCGTCGTCGGTCGTGGAAAGCTCGATGGCCTTGTGTGGGCCACCGGGCATTTTCGCAATGGGATCCTGCTCGCGCCGCTTACCGCCGAGACGGTTGTGGAGGTGCTGTCGTGATCCTTGTGAACGGCAGCGAACATGAGTGCGCAGGCCAGTCGGTGGCCGCGGTGCTGGAGCTCCTCGGCCTTTCGCCGGATGCGCGCGGGGTGGCGGTGGCGGTCGACGGCGAGGTCGTGCCGCGCACCGGGTGGGACACGTTCGCGATCGCGGATGGCGCCCGCGTCGAGGTGTTGACCGCGATGCAGGGAGGATGATTGGGAGCATGGCCACCATTCAGACAGGTAATGCACCGCTCACGATCGCCGGGCGAACGCTCGAGTCGCGGTTGTTGCTCGGTACCGGCGGCTTTCCCTCGCTGACGATGCTGGCGGAGGCGATCCGCGCGAGCGGTACCGAACTGGTGACGGTCGCCTTGCGGCGCGTGGATCCGACAGTCAGGGGTTCGCTGATCGACGTGCTCGAGCAGGAGGGGGTCGAGTTGCTGCCAAACACCGCCGGCTGCTTCACCGCGCGCGACGCGGTGCTCACGGCCAAGCTTGCGCGGGAGGCGTTCCAGACCGACTGGGTGAAGCTCGAGGTGATCGGGGACGAGGACACCCTCCTGCCCGACGCCCCCGAGTTGCTGAAGGCCGCCGAGCTGCTTGTCGACGACGGCTTCGTGGTGCTCCCATACACGACCGACGATCCCGTGCTCGCACGCCGGCTCGTCGACATCGGCTGCGCCGCGGTAATGCCGCTCGGCGCTCCGATCGGCAGCGGCATGGGTATTCGCAATCCCTACAACATCGCGCTCATCCGCGAAGCGGTGCAGGTACCCGTTGTGCTGGACGCGGGGGTCGGCACCGCCTCCGACGCGACGCTCGCGATGGAGCTTGGCTGCGATGCGGTGATGGTCGCGAGCGCGATCTCTCGCGCTCAGGACCCGGTGGCGATGGGGGCGGCGATGCGCGCCGCGGTACAGGCCGGCAGGCTGGCCCGCGCGGCTGGACGCATCCCGCGGCGCACCTATGCCACCGCTTCGAGCCCTCGGGAGGGCCTTGCCGACTTTCCTCAAGCGGTCTGACTCTCCTCCCCTGTCAGGAAGAAGCTAGGGAGAAGCTGTCTGCGCCCTGGCGGAACTTCAGCTGACCACTTCGATCGCGCCGTTCATGGTCGCGGGGTGGAGTGTGCAGCGGTAGTGGATGATTCCCGGTTTGGTGACCGTAACCTCAAATGTGCCGCCTTCGCCGAAGTTTTTCGAGGCGAATTTGCTTGGGCCCGTCGCGGAGGTCACGTTGTGTTCGATCGAATCGCGATTTGTCCACTTGATCGTGCTCCCCACCTTCACCTTCAGGGTGTCCGGTTCGATCGAGATTTCGTGGTAGGAGATTTCGACGAGGCCGCTCTTCACCGGAGAGTTGGCCGGCGGGCTCGCATAGTTGATCTTCCCGTTGGTGGTCAACCCCTTGGGGGTTCCGGTCGTGCTCTTCGTAGCGGTCGCGCTCGTGGTGGCGCTTGAAGTGCCACTGGATTTGCTCGACCCGCAGCCGGCGACGAGCGCAAGCGCGAGGCAAGCGATCAGGGCATGTGCTGCTCTCTTCATCGACGGTCCTTTCTCAGTGGTCTCGCTTCGCAGCGTAACTGAGCGCGGGGCCGCGGCGCGCGGGCGCTCTGACACGGCTCGTCCCAGGTGTCGGTGTGTCCGTGCCTTGTGGACAGGCGCAGTGGGCCTAGACTGGTCCGTCCGATGACCCCACGCCACTTCCTCACCGGCGCCGAGCTCGGCCCCGCGGAGCTCGAAGCCCTGCTCGACCGGGCCCTCGAGTTCAAGGGCGCTCCGCTCGCATCGCGCGCGCTCGCTGGGCGCGGTGTGGCGCTGATCTTCGAGAAGCCCTCCACGCGCACGCGCTTGTCGTTCGAGATGGGTGTCTATGAGCTGGGTGGCCATCCGGTGGTGTTGCGCTCAGGGGAGATGCAGCTCTCGCGCGGGGAGTCCGCACGCGACACCGCGCTCGTGCTCTCGCGCCAGGTGGCCGCCGTTGGGATGCGCACCGGGCCCGACTCCCTCCTCGAGGAACTCGCCGCGCACGCTCAGATCCCTGTGTTCAACATGCTGACGGCCCTGCACCATCCGTGCCAGGCGCTCGCCGACCTGATGACGGTGCGCGAGGCTTTTGGCGCGCTCCCCGGCCTGCGCCTCGCTTACGTCGGCGACGCCACCAACGTCGCGCGGTCGCTGGCGATCCTTGGCACCCTCGCCGGGATGGACATAGCGATCGCCTCGCCGCCGGGCTACTCGCTCGAGGAAGGCCTTTCGCTGCCGCCCGGCGCCGAGGGGTCGTTGACGCTCTATCGCGACCCGCTCCAGGCGGCATCCGGCGCGCATGTGCTCTACACCGACGTGTGGGTAAGCATGGGCGAGGAGGCCACAGCGCAGGAGCGCCGCGCGGCGCTCGGCCCATATCGCATCGACGACGCGCTGCTCGACGCGGGCGCCCCTGAGGCGATCGCGCTTCACTGCCTGCCCGCTCATCCGGGCGAGGAGATCGCAGCCGAGGTGCTCTACGGTCCGCGCCAGCGCATCTGGGACCAAGCCGAGAATCGCCGCCATGCCCAGAAGGCCTTGCTCGAGTTGCTCGTCGAGCCGGCTCCGGCATGAGCGCGCCGCTTCAAGCAGGCGCCAAGCTCGCCGCCAACGGCCTTGACGCGGATGTCTCCGCTCCGGGCGGCGCGCAGGCGCTCCCCAAGCGACCCGAGCGTGGCGAGGAGATCGAGTTGCACATCGACTCGCTCGCCCATGGCGGCGAGGGCGTGGGGCGTCTCGGCGATGGCGGCTACGTCGTGTTCGTCTCGGGCGCGATCCCCGGCGACCGCGTGAGGGCCGTCGTGGTCAAGCGCAAGCGCAGCTACGCCCATGCCCGCATGGTCGAGGTCGTGGAGCCAAGCCCTGAGCGCATCGCGCCGGTTGCCCACCACCCCGGTGTGGCGTGGCAGGTGCTCCCCTACGAGCGCCAGCTCCAGATCAAGCGCGAGCAGGTCGAGGACGCGTTGCGGCGGATCGGCAAGCTCGACGGCTTCGAGCTGGAGGAGATCGTGCCCGCGGTGGCGCAGTGGCGCTATCGCAACAAGCTCGAGTACTCGTTCGGCAAAGCCCCGGACGGCGAGCTTGTGTGCGGCTTCCATGCGCCGGCCGGCTGGAACATGGTCGAGCCGATCGACGACTGCTTGCTCGCCTCGGAGACCGGTAACCGCGCGCGAGAGGCGGCCCTGCGCTGGTGCCGTGCGCAAGAGCTACTCGCGTGGAGTCGCGGTGGCAGGCCCGGCGGCGGTAGAGCCCGCCATCTCGAACACGACGACGCGTGTGTAGCGCACGAGGATGCACCTGTCGCGCCCAAGCCCGATCGGGAGGCGGGCGGGCACGGTCGCAGCGAGGGAGCCCCCAGGCAGACGCGCGAGCAGCGGACCGGCCCGGCGCCCGACGGACGCCCGTTCCTACGCAACCTTGTGGTGCGCGAAGGCCGCCACAGCGGGATGCTCCAGATCCGCCTTGTCACAACCGACGGCGAGCTTGACGTTCCCGCGCTTGCCGCTGCACTCGTCGCCGAGCTTGGCGAGAAGCGTGTCAGCGGCGTGCTCTGGACGCGCTCGTCCTCGCTCGCGGAGACGACGATGGGCGGTGAGACGGAGCTGGTCTGGGGCGAGGCAGAGTTGCCGGAGCGCCTCGCCTGCCCCGGGCTCGGGGGCGAGCTCGACCTGCGCATCTCCTCGGAAGCGTTCTTCCAAACCAACACCGAGATGGCGGAGGCGTTGTACGGGATCGTCGCCGACTATGCCGCCCTGGAGGGTTGGGAGCGCGTCTACGACCTCTACAGCGGCATCGGCACGATCGCGCTCACGCTCGCCCCGCGCGCGGGCGAGCTGTGGGGGATCGAGATCGTCGAGCAGGCGGTCGCCGATGCGATCGCCGCCGCCAAGCGCAACGAGGTGACGAGCGCCCACTTCTTCGCCGGCGATGCGCGCCTCGCGCTTCCCGAGCTGATCGCCCGCGCCGGCAAGCCCGACATCGTCGTCGTCGATCCTCCGCGCGCCGGGCTCTCCCAAAAGGTGGTGCGCCGTATCGTCGACGCCTCCCCACGGCGCATCGTCTACGTCTCGTGCAACCCCACCACGCTCGCCCCCAACGCGGCGCAGCTCGTCGAGGCGGGCTGGCGCCTGGTGAAGGTGCGTCCCGTCGACATGTTCCCGCAAACGCCGCATATTGAGTGCGTGGCTTTGCTGGAGCGAGCGTAGTCACTCGAGTCGCGCGAGCAGCAGGTCATCGGGCTCGAACATGCCCCGGCAGACCTTGTCTCAGCTCGCTGATGAACTTGCTCAGACGGATCGTCTCCTCGAGCCGTTCCTCCGGCGTCTTTTCCCGGTCACGTCGCGCGCGCTCACGGTTGGCTCTTTCATTCCGCGCCTTCTCCTCCGGCGTCCAGCGGCCTTTCGGCCTGGGCTTGGGCGTGGTCGCCATGAGGGCATTGTAGGTGCCGCGGGAGCGCGGGTGCCGATAGTCTGGCGACCCGATGCGCGCCGTTACGATCCGCGAGCAGGAGATCCTCCTAGAGGAGCACCCGGACCCCGTGCCCGGCGCGGGCGAGGTGCTAGTGCGCGTGCGCGCCGCCGGCTTGAACGGCGCCGACATGATGCAGCGCCGCGGCTTCTACCCGGCGCCGCCCGGCTCGCCGGCGGATATCCCGGGCTTGGAGCTTGCGGGAGAGGTGCAGGCACTCGGCCCCGGCGCACTTCGGTTCGCCGTCGGCGATCGCGTGATGGCGATCGTCGGGGGAGGCGGTCAGGCCGAGCTTATCGTGGTGCACGAGCGCCAGCTCATGCCCGTGCCCGAGGGCCTCGACTGGCCCAGCGCGGGCGGCCTACCCGAGGTGTTCACCACCGCCCACGATGCTCTTTTCACGCAAGGCGAGCTGCGGCCCGGCGAGCACCTGCTGGTACACGGGGGGGCCGGCGGGGTAGGCACCGCCGCTATCCAGCTCGCCATCGCCGCCGGGGCACGCGTCACGGCGACCGTGCGCCGCGAGGAGCTGCGCGCGCAGGTGGCGGCCTTCGGCGCCAATGTGGTTGCGCCCGAGGGCTTCGCCGAGCACGGCGTTGCCAAGCACGGCCCGTTCGACGTGATCCTCGAGCTGGTCGGCGCGCCGAACTTCGCGGAGAACATGAACGCGCTGGCGACCGGCGGGCGCATCTGCGTGATCGGCGTCTCCGCGGGCGTGAAGGCCGAGCTGAACCTGCTCGCGCTGATGGGCAAGCGCGCCCGCATCCACGGCTCCACGCTGCGCGCGCGACCGCTGGAGGAGAAGGCGCTCGCGGCCCGGCGCCTGGAGCGCGAAGCGCTGCCGCTGTTCGAGGCCGGCGCGCTCACGGTGCCGCTGGCCGACACATTCCCGCTGGATGAAGCCGCGACGGCCTACGACCGCTTCGCCGCGGGCGGCAAGCTCGGCAAGATCGTGCTCATCCCCTGAGACACGAGACAAGCTCTGACCGTCGATGAACGGAGTGCAGTCTTATATTTATTTTCTGCAGTTCACCATGATGGCTACATATTGTAGTTACCATAGTGAGCTGCCCGAATTTTATATATATGTGCCCGAGCCCTCAGTAAGGGGGTTGCGCCGCGTACCACTCGCCGAGCGCACGGAACGCGCCCCAGAACGCGCGCTTGGAGTCCTGCTCGTCGAGCGACTCGTCGATGTTGGGGACGTATAGAGCGTCGACGGTCGGCGTGAGTTGCTGAATCTCGCCGAGGCGCGGCTCGAGCGCTCGGGCGAGCGGGATAGAGAGGTCGTTCAAGGCGCCTAGCGCCTCGGGGCCCATGACCACCACGAGTCGTGGTTGCACGATCGCGATCTCCTCGGCGACGCGCGCTATGCATATATCGCTCCCCACCCACTCCCCGGCAAGTGACGGGTCGCCGAGCGGACACTTCACGCACAGCGTCCCGTACACCGTCAAGGGGTCGATCGAGAGGCGCTTGAAGGACTTCATCAGCGCCCCTCCGGCGCGCCCGTAGAAAGCGACTCCCTCCTCCACCTCGGAGGGGAGTGGGGCGTGCTTGAGCAACATGATGTCGGCCTGCGGGTGGCCGGAGCCGAGCACCGGCATCAGATGGCCGCGCGGGCAGTGCGGACAACTCTGCAGCTCTCGCGTGAGGGTGTTCAACTCTCTGATTGCCCGCTCCAGATACTTCTCGCGGATCTCGTCGTCTGTGGCGGGCATGGACGCGGAGGGATTTGACGGCGGCTCCGGTTGTCCTTGCCGATGCATCCCTACTTGCGCCGATCTCCCGTCGCGCGGCGCACTCGCCGCTCGCGAGATGCGCGGCGCGCGGCCGCGGGGGTCGCCTTCGTCTGTAGGAACTTCAAGGCCTGCACATAGATCAGGCTGGAGGGCTTGGTCGTGATCTCAGCGTCGCGCAACGACTGCAGGAACTCCTGCGGGCCGTCGAAGTCGCGCATCCGGATGCGCACCGACCCGAGGCCCTGGGCCACGTGCGAATCCGAACCGGCTCCCGCCACGATTCGGTACTTGGCGGCGAAGCGAACGGCCTCCTCGTTGAAGGCCCCGATCGCCACACGCGGGTTGAACACCTCGATCGCGTCCACGTCATCGAGGATCGGGAGCAGGTGCTCGTAGTCGGGCACCGCGTGCATGCGGTCGAAGGGATGGGGCACATACACAAGGCCCCCCTGGCGCTTGATCTCCGCCACCGTTTCGGCCATGCTCAGCCCGCGCGGGATCTTCTCCTCGATGAACAAGCCGATCACCTCGCCCTGCTCGGCCGTCTTGACCTCCTCGCCGACGATCACCTTGATTCGGTCCCGCCCGCCCTGGGCACTGGATTCAGCGGCCTTCTCGCGCGCCTCCAGCGCCCCCGAGATCTCGTTGTGGTCGGTCACCGCGATCGCTCCCAAGCCGGCCTCTTTGGCTGCCGCCAAGAGCACCTCCACCGGCGTTTCGCAGTCGCCCGAATGGTCGGTGTGCATGTGCAGATCGACGTCGATCAGCTTGCGTCGCGACAGGCGTCTGCGCAGGGCCGGATCGCCTTCGGGGTCGTGGCGGCGGGCGGCGAGTTCTCGGTAGACGCGTTCCGTCTCCCGCGCCGTCTCGGCGCCGCGTGCCGTTCGCGCGTCGAGGCGTCCCAAGAAGCTCTCGGCGAGTCGGCGTGTGAGCGTCGTCGAGAGCAAGCGCTCGCCCGTGGCATGAAACGAGCCGACATTGAGCGCCCGCGAGTGGCGCAGCGCCGTGCTCGATGCGCTCGGGGCGAGAGGATCGTGCACGTGCACGAAGTCGAGCGGGGTCCTGCCGAGCAGTTCCTCCAGGGTGCGCGCTACGTCCACAGGCAGCGCGCGTGGACGGCGGCCTGTGGAGCTCGGAACGTCGAGCACCTCGCCGATCGCGATCACGCGCGGGGTGCCTCCATCGGTGCCATCGAGAAGGCTCTCCGGTTTCGTCTTCGCCGCGCGCAGCTCGCGACGCGAGTCGCGCACCTGCTCTGGGGAGCGCGACGGCGCCAGGATCAGCACCCTGTGCCCGCGCTTGGACAGCTCGCCTGCTAGGTGCGCCACATGCGCGTTGACCTCGTTGTCCCGCGCCTCCCATGGATAGGGGGAGACGTGGGCGATCGAGAACCGAGGTGGAGCGCTCACCCCACCATTATGCTCGTCTACGTCGACTTAGCGGCGGCCTTGCGCGGAGCTGTGCGCCCCTTCGGCCGTGTCGCTGCGCGTCGCGTGTACTTGGCGATGAACTTCTCGGTGTCCTCGCGCGCGAGGTTGTCGGGGCGCTGGTTGTGCGGCGACTTCATCAGGTAGGAGGACGGGCCGTCGAGCTGGCCGCCGACGCCGTTGTTGAGCGCGAGCTTGCAACAGCGCACCGCGTCGATCACGATGCCGGCCGAGTTCGGCGAGTCCCACACCTCGAGCTTCATCTCGACGGTCAGGGGCACGTCGCCAAACGCTTGGCCCTCCACGCGGATGTGGGCCCACTTGCGGTCGGTCAGCCACGGCACGTAGTCCGACGGGCCGATGTACACGTCCTCGGGGGGCAGTTGCTCGTCCATGATCGAGGTCACCGCGTTGGTCTTTGAGATCTTCTTGGACTCCAGGCGCTCGCGCTCGAGCATGTTGTAGAAGTCCATGTTGCCGCCCACGTTGAGCTGTGAGGTGCGCAGCATCTTCACGCCCCGGTCGGCGAACAGGCGCGCGAGCGTGCGGTGCACGATCGTGGCGCCCACCTGCGACTTGATGTCGTCGCCGACGATCGGCAGCCCGGCCTTCTTGAAGCGCTTGTCCCAGTAGTCCTCGCGGGCGATGAACACGGGGATGCAGTTAACAAAGCCGCAGCCCGCCTCGAGGATCTGCTCGACGTACCACTTGGTGGCGTCCTCGGAACCGACCGGCAGGTAGGAGACCACGACGTCGGTGTGGGTGTCCTTCAGGATCTTCACGATGTCGGCGGTCTCGCCCGGCGCCTTGGCGATCTTCTGCTTGAGGTACTTGCCGAGGCCGTCGTGGGTCATACCGCGGTGGACAGGCACGCCCATTCTCTTGGGAACTCCACGCGCCCCCTTGGCGAACTTGATCGTGTTGTTCTGACCCGCCCAGATCGCTGTGCCGAGATCCTTGCCGACCTTGGTCGAGTCGATGTCGAACGCCGCGGTGAACTCGATGTCGCGTATGTGGTAGCCGCCGAGGTCCACGTGCATGAGGCCCGGCACGCGCTCGTCGGGGTCGGCGTCGCGGTAGTGGTGCACGCCCTGGACGAACGCCGAGGCACAGTTGCCGACGCCGACGATTGCGACGCGGACCTTGTCCTGCTGGTAGCGAGCCTTGCCGTTCTGGGAGGCCGCGCCGTTGCTCCGTTGAATGCTCATCTAGTGCTTAGTCCTTTGTGGAAGTTCGGGGAGACTACCCCGCCACGAGTCTTAGGTGACAGTTTTTGGGAAGGGGCTCCGCCCTGGCGGGCTTCGCCGGACACGTTCACACGGTAGTCCGGGGCGTGTGGCGCTCAGGCCATGGATGGCCTTTCGCGACGTGGCCGTCACGCCGGCCCGGACAGCGCGCCCTTGACGTGCCAGATGCGCTGGGCCACCGTGATCACGCTCAGCGCGGCCAATACGTACACCGCGGGTGCCAACAGGCTGAAGTCCCCGACCGAGGCGCCGCGAGCGAAGATCAACCCGATCGAGAGGATCACGACGCGCACCGGACGGGTGGCGATTCCGACCTTGCACTCCACGCCGAGCGCCTCCGCTCGCGCACGCGTATAAGACACCATCAGCGAGGCGAGCACCGCCACCACCACGGCCGCCGCGGCCCCCGGCCGCCCTTCGCGTGCGAAGTCAGCGGCCACGGCCGTCAACACGATCCCCTCCTCTATGCGGTCGAGTGTGGAGTCAAGGAACGCCCCGAAGGGAGAGCCCTTGCCCGACATGCGCGAGTAGCGCCCGTCGAGCGTGTCCATGATCGAGCCGACCACGAACGCGATCCCCCCTAGGAAGTAGAAGCGTTCCCATACCAGCACAGCCGCGAGCACATTCAGCGTCAGTCCCGTCATCGAGATCGCGTTCGGCGTGAGGCGAGACTCGATCAGTCGATTGCGCACGTTCTCGCGCCGCTGCGCCCCCGTGAGGATTGCGCGCCCATTGCGACGTGGGCGCCCTGCGCCGCCGCGCGGACGGCGACGCGTAGCAGGCTGTCTGTGTGAGGGTGGAGACGGAGGCATCGATTGCGCGGCGCGGAGCCTACCCGGCTCTCGCCGTAGCCGGGCTGAAGCGCCATGCGGCCGGTCTCATCCGGGCGAGCCTGCGCGCGCCGATCGCGGATACCCCGGCGGTGAGCGCGCCGAGCAGCGCGTCGAGGACGAAGTGGTTGGCGGTCGCCACGATTACAAACGCGATCAGCAGCGGGTATAGCCGCCACAGCACGCTCGCCGCGCGCGTGCGTGACAGCGATGCGAGCGGCCAGCCGATTATCAAGGCGAACGCCACGTGCATCGATGGCACCGCCGCATACGGGTTGAACAGCGCGGTCATCGAGGCGGACGCATGGTTCACATGCATGCCGGTGAGATCGGAGACCGAGTCGATGAAGCCCCACTCCGGCAGGAAGCGAGGCGGCGCGGTGGGGAAGACGGCGTAGCCGACGAGGGCGATCGCCATCGCGATCACGAGCATGTTGCGTACGAAGTAGAACGAGCCGTTGTGGCGCAGGTAGAGGTAGATCAGTGCCGCCAGCGTGACCGAGGTCTGCGCGTTCACGTACAGCCAGCTGGAGACGTCCATCAGCGCGTGGCTGCCCGACGCCCACGCCTGCACGCTCGGCTCTACGAACACGTGCAGGGTGCGCTCGATCTGGATCAGGTCGCGCGCGTGCTGGAAGGCCGCCGAGGCTTTTCCCTCGACCAGGCCGCGCACGAGGTTGTAGCCGAGGTAGATCCCTCCGAAGAGGACGACCTGGCGCAGCACGTCCACCCATCCGTGTGGCAGCACACGGTTCTGCAAGAGCCGAAGCCGAGCACCCATCGATCCAAGCCTAGCCCATCCTCCGGTAGAGCCGCCAGTGCCGCGAGTGCCACAGCTCCCGCAAATAGGGCACTCCACGCGCGATCAGGGTGCCCTCCGCGCGCCCGGCCCCGTCGAGCGGGGCGTCGGGCAGCGCGACATACGCGACGCGGTTCTCGCCGAGCCACGCGCGATAGGCAGGGGACGACAGCGTCGGCCGGTAGAAGAGCGCCGCGTAGCGAGTGTCGAGCTGGCGCTCCCAGCCGCGCGCCAACGAGACCCCGTCGCGGCCGGCGAGGTAGGCGGCCTCCCAGTGGGCTTTCGTGAGCGGCACCTCGACGATCGTCGGCCGGCCGTGGGTGAGTCGGCGCAGCTCGGCGCGCAGCGGGGCGTAGTAGGAGGCGTGCACCGAGGGATCGCTCGCGATCGAGGAGCAGTCGCGGATCGGGGTGACGAGTTGCCAGTAGAGCAGCAGCGGGGCAAGCAGCAAGAGCGTGCCGCGGTGCCTGTCCCACAGCACGCCGGCCAGTAGCGGTGGCGCCAAGAGCGGTCCCAGTCGGGCGGCGTTGCCGCCCAGTGGGGTGTGGATGGCGAAGGCGCCAATCAGTGCCAGCGCGTACAGCGTGGCGCCGCTTCGCAGCACGCGTTGTCCGCGCGGGGTGAGCGGGCCTGCGGGCAACAGCAGTGCGATCAGGGCCACGCCCGCCAAGGCCGGCCAGAAGGCGGTGCTGGCAAACGGCTCGTACCCGCCCTCGGGATAGGCGAGGCTGAGCATGAGGATTGGGACCAGAGCCGCAACGGCCAGGGCGAGGCACCGGGAGGGGGTTGCTTGTCGGGCCTCCTCTCGCACGTCTCTCCTCGTGGGGCGCGTGGGGGTGGCTGTTTCGCGAAGCACTCCGCCGAGCGCCCCGGCGATGCCTGCCAGCGCAAGGAAGGCGCCGGCCACCGGACTGGCCGCGCTCGTAAGCAGGGCAAGCCCGAGCGCCGGCGCGGACCGTCCGCGCATCAGCGCAAGCACCGCCCCGAGCCCGATCGCGAAGCCAAGGTCGTACGGGACGCGCCCGGACAGCAGGCTCACGCAGATCCCGAGCGCGAACCAGCCTGCGGCAATGCGCGCGCCCGCAAGCCCAAACACACGCTCGGCGATCGGCCCGAACAGGCCGGCGGCAGCCACCGCCGAGAGCGCAAGTAGCACGCGCACACCGAGCAGCGCCCCCAGCGCCGGCGAGAGCAGCGAGTAGGCCGGAAGCCAGTGGCCGTGCGTCGCGTACCAGCCGGTGTCCCACGTCGTGAAGCCTGCGCGCGCGAACAGGTCGCTGCGGTATGTGGCGGCGGCCAGGTCGGCGGCCGAGGGAGCCACGATCAGGTATGCGGCGGCGAGCGGGACCGCCACAACAAGCGCGATCGTCCACGCCTGGGGCGAGAGGACTCCGACTCGGTGTGCCTTGGGCGAGACCTCGGTATCGCTCTTTGTATGGCTGATCAACTGGATCTGACGATCGTCTATGGGCCTGGTGACGAAGACTGGATCGTGGCCGCGATTCCAGAGGTCCCAGGCGTGCTGAGCCTGGATCCACCGAATAGTGCCGGTGGTTCCGTCCGGGGCTGAGGTTTAAATGTCCTCCTGAGCAGGGCTTTTAAGCGGTTGTATG
>CAAGKR010405933.1_pt1 | contig 23569 bp, 18 predicted proteins | sample 2556971 | NCBI WGS metagenome assembly CAAGKR01 (sample SAMEA5207829, study PRJEB30636) | soil metagenome | biome: forest; feature: boreal; material: soil | place: USA | collected 2011-09 | depth 1 m | reverse complement strand
CTCGTAGGTGAAGAACAGTTCAAACAGATAATTCGAACGTTCCTTTCTGAGTTCAAAGACAAGCCGGCTGATTTCAGAGATTTTTCAGCAAGTTGCTGAACGGGTTTCACGGAGAGACTTGGGAAAGTATTTCAATGAATGGATCTATGGGGCTGCATCGTCGCAACTGTTGTTGGATAAAGTTCCCATAACGGAGATCGTCAAGCGATACTAGAAACAAGGCAAGGATGCCCAATGCGGCAGAAGTTAGGACATTGACAAGAATCGGAAGTGCGGTCAACGGTATGGGGTGGAAAATGTATGAACCACCATTCCGACAAGAGCGCAAATATTGCTGAAACTTCCTTCGCCCTGGCTGGATAGAGTTACTGTCGGAAGGTGGACGCGATGATGAAAGTAACAACGAATCGCTTAGTGAAATCGGGAATGGCGGTCGCTGGCGTAGCAGTGGCGGCTGTGTTCGTGGTTGTTCCGCTTGGCACGCGAGCAAATTCGGACGACACGGCTTTAGCTGACCGAGAGAGCCCAAGTCCTTCTGCAGACAACGAGAAACTGGTTGCCTCGGTTTTCGCTTCCGCCACAACCGGCAGCCGGATTGCTAAATACCGTCTCGGTCCCGAGGTGCTTGTGAGTGACAACCAGGACGGCGGGGCACTCCGCTGCGAGCCGTCGGTGGCATTGTTTAGGGACACCATCGTCGTTGCCTGGAACGACAGCCACGGCGGATCTCTCGGAACATCGAAAAATAAAGATAAGGTGGGAGTATCCATCGGGTGGGCGATCTCGTTAAATCGCGGGCGAACTTTCAGATTCGGGGGCTACCTGCCTCAAGGGAAGAGTGGCGAGATCCTGAGCGGTGCGGATTCGTGGCTGGTGGCAGACGAAGAGGGGAACTTCTATCTCCAAATGGTTAGTTTGGAAGGACCAAACGAGATTCAGGTCTACTATATGGATCGCCATGACCTCGGCAAATGGCAGAGGATGGCCAATGCCGCCACGGGCGAGAATCTGGACAAGCCTTCAATCAGCGTCGATTGGGAGGGGCGGATCGGCATTGCCTACAACTCGGGCACCTCCTCGATCTACTTTGCTATGTCAAAAGACAAAGGTGCGAGCTGGACAAAGCCCGTAATGCTCACTGACTCGTCTGTCGCATCGCGGCTGGGGGCTGTCGTCGCTATGACGAAAAGCCGGATCGTCGTGAGCTGGGCGGAAGGTTCGGGCGTGGATCTGAAAGAGATTTGGTGGACCGAATCAGTGGATGGCGGCAAGACATTTGGGCCTCCTGCATTGCTCTTCAAGAGTAAAGAGCGTCTTCAACCTCCAATGGGATACGCAATGGGGCTGGGCTACCCATCCACGATTGTGAGCCTCCCCTGGCTCACGCGCTCAGGCGGTTCCGCTAACGGAGCGATCTACTTATCGTATGCCGAAGGGGTAGGCAGCGGTTCTCGTGTCTTATTGTTCACTTTGCCGCCGGGCGGGAAGACCTGGTCTCAACCTACGCGGGTCGGGGAGAGTCCTGAGCGGGCGATCAAGGTCATGCCGTCGGTGGTTGCGGTCGGTTCTAAACTGGCCGTGCTCTACTACGATCAGCGAAATGATTCCGACCGATTGTTGACCGATGTTTACCTTACGATCTTGGACGAGGGAGCAGAGTTCCAAGACCTTAAACTGAACACCGTCAGCACGGATTGGACGAAGACTCCTGGCGATAAGCAGTACGCGCCTATTCAACGCAACTTCGGCGACTACATCTCGCTCGCCTCGGATGGTGACCTCTTGGCAGCTGCTTGGACGGACGGCAGAGGAGGAGTTCCCAGGACTTACGTGAGGACGATTGAAGTTAAAGTGCAGAGGTGAGGCAAATTGCTTGAAGACGGCCCCGGCCTCAAGATAGACACTGGTACATAAGGAGGGAATCATGATCCGTCTGCTGTCCTGTTTGTTGTTGAGCGCTTGCCTTGTTTCGGCGCAGGATGTGAGCACTGGTGTAAACGCAAAGGTCATTCGAGAAACTACCGATGCGATCTTGCAAGAGAAGATCGACGCGATCTTTCACCAGGTGAATCGTGCCGATTCACCTGGTGCGAGCGTGGCCGTTGTGAAGGACGGCAAGATCGCTTTCAGCAAAGGGTATGGCGCGGCGAATCTGGAAGACGGTATTCCGATCACGCCGGAAACCATCTTCCACGTGGCCTCGGTGTCGAAGGAATTTACGGCGATGGCGCTGGTTCTGCTCGAACAGGACGGAAAGCTGAGTCTCGAGGACGACATTCACAAATACCTGAAGGAACTGCCCGACTACGGTCACAGGATCACGATCCGGAATTTGTTGCAGCACACTTCAGGCATTCGCGATGACTTGCAGACACTTGGCATTGCGGGATGGCGCTTAGACGACTTCATTACGCAGGAGCAGATTCTCGGCGTGCTCATGCGCCAGAAGGAACTGAACTTTGTGCCGGGTGCGGAATATTTGTATTCCAATGGCGGCTACTCGCTGGCGGCGGAAATCGTGCGCCGGGCTACCGGCAAGACGTTACGCGTGTTTTGTGACGAGCGCATCTTTCAGCCGCTTGGCATGACCAAAACTCACTTTCACGACAGTCTTACGATGATCGTAAAGAACCGAGCCGTTTCCTACAACCGAGGTGTTAGCGGATTTGAGAACGCTCCGCTGAATGATGAAAGCGTGGGAGCGACCGGCCTCTTTTCCACCGCCGAGGACTTGACGCGCTGGTTGGAGAATTTCCAAGAGGCAAAAATTGGTGGTCGCGCCGGTGTGGAGCGTCTTCAGGAACAGGGGATTCTGTCAAATGGAACAAAGATTCCGTACGCACTGGGAGTGTCAATAGATGAGTATCGCGGGCTGAAGCGTGTTTACCACAATGGCAGCGACGCCGGTTTTCGGAGTGCTGTGGCGTGGTTTCCGGAGGAAAAGCTGGGCATTGCGGTAGTGAGCAACCTGGGCAACTTCAATCCGGGACAAGTGGCGAGCCAGGTGGCCGAGGTGTTTGCGGAAGAGCACATGAAGGCGAAGCCTGCAGCGCCGCCCGCACCACCGCGACTGCCGCACACGCGGGTACAGGTGGAGCCGAAGAAGCTCGCGCAGTATGCGGGCGTCTACGAAGTGACGGGATTGGGCGTGGTCGAAGTCGGAATGCAGGAAGACAAGCTGATGGCCTCGCCGCCGGGGCAACTTCGGGCCGAGCTAATTCCTGTGGGCGAAGGGAAGTTCTTCGTCGAGCGCATGAATGCGGAGGTGAGTTTCACTGGGACGGGGAGCGAGATGCAGATCTCGATTCGCCTGGGGACCGGGGAAGTGAAAGGGCGGCGGACGTCGGCGGAGATTGCGGAAAAGAAGGCTGGCAATCTAGCCGAGTACGCCGGTGTGTATTGGAGCGACGAACTGGAGACGCAGTACGTTGCCACCGTGGAAGACGGCAAGTTGCGGTTGCATCACATCCGGTACGGGCGTATTGCCTTGAACGCAGTAACCGGCGACGCGTTCACAAGTGGCGCGTGGTTCATGCCACTGGTGAACTTCACGCGCGACGCCCAAGGCCGCGTTACTGGGATGCGGGTTGGCGGTGATCGCATTCGCGGAATCCAGTTCACGCGTCGATGAGCGCGAGATGAGCCGCGCCAGCGGCGATTGGGCTCTTGATAAAGAACAAACGAATCGTGCAATCCGCAAAGAACACAGCGCCGAGTAAGCTGAAGACAGCAGCAGTGGTTGCGGTCTTGATGAGGCTCGAAATGGAGAAACTTTTCTCGATCAGGGGATCGGATTGACTTAGTGATGAAGAGAATACTTCACTTGTGATCTTCTTCAGGTTGGTCCGCAGGATGTTCCAGGCTCCGGCTCGTGATCGTCGAATGATAGAGAACGTCCCGCAAACGTCCCGCAACGATGCGCAAATCAGGCAATGCATGCACGGTATGCAGCGCATGCATGTACATTTTTTCTGAGCGGTTTCGTAAGTATTGAAAATAAAGGATCGAAAATCTAGATTCCCAAGTTGGAGGTTGTGGGTTCGAGTCCCATCGCCCGCTCCACTCTTTTCTCAGCAAAACTCTAAACTGAAAACTCAAAAGCTAGGAACGTATTAGGAACGTCCTGCAAGGGTCCGACAAATTCTGTCGGCGTGAGTGTCAGCCTCCAGAGGTGAAGGTTTTCGAGTTTCGCTTGCGTCCAAGATCACAGTTGGCTAAGAGAATTCATTTTCTAGAGCCGTTAGGTCCCTAGGAAATCCACCCACTAAGCACTCCTTCCTAAAAAGGATCTCTTTAGGTTTTTGCAACGTCGCGCTCAGTCACTCCCCCACTTATCAGAGCCCGTCAGACTCGGATCAGGCACGACCGGATTCGTGGCGTTGTCACCCACTCTTGGCTCCAACGCTCAGCAGTTCACAGTGGAATCCTGATTCCCCAGCGATTAGCGCAAGAGATGAAACATTCAAGCAAGAATTTGACAGAAACCTTGCGCGTCCCTCAATAATATCCATTTCAAGTCGGTGGGGTCGGAGCACTGATGACGGCAGTCATTCAGGCATCGTCTCGTTGGTGTCGACGGACAGTCAGCTTCGTAAGTGGCTGTAGTAGTACCCATTGGGTTCTCGGGCAAGCGCACTGTTGTAATTGCTCGGGCAACGAGGTCTGAAGTTCGGTGTCGCCACGGCATGCTCCAGGCGAACATGATTGAACTGATAGGGTAAAGCAGTTGCCCTGTTTCTTGTTGAGTTACGTTGACGATACCAGCGAATGGGTTTCGTGCTATCACCGTAACTCGACTTCGACCGATGTTCGCCCGGTCAGTATATTGGAGCCTCCCCGACGAGACCCCCTATCTCTCCTTGCTAATCAGCGTCCCCAACGCTTCCTGATCCGGCGAAAGAAGCTCGGATATCCGCTGGTGATTGACGTCTGCGACGATGATTTGGCCGACCTTACGGCCATCGCACTCTATTTCCGGGGGGCGGGAGTCGAACCCGCACCCTCTTACGAAGAACGGATTTTGAGTAAGACCAAGGTCAGTTTGCCGGATCTCACCAAACGAGATGAACCAATTTACCGGACTGGCAGCCGTCAAAGTCATGCCCTTTTTGTCCGACTTCTCGACCGTGTTCCAGAAAAGTTGTCACAGCATAGGCACAAAAAAGACCCCGCGCTGTATACCGCTGTCGTTAACTTACTGATTCCATTGGTCAACGGTGGGTGGCATGAGGCCCGCGGGTAATTATCTACTTGACGCACGACACTAGTTCCGCTTGAACAAAGTCGCATCAGCCTTTCACGTGAACTAATCTATTCAGCGGTCCGCCACGCTCCGCCATTTGCTGACAGCCTTGGGTAGAAACGTCGTGATGGTCTCCCCCTTATCGAGTGCCTCTCGGAGAAGCGGACGGATCACACTCGCGACCATATAGAACTGCGTATAGTTATCTGACGCCGTCTTTCCTTGCATTACGTTTCTTACCAGTGCTTCGACAAGTGAATCCGATTCGCGGCTGCTATCAGTTAAGCCGGGTCCCAGGGCGTAGGCAATACCTTCATTCAGGACTTGCCAATTCAGCCCTGCGGATTCGGCTGCAGCTTTGATCGCCGGTAGGTGTGGGTTGAGCACCAGATGCATTGACTCGTGAAAGAGAAACGGCAGAGGGTCTGGTTTATCTTGCACTTCGATAACAAGTCGTCCGGCGTTAGCTTCTCCTCCGCCGCTGCCCTCCTCAGGGTTCGTAACAAGGAAGACTGGCACCTTGACCGTTTCCTGAGTTTCAGCAAAGCGACGGAGTTTCTGCACCAGTGGCTTGATCTTATCCGCTTGGGCAATCAGCCTCTTCTTGAAGGCAGCGATCTGGGCTTCTCCTCTTTCACACAAGACGGCAAGCTTCGATGCAAAGTGCAGGAGGATGCCCTTCTCAGTCGCCGCTTCGTCCGGCGAGAGGAGTTTGGCTTGGACGGCTTTCACTGCGGCTACGTCAATCGAATCGTCAACCAAGAAAGCCTGCTCGAAACCGGCCCCCCAGCCGCGCACGCGCCTCAACTCGGCGTGCTTCTGAAGCAGTTGCTGATCCTCTTGATCCAACTTGAGATTCTTGGCAGCCCAGCGGCCATACTGTTTGTGCGCGTATTGATCCCACTGCGATAGTTGATCGACGATGTGAAACACTTGTGCGGTCCGTGATTCTGAGACGGAGAAGATCATGCCTCCAATATTCACATCAGTGGTCGGCGCGCTGATCGCAGGCGTGACGAAAAGAAGAAAGGATACCAAAATCATCGCGGGGATTTTCATGTTCATTTAGTAAACTCCTTAATGTTTAGGCAATTATATATCTTGCATCAAGTAGATAATTACCCATTTATCAACGCGCCTTTGGACACCGTCAAGATGCCCCAGACATCTATGACCCTGATGTCTGGGTAAACTGTTCCGAGGTGTATTTTGAACTGCGGCAGACCAGACCGCGAGCCCCAGAGACCCAACTCACTTTAGATAAAGGGTGCTGTTAGGAAAATCGATCACCACTGTGAAGTTCTTCAAATACGGATAACCGAGAAGCCCGTCGACTTTCACTCCTATTTCTTTGCTTAAGGGTTCGAAAAAATTGGCTACGATGACTCGTGTATTCTGAACTGTGGCAGACCCGACCGTGAGCGTTTTGATTTGAGATCGCCTCGCCACACTTGGATCCCCCACGCCTGTTACAGTTGACGTCCCCTCAATCTTCAACTCAAGGCTTTGCGCGACTTCTTCTGAGATTGCTATTCCGCCCGAGCCCGTTTCAACAACAAACCCATATGGACCCTTACCATTCACAATGGCCGGTACGACGATGACCGGCTTATCTGGAAATCGTATTCCTGGAGCAGTAGCCGAATCGGAAACGCCTACTTCATTGTGTCCCTTCGCTAGATGGATGAGGCTGTTCCGATAGTCAATAGTAACGACGAAGTGCTTCATGTAGTTAATACCGATCGTCCCCTTCAGATCTGCGCCGCTGGCTTTGACAGCGTTTATTCCCTCGACAATTACAACGGACAGATTCTCAACCTGAGCGCCGCCAATTCTTAGAGACGATACACTGCCTTCCGAAGCGTTCGCACTTCCGACACCAATCGCCTGTTCAGTTGGGTTCGATTTGATAGCGAGCTGGCGGGCAAACTCAGGCAACAAGCTTGTCGTGGCCGAACCCGTATCGAAGATAAAGTCGTAGGGTCCGTTGCCATTAACAAACACTGGGATCAGAATATGGGTCTGGTGAGCACCAACGAGCTTAAAAGGTATGCTTATGTCCATTGAACCCCTCCTGTTACTCTGCCCGTCGCCATTCTGTGACACCGTCTCCGATCCAACTGAGGGTATCAACATGAGTGATGCGATCACCAGTGCAATTCGAATATTCATCGCTTCTCCTTAAGAATGTTCAGTCGGCAACATACACTAGAACAATTGCACGTTTTATGTCGAAACGTGTTTCCCAAAAAACGTACTTACTCGTATCTGCTTCCGCTTTGCTATCGTTGAGGTTCATAAACAAGATTCCGCTGCCCAACAAATTATTATCTCTAGATACTGCCGAGGCCGCGCACAAGCGGGCGCAATCGTCCTAACCAGGTCGCTGCCTGAAATATCGGAACCAGATGAATGCCGCAATAATCCAAACGATTACGAACTCCAGCACTGACCCGCCGGCGAAGACAGAGTGCAAGACGAAGGAAATGGCCTGCTAGCGCCCGATAATACGGGAAGGCTGAGTTGGTTTCGACTCAAGCAAAGAGAGCTTAATAGAATGAAGGATGAGTCAAGGAGACGCCTTCAACCGAAGGTCGTGAGTTCCGGGAACGCGCACAAATTCAAATATATGATCAGGAGGAGACTTGTATTTCCAAATCTCTCCTGATGCAGTCGTTTTCCTCTCGCTGGGCTCTCCAAAAAGAATGTACACGCGGCCACGATCCGCACGCCAACCCGCAACAGATCCAAAAGCAAAGTGCTGATTTGCGTACGCGATGCGCTTAAAATACCCCTCCCGATACTCGTTTTCTTCACTCTCGGGGGTAGGATCTCGCCGACGCCAAAATTCTTTAATGAACTGTTCCCGCTCCGCGTTGGTCTTTAAAGCCAGGAAGGCCGTCGTTTCCCAGGGTTCTATTATGTAAGCAACATCCTCGTCTAACCATTTTTGATAAGGGGTTGGAAGGCTCTGTGCATTCGACACCGAGAAGGCAACGAGTACGATTAGAAGCACAACCAATATTGATCTCATCGCAACCTCCCGTTTTCGTTGAACGTCATGCATAAATGTGCGGGCGCTTCACCCAAGCACGGCATCGATTTACTATGGAACGCACATCACCTTCTCAAGTACTTGACTGAGCGCCCTGGCATCATACCCCACTTGTCAAGAACCATTTCCAAATAAGCCGTTGATCATTCCGACCAATTTGAGATTGGAATGCCCCTCCCGACGAACATGAGAGACAAATCGCCGGAGGGTTGCTTCGAATCGAACCCGTACCTACGCAAATTTACCAACAACGCTGCTTCCCGCAAACGTCCCGCAACTGCGTTCGATTGTTAGCGGCCGTAGATGTCAGCCTCTAGGGATCACACTCCCAACGGATTAAAGTCCATCTGAAGCCGTCTTACCTGATCTTACGAAACGAGATGAACCAATACTTACCGGACTGGCAGCCGTCAAAGTCATGCGTCGTCTGGCTAGGTGTCTCGCCACAGAATGTCGTCATCTTAGCGTTATCCTGGAGTTGTCGAGATGCCCTTGGTTGCTTGCCCGCGGACGCGCTGTAACCGCGGGCCAAATGCGCCCGGCCACCTACTGCGTTACCGTAAAGGTCAGGATGTTTGACTTCGCGGTCTCAAGATAAGACAGGTCAGTCGCTTTGTCCCGGCGCACCACCTGAACTGTATAAGTCCCCGGTCGGCTCAAATCATACTTCTTGTCAATTAGAAAGTAGTCCATCGCACTTTCTCCCGGTCCTAGAATCCGGGATTCGTGGAATTCCACTCGGCAGTTTGGAATTCCATCACAGGGGTGTTGGTCCAACCTTTCCGGTCCTACCGGGCGGTCCTCGCTGTTCCTGACTTGAACAGTCACAGAGAAGTCCTCGGCTTCGTAGGGGCCGGGAAGAAATCCGATTCTTAGTCGGTGGTCTGAGTCGTTGGTCGTCACAGCGTTCACCCAAATTGCGGATCCTGCCTTTACTGTGGTTCGCTCGCTACTCAGTTTAATGGAAAGGGGAAGCATCAAGGCATGCGCTTGCCATATAAACTGCGGATTCAGCTCTGTCGTCGGAACTTCAATGGGTTTCTCAGTCTGGATAACCCAGGGCGACGGGGCATCCCAGTTGAAGCTAAACGTGACGGCGCCGATCGCTTTTACGGGAACACCGGAGAGCTTGATTGACCGGAATCTCCATTCCCTGGCAGCCGCGACGGCTGAACCCCGAAGTAGCGGGTGGCCCGATAGAACGGTTGTCTGAATCACATTGCCCTGTTCATCAACTGTCAATTCCACGACAACTGGGCCGGACACCCGGGCAGCGGCGGCCAACGGCGGATACACGACCTTAACTATATGCACTGCTGCCCTCATGAGATCTTCTGACGATACCCGAATTACCCTTGGCGGCGCTTGCTTCTTGTTGTGCTGGACCGATGCGGTTACTGAGATAACCGAGATCGCAATCAGAAGTGGGAGTAAATACAAACTCCTCATCGAGGACTTGCCTCCCATATCCAAGGTTCTGAATTTGCAGAAATGAACCATCGCTAATCTCAATAGTCAGAGACGCTCGCTCATTCGGTGACGGTCACCACAATCTTGTTCGATAGCAGCCTGCCGTAGTGCATCTGGATCGTATACTTGCCGGGTCGGCGCATATCGACCAACCTGGTCACGTCGACCTTGCCGGTCCACATTCCACCAGGACGAACGACGAATATGGGACCGGTATCTGAGGTGACCTTGATGGTCAGCATGTCCTGCTTGCACTGTCGGCCAAACTCGGTCTTGGGCGCCGCGGCGCCTTTCTCGTCATAGACGTCGATTGTGTAACAGAAATCTGAGTCATCTCCGGGCGCGCCCATGTTCTCCGGTGAGTGATTCGACAAAGAAACTTTCAACCAAACTTGGGAACCAGCTTTTACGACGTGCCGTGGACCACTGATGGCGAGTGAAACGCCTCGATGGATTGCTTGCGGGCTCGGGTCAAGATTCGAGATGTTGGTGATCGTGACCTCCAGCGGCGTCTCCGAGTCACTTATGATTGCATCTTGCCGAAGATTGATAGCGATTGAAACGGACGGCGCTTCGTCTTTATTCCCTTGCCGGGAGCTGGACGCGCCGATGGCAAACGCGAGCGCTGAGACCATCGCAACAGCCGCAAACAGAGCGACAGGAAACCTGAAAGCACGCAAGAATCTCAAGGCTTCACCTTCCTTTAATCAGAACGGTCCGATTGGCCGTTCACTGCAAGCAACTTCTCCAGAATTCGATGCGCTGCCAGAGCCTCGCGTTTCCTCTCCTGGAAGTACCGGACAATCGATTACCCGACGAATTTATATCCAAATCCGTGGACTGTGATAACTGTCTTGGGACGTTTGGGATTCTCTTCGATTTTTTGTCGTAACAGGGATATGTGGACATCGACAGTCCGGGTCGTCGTCTCGGAGCCATAGCCCCAAATCTCGTCCAGAAGCTCACCGCGAGAAATGGTCTTGCCAGAATGTTGGATCAGATAACGCAGTAGTTTGAACTCCTTGGCCGATATGTCAACAAGTTCATTGTTACGGGTAACTGTCGTTTGACGAAAATCAATACGGAAAGCTCCAAACTGATAGATATCTAAAATTGGTCTGGACACGGATGGTGTAGTTGAATCTGGAGTTGACCGTCGCAGCAATGCCTCTATGCGCGCCAGAAGTTCGACCATCGCAAATGGTTTGGTCAAGTAATCGTCAGCGCCCAGCCTTAATCCCACCACTCTGTCGACCACCTGTCCACGAGCAGTAAGCATAATAATCGGGGTTTTAATACCGCGCTGGCGCAGGTCCCGACAGATTTCAAGGCCACCTTTCAGCGGCAACATCAGATCCAGGAGAATAATATCGAAAGGTTCCGTTGTCGCACGAGCCAATCCGGTCTCGCCATCAGTGGCTATTTCTACGAGGTACGATTCACTGGTAAGGCGTTGAGTCAATGCCAATACGAGGCCTGGCTCGTCCTCAATAATTAAGGCTCGCCACATATCGTACTAATCCGCTCGTGCATTGGGCTCATGCACTGGCGCAATTGGTTGCTGCAGGCAATCGCAAGGTGAACGAGGTTCCTTTTTCCCGTACGCTTACTACGGTGATTGTTCCACCGTGAGCTTCTATGATGTTCTTAACGAGGCTCAACCCCAGACCGTTCCCGTGAATCTGTGAGGCCACAACTTCCTTGCCTCGGTAAAAGGGTTCAAATATGTGAGGCAGATCCGAAGGCGCGATGCCTCTCCCGCCGTCCTTAATGGTAATCTGAACACTCCGGGACTGCTTGCCTGGCTCACTGTGTGCCTCAACGCGAATCCAGCACTCAAGTCCGCCATATTTGACTGCGTTGTCCAGAACGTTTCGTATTGCGCTCTCGATGGCAGCGTAATCACCTAATACCGCCGGCAAATTCGACTCGATGTCTCTTTCAATGTGCCATTCATTCTCAAGCTGCTGCAGGGCAGCCCTTGCCAACGCCCGGTCGATCAATTCAGGAAGATCGATGGGCGTAGGCTGGTAAAGTCGTTTGCCTTGATACACACCGGCAAACTCCATCACCTGTTCGACCATAGCGGCCAATCTCTGGACGTCGTTACGAATAACTATCCCGCACTGCTCGACCTGTTGTTTGTCGGTAATCAACCCATCGGCAAGGTTCTCGCTAATTGCGTGAATGACCGATAACGGCGTGCGGAACTCGTGGGATACACCGGCAACAAATTCTAGCTGTCGCTGCGCCAGGTGTTGCCCGCGTCTGGCTATCACGATAATCATTACGATGCTGACGCCTAACAGCGATAGCATCCCAAAACTAACGGCCATGTTTCGATGACGAGTCTGGGCCACGGCCGCAGTTAACGACCCGGCATCATGATTGATAACGACGCGCCATCGACCGCTCTGATCCTTAAACATCGCAAGCATTTCATTTAACTTATTGGTCACGGCAGTTGGAACAATCTTGGCATATGTGCTGGGGTTAATTTTGCTTAGATCGCCGCGCGGTGTTCCTGCGGTCTCCACGCTCTGATAGACCTGCAAAGATGATAGATCTACTTTTGCATCGCCGGTCAAAGTAAGTATGTTGCAGGTCGCATCGCCTGACGAAAAGTCGCCGTCATGCTTATGACCAGAGTTGTAGATTACGACTCTCGAGTCACTATTTGATAAGACCACAAGGTCGTAACTGGGGACGCCGTTGTCTGTAAGAAGCCGCTTTGCCAGCGTCGGAATAAAGGTTTGCTTTATATAATCGAGATCCAGTTCGATGATTACGACAGAAAGCTCACCTTCTTGCGCTGCATGCTTTTGCTTGCCCGAAGTAACCTTGACGATTGGATATGACAGGGCGGGAATTTCATCGGTAATAGGATCTGTCAGAATCCGCCGCTGAGTATTATTTGCGGCATCAATCAGAGATTGCTGTTGTTGCTGATAACTCTCACGCAGACCTGACAGGTTAGTCGGCCACTCGGTCGGTTCAAAACGTTTGACCGATACATCAAAATGCATCAGCAATAGTTGCCCGTTGTTACCCGTCTTTGCGAGGAACAGATTTTTGATTAGCCTGGGATATGGCGCGGTCGCGGTCCAATTATCATAATCCTGCGTAAATCCGACCCACTCCTGCGTCTGCGGCACGTCGCCGCTTACCTGAAAGGTCGCATAAGCCCGTCGGATTTCTCGGTTAAATTCGTTTCGAAAATCTTCTGTCCGGTTGCGCAGGCTGGTCTGCATTATTTCGTGTTCTCCGGCGCTGACTCGATTTAACCAGCGGTATTGCAGGACCCCGAGCAACACCAGGAGGGCCGCAAGTCCACCACCTAGCGCCAGCATGTATCGCTGTTTAAGTATTTGATTCTTCATCACACTGAGACCGACTGTAGCACAACGATTTGCTGTTGAGAGACTAGTTGGTCAGGACTTTACAAACTTTACAAATACTTTACGCGCACTAAACCTTTCGATGTCTGAACGCTCCTACTATTCACGTCTGTGGGGAATCGATTACGTAGTTCCTTTTTATCCGACGAGGTTAGTCATAGAAGAATCAATCATCAGAATTGGAATCGCTTTTGTCGGGGGCCTGGCTTCTTTTCTATCGCCGTGCGTTCTGCCTCTGGTGCCGGGTTACATCTCTTTGATGTCCGGAGTGAGCATCGATCATTTGAAAAGCCAGGAGGGCTCGCGCTCGATGGCCCGGCGCGCGATCATTATCAATTCGCTGGCCTTCAACGCCGGCTTGTCAGTGATCTTTCTTTCGCTGGGCGCGACGGCCGGATTGATTGGCGCGGCGATCACCAACAACGTCTGGGTCCGAGTGATCGGTGGCCTGGTCATCATCGCTTTTGGTTTACAGTTGATCGGCGTCTTGAAAATCGGCGCACTGTACAAAGACACACGGTTCTTTTCCAGTGAAAAACCGCGCGGCATTTTTGGTTCAATGATGCTTGGGATGGCCTTTGCCGCCGGATGGACTCCGTGCATCGGCCCGATTCTGGGCGGTATCATCGGACTGGCGGCGACCAGCGGCGGATGGAAGAGTGGTTTGATGCTTTCGGCTTTCTATTCTGCCGGTCTCGCGGTTCCATTTCTGATTACCGGCTTGGGTATCAACCAGTTTCTCGGCTTCTATTCCAAGTTCCGCCGGCACCTGCACAAGGTAGAAGTTGTCTCAGGAATCATCCTGATTTTGATCGGCGGACTGGTGATGGCCAATCGCGTCACGCTGCTGGCGAGTTCGCGTCTGGCAGGCTGGCTGCCGAATCTGGAATCGCGATTGAAGCTCGGCGACCCGAGCCCGCAACCAAAGACACCCGGACAAACCTTTCAGGCAGCTCCGGACGTGCAATTCACCCGGCTCGACGGCAGCGCGATGCGGCTGAAGGACCTGAAAGGCCGCGTCGTGGTTTTGAATTTTTGGGCGACCTGGTGCATTCCCTGCCGCTCTGAGATTCCCTCGCTCAGCGCTATGCAGAAGGATTTCGAAGCCCGCGGCTTGAGCGTCATCGGGGTTTCGTATGACGACACGGCTGATCTGGTGATGCGCTTTCAGAAAGACATTCCGCAAAGTTATCAAATCGTGCTCGGAGGGCGTGAGGTCGGCGCGCAGCTTCCGGCATCGCCATTGCCGACAACCTATATCATCGATCGCGAGGGACGAATCCGCGACAAGATGATCGGCGAGAGGACGCGCGCCGCTTTCGAATCGGTAATCAAGCCGCTGTTCGAAGAGGGCTCGACCACCGCGCAAAATAATGTAGTCCGAGCCGTTGTTTCAGCACCAAGATAAAGTGAGCACTATGACAGAGAGTCAGTAACATCCCAGAAAGAGGTAGCCATGAAATCACCTTATAGTTGTATTCTCACAATTTTGTTCTATTGCACAGTCGGCCTTGTCGGCTCCCAGTCGATCTTTGGACAAACGGACCAAGGTGCCATGAGGGAGGCAAACGATTCGTTAATCTTATCAAAGCGCATGCCCGCGTTGGCGACTGACAAGGGCGAGTCGTTGAACGCGCCCATTCCGGAAGCCGCCCGGCAGTCGTTCGCGCGTGGTTTGAAGCTTGAGCGGTCGGACCGGTATGCGGAAGCGCTGGTGGAGTTCAAGAAAGCGTTCGAGCTAGCCCCGAACTACCTGGGCGCCCGCGCCGAGTACATCACGGTCGAGTCATATGATCAGGGACGAGAGGCCCAGGTCAGGGCCGAGTACGAGGCGCTGATGGTTAAGGAGCCTGACAACGCGGTCTACCCGATGGCGCTCGCGCTCGGTCAGCAATTCGCGCCAGCTGAGGCCAAACGCACGTGGCTGGAAAAAGTCGCCGCGCTCGCGCCCGAATGGGCTTGGGGTCACTATGCGAAGGCGCGACTCGCGGAGCAGACGCAACCGGAAGCAGCGCTCGCCGAGTCACTCAAGACAATCGAGCTTGCCCCGGAAGCGCCGCAAGCTTACGCGACCGCGACCGCGATTCTCGAAAAGCTCAAGCGGTTTGATGAGGCCGACGCGCTAGCGGAGAAACTCGCGGCCGGCGAAGAGACGCGGAGAGCCCGGCTTCTCACGATCTGGCGGCTGCGACTGGCCCGCGCCGGCGGGTCGGACGAAGCCAAGTCGAAGCTGAAGGAAGAGTTGGGGCAGCTTGGGTCCGACTCAACCGACATGGAGACACTGATGGCGGTTTATTCCGCTTACACCGCACTGCTTAAAGATAAGGACGGCGCGAAGAGCATTGAGCCGTTCATCCTGCGCGTCGATCCGAAGTGGTATCCGGAACGGGGCACCTTCACAATCAGCTTCACCATCGGGCGCACAGTGCGCCGAGTAATTCAGACCGGCTGGCAGGCGCACCTCGCCAAGATGCTCCACGACGGTGACCTTGACCAGTCGAAAACCGATCCGAAAGAGCAGATCGCGCGGCTGGAACAGTTGTTCCAACTCAACCCCGGAGTTGATGTTCGGCGCGAAATTCAAAAGCGGCTGCTCTCAGCGTCTGTGGCCGCCAAAGACCTCAAGCGCACTCTTAATTATGGCGAGGCCCTCCTGAAGGACGATCCCGAAGATGTTGACGCGCTCCTGGCGCTCGCCAAAGCCCTGACCGATCAGAAGGCTGATCCCGCTCGCGCGCTTGCATACTCTCGCCGCGCACTGGTTCTGACGGCGGAGTTTCACCTGGTGGAACGGGCGCCGGAGGTTGATTCGAAGCTCTTCGATACGCTTTTCTCGAAAGAGAGGCAGCAGGGAGCTTACAACCAGCAGCGCGCCGACGCGCTCTACACCTACGCCTCGATCTTGTCGCAGGCGGGACAATACAAGGAGGCGGAGGTCACCTTGCGGGAATCATTAGCCGTCACCCGCTCCGAGGCGGCGTTGAGCCAACTGGAAGTAGTCGTGCGCAAGCTCGGTCGCGCGGAAGAAGCCGACAAGCTGGCGGTTGAGCTGAAGACCCTATGGATGACCAGGATCAGGATCAATTTCAAGACCGAGCCTGCCAAAGACTTCGAGGTTTCGACACTAGACGGGCGCAAGCTCAAGCTCTCCGATCTCAGAGGCAAGGTCGTTATCGTCAGCTTCTGGGCGACCTGGTGCGTGCCCTGTCGCGATGAGATGCCGCACCTTGTAGAACTCTACAACAAGTACAAGAGTCGCGGGCTTGAGATCGTCGCCGTCTCGTCCGACGCGCCCGAAGACCGATCGAAGGTCGTCGCGTTCGCCAAGGAATACAACCTCACTTTTCCGGTAGTGGTTGATCAGAGCGCGGTGCTGGCATACGGAGTCAATCAGTACCCGACGACCAACTTTATTGACACGAAGGGCCGCCTGCGCTATCAGTCCCTCGGGTTCGATTCGAAGAACGGCGCGCGCGATTTGGAATTCGTCGTCGAGGAGATCTTGAAGGCGGGGTAACACGGTGACACGCTCACCAGCGGAATCAAGGCACACGTTTTTGGGGTTAGATTCAGACGATCCGGTAACTGGCAGTGAGCTCAGCAATACTTAGTCTCGTGATTCAGAAAGTCCAGTGTGCAAGAGCTCCGTCAATCACAAGTACGCCAGAAAGCTGGCTCGAGCCGTTGAGGGTATCATTCCCAAAGGCGACCGAGAGTTTCACCTGTTCTCGTTGATGCCGATTGAACCTTATTGTGTCCTACACGACGAGCAGCGATAACTCTGATGTTGGATTAAAACCACGCGGCGGAGCTAATAGATAGAGTAGATTGGTCACGTCCTAATACTTCTGGACACTACCAGTCAAAATGGCAGTTATCTACAGGCTGTCATAAGATAGGACTCTATGAAACAGAGAGTTTCACGCATCTTGGCTGTTTTGCTTCCAGTACTGCTGCTGTCGGCAACGGGCATCCCTTCATTCGCACAAACGAGTCGCGGCGCCGTAAGCGGAGCCGTCAGCGATCCTACGGGCGCCGTCGTAGTCGGTGCGTTCGTGACGCTCACGAACATTGAAACCAGTGTGACGCGCACGACGACATCCGGTAACGAGGGCCTTTACCGCTTCGAAGCCGTTGAACCCGGCGCCTATGCGGTGAAAATCACGGCCAGAGACTTAGACGAGTCAACGCAGACCGACGTCATCGTCACCGCCAACCAGACTGCACTGGTAGTCACGCAACTGAAGTGGAGCACCAAGCCACATACTGTCTATGTCACCGTGGAAAGCGGCCCGTTGCTTCTGGCCTTGCTGCTTCCATTTGAAAGTCAGAGTCATGTGTTAGCGCAAAGCTCGCCTATCGATACTACGATTGCATCTCAATACTTTCAGGAAGCCCAAACATTGTGTAGCCGAGATCAGGGTAAGCTTTGGGGTGTGTCGCTCTGCGGTCCGATGCTCTTTGTTGACCCGAAGACGCGGGCGGTAGTTGCTAATCAGGCAGACCGAGAAGGCCTTTTGGCCAAGACCGGCACTGTGTTCATTGGCACATTGCCTGCCAAAGTAAACACTGCTAACACGGCGACGGACTGGGCTGGCGTGAAGTGGACGATGATCATCTTTCCGCTGCCCGAGGATAAATACCGGCGGGCGAATTTGATGGCCCATGAGTTATGGCATCGGATCCAGAATGAAATCGGTTTTCCAAGTTCGGGCGCGGCCAATAATCATCTCGATTCGCGCGACGGGCGTGTGTGGCTACAATTGGAATGGCGCGCTCTTGCGGCTGCGCTAACCAGCCACGGCAAACAGCTCCGCCAAGCGATAGCAGACGCGCTACTGTTTCGCGCTTCTCGCCGAGCGATATTCCCGCAAGCCGCTGCGCAGGAACGCGAAATGGAGATGCACGAAGGGCTGGCGGAATACACCGGCGTAAAACTCAGTGGGAGTCCGAACCTGGATCAATATGTAGTTGATGGAGATCTCAAAGACGTCGCCGGCAAGAAAACGTTCGTGCGATCTTTTGCCTATGCATCCGGACCAGCTTACGGCGTGTTGTTAGATGAGACGGACACGAATTGGCGTAAGAATCTGAAGAAGGAAGATGATCTTGGTAGTTTGCTGCAAGCAAGCCTCGCGATCAAATTGCCCGAAAGTATCAAGTCAGCGGCTGAGAAGCGAGCGCGAATTTATGACGGCGAAAAACTCCTGGCCTCCGAGACGGAGCTTGATAACAATCGCCAGAAAATCCTGGCGACCTATCGCGCGCAATTAGTAGATGGGCCTGTATTAATGGTGCCGCTGCAAAAAATGAGTATGCAGTTCAATCCGGGCAATCTGGTGCCACTCGATTCGCTCGGAACAGTCTACCCGGACATTAGGATCGTTGATGTGTGGGGTATCTTAACCGTTTCCAAAGGCGCGCTGATGAATCCGACTTTCTCAAGGATCTATGTTGCGGCACCGAACGGATTGGGCGTATCACCTCTACAAGGGGAAGGTTGGACATTGGAACTAAACGCTGGGTGGATAGTGGCGGCGGGCGAGCGCAAAGGAGATTTTGTGGTAAAGGAGATGAGCAATTAGGGAGGAGAGATGAAAGGCATAGTAGTTATTCTAGTGCACTTCTGAGTCGGCTGATGGCGAAACTCATCGTGGACGCTGCTTGAGCGGGCCTGATGGGTAAGACCGGCGATTCAGATATTCCAAGTAGGGGCTCCAATTAAATGATGCTATCGAAAACGTTTATGACAAATTCATCCGCAGAGGGGTCTCGCGTGCTTCCTTACTGCAACTGCTTCTGCTCTTCAGTCCAGTAAGTATTTCGTCAGGGCTTGAGAAATATTTTGGGAGGAGATGCTTGGATGTGAGGAAGCTCTTGGTCTTTGCTCTCTGTGCTGTGTGTGCGTTTGGCGGTCTGCGCGCGCAGACGCCTGCCTGGCAGCCATCGCCGGGACACACTCAAGTGCCGATATGGCCGGGAGCGGTGCCTGATGCGCAGCCTGTCGCGGGAGCGGAGGACGATACGAGGACGGTAACGGAGTCGCTGGTTGCCGGCAGGCCGTGGGTGATGGTGGGCAAAGTATCGCGGCCTACAATGACGGTCTATTCGCCAAAGGGAAAGAATACGGGCGCTGCGGTCGTCGTATTTCCTGGCGGGGGCTATTGGATTCTGGCCATCGATCTTGAGGGCACGGAGGTCTGTGACTGGCTAACGTCCAAGGGGGTTACGTGTGTGCTGTTGAAGTACCGCGTGCCGGGTGATGGACTGTATCCGAGATCGGGGCCGTATCCGAAATCACCGATGGCGTTGGAAGATGCGCAGGACCGTGGGACTGGTGCGCTTTCACGCCGCGGAGTGGCATATCGATCCGCACAAGATCGGAGTGCTTGGGTTTTCGGCAGGCGGGCATCTGGTGGCAGCGATGAGCACGCATTTTAAGCAGCGTTTGTACCGGGCTGTCGATGCGGCCGACAAAGAAAGCTGCCGCCCAGATTTTGCGGTAGCTCTTTATCCGGGACATATGCTGGAGAACACCTCTAAAGATTTTGAGTTGAATCCGGCTATTCCTGTCACCAGCAATACGCCGCCTACGTTTTTGCTGCAAGCGGAGGATGACCCGATAGACCGCGTAGAGAACTCGCTGGTTTACTATGCTGCGCTGAGGAAGGCTAAGGTTCCCGTTGAGATGCATTTGTATGCGCATGGCGGGCATGCGTTTGGGCTGCGGCGTACGGAGCTTCCGATAACGGGATGGCCTCAGTTGGTGGAGACGTGGCTGGGGACGATCGGGATGATTTCGAAGTAGGCAGGGCCAGGGACAGCGCGAGCGCTTCATCGCATGAAACGGATAAGGTGTAGGTTCGAGACCTAGATGAACAAGGGCGGCGTCGAACAAATCGGACCGGAGCGCGTCTAGCGCCCATATGTACACCTTTACCCCACTACCCCTTTCTGGGTAGTGCTCTATCAACGTCAACTCTTGCGTCGTAAGATCATCCACGGGGATATTCGGCAGGAGACGCCGCTTCAGAATATCAAATAGCGCGTTCTTCAACTTGTTCTTTGCTTTCGACGTTGTTGCTAATCGCCGCGTCCGGTCAACTCGGGCGTTGGATCGCTTTTGCAGGGTTCGCTGTTTTCTTGAAAGGTCTTCAGGCGAGATTATGATAAAGCTGAAGTTGTCTAGCCGATTGGTAGTGCTTTGCTTGAGTTTGGCTGCTTGTGTCGCTCCAGCCTTTTCACAACAGGACAAATCAGATGTTGTCCGTGTGACCTCACGGCTGGTGAATGTTGATGTGCTGGTTACAGACAAGCGCACGGGAGCACGCATAGATGGGCTGAAGCGCGAAGATTTTGAGGTGACGGACAATGGTCGTCCGGTCACCGTAACACATTTCAGTCAAGGGGCTGATCCGGAGCGCCCTCTAGCTCTGGTTCTTCTCATCAATACTCGCAATACGACCAAGGCGAACGTTCCTCACTTGAGTACGGCGCTCTCATTGGCGCTGATGAAATTGCGACCTGAAGATGAGGTGGCCGTCATAGATTACTGGTATGGCTATGAGTTGGTACAAGAACTGACTCGTGATCGAGCGAAGGTTTTGGATGCTTTGTCAGCGGTGGCAGAGCGGCAAGACCACCCTCGCCCCAAACCAAAGCACTATGGATACGGTGGCGGTGGGGTTGGGCAAGATTTAGCGACCTCGCTCCTTGTGGGCGTTCGCCTGGTGCAAGAGCGCCTGCCAGGAGCACAGATCGCTCTGGTCGTCATAGACGATGATTTGAACGCCACGCCAAGACAATTGGTAAATGACACCGCTAAGCAGTTGCTTGTGAGTGGTGCTACCGAGAGTGGATTGATTAAAGTCAGTGGGTGGCTTGCGACCACTTTTAAGCCCATCAAACACGCTATTGATGTCAGCCACTATCCCACTTTTCAGGCAAGACCCGGCGAGAATGTGGCCTACTACAGTGCTCAGACCGGAGGAGAGATCATCAGTATCGGTGAGGACAATTACAGTGCAGCCTTGGAGCAAGTGGTAGGGGATTTGGTCGCGCGCTATAGCCTGGGTTTCGTGCCAGATGTCACCCGCTTGGATGGGCAATTTCATGACCTTAAGGTGAAAGTTAAAGTCCCGGTAACGCTTGGAAAAGCTCGTAAGCTGGTGATTCGTGCGCGCCGTGGTTACTTTGCTCGTAATGATGGCAAATAGTTAGCTCGTAAGAAAGATTGTGATCGCTCCAAGGTCTGCTCATAATAGACGCGCTCCAAGAAATCGGATCGTCACGGATGATCAAATCCTGAGACGTTGACTTGCGTTGATTGAGCCTTTGCGGTGTTGAAGTCCGCTGGTCCAGTTAGATTGTTAGCGCGACAATAAATCCAGGGAATTCAGATGCGTAGAATCGCCAAGACAATTGCTTTAGTGGCCATTCTGATTTCGCCAGGGTTTTTCTGGCTACCGTCAGAGTGTGAAGGCCAGAATGGGATCGCCCCCCCAGAGTACGACTACTACTCGCTCGCGCTGACGTCCATTTCGAACTCTGCAGCCGAGGCTTCCAAACTGCCAGACGTGCCGCAGAGAGTCAAGCTTTTGATAAACGCTGCAAAGATGTTACCGGCTTCTGAGCACGACGAGGCAGTTCGTCTGCTTGAAGTCGCCCTACGCGGCGTGAAAGAGTGGGGCTCGGCGGACAAGGCGAGTTGGTACCAGCGAAATACGGCAGCAACGTTGCGTAATGAGGTTCTGGCCGCCTATGCGGTGGTGGATCCAGAAAAGGCAACCGCTCTGCAGAAGGAGTTTCAAGCGGCGGCGGAATCAACGACGAGTAACAGCCGAGCAACTTCGCATAAGGACGGCGACTGGTATACCGAGGTCATGGATCGAGAAACGATTGCTGATCAAGCTGCCACAATCGCTCTCTCGCTCATCGACACTGATCCTGAGAAGGCATCGGGATTCATCGTCCAGAGTCTCCAGGGAGGAACAGTCTCGAACGTCCTGTTAGGTATCGTTCAAAAGCAGATTCAGAGCGGAAACCGCGCGTTTCTTAACAAACTCGAAAATGGTATCGGTCAGGTACTGGCAACAAACGTTACGCTAGATCCTTTTAGTCTGACTTATGCCAGCGCTCTCTTTCAAGCCGATAAGGACATGCCGCCGGCAGTGAAGGGCGCGTTTGTCAGCTTCTTCATGCGCTCGCTTCAGGTGTGGTCCGGACTTGTCAGTGACCCGAACCAAAACGCCGGGATCGATCCATTCTACATAGGTACTACGTTCACGATGTTCTCTCTAACTGTGCGCCCCATTATCTTGCAGTATTCGCCGGAACAGCTGCTAATGTTTGATTTAGTCTTGGACCAAGTGGCCCCATTGGTTCCCGCCAAAACGAAATCGATGTTGCCGTCGATGACGAAGCCAGAGACTTTTTCCAATCCGCGAGATCGGCTGGCAGATATTCTAAGGGAACCAAATGCACAGATTCGTGATAGTAGACTGTTGGGGCTGGCGGTTGAATGCTTGCGCAAAAAAAGCCCGGATGACTCTCATAATGAGTTGGATCTGGCAGCAGCAGCAGACGCGATAAGCAATATTAGCGACACCAGTCTAAAGACAGTGCTGAGCGACGCTTTGACTATTACGCGTGTGAACCTACTCGTAAGAGACAAGGATCTCATCGCTGCCAACCGCCTGGCGGAATCGATTTCCACGCCAGAAACACGGGCTTGGGCCATGCTAGCCCTGTCACTCCTCGAGGGCGAACCCGTGATGAGGTTTGAACTGACCCGCACTGCAATGAAGGCGCTCGACGCGGCGTCCCCAAGTCCAAAGAAGGTGGAGTTGGCATTGATGGCGGCTGCAATGCAGTTCAAAGATGATCCTCAACGGGCGTTTGAAATGTTATCGACCGCGGCAAAATACGCGAACTCGTCAACATCAAAAACGGAGCAACGAAGTGGCGACCTGGGAAGGGCGATCCGTTACGGGGCCACGATTGGGAAACTTAGCACGATACTTGCGGCGGTTCCGGAAAGCCTTAGTGAAGTCGAAATCAATCCTTCGCTCTCGCTCCTCGGCACAACTGATTGGTTTCGCGCTAATCAGATAGTGAGCGATATTCACGAACCTCCGCTGCGACTTCAACTAAAACTTCAATTCGCAGGAGCTGTGCTTGCCCAAGAGTCGAAGCCGAAGAGAAAGGAACCAACTCGGAAGCCGTTGCTTGCCCAAGGCCCGCGGTAACTTGATGCCGGAACAATGCTGGGCTGTAACGATATCCGGTCGTTGATCGGTGTGGGCTGGATACAACCCCCGTTGGTTGACATGCTGTATAGTATCGCTATACGCTGCTTCTGGTGATCAAGAGCTTCCGGCACAAAGGCATCGAGCAGTTCTTTAG